>WNGD01003525.1_pt1 | contig 27528 bp, 27 predicted proteins | sample 5400671 | NCBI WGS metagenome assembly WNGD01 (sample SAMN13153369, study PRJNA577476) | soil metagenome | isolation source: 40 cm soil or saprolite under grassland replicate 2 | place: USA:California | collected 2016-06-15
TCGATGCCGTCGTGCGTATCGAGCACACGTCGCACGAGCGACTCGATCTGGTCGGGCTCGCGGAGGTCGACGCGGACTACCTCGCAGCGCCCGCCGAGGGCCTCGGCGGAGGCGCAGGCGCCGCGGAGGCGCTCGACACGACGACGAATGTGGCCAGCGTTGCGAGCGCGGCAGTGAGCTTCATCACGATCCTCTCCTCCCCGCGTTGGGTACGGCGCTAGACGTGGTGTGCCTAACACACTCTCGGCGCGCGCACGCCGGGACGCGGTTCCGGTTTGCCGTCGAACGCGGAGCGAGGCTCGAACGAGAACGCCCGGCGTGGATTCGCGACGAAGATCGCGTCGGCGAGCTCGACTCCCAGCTCGCGTTCCAGCCGTGGCTTGAACCGCGCGAACACGTAGTCCAGACCCGGTCCGCCGCCGTAGGAGCGCAACATCGAGCGGCGACCGGTGTCTCCGCCCACGAGCAGCCGGCCTCGCAGTCCGCGCTGGGCCAGATCCGCGATCAGCTGCAGGATCGTCGAGTCGGGCCAGTACTTCGTGCGTCCGGGGCCGTCGAACTGCAGCCAGGCGCCCGCAGCGGCCGTCTCGGCGTGCTCTCCCGCGTCCGGGTTGCGGTCGAGGTGCGCCAGGACGACGGACTCCGCCGGCACGCCGAGGTCCCCGAGACGCTCGACGAGCTCGACGGGCTGGATATCGCCGCGCACCGTCCGGACGATCGGCGTCATTCCTCGTTCCGGTCTCCGAGGGAGTGCGGGGGCGTAGACGATCGGACCGCCGAGCCGGCCCCAGCACGCTCTGCGCGCGAATCCTGCATCCTTAACGCTGCATTCAACTATGGCCGCGATTCCCGCACCCGTGCCGGCGGTCGACGCCGCAACCGGCGTCCTCACAGGCGCGACGGCCCACTACCGTAAGACGCTCCGCGACCTGGAGGGCGTCTTCAGCGACGACCAGGCATTTGCCCGGCGGCTCGCCGCAGCGCCCGGCGAGGTCGTGTACGACGTCTACGAAGTACAGCGAAGCCAGGCACCCGGCGACCTGATCTTCGGGACGAGCATCCTCGAGCCGGGCGTGGTCGGCTCGGAGTTCCACATGACGCGCGGGCACTTGCACGCGCTGGTCGATCGCGTCGAGACCTATTACTGCCTACGCGGCACCGGCGTCCTGCTGCTCGAGAGCGTCCCGGGCGGGATCGAGACGATCGAGCTGCGTCCCGGCGTCGTCGCCTACGTTCCGCCCGCCCGGATCCACCGCAGCGTCAACACCGGCAACGAGCGCCTGATCACGCTCTTCTGCTATCCCGCGGACGCCGGGCACGACTACGAGATCGTCCACGCGGCCAACGGGATGCGCAGCCTCGTCGTCCGTGCGCCCGGCGGCGGGTGGGCCCTCGTGGACAACCCCCGCTACCGGCAGCGCGATGCCTGATTCGCCCGCGTCGCTGGAAGAGCTCGAGCGTCTCGGCGTCGTCCCAGTCCTCGAGCTCGACGACGCGGATGCCGCCCTCGAGCTCGCTGACGCGCTCGCGGCCGGCGGCATCGCGGCGGCCGAGATCACGTTCCGAACCGCTGCGGCCGCGAGTGCAATCCGGGCGATCGCCCGGGCCCGGCCCGGCTTCCTCGTCGGTGCCGGCACGCTCGTCCGTCCGGATGCCGTCCAGGCGGCCGTCGAGGCCGGCGCCCGCTTCGCCGTGTCGCCCGGCTTCAGCCGTCAGGTGGACGAGGCGGCGGCTCGTCACGGACTGCCCTACATACCCGGGAGCGCGAACGCGACGGACATCCAGCTCTGCCTGGAGGCGGGCCGCTCGATCGTGAAGCTCTTCCCGGCCGAGGCGCTCGGCGGCCTCGGCTTGCTGCGCGCGCTCGCGGGACCGTTCGCTCCGAACGGGATCCGGTTCATGCCGACGGGCGGCATATCCCCGCTCAACATCGCCGACTATCTCGGCGAGCCCTCGGTGGCCTTCGTCGGAGGTACGTGGATCGCCCCCCGCAGCGCGATCGCGCGCCGCGACTTCGCGGAGGTGACACGGCTGGCGAGCGAGGCCGTGCAGGTGGTGGCTCGCGTCCGGGCGACCCGGACGGCAGCCGTATGACACCGCTCGCGCCTGCCGAGCAGCCGACGATGTACTTCGTCGGCGTGAGCACCGGCGGCTCCTCGATCCGCCGCGTCTTCCCGCGCTGGGCGGAGGAGCTCGGAATCGACGGCGCGACGCTCGTCGGCATCGACTTCGCGCTCGATGCTCCGCGGGACGACTATCGACGATTCGCCTCGTTTCTCGCCGAGGATCCCCTCTCGCTCGGCGCGCTCGTCACCACCCACAAGATCGACCTCTTCGAGGCCTGCCGCGACCTCTTCGCCGACCTCGACCCGTACGCGCTCGCACTCGCCGAGGCGAGCTGCCTGGCGAAGGGGCCGCGCGGATTGATCTGCTTCGCGAAGGACCCGCTCACGGCCGGGCTGGCGCTGGACGCCTTCCTCCCCGACGGACACTGGGCCTCGAGCGGGGGCGAGGCCTTCTTGATCGGGGCCGGCGGCGCGGCGACCGCGATCTCAGCCTGTCTGAGGGGCAGGCCGGGAGGAGCACCGGGCCGGATCGTGATCTCGGACAGCGACCCGCAGCGGATCGACAAGATCCGCCGCTTCCACGACGCCTACGCCGCCGGTGTCGAGATCGAACTTATGGAGGTGCGCGGGTCGCGCGACAACGACGAGGTCCTGGAAGCGCTGCGGCCGGGGTCGCTCGTCGTCAACGCCACGGGTATGGGCAAGGACCGTCCCGGCTCACCGATCTCGGACGCCGCGCGCTTCCCGGAGAACGGCTTCGCCTGGGAGCTCAACTACCGCGGCGAGCTCGCGTTCCTGCAGCAGGCGCGTGCCCAGGAAAGCGGCCGTTCGCTGCACGTCGAGGACGGCTGGCTCTACTTCCTGCACGGATGGCTCCAGGCGATCGCGGAGGTCTTCCACGTCGACGTTGCGACGGCCGGGGCGACGTTCGACACGTTCGCGGACCTCGCCGCGGGCGTACGCGTGTGAGCAAGATCCTCGTCACTCCCCGCTCCCTGACCCCCGCCCGCGGGCCCGGTCTGGAGCCGCTCGAGCGGGCCGGCTACGAGCTCGTCTTCTCCGCTCCGGGCCGGCTCCCCGGCGAGGACGAGCTCCTGGCGCTGCTGCCGGGCTGCGTCGGTTACCTCGCCGGAGTCGAACCGATCGGCGAGCGCGTCCTCGCCGCGGCCCCCGGGCTCGTGGCGATCAGCCGGAACGGCGTCGGGATCGACAACATCGACCTCGTCGCGGCCGAACGGCACGGAGTCCGGGTGCTCCGTGCGGACGGCGCCAACTCGCGTGCCGTGGCCGAGCTGACGCTCGCGCTCGTCTTCGGCGCCCTTCGCCACGTTCCGCGGGAGGATGCGCTCGTCAAGGCCGGCAAGCTCGAGCGCTTCCAGGGTAGGGAGGCCGGAGGCCGCACGCTCGGCATCGTCGGCTGCGGCGCGATCGGCAAGCTCGTAGCGGAGTTCGGTCTCGCCCTCGGCATGCGCGTGCTGGCCTACGACGTCGCACCGGACGTGAGCTTCGCACCTGCGACGGACTTCCGCTTCGCCACCCTGGACGAGGTGCTCGCCGCCGCAGACGTCGTCAGCCTCCACTGCCCGCCGCCGTCCGGCAGGCCGCTGGTCACGGAGGTCGAGCTCGCACGCATGCGCGCCGGGGCCGTCCTCGTCAACACGGCCCGCGCGGGGCTCGTCGATCCCACGGCGGTGCTCGCCGCACTCCGCTCGGGTTCGCTCTCCGCGTATGCAACGGACACCGTCGACGCGGAGTCGCCCGACCTCGCACCCCTTTTCCGCGACGAGCGCGCGATCGCGACGCCGCACATCGGCGCCTACACCGAGGAGACCGTGGCGCGGGCGACCGCGGCTGCGGTCGAGAACCTTCTCCGAGCCCTCGCCTCCCCGGTGGCGATAGGGTAAGCGTGATGAAGCTGGGAATCCACGCCATGGCCTGGACTCCCCACTGGAGCGACGAGTCTCTACCGCTCATCGACCGCGTCGCCGCGCTCGGCCTCGACTTCATCGAGATCCCCTTGATGGGCGTCGACGACGTGCATCCCCGACCCATTCGCGCGCGCCTGGACGGTGCGGGCATCGACGTCGTCACGAGCACGGTCCTCAGCGAATCCACGGACATCACGTCTCGCGATCCCGCGATTCGTTCGGCCGGCCTGGAGTACCTGCGGCGGTGCGTCGACGTGACCGCGGAGATGGGCGCGCCGCAGTTCTCGGGAGTCATCTACGGAATGCACGGCAAGCGCCCGCGCGAGCGGCCGAAGCAACAGGAGTGGGAGTGGTCTGCGGAGTGTCTCGCTCGGCTGGCAGAGCACGCCGCCGCGGCGGGAGTCACTCTCGGTCTGGAGCCGGTCAACCGCTACGAGAGCCCGCTTCTCAACACCTGTGAGCAGGCTCTCCGCCTCGCGGACATGATCGGCGCCCCGAACGTCGAGATCCATCTCGACACGTACCACATGAACATCGAAGAGACGAGCTGGACCGAGCCCGTCGCGCTCGCAGGGGAACGTCTCTGCCATTTCCACTTGTGCGAGAACGATCGCGGCATTCCGGGCAGCGGTCTGGTCGACTGGGAGGCGTTGTTCGGAGCTCTCGGAGAGCTCCGCTACGACGGATACGCCGCACTCGAGAGCTTCGTCGACGTCTCCGTAGACATGGTCGCCGGCACCTACGTCTGGCGCGACCTGGCGCCGAGCGGCGACGTGCTGGTGAGCGAAGGAACCGCGTTCCTCCGCCGCTTGGCGCGTCAGAACAGCCTCTGACCCGACGCCCGGATTGTCCGCCTACGTCGGAGTCGACTGCGCGGTATCCAGGGCCGCGAGCCTGCGGAAGATCGACGCACTCTCCAGCGTCGCATAGGCCTCGTCGAAGATTCCATAGAGCTCGTCGTAGAGGGCCTCGAGCTCCCTGTGAGGGCGAGATTCGCTGGCGATCTGGACCATGTCGTCGACCTTGGCGAAGTCCTTCCAGATGCCGAGTCCCACGCCTCCGGCGATGCCGGCACCCATCGACGTCGCTTCTTCGAGCAGTGCGAGCCGCTGCACGGGGATGCCGAAGACGTCGGCCATGATCTGGTTCCAGACGGCGCCGCGAGCGCCCCCTCCGATCACGCGGAGGCTCTCGATCGCGGCTCCTTGCCGCACGAACGCCTCCAGGATGACGCGCAGGTTCAGCGTGATCCCTTCGAGCACGGCGCGGAGGAGGTCTGGTTGACGATGCCGGTTCGTCAGCCCCACGAAGGCGCCGCGTGCGTCCGGGTTCCAGCGTGGACTCCGCTCACCGAGCAGATACGGCAGAAACAGCAATCCGCGCGCCCCGGGCGGAGACTGCTGCAGTTCCCGGTTCATGAGCTCGTAGGTCGAGATCCCGAGGCGCTCGGCCACGACCTTCTCGTCCTGTGCCAGAAGGTCACGCGCGAACTGGAACGAACCGCCCGCCGCCTGCATCGTGCCGCACGGGCTGAACATGCCCGGCACGAGATGGGCCCAGGTGAACGTACGCATCTCGGGATCCAGGATCGGTTCGGGGGTGGCGAGGGCGATCCACGACGACGAGCCGATGTAGTTGTAGGCGAGGCCTTCACGGATCACGCCGGCTCCGACTGCCGCACACGATCCGTCGCCGCCCCCGATCACCACGGGCGTGCCGGCCCGGAGCCCCGTCTCGGCGGCGACGCTCCCGCGGATCTCTCCGACCACGTCCGTCGAGTCGCGGATCTGCGGCAACTTCTCCGGTTCGATGCCGAAAGCCTCGACGAGCTCATCGGACCACGTCCCGCGCTGCAGGTCGTAGAGGTTGGTACCCGACGCGTCGGACCGGTCGGTGACAAACGAGCCGGTCAGCTTCGCAACGAGGAAGTCCTTCGCCTGGAGGAACTTGTGGGCCGCGTCGTAGGACCGTGGCTCGATCTCCTTGATCCAACGGATTTTGGCGGCTGAATACGACGGGCTGAGTCGATGACCCGTGACGGTATAGACGTGGCGCGGGTCGACTCGCTGGGCCACCTGCTCGACCTGCCCCACGGCTCGCTGATCCGCCCAGATGATCGCGTTCCTGACGGGATTTCCGTTGGCGTCGACCGCGACCGCACCCATCATCTGGCCGCTGAAGGCGAGACCGGCGACCTCGGCGGGAGCGACTCCCGACTCGCGGAGCAAGCTCTGCGTCGATTCGCATAGCGAGCGCCACCAGTCGGGCGGCCTCTGCTCCGCCCAGCCGGCATGGGGACAGAGCGTCTCGTAGGGGACGAAGGCGCTGCGCACGAGCGCCCCTTCCTCGTCGAACAGCGTCGCCTTGTTGCCTGTTGTGCCGACGTCGTGGGCGAGGATGTAGCGCATCGGTCTGCCTGCGGCTCCTAGTCGCGATCGCCCGAACGAAGCAACGGACGTTCAGGACGCTGCCACGGTCACTTCAACGCGCCGCCGAGCAGGCCTGTGACAAGCCGCTTTTGCAGGAAGATCGCGACGACCACCATCGGCGCGATCGAGATCATGGAGATCGCGCAGATGTTCCACCAGTTCGTGCCCTGCGCCCCTTGCTGGACGGCGATCATGATGGGCAGCGTCGTCGCCTTGTTCGACGTCAGTACGACGGCGAACAGAAATTCATTCCACACGAAGGAAAAGGTGAGGAGCGAGGTCGCGATCAAGCCGGGCAACGTCAGCGGAAGCGCGATGCGCAAGAACGCCATGAGCCGGTTGTCGCCGTCGATGTAGGCTGCCTCCTCGAGCTCGACAGGCATCTGTTTGAAATAGCTCTGCATGAACCACGTTGCCAGCGGGATCGAGAAGGCCGTGTAGATGACGATCATGCCAAGCAGCGAGTCCAGCAGGTGCACGTACTTGTAGGCGATGAAGAACGCCAGCACGACGACGACGGGAGGCATGATGCGCTGCGAAACGATGAAGAAGGAAACGTCATCGTTGCGCATGAAGCCCAGCCTCACCGGGAATCGCGCGAGACCGTAACCGGCCAGCGAGCCGAAGAAAACGGAGATGGCCGTCGCTGTAGTGGCGATGATCAGACTGTGCTCCAGCGGGCCGATCACGGACGCGGAACCGCCGAGAACGTCGTGCCAGGCCTTGCTCGTCGGCGTGAAGTCGCCCCAGGGGAGCCAGCGCGCCCCAGCGTAGATCGCGCTGTTGTCCTTGAAGGCCGTGATGACCATCCAGTAGATGGGCAAGCCGACGAAGAAGGACCAGGCCAGGATCGGGATGTAGCGCCACGCCGCGCGTACGCTCATGACGTCCACCTGCGCAGCACCAGACGCGTGGCGGACAGGTAGATCGTCGCCAGGCCCGTCACGAAGATCAGCAGCGCCAGCGAGATCGTCGAGCCGTAGCTGATGTTGAACGTCTGGAAGCCCTGGAAGTACGCGAGCAGCGTCGTGCTGGTCGTCGACGTACCGGGCCCACCGCCCGTGAGCAGGTAGATCTCGCCGAAGATGGTGAAGGCGGCCACCATGCGCAGGAAGACGGCCATGACCGAGATGGGCGCGAGCATCGGCAAGACGATGTCCCAGATGACGCGCAACCCGGACGAGCCGTCGATCTGCGCCGCCTCGAGTGCATCCTCCGGGATCGCCTGCAGCCCGGCGAGGAGCAGCAGGAACATCAGTGGCGTCCACTGCCAGATGTCCATGATGAGGACGCTGATGGGAGCCGCCGTCGTGCTCGACAGCCACGACACCATCGGCAGGTGAAGCCCCCTGAGGATCGTGTCGACCGGGCCGTATTGCTCGTTGAAGAGCATACGGAACATGAAGCCGATCGCGACCGGTGCGAGCATCATGGGGATGCTGAAGAGGACGCGGAAGAATCCCCCGCCTGGAATCTTTCGCCACAGCAAGAGCGCCAGCGTCAAGCCGATGAGGAATTCACCGGTCACTCCGACGACGACGATGAACACCGTGAATTTCATCGATGACCAGAAATTGGGGTCGTGCAGGAGCTGGCTCCAGTTGGCGAGCGTTGCCTCAGTCAGCTTGAGGCCGTTGTCCGTGCTGACGTTGCTGAAGCTCATCACCACGGAGAAGATCAGCGGAAAGATGTTGAGCAGGAGCAGCAGAAGCACCGTCGGGACGACGAACGGCCATCCGCTTCCGCGCGCCGACATTCCCGGCGGCGTCCTGGGGCGGACGCGGCGCGGGGCGGCGCTTTTGCCGAGCTCTGGACTCGCGAGAGAGCTATCGGTTGGAGAGACGTCGATCGACAATCTGTCCTCCGCAAAAGCGCCGCGCCGCCGCGACATTGGTCGAGGAGAAGCGACTTATCCGGTCGCGCCGAGGTTCAACGACGCTCGGTAAGCCGCCCGCTGCTTGTCGGTGCCTTTCTGCTTGTTGGTCTGATTCCACGCGCTGGCGACCCCGTCGAGAGCAGCCTTCGGGCTGCTCTGTCCGGACACGGCCTTACCCGTTCCCACCTCCGTGGCATCCTGGAACTGCGCGGCCCCGGGCATGCGTAGGTCCTGCACCGCGTGCGGATCGAGATCGCTCGTCTTCATGGCGGCCAGATACGCGTCGAGATCGGGCTCCGGGTAACCGGCCTTCTTCCAGGCGGCGACGTTGGTGAAGTGCGAGCGCCGGTACGGGTTCATGCCGCTGTTCGCGCCAGTCACCATCTTCAGGCTGAACGCGGGACTCGCCACGAACGACAGGAACTTGTACGAGAGCGAGACATCCTTCGCCGTCTTCGGGATCGTGCCGGCCCATCCGCCGAAGGCGAGCCACGCCGGGCGGTTGGCCTTCGCCATGTTCTGCCACTTGCCCGTCTTGTAGTTCCAGACCCGATGCGAGCCGGGAAGCAGACCCGAACCGATCTTGCCCTTGACCTTCGTCCCCTTCTCCAGCTCGCCGATGATCGGCGTGTCGTCCCAGTCGATCGCCAGCACGGCCGCCCCGTTCTTGAACTGCTGGCGCACCTCGTTGCTGTCCCAGTTGATCATGCCCGGAGGCCCGTGCTTGACCGCCTCCGCATAGTTCTTCAGGCCCTGAAGGTGACCGGGGTCGTTGATCAGCGGCCTGAGATCCTTCGGGTCGAAGAACAGGCCGCCCTTCTGGCCCGGAACGGTGCACCACGCGACGCAGTTCGACATGTAGTACCAGAACGCCTGGCCGCCGTGCCGATACGCCTCGGCGACGCCGTAGATGCCATGCTTGCCGCCACTGAAGAAGCGGGCGATGTTCATGAAATCGTCCCAGGTCACCGGAGCAGCGAGCGGCTTGCCGAACTCCTTCCGGAACGCCTTGCCGAAGTTCTTGTTGTTGAGGATGTCCCGCCGCCAGTACATGAGCTGGTTGTCGCCGTCGACCGGCATGGCGATCTGCCGCCCCGCCCACTGTCCGTTGCGCTGGTAGATCACGTCGTTCCACTTCAGGGAGGCGTCCTTATGGATCATCGACGTGAGGTCGACGACGTAAGGGGAGTAGTCCCCGAGCCAGCTCGATGGGTTGAGGATCACGTCGTAGGTCCCGCCGCCCGTGACGAAGTCGGCGAGCGTCTTTGTGTAGAGGTCCCCGAAGGGAGCTGTGATCAGTTTCACCGTGGCCCCGGTCAGCTTCTTGAACGGGGCTGCGGCGGCGGCGACGGCGCTCGCGATGGGCGGACCGTCTTGTGTGATGACGGTCAGCGTCTGGCCCGCGTGCGCTTTGGACGTGGACGCGAACGCACGCTCCGGGTCGAGAAGAGTCAGGCCAGAGCCGGACGCCATAGCGCCCACGCCCAACGCCGCCATTCTCTCCAGGAATTCACGTCGTTTCATAGTCATGGTCGTCCGCGACTCCTTCCTACGTCTTCGTGACTGCTATTGCGCGAGGTCGGCAGCTATCGACCGATCGCTACGTACCTCCTCTCTTGCGCGACGATCCATTTAGGCCGCTGCGAGCGCTTCGCGCGATATGTTCTCGCCGCTCTGCGGGTCGAAGTACTGGAAGCGGCGTGAGTCGACCGCGAGCCTGACCTTTGCGCCGGCGCGGGCTTTCGATGCGTCGGTCACCACGGCCGTGAAGTGCGCACGGCGGTCGTCCGCGATCAGAATCGCCTCCTCGCCCTCGTCGCTCGCGGCGGCGCGTACGGCCTCGGCGTCCACCGGCGGCGCGTCGATCGCGAAGAGCACGTGCGACTCCGAGCCGAGATCCTCGACGACCATGGCCTCGACCTCGATCGTCGGCAGCGACGGGTCGGCGAAGGCGGCGTCCTCGAAGCTCTGCGGGCGGATGCCGAGGACGACCGTTCCATTCGGCGCCGCCTCCGGATAGCCGAGTGGGATCCGGAAGCCGGCGAAGGCGGCGTGCCCATCTTCGATCGTGACATCGACGAGGTTCATCGCCGGAGAGCCGATGAAGGCGGCGACGAACAGGTTCGTCGGATGGTGGTAGAGGTTCTGCGGCGTGTCGACCTGCTGCAGGAACCCGTCGCGCATGACGGCGACGCGCTGGCCCAGCGTCATCGCCTCGACCTGGTCGTGGGTGACGTAGACGGTCGTGGTCCCGAGCCGATCGTGGAGGCGCGCGAGCTCCGCGCGCATGCCGACGCGGAGCTTCGCGTCGAGGTTCGAGAGCGGTTCGTCCATCAGGAACGCGGCCGGCTCGCGCACGATCGCGCGACCCATCGCGACGCGCTGGCGCTGACCGCCCGAAAGCGCGCGCGGCCGACGCTCGAGCAGCGTCTCGAGGCCGAGCATGCGCGCGACCTCCTCGACTCGGCGCTTGATCTCCGCCTTCTCCATCTTGCGCGCCTTGAGCCCGTAGCCGAGATTCCTCTCGACCGACATGTGGGGATAGAGCGCGTAGCTCTGGAAGACCATCGCGATGTCGCGCTGACGCGGCGCCAGGTTGGTGACGTCGCGGTCGCCGATCGAGATCGTCCCGTCGGTGACCTCCTCGAGGCCCGCGATCATGCGCAGCAGGGTCGTCTTGCCGCAGCCGGACGGTCCGACCAGCACCATGAACTCGCCGCTCGCGATCGTCAGGTCGATGTCGTTGACGGCGTGCACGCCGCCGGCGAAAACCTTAGAGACGCCGTCGAGGACGATCGTGCTCATCCACGTTGCCTTCGACGTCGGTCGACCACCACTCCCTCCGCCCCTGCGTGGCTCACCTCGGAGAAGCGCGCGCTGACGGGCCGCGAAACATCGGCCATCGGAGTGCGCCCGGCTCCGGTACGGGATCCTACTCCCACACCCCTGACGACGCACACGTCGATCTCGGTCCTACTCGCGGCGGCGGGCGCGTAGGCAAATGTGCTCCCCCAGATAGTGCTCATTTGAGCGCTATTCGTACTCGAATAAGCACCTAAACAGACACACCACGCGCTTGTCAAGCGATCGCTCGGAGCCGAGCCGAGCGCAACAGGTCCCGCGCGGACCCCGCGTCCGTGATGAGCACGTCGACGATCCCTGAACGGAGCACGGCAGCGAGCGCCGCCCGCTTCTCCACGCCTCCGGCGACGGCGACCACGGTCTCCGCGGCCTGAAGCTGCTCGAGGCTGATGCCGATCCGCGCACCGACGGACTGGAGAAGCACGTCGCCCTCGTCGGTGAACAGGAACCCGCACATGTCGGCGCAGACACCTCGGCCTCTGAGCTCCTCGAGCTCGTCGGCGGTGAAGCACTCGATCATCCTCGACGCGGAAGAATCGGCCCACCCGCCGACGCCGGCGACGACCACGGTGACATCGTCGATCAGCTTCAGCGTCTCGGCGATGATCGGATCGCGCCGGAGAGACTCGGCCACCGCAGGTTCCCGCACGAGGACCGGCGCGAGCAGCGGGTAGCTGCCGGCGTTTGCCTTCTCGGCGAAGCACCGTACGAGCTCGATTCCACCCGAGGCGCTCTCGAGGGTGGCGAGACCGCCGATCAGCTGCACGACTCGCTGTGCGCGGAACTCCGGCAGGTGCTCGACAAGGAGGTCGAGGGTTCGCCCCCAGGAGATGCCGACGGTGTCGTTCGGCGAGATCAGCTCTGCCACGGCAGGGGCCGCTACCTCGGCGAGCTGGCGCGCGATCGCATCCGCGGCACCGTCGAGATCGGCGACGACGAGCACGTCGGAGAGCCCGTACGCGGACCGAAGCTCCGCACTGAGCTCGGCGTCGCTCCTGGTCGCGTTCACGATCTCGATCCGAACGAGTCCTTCGTCGCGCGCCCATTCGAGCAGGCGGGCCGCCTTGAACCTCGACATGCCGAACTCGCCCGCGATCTTCTTGATCGTCCAGCCGTCGAGGAAGTAGCGGCGCGCCGCGAGCGTGGCCTGCATCGCGTGCATCGGCCGAGCGTTCGCACGTGTCGAGGACCTCCGCTGAACGGACTGCTCACTCGGATCGACGGCCGACCGACTTGCTCGTGCGTCCGCGGATTCGCTACGGTTGGCCCGCACTGCTGAGCAACTATAGCGCTCATATGCGCACAGGGAGGCCTGCTGAGACGTGCCCAAGAAGCTCCTCGTGGATCCCGCCACGACCCGTCGACCGAACGCGCTCGAGGTCGGTGTCATCCCTGTCAACGAGTACAGCTACTCCACCGCCGAGGCGCGCGACTCCGTCGGGGACGAGCGGCTCCGCCTGATGCTGCGCGACATGGTGGTCATCCGAGAGTTCGAGTCGCTGCTCGACGAGTTCAAACGCATGGGCGCGTACGCGGGTATCGACTACACGCATCTCGGGCCGGCCCATCTTTCGATCGGGCAGGAGGCAGCCGCGGTCGGGCAGGCCGCGGCCCTCTCAGTCGAGGATCACATCTTCGGCAGTCACCGCAGCCACGGCGAGATCCTCGCCAAGGGGCTGGCGGCGATCGAACGACTCGAGCCGGGGGCGCTCGCGTTCGAGCTCGCGTCGTTCCGTCAAGGGGCGCCGATGGCGATCCTCGAACGACACCTCGACGCAGACGACGCACGCGGCCGAGGCATCCAGTTCCTCCTCTACGGACTGATCGCCGAAATCTTCGGCAAGCGGACAGGGTTCAACCTCGGCCTCGGTGGGAGCATGCACGCCTTCTTTCCGCCGTTCGGGATCTACCCCAACAACGCGATCGTCGGCGCCTCCGCGCCGATCGCCGTGGGCGCAGCCCTCTACAAATGGCTCTTCGAGCGCGGAGGAAGCATTTCGGTCGCGAACATCGGCGACGGGTCGACCGGCTGCGGCGTCGTCTGGGAATCGGTCAACCTCGCCGGCATGCGTCAGCTTCAGACCCTCTGGGAAGAGCGGTTCCAAGGCGGTCTGCCCGTCCTCTTCTTCTTCGTCAACAACTTCTATGCGATGGGCGGCCAGACCCAGGGCGAGACGATGAGCTACGACGGCCTCGCTCGCATGGCGCTCGGCTTCAACCAGAGGGCCCTGCATGCCGAGGTGGTGGACGGAAATGACGTGCTCGCCGTCGCCGACGCCGTTCGCCGGAAGCGGCCCCTGCTCGTCGCGGGCGCCGGGCCGGTGCTCCTCGACGTCCAGTGCTACCGACAGGTCGGCCATTCGACGAGCGACTCCGGTGCGTACCGGACGCGTGAGGAGCTCGCCCTCTGGCGTGCGATCGATCCGATCGCGCAGTTCGCTGGGCGGCTCGAAGGAGCGGAGATCATCGAGCCCGGGTACCTCGACGAGCTGCAGGCCTCGGTGCGCGGCCTGCTTGCGAATGTCGCGCGGCTCGCAGTCGACGACGACGTCTCGCCGAGGCTCGACGTGAGCCGTCGTGGACGAGAGCTCGAAGATCTCATGTTCTCGAACGAGATCGAGGAGCCCGACAGCAGCGTCGAGGCCGAGCTCTCTCTCCCGCTGGCCAAGTCGAAGCGGCTCGAGACGCTCGCCGGACGAAGCCGCGTCGGGATCGATGCGAGCGGCGCCACGCTGCCAGCCTCACGCGCCATCACCATCCGCGACGCCCTGTTCGAGACGATCGTGCACCACTTCGCCCACGACTCGAAGCTGATCGCTTACGGCGAGGAGAACCGCGACTGGGGTGGCGCATTCGGCGTCTACCGCGGCCTCACGGACCTGCTCCCGTATCACCGCCTCTTCAACGCGCCGATCTCCGAGGCCGCGATTATCGGCTCCGCCGTCGGCTACGCGGTCGAAGGCGGCCGGGCGCTGGTCGAACTGATGTATGCCGACTTCATCGGTAGAGCCGGCGACGAGCTCTTCAATCAGCTTGCGAAGTGGCAGGCGATGTCAGGTGGACTCCTGCGGATGCGCGTGGTCGTACGGGTGTCCGTCGGCAGCAAATACGGCGCGCAGCATTCACAGGAATGGACCTCGCTTCCCAGCCACATCCCCGGCCTCAAGGTCGTCTATCCCGTGACGCCCTACGACGCGAAAGGCCTCCTCGCATCGGCCCTCTCGGGCACGGACCCGGTCGTGTTCTTCGAGAGCCAACTGCTCTACGACAGCGTCGAGCTCTTCCGCAGCGAGGGCGTCCCGACCGCGTACTTCCGCGTGCCGATCGGAGAGCCCGACGTCAAGCGGATCGGGTCGGACCTCACGATCCTCACCGTCGGCGCGACGCTCTATCGAGCACTGGAAGCAGCACGTCGGCTGGAGAGCGAGTTTGGATTCAGCACCGAGCTGATCGACGCCCGTTCGCTCGTCCCGTTCGACGAGCACATCGTCGTCGAGTCGGTTCGGAAGACGCACCGGCTCCTACTGGCCTCGGACGCCGTCGGCCAGGGCAGTTACCTGCACGACATCGCGAACCGCGTACAGGAGCTGGCCTTCGACGATCTCGACGCCCCGGTCGTGGTGCTCGGCGCCGGTAACGCGATCGCTCCGCCGGCCGAGCTCGAGCACGCTTACCTCGTCCAAGCCGAGGACATCGTGGACGCCGTCCACGAACGCCTGCGACCGCTTTACGACCGCTGAGCGGGGGCGCCTTTACACAAGCCCGCGACCGTCAGCGACTCTCGATCGGCTAGAGCGAGATGCTCCGGATCACCAGGAGTACGATCTCTATTCGGCTCTTGCGGTTCGAGTTTCTGGGCTGAGTGGGCGGAACTTGGCCTTGCGCACGTCCGCGCAGTGCTGACCGCTGAGACGCTGTTCGTGGTTTGAAAACCGGTGAATCACCGGACCGGTAGCAGGAGGTCGATTACGTCGCGGCGCCGGTAGAACTCGATGCTCGGGCGGGCCGGATCAGGATCGGCCTGCTTCATGAGCGCCTCGAACGATGGAGCGATCCGCTCGTAGACGGCGGGCGGTTCCCCCTCGAGACGCAGACGGAGATATCGGCCATCCGGGAGCGTCCCGACCTTCAGTCCGAGAGCGTCGGGATCGTCGCCATCGCGCAGCTGGACGCAGACGCGGTATTCGCCGGTCAATGGCTGGAACGCGCCGAAGAACTTCCGCCCTCGCAGCCCGACCGCCGCCTCCAACTCTGCCCAGGCGCGCCCCATCGCCTCCGGGTTGTCGTCAGTGACGCGATACATCACCGCGACCGCCTCGCGCTCGACGAGGACTGTATCCGGATCCTCTACAGGTTGCGCAGGCACACGCTCATCGTACGAAGTCGGCTCTCACCGCACGTCGGTTCGTTGGCGCACCTGAGATCGAACCACCGCGCGCCGCAGAGTCGGAGTCGCCTGCAGCCGTGCGCAGATACTTTGGATCTATATGAGAGGGGCCGGGGTTGTCGCGCTGCGTTGGCGGTGCGCGCGGTGTTGGTGTGCGAGGTTGGTGGCCCATCCCTATATCGGCGCTCGCGGTGCGGCGCGGGAGGTCTGATCGGGGCTGCCGGGATACGCGCTGTCGGTCCAAAGTGGGAGCGCGCGGCAAGCGTCTCCGTGCGGTGGGGCCTTGATGTCTCGCACGATCGTCTCGGGAATTCGTTCAAGCGGCTTGCGTCTCGAGTTCGTGGAGGACGTGATAGGCGCGACGGCCGATTTTGCGCGCGACGGTGAGCAGGGCGCGCTTGTCGCCGACGCGCGTCGCAGCCTGCGTGTAGAGAGCACGGTCGGGACTGTTGGCGCGCTGGGCGTGCTGAGCGGCTTCGACCAGCGCCCAGCGCAAGACGGGTGCGCCGTGCTTTGCGAGCCGCCCACGGCGTCTCGTGTCGCCTGACTCGTCGACGACCGGGTCCAAGCCGGCGGCGCGGACCGCCTGACGCGCGCGACGGACGCGAGCCGCCTCGCCGAGCTCGGCAAGAAGGTGACAGGCCAGGATCGGCCCGACACCGTAGATCGTCTGCAAGGCGATGCAGCGCCGGTCGTTGCGTGCGAAGCGACGCAACTCGGTCTCCAGCGAGCGCAGCTCGCTTTCGACCGCCTCGATCAGACGCAGCAGACGATCGACCTGCGCCCGCGCCGCCGGCGACAGCGACAATGACTGGACCCAGCGGCGACCCTCGACCGTCAACAGCCGCGCTCGCTGGCACGGCCATCCCTCGTGCGTCAGCAGCGCATGCAGCCGCTGCGCCCAGCGCGTGCGGTCCTCCGCGAGGGCCTTGCGCAAACGTGTCTGGTCACGCAGCGTCTGGATCTCCGCCGGCGGCAGCCACGACTCCGGCAGCATCTCCTTCGCCAACAACACACACAACCAGCGCGCGTCGAGACGGTCGGTCTTCGCACGCTTGATCCGGCCACGTAGCGCTTTCGCCTGGGCCGGGTCGACCAGGCGAACGTCGAACCCGCGTGCGCTCAGCTCCCGCCACACCCAACGCCAGCCGTTCGTCGCTTCGATCGCGACCGCCGCCAGCCTTCCCTGCAGCGGCATCGCCCAGTCGTTGAGTTCCTCCCGCGTCGCACCAAAACGACGCTCGCTCGTCTCGCCGGTCTCGACGTCCAACACCGCGGCCTGGAACGTGCGCTTGTGAATATCGATCGCTGCGTACAACATCGCCTTCAGGGCCTCCCTTCCACTCAGAAGATGGGCCGCGACCGTAACGCGACCCGTGGAGGCCCCTCTCATGACATCCAGTTACACCGCCTCTTCCGCGCCTAGAACTGACCCTGACCGGCCGCGCCGCCTAAACCCCCGCGCCGACGCCCAAGTTGGCCACAGATATCACCTACGGGTGGGGCTGCACCGTGGGCACTCTCGAGCACGGACTTCCAGCGCGAACCGATTAGTTCACCGCCCCATCCTGGTCAAAGGTGCAGACCTCTGAGAAAGGAGAAGGCGATGGGCAAGCTCGTGGTTACAGAGTTCGTCTCGATCGACGGGGTGTTCGAGGATCCGGGCGGAGCCGAGGGCTATGAGCACGGAGGCTGGACCTTCGAGTACGACCGCGGGGAAGACGGCGACAAGTTCAAGCTCGACGAGGTGATGGAGGCGCAGGTCCAGCTGCTCGGACGCCTGACCTACGAGGGGTTCGCGGCGGCGTGGCCATCGCGCGAGGGCCCGTTCGCGGACAAGCTCAACAGCGACCCGAAGTACGTGGTCTCGACCACGCTCAAGGACCCGGAGTGGGAGAACACAACGGTGATCTCCAGCAACGTTATCGACAGGATCTCAACGCTCAAGGCCGAGACCGAGGGTGTCATCCTCGTCGCCGGCAGCGGCACGCTCGTGCGGGAGCTGCTGGAGGCGAATTTGGTCGATGAGCTTCGGCTGATGGTCTTCCCGACGATCCTCGGGCGCGGCAAGCGCTTGTTTCCCGATGGGATCGACCGGCTGAAGCTGACGCTCGCGGAGAGCAAGTCCGTCGGCTCGGACGGCGTCCAGGTCCAGATCTATCAGCGAGCGGAGTAGGAAGGGAGAACGATGGATCAGCCCACGGCAGAGGACGCGTTGAAGAGGCTCGAGCCACTGGTCGGCGAATGGAGATTGCGCGCGAGTCCGCCCGGCGGCGAGCCCTGGCCGGAGAGGGCCGGACGACTTTCGCCTGGCACGAGTCGGGAGCCCACCTGATCGAGCGCTCGACGGTCGATATGCCCGAGGCGCCTGACGGTGTCTTCAATCATTGGATGCGACGCGGCCAACGGGACGTACTACCAGCTCTACTCCGACGATCGAGGCGTTTGTCGCGTGTACGAGATGAGCATCGGCGACAGCGAGTGGAAGCTCTGGCGCGACGGCGAGCCGTTCCCGCAGCGCTTCACCGGCAGATTCGACGACGACGGCAGGACGATTGTCGGCCGCTGGGAGAAGGCCGAGGACGGCACCAACTACCCGACCGACTTCGACCTGACCTACAGCCGACTCGAACAGGCGAGAGACGGTATCTTCGACCGACCGGGGACTCTCTTTCGTTGTCATGTGATTGCCTCCATTTCTCCCAGCGGGGCGAGACGGTGCAGGACGAGCAGACCGTATGCCGTGCGAGCGGTCACCGTCGCCCAGTCCCCGACGAGGAAGATGTCGAGAACGACGGCCGTGAGGTGCCGTGCGCAAGGAGCCTTAGCGGGCGAGCGCTTCCGGAGGGAGGTGGAGCCGGTAGTAGTGTCCGTCGCGACTGAGGAAGCCCGAACTCTCGAGCTGATCGATCCCGCGCGTCACCGTCTCGCGCTCTGATCCGACCATCTCTCCGAGCAGGGCGTGCGTAAGGGGCAGATCGAGCTTCACCCCATCGCCCGTCACACGGCCGTAGTCACGCGCGAGCTGCAGGAGCTTGCGGCGGACGCGCTCAACATGACGGACATCGCCGAAGTTCGCGATGGAGTCCTGCTTGCGCCGAAGCGTTTCCCCGACTTCCCGCAAGAGCGCATCACCCAAGCCATGCAACTCTAGGAGCCGGGTCACGATACGTTCCGGCAGCAAGGTCAGGCGCGAGTCGAGAATCGCCTCGAGGACCTCTTCCGTGGCGGGCGGGAGCACGATCCCGCCGTAGGCGGCCTCACAGGTGATCATCGGACGTGATGGTGGCGCGGGAACGCTGCGCACAACAACGAACCCCTCCTCGAGAAGGAGAAGGGCCTCTTCCCGCGTGTCCGCGGGCCTGTGGAGAGCGCCCGCCGAGAGCGACAGGGAAGGGCAGGATGCAAGCAGCTCGGCTGCCGACTTAGCCTCCGGCCCGTCCAGGGCCGCGACCAAGCTCGCGCTTCGCAGGGGCCGCAGTCGGTGCCCGCCAGACGGTTCGGAATCCTTCTTGGTCGTGTCGTCCTTCTTGCTTCGTCGGGAGTCGGCTTGCCCGTTGATCGCCGGTAGCCGCGAGCTTCTCAAAGCACGTCCGCCTGCTGCGCTTCGAAGTGTGCGAAAGGTCACGTCTCGCTGTGTCGACGATCACATTCCTCTCTCGCAGTCCCGAATACGGTTCTGTTCTTGTTCGAGTGAAGGGCGAGATGTCACGGATGAGACCGGGTGTCGTCCGGCTGGCGCGCTGTTTGGCGGTGCTCGGGGCGGTCGGGGCCTTACTGCTTCTCGGCGAAGTCCTCTTTACCGGGACGGTCGGCGCCTCCTCTGCGGGCGAGTCCGGCGTGGGCGGCAACGCCCTGCTCCGGCAAGGGAAGCAGGTGTTCCGGTTCGACACATTCGGCGATCAGGCGTTCTGGGGAGACGCGCTCCAGCTGCACAAGGCCATCGAAGGGTCGGCGAACGGTGGCATCGGCCCCGGCGTGAGCCCGAAGACCGCGCTCGCCGTCGGTCTCAAGGTCGACGCAACCGTGATTCCGGCGAAGCTCGCCAGGGCGATCAAAGCGGGCAAGGTCGATCTCAACGACCCGAAGACCACGCTCGCCCTGCTGAAGCTGAACGCAGTCGTCGGCATCAAGGGGTTCTTCAACAAGGACGGAAGACTCGGCTCGATGGGTATCACCTGTGCGCTCTGCCACTCGACCGTCGACAACTCGTTTGCTCCCGGAATCGGGCGGCGGCTGGACGGCTGGCCGAACCAGGACCTGGACGTCGGGAAGATCATCTCGCTCGCGCCCAGCGTCAAACCGTTCACCGACCTGCTCGGAGTCGACGCGGCGACGGTGAAGAAGGTGCTTCTCAGCTGGGGACCGGGCAAGTTCGACGCCGAGCTGAGCATGGACGGAAAGGCGTTCCGACCGGACGGGGGATCCGCGGCATCGAGGATCCCGCCGGCGTTCGGTCTCGCAGGAGTCAACCTCGCCACCTACACCGGTTGGGGCACCGTTACCTACTGGAACGCCTTCGTCGCCAACCTCGAAATGCACGGTCAAGGCACCTTCTTCGATCCACGTCTGGACGACGCCACCAGATTCCCAGTTGCTGCCAAGGCGCGCTTCGGGCACGTGCACAACAGCCCTGATCTCATCACTTCGAAGCTAGGCGCACTACACGCCTATCAGCTTTCCCTTGCCGCGCCCCCGCCGCCGAAGGGCTACTTCGATCCCGCCGCTGCGGCGCGCGGGGAAAAGATCTTCGACGGCAAAGGCCGCTGCTCGAGCTGCCACGTACCGCCGCTCTACACAGAACCGGGCTACAACCTGCACACGCCCGCCGAGACCTGCTCCGACCCATTCATCGCCAGTCGCTCGCCGACAGGGATGTATCGAACGACCCCGCTCAGGGGCATGTTCGCCAAGTCAAAGCGCGGCTTCGGCGCCGACGGACGCATCCCGACGCTGTTGGCGGTGGTGAACAACTACGACAGCTGCTTCAAACTCGGACTCACGGCACAGGAAAAAAGTGACCTCGTGCAGTTCCTGAAGAGCAAGTAGGGCCCATGACACGCCTCGTCAAGAAGGCAGCCGAGCGGGCAAAGGAACATGGAGGGAACACGATCCCCGCCGCCTGCGCCCGTCGGCCACAGTTAGTTGTCGAGGATTGTCAGGTCGAGCTGGCGGAGCCGCTCCGGGTCGGCGAGCATGTCGATCTCGACGATCTTCCCGCCCCTGACCGTGAAGCCGCCGACCGAGAACGGTTCTCCGTCGCGGGTTGAGACGGCGCCGGCGGCGCCGTTGACGAGCGCCGGCTGGACGAGCAGGCCAAGCCGCGAGTAGGTGAGCGCTTGGCCGGCGACCGCCGCCGCCCCGCGGACCTCCCTCGATCCGTCCGCGGGCAGGGGACCGAGGTCCGCTCGCAGCACCACGTCCGGGTCGAGCACGGCGACGAGCGCGTCGAAGTCACCCTCGCGCGCGGCCGCGAGGAAGGCGTCGACGACTTCACGCTGAGTGTCGAGGTCGGCGTCGGGAACCGTGCTCTCGCCCTGGACGCGGCGCTCGGCTGGCGAGCTGGCGTGCGGCCTCGGGGGACCGGTCGACGATCGCCGCGATCTCGTCGAACGACACGGCGAACATTTCGTGCAGCACGAACGCGATGCGCTCGGGCGGAGACAGCGTCTCGAGCACGACGAGCAGCGCCAGGCCGACCGAGTCGGCCAGCAGCGCCTCGTGTTCCGGGTCCGTCCCGTCAGCGCGGTCGACGATCGGCTCGGGCACGTGAACGCCGATCGGTCCTCGCGCCGCGACTTGCCGGCGGCCCTGGAACCAGAACACCGGCGGCCGCTACACCGACACGTCGCAGTAGGCGGGTCGCGGAGTCACAACGACGATCGCCCGCGCCGGGTCCCCCCACGCGACCCGGCGCGGGCAACCGAAGGGGTAACCGACATGCACGCAACTTCCCTTACCCACAGCGTTCGCATCACCCGCCGCCATCTGCAGATCGCGCTGGGCCTGGTGTGGCTGCTGGACGGCGCGCTGCAACTCCAGCCCTTCATGCTCGGAACCGGCTTCGCGAGTCAGGTCATCGCCCCCAACGCGGCCGGGCAGCCCCACTTCGTCTCCGCTGCGATCCGGTGGAGTGCGAGCGCGATCGCGGCCCACCCGGTCGCCTGGGATGCGCCCTTCGCGGCGGTCCAGCTGCTGATCGGGCTCGGACTGCTCGTCCCGCGCACCGCGAGGCTCGCGCTCGCCGCCTCGCTGCCGTGGTCGCTCGGGGTGTGGTTCTTCGGCGAGGGCATGTCCGGGCTCGCCACCGGCCACGCGAGCCTGCTGACCGGCGCGCCGGGAGCCGCGTCGCTCTACGGCGTGCTCGCACTCGCGGCCTGGCCGTCGCGCGATCCCTCGCACCAAGCGCCGGCGCGCTGGTTGCCGCTCGCCTGGGCGGTGGCGAGTGCGATCAACAGCGGCGCTCCCGGCTGGCTCGGCCGACTCGACACGTCGGTTGCGGGTTGGACAACGCGCCACGGAACGGCGGTCGTTGTCGCGCTGGTCGTCGCCGAGGCGCTGATCGGGCTCGCCGCGCTCCACTCGAGGAGCCGCGGCCCCGCCGTCGCGGCCGGCTTCGTGCTCGCGCTGGCGATCTGAGTGGTCGGGCAGGACCTCGGTCAGCTCTACAGCGGCCAGGCGACCGATCCGAACACGGCGCCGATCATCGCGCTGCTGGCGATCGCCATACTCGGCGGCCGTCGCGCTCGTGTCGGCGCGCGCGTGGGTGCCTGGGGTGCACAGAACCGTTCGCGTGGCTCGGCGACATCTCGGAGAAGGGTCGGCGGCGAGACCGTAGCGACAGGCACCCGAAGCTGTGAGCCTCCTAAGAATTCCCAGCTCACAGCGTTCTCACAGGACCCGTTCATGTTGCGCTTAGGAACCGGGGCCACACTCGGCCCATGGCCCAGCACCACGTCCCTACGTTCGCGCCGACGCTCGACGCCTGGGCCGTCGCCCCTTGGATCGACGTGGTCGTACCGGTCTACAACGAGGTCGAGGTGCTCGGTTCGAGCATCGCGTGCCTCCACCACTACTTGCTCGAGCGCTTTCCCTTCAGCTTCCGCGTAACGATCGCGGACAAAGGCAGCACCGACGGGACGTGGGAACTCGCGCAGGAGCTCGAGCGCGAGCTCGCCCACGTGCGGGCGCTCCGGCTCGATGAAAAAGGCCGAGGCAGGGCGCTCCACACAGTGTGGTCCGAGAGCGACGCGTCCGTGTTGGTCTACATGGACGTCGACCTCTCGACCGATCTGTCGGCACTCCTCCCTCTCGTCGCGCCTCTCCTCTCCGGCCACAGCGATCTCGCGATAGGCAGTCGCCTGACCCGCGGTGCGCGGGTGGTTCGCGGGTCGAAGCGCGAGCTCATCTCGCGCAGCTACAACGCGCTCCTGCACGCGACGCTCGGCGCGCGCTTCTCAGACGCCCAGTGCGGCTTCAAGGCCATCCGCGCCGATCGCGCGCACGAGCTCCTCCCGCTCGTCCAGGATCGCGGCTGGTTCTTCGACACCGAGCTGCTCGTGCTCGCCGAGCGTTCCGGTCTTCGCATCCACGAGGTTCCGGTGGACTGGACCGACGATCCGGATTCGCGGGTCGACATCGTCTCCACCGCACTCGCAGACCTGCGCGGGGTCGTCCGCCTGACGCGCGACCTCCGTACGGGGCGGATTCCGCTGCAGCGTCTTTCGGTCATCGGGAGCCCGCCGAGCTTCGGCGGCAGGTGGCCCGCTTCGCCGCGATCGGTGTTGCCTCGACGCTCGCCTACGCCGCGCTGTTCGTGATGTTGTGCTTCGCGATGCCGGCGCAAGTGGCGAACGCCCTCGCACTGCTCGCGACCGCAATCGGCAACACGGCGGCCAACCGCAGGCTCACGTTCGCCATTCGCGGGTCGTCGGGTGTCGTCCGCCACCAGATGCAGGGACTGCTGGTGTTCGGACTCGCCCTCGCCCTCACGGCAGGTGCGCTCGCAGCGCTCCACGCGCTCTCGCCTCAACCTTCTCGCGCGCTCGAACTCGCGGTGCTCACGTCGGCGAACCTCGTCGCCACCGTCTTGCGCTTCGTGCTGCTTCGCGGCTGGGTCTTTCGCGCTCGGCGGAGTGCGCCCCGATGACCGCCGCCGGTGAGTCGCTCGGCAGGAGGCTGACCAGGCCGGCTCGCGCCGACGCCTCTTCCTGGGCGAGGGCCCTGCTTCGCGGCCGCGCCGACGACCCGGCGTGGGCGCGGCCTGCGCTGATCGCACTGCTCGCCGCCGCCGGGCTGTTGTACCTCCTCGACCTCGCAGCCAGCGGCTGGGCGAACGCCTTTTACACCGCCGCGGTCCAGGCGTCGACGAAGAGCTGGAAGGCTTTCTTCTTCGGATCGTTCGACTCGTCGAACTTCATCACGGTCGACAAGCCGCCGGCGTCACTGTGGGTGATGGACATCTCGGCGCGGCTGTTCGGCGTCAACTCGTGGAGCATCCTCGTGCCGCAGGCGCTCGAAGGCACGGCGTCGGTCGCATTGCTGCACGCAGCGGTCAAGCGCTGGTTCGGCGCCGCCGCGGGTTTGCTCGCCGGCGGCATCCTCGCGCTTACGCCGGTCGCCGTGCTGATCTTCCGGTTCAACAATCCGGACGCGCTGCTTACACTCGTGCTGATCGGCGCCGGGTACGCACTGACGCGCTCGGTCGAACGGGCACGGACGTCCTGGCTCCTCTTGGCGGCCTCGCTGATCGGTCTCGGCTTCCTGACGAAGATGCTGCAGGCGCTGATCGTCGTCCCGGGGTTTGCGCTCGTCTATCTCCTCGCCGCGCCCACCTCGGTGCGGCGGCGTGCGGTTCAGCTGCTCGGCGCAGGCATTGCGCTCGTCGTCTCGGCCGGATGGTGGGTTGCGATCGTGGCACTCTGGCCCGCTTCGAGCAGGCCCTACATCGGCGGCTCCCAGGACAACAGCGTCCTCAACCTGATCTTCGGCTACAACGGCTTCGGCCGGCTCACCGGCAACGAGAGCGGCAGCGTGGGCGGCGGTGCCGCCGGACAGGCGTGCCGGTGGGGACCGACCGGCATCGGCCGGCTGTTCGGTTCGGAGATGGGGACGCAGATCTCCTGGCTCCTCCCGGCTGCCCTGCTCTTCCTCGTCGCCGCCCTCTGGCTCGGCCGGCGAGCGCCGCGGACCGACGTCCGCCGAGCCGCAGTGCTCGGCTGGGGATCGTGGCTCGTCGTCACCGGCCTCGTCTTCAGCTACGCGAACGGGATCATCCACCCCTATTACACGGTCGTGCTCGCGCCCGCGATCGGCGCACTGGTCGGGATCGGCGCGACCTGGGCGTGGAAGCGGCGCGACCTTCCGGTGTCGCGTCTCGCGCTCGCTTCGGCAACCGCCGTGACGTCGCTGTGGGCGTATCACCTGCTCGAGCAGACGCCCGCCTGGCTGCCCTGGCTACGCTACCTCGTCCTCGTGCCGGGACTCGGCGCCGCCGCGATCCTCGCCGCGCTGCCGATCCTGCAGCGCACATTCGGGCAGATCGCGCCGCTCGTGGCGACGCTCTCCGTCGTCACGCTGCTCGCGGCGCCGGCCGCCTACTCGGTGCAGACCGCATCAATGGCACACACGGGCGCCCTACCGACCGCGGGACCCTCCGGGTCTTCGACGCTGGGAGGCCGTGGCGGCTTCGGCGGCAGAAACGGCGGCGCCGGTTTGGGAGCAAGGACCGGCTTCGGCCGTGGGTTTGGACCGCCGACCGGCGGCTTCGCCCCGCCGACCGGCGGCTTCGCTCCCCCCTCCCCCCGCTTCGGCGGGGGCGGCCCCGGCCGCGGCGGAGCGCTTGGCGGGCTACTCGATTCCTCGATGCCGAGCCCCGCGCTCGTCGCTCTGCTCCAGCACGACGCAAATCGGTACACGTGGGTTGCGGCGGCGGTCGGAGCGAACAGCGCGGCCGGAGTCGAACTCTCGGCGGGTGAGCCCGTGATGGCGATCGGCGGCTTCAACGGCACGGATCCCACTCCCACGCTGGCCCAGTTCGAGCAGGACGTCACCGCCGGCAAGATCCACTACTTCCTTGCCGGCGGCCAGGGTGTGGGTGCCCGGGCAGGCGGATCGGGGTCGATTGCGACGTGGGTCGCGGCGCACTTCACGGCGCGCAGCGTCGGCGGCGTGACGGTCTACGACCTCACGTCGCCGAAGTCCTAGGCGGGGCCGCGGCGAGCGGAACTCGCGGCGCTGTCGACCTGATCACGACGATCTTCACCGCTCTCACCGCCGACGACGTCGGTAAAGGCAGCGATCGTGGCGAAGGTGTAGATGCCGATCGTGGCGTCGGTCAGTAGTGGGTGAATCGGGTGTCCGGGTAGGCCACGCCACAGTAGTTGAGCTTTACGGTGCCTCCTCAGGTCGCGAGCGATGAGTACGGATCTCTATCTACGGTTACGAGGTTTCTAGAATTGATGCATCGGCTCGACGCGATCGGCGATCAAGAGCTGCGCGAGACGCTCCTCTACGCGCGTGCGCAGCCGCTGCCGGTGACGGCAGACGAGGTCGCCTCCGCGCAGCGGGTCCACAGCAACGTCGCCCGCGGCCGACTCGAGCGGCTCGCGGAGGCGGGCCTCCTGATTCCCTCGTTCGAGCGGCGGACGGGACGCACCGGCCCCGGCGCCGGACGGCCGGCCAAGACGTATCGAGTCGCACCGGAACTCTCGGCGATTGAGTTCCCCGAGCGCCGATATGAGCAGCTGATCGGACTGGTGGTCGATGTCCTGCCGGAACGCAGGCGCCGCGACCGCCTGCATGCGGTCGGCGTCGCGTTCGGTCGAGAGCTCGCCCGCGAGGGGCGACTTCGTCCGGCTAAGGGTCTCCGAACAGCGCTTGGACGCGTCTGCGCCGCGCTCGGCAGCCTCGGCTACCAGGCATCCGTCGCGGAGGTAACCGGCGACCGCGCGGTGATCGCGACCGCGACCTGCCCGCTCCGCCCGCTCGTCCGCGCCCAGCCAAGGCTGGCAGAGCTCGACCGCGGCATGTGGGCGGCGCTTCTCGCACGAGCGCTCGCAGGCACCGACGTCGACCAGATCGGCTGCGACACACCCAGTTGCCAGCGCGACAATGCCGACTGCCGCGTACTGCTAACGCTGCGAGCTCGCCGAGGCCAGCGCCAAACCGGTGGTTGATAAATACACGGTGGCGGTATAAAGAGGTCGGTCCGAGCGGGCGTCCCGCTCGCCGACGCGAACCAAGGAGGCGAAATGAAGTGGGCTGCGCTGATCGCCTGGGTGATCACGGCAGGCGGCGGCTTCGTGCTGCTTTCGATCTGGCTGATGCGAGGCGGGATGCGGCAGGAGCAAGAGGCGGGCAACCGGATCCGGCCGCCGCTGATCCTGAGCCACTTCCTGCTCGCCGCGGGAGGGCTGGTCGTCTGGATCATCTACCTGGTCGCAGACAAGGATGCGCTTGCCTGGATCGCCTTCGGAATCCTTGCCGTCGTCGCATTGTTGGGCTGGACGATGTTCGCGATCTGGTTTCGGCGCCGGCAGGCGCCAGCCGGCGGCAGCGAGATCGCAGCGCCCGGCGTTCCCGCGGAGCAGCACTTTCCGGTTTTGGTCGTGACCGCTCATGGACTGCTTGCCGTCACGACCGTCGTGCTCGTGCTGCTGACCGCGCTGAAAGTCGGCGGCTCATAGGTTGCGCGCACGCGTCACCGAGAAACTGGAAGTCGCAAAAGGGACGCTGCTCGTCGTCTTCGACCTGCTGGGCGAAGAGGTCGAGTTCACGCCTGGCCAGTACTTCTTCGTCACGCTGCTCGATCCGCCCTATGACGACAAACGCGGAGTGCGCCGCCACTTCTCCGTCGTCACCTCGCCGAACGAGCGAGGGCGCCTCGGCTTCTGCACCCGCCTACGCGACTCCGCGTTCAAGCGCTCGCTGATCGAGCTTCCGGTCGGAGCCGAGGCAGAGGTGGAAGAACCGAAGGGAA
>WNGD01004328.1_pt1 | contig 27514 bp, 21 predicted proteins | sample 5400671 | NCBI WGS metagenome assembly WNGD01 (sample SAMN13153369, study PRJNA577476) | soil metagenome | isolation source: 40 cm soil or saprolite under grassland replicate 2 | place: USA:California | collected 2016-06-15
CGCGGCCTCCGCCTCGGGCCTGGCCTGCGGCACCGGGCCGGCCTTAGTCACTGCACTGAGATCGCCCACCCAACGGAGACTAGGGGACCATGCCGACAGTTACCGGGCTTTGCCAGCTCTCCGCGGGCGCCGCCGACGATCCGGTCCCGTCCGGGCGCGCTCCCGGCTCTGGCGCGCAGCACGTAGCATCAATGCTGTGACAGGCATGATTCCGGGCGGGCAAGCGCCGCAGGAGCAGGCGCCGCAAGAGCAGGCACCGCAGGAGCAGAAGCCCGGAAGTACGCCGGCCGGAAGCGCTACGCCTGCTGGCGCGCCGCCAGGAAATGCACTGCCCGGAGGCATGCCGCAGGCCGACCCGTCACGCCAGGATCCGCCGCCACCGGATTCGCGATCCGGGATAATCATCGGGCGGCCCCTGGGCATTCCGGTCTACGTCTCTCCGTACTGGTTCTTGATCGCGGCTCTCTTCGTCGTCTTCTACGCGAGCAGCCTCAAGGGGTCAGTGCACGGATCCACCATGCGATACGTGGTGGCCGCGGCCTTCGTGGTACTGCTTTACCTGTCAGTGCTCATTCACGAGCTGAGTCACTGCGTCGTGGCGCGGAGCTTCAACTTGCCGGTGCGGCGCATTCTGCTGTACCCGCTCGGCGGCTTTTCCGAGATCGAGCAAGAACCGCAGACCCCGTCCAGGGAATTCCTGGTTTCCGGAGCGGGGCCGCTGCTCTCGCTCGTGCTCGCCGCGCTCGGGTACGCGATCATCGTCACGCTGCAGCCGGCCGGCATTCCACGGATCCTGATCGATCAGCTGATCCTGGCGAACGTACTGGTCGGGATATTCAACCTGCTGCCCGGCCTGCCGCTGGACGGCGGCCGGATGCTACGCGCCGGCGTGTGGAAGCTGACCGGGAAGGCGGGAACCGGCACCATCGCGGCCGCCTGGGCTGGCCGTGCTCTTGCGGTGGCACTGCTCGCCGTGCCGTTCGGGTTCGAACTCGGCAACGGCAACGGCAGCGGGGCCGATGTGGTGAACGTGCTCTGGCTGGGCGTCATCGCCGCGTTCATGTGGGTGGGCGCGGGCCAGTCGATCCGCGTCACCCGGGTCCGGGAGCGGCTGCCTGGCCTGCAGGCCAGGCGGCTGGCCCGGCGAGCCATTCCCATTCCGGCCAGCCTGCCGCTGGCCGAGGCGATCAGACGCGCCGATGCGGCTCAGGCTCGCGCCCTGGTCATCGTGGATCACCAGGACAAGCCGATCGCGATCGTCAACGAGACGGCCGTCATCGCGACGCCGGAGCAGCGCCGACCATGGATCGAGGCCGGCACGCTGGCGCGCACCCTCGATCCCAGCCTGGTGCTGCCCGCCGACCTGTCCGGGATGGCGCTGATCGAGGCGGTCCGGCGGGCGCCCGCGAGCGAGTACCTGCTCATCGAGCCCTCCGGCCAGGTGTTCGGGGTGCTCGCGACCAGCGATCTTGACCATGCCTTCGCCGGGACCTGACGCACCGCTAGCCTTGCGGGCGTGATCCGACCGCGCCGAGGACCCCTCATGCCTGGTGAGCAGGTTCAGCTCACCGACCCGAAGGGCCGCAGTCATCTGGTCTCGCTGCAGCCTGGCCGGGCCTACCACACCCACCAGGGCTCGCTGGCCCACGATGATCTCATCGGTGCCCAGGATGGCAGCGTGGTGACCTCGTCCGGCGGAACCGCCTATGTGGCGCTGCGCCCGCTGCTGGCGGATTTCACGCTGGCCATGCGGCGCGGCGCGGCGGTCGTCTACCCGAAGGACGCCGCCCAGATCCTCGCGGTGGCCGACGTCTTCCCCGGCGCCCGGGTGCTGGAGGCGGGGGCCGGCAGCGGCGCGCTGTCCTGCTGGCTGCTCCGTGCGATCGGCGAGGCTGGCCTGCTTGTCTCGTACGAACGGCGGGCCGACTTCGCCGAAATAGCGCGCGGAAACGTGGACCGTTACTTCGGTGCGCCGCATCCGGCCTGGCGGCTGGTAATCGGCGAACTGCCAGCGAAAACGCCGGCAGCGGTTCCCGCGCAAACGCCGGCGGACGTTTCCGCGGAAACGCCGGCAGACCTCCCGGCGGACGTTTCCGCGGAAACGTCGGCGGGGCCGGGCGGCGGGCGATTCGACCGGGTCGTGCTGGACATGCTCGCGCCGTGGGAATACGCGGGCACGGCGGCTCTGTCGCTCGTCGGCGGCGGCCTGATCTGCTGTTATGTCGCGTCGACCACCCAGCTTTCAAGGACCGTGGAGGCGCTGCGGGAGCAGGGCAGCTTCGCCGAGCCTGCCGCGTCGGAATCGCTGGTCCGTGGCTGGCATGTCGACGGGCTTGCCGTCCGGCCAGAGCACCGCATGGTCGGGCACACCGGCTTCCTGGTGACCGCGCGGCGGCTCGCAGACGGTGTCACGCCGCCGCCAAGGCGGCGCCGGCCTGCGAAGGGCGCGCGCGACAGCGCCGCCTGGCGAGAGGCCGGCGGCGGCGCTGATAGCGCGGCCCGATGACAGAATCGCGGCCCGGCTGTGCCCGGATCGTGACGGGAGAATGCGGAGTAGGGGGCCCGCGCAAGGTTACGGAAGCACCCCGGATAGGTAGGGTCTAGGTAAGTCAGCTCTCGGAAGGGGTGAGGGGCCATGGCAGCCCGTGACGACAGCGCTCGCGCCGCACGACACGACGACGAGGTCAAGGTCCTGACCACGCAGATCTCCTTCCTCGAAGAGGAGATTGCAGCGCTGCGCCGGCGGCTCGCGGATTCGCCGGTGCAATCTCGGCTGCTTGAGGAGCGACTTCGCGACACCGAGACCAGCCTCGCCAGCGTGACCGGGCAGAATGACCGCCTGGCCAGCACGCTGCGCGAGGCCAGGGACCAGATCGTCGCGCTCAAGGAGGAAGTCGACAGGCTGGCCCAGCCGCCCTCGGGCTTCGGCGTCTTCCTCAGTGCCTGCGATGACGGCACCGCCGACGTGTTCACCGGCGGCCGGAAGATGCGGGTAAGCGTGAGCCCGGGGATCGAGCTCGACGAGCTGAAGCCGGGCCAGGAGGTTGTGCTCAACGAGGCCCTGAACGTCGTGATCGCCCAGGGCTACGAGACGATCGGCGAGGTCGTCATGCTCAAGGAGATCCTTGAGGACGGCGCCCGGGCGCTGGTCATCTCGCATGCCGACGAAGAGCGGGTTGCCCGGCTGGCCGAGCCGCTGCGCGAGGCTACCCTGCGGGCCGGCGACTCATTGCTCCTTGAGCCGCGTTCCGGCTATGTCTACGAGCGGATACCCAAGGCGGAGGTCGAGGAGCTCATCCTCGAGGAAGTGCCGGACATCACTTACTCGGCCATCGGCGGGCTCAGTGCCCAGATCGAGCAGATCAGGGACGCGATCGAGCTGCCTTACCTGCACGCGGACCTGTTCCGCGAGCATCAGCTCCGGCCGCCCAAGGGCGTGCTGCTCTACGGCCCGCCCGGCTGCGGCAAGACGCTGATCGCGAAGGCCGTGGCTAACTCGCTCGCCAAGCAGGTCGCGGTCCGGACCGCCGAGCTGGCCAGCCAGAATGGCGCGACCGGCGGAGCGGGCGCGCAGGCCAAGGAGGGCAAGAGCTTCTTCCTGAACATCAAGGGTCCGGAGCTGCTCAACAAGTACGTCGGCGAGACCGAGCGGCACATCAGGCTGGTCTTCCAGCGGGCCAGGGAGAAGGCCAGCGAGGGTATGCCGGTCATCGTCTTCTTCGACGAGATGGACTCCATCTTCCGCACCCGAGGCTCGGGGGTCTCCAGCGACGTCGAGAACACGATCGTCCCGCAGCTGCTCAGCGAGATCGACGGCGTCGAGGGCCTGGAGAACGTGATCGTGATCGGCGCATCGAACCGGGAGGACATGATCGACCCGGCGATCCTGCGGCCGGGCCGGCTTGATGTCAAGATCAAGATCGAGCGGCCAGATGCCGAGGCGGCCAGGGACATCTTCTCCAAGTACGTGGTGCCCAGCCTGCCGCTGCACCCCGACGACCTAGCCGAGCACGGCGGATCTGCCGCGTCGGCGGTTGGCGAGATGATCCAGCGGGTCGTCGAGCGCATGTACAGCGAGACCGAGGAGAACCGGTTCCTCGAAGTGACGTACGCGAACGGTGACAAGGAGGTCCTGTACTTCAAGGACTTCAATTCCGGCGCGATGATCCAGAACATCGTGGACCGGGCGAAGAAGATGGCGATCAAGGAATTCCTTGACACCAGGCAGAAAGGGCTGCGAGTCGCTCATCTGCTGACCGCCTGCGTCGATGAGTTCAAGGAGAACGAGGATCTGCCGAACACCACCAACCCGGACGACTGGGCCCGGATCTCCGGCAAGAAGGGCGAGCGGATCGTCTACATCCGGACGCTGGTCTCCGGCAAGCAGGGCACCGAGGCGGGCCGGTCGATCGACACGGTGGCGAACACGGGCCAGTACCTCTGAGGAGCTGGAGAGCCGGGCTGCCCGGGGCGCGTGAGCACATCCGGGTGGCCGTCCCCGGCGCGCGTCGTCTCGCACCAGGCCTGAGCGGCACTAGTCTTTATTGCATGAGCGTGGTGGCATGAGCGTGCGGCGGGTTATGGGCACGGAGACCGAGTACGGCATTGCCGTTCCCGGCCAGCCGGGCGCGAATGCGATGGTCACCTCGTCGCAGATCGTGAACGCCTATCAGGCGGCGACCTCGGCCCGTGCCCGGCGGGCACGATGGGATTTCGAGGAGGAGAACCCGCTCCGTGATGCCCGTGGGTTCGACCTTGCCCGGGAGGCGGCCGACTCCGCGCAACTGACGGACGAGGACCTTGGCCTGGCGAATGTCATCTTGACCAACGGGGCACGGCTGTACGTGGATCACGCTCACCCGGAGTACTCGGCGCCTGAGTGCACCGACCCGCTTTCCGCAGTGACCTGGGACAAGGCTGGCGAACGGGTGATGGCAGAAGCAGCGGCACAGGCCGCCGCGGTGCCGGGCAGCGCGCCGATTCAGCTCTACAAGAACAACACCGACAATAAGGGCGCCTCTTACGGCTGCCATGAGAACTACCTAATGAACCGGGCGACGCCGTTCGCCGACATCGTTCGCCACCTCACCCCGTTCTTCGTCTCCCGGCAGGTCGTCTGCGGTGCCGGCCGGGTCGGCCGCGGCGCCGACGGCAGGGACGAGGGGTTCCAGATCAGCCAGCGTGCCGACTTCTTCGAGGTCGAGGTCGGGCTGGAGACCACGCTGAAGCGTCCGATCATCAATACCAGGGACGAGCCGCACGCTGACCCGGAGAAATACCGCCGACTGCACGTGATCATCGGCGACGCGAATATGAGCGAGGTGTCCACCTACCTCAAGCTCGGTACCACGGCCCTGGTGCTCGCAATGATCGAGGACCGGTTCCTCGACGCGGACCTCGGCCTGGACGCCCCGGTCGCCGAGCTTCGCACGGTGTCCCATGATCCCTCCTGCCGTCACCTGGTGACGCTGCGCGATGGACGGAAGATGACCGCCATCCAGCTGCAGATGGAGTACCTCGAACTGGCCAGGAAGTACACGGAGGACCGGTTCGGCGCGGACGTGGATGAGATAACCGCCGATGTCCTTGACCGCTGGGAGTCGGTCCTCACCAGGCTCGCCGAGGACCCGAAGCTGACGTCCAGGGAACTCGACTGGACGGCCAAGCTGGAGGTGCTGGACGGCTACCGGACCAGGGATGGCCTGAGCTGGAATCATCCTCGGCTACAGCTCGTCGACCTGCAGTATTCCGACGTCCGACCGGAGCGCGGCCTCTACAACCGGCTCGCCGCCATGGGCAGGATGGTCCGGCTCGTCACCGACGAGCAGGTGACCAGGGCGATCTCCTACCCGCCGGAGGACACCAGGGCCTACTTTCGCGGCCGGTGCCTGCGGAAATACCCGGAGGCTGTCGCCGCCGCGTCCTGGGACTCGGTCATCTTCGACATCCCCGGCCGCGAGTCCCTGCAGCGGGTTCCGACCCTGGAGCCGCTGCGCGGGACCCGGGCGCACGTTGGCGACCTGCTCGATCGCTGCGAAACCGCGGGCGAGCTCGTGGCGGCGCTGACGGGCCGGGACTGAGCCGCCGGCGGCCCGGACCGGCCGGGCAGAGACCACATTCCGGATCCATACCGATAGCGCGCGGCAGGGTTGGGCGCGCTGCGCGCTGGCGAGGATAGCGTTGAGGCTGCGGGTACTACCCGCGGAGCACGGAGGTTTCGAGATGGCGACAAAGGACACCGGAGGCCAGCGGCAGGCGCCCCGGCGCACCGAGGAGGAGCCGGACAGCGCGCCACAGGATACCGAGGAGGTCAGGGAGCGCCAGGACAAGCTCACTGACGACGTGGATGCGATCCTCGACGAGATCGACGAGGTGCTTGAGGAGAACGCCGAGGAGTTCGTCCGGTCATACGTGCAGAAGGGCGGCGAGTGACCCGCGGGCCGGCCGTCCGGCTGGGTTTCGCCGTGGGCTTACCGTCGGCGGCGCGGGCGCTCGCGCCGTCGGCGCTGCGCCCGCAGTAGGGTCTGAGCCAGGCATGTGACGCGTACAAGCGGAAGGATCCGCGTGGTCCCTGATTCCCACGGAAGGCGGTTCCCGGCAACGTACCTGGGCACGGGAACCTCATCGTTCAGCGATTTCCTCGCCTCGGCAGCGCCGGGGCTGCTGCCGGGCGCCGGCGAGTCACGCGGTCCGGCCTCCGGCGCACTCGCGGCCGGGCTGCCGCATGGCACGACGATCGTCGCGGCCGCGTTCGCCGATGGGGTGGTCATGGCGGGGGACCGCCGGGCCACGGCCGGCAACATGATCTCTCAGCGCGACATCGAGAAGGTGTTCCGCAGTGACGAGTTCTCCTGCGTCGCCATCGCGGGGGTGGCCGGCATCGGCATCGACTTGGTCCGGCTGTTCCAGGTAGAGCTGGAGCACTACGAGAAGCTGGAGGGCCGCGCGCTATCGCTGGAGGGCAAGGCGAACAGGCTCGCCAGCATGGTCCGGGGCAACATTGGCGGCGCGATGCAGGGGCTGGTGGTAGTGCCGTTGTTCGCCGGCTTCGACGAGGACATCGGGACCGGCCGGATCTTCAGCTACGACGTGGCCGGCGGCAGGTACGAGGAACATCGGTTCCACGCGATCGGATCCGGCTCGGTCTTCGCCCGCGGTTCCCTGAAGAAGCTGTATGCCGACGGCATGTCGGCCGCTGACGCGATACTTGCCTGCATGCAGGCGCTCTATGACGCGGCCGATGAAGACGCGGCCACCGGAGGGCCGGACATGACCCGGCGTATTTTTCCGGTGGTCGCGACGGTGACAGCGGATGGCTTCCGGCGCCTGTCCGACGCCGAATCAGGGGAGTACGCGGACACCGTCGTCAGCGCACGGATGCGAACGCCCGACGGACCGCGCGCGGAACTGCATCAGGCCACGCCGCCGACCGGCTAATCGTCACGGCTTGCCGCCAGCGAGCCAGTCCCGGCTCCTGGTCAGGCCAACGCCAGCCAAGCCAACCGAGAAGAGTAAGGGAAGAGCCAGCAGTGTCCATGCCGTTCTACGTGTCGCCCGAGCAGGCGATGAAGGACAAGGCGGACTACGCGCGCAAGGGAATCGCGCGCGGCCGCAGCGGGGTGGTGCTGCAGTATGACGGCGGCATCCTGTTCGTCGCGCCGAACCCGTCCCGGGCACTGCACAAGATCAGCGAAATCTATGACCGGATCGCCTTCGCGGCGGTCGGCCGGTACAACGAGTTCGAGAACCTGCGCAAGGCCGGCGTCCGCTATGCGGACATGACCGGATTCCAGTACGACCGGCAGGATGTCACCGCGCGCGGCCTGGCCAACTGGTACGCCCAGATTCTCGGCACCATCTTCACGGAGAGCAACAAGCCGTTCGAGGTGGAGATCGTGGTCGCGGAGGTGGGCGACGCGCCGGACGCCGACCAGATATACCGGATCCCCTTTGACGGCTCGGTCGTCGATGAGCACGGCTTCGTCGCGATGGGCGGCCAGGCCGACCAGGTCGCCGCGGTCCTGAAGGACCACTACGCGGACCGCATGCCGCTGGCCGGCGCGCTGGCGGCGGCGATTGCGGCGCTGTCCGGCCAGGCCAACGGCGAGCGGCCGGAGATCGCGGCCGGCCAGCTCGAGGTGGCGGTGCTGGACAGAGCGCGCGCGCATCGGACCTTCCGGCGGCTGACCGGCACCCGGCTGGAAGCCCTGCTCGCTCAGGCCAAGCCGGCCAAGAACGCCCCGCCGGCACCCGCGCCTGCGGCCGGGGCATCCGCGAAACCGGACGGCGCCGCGAAGCCCGAGGGTGCCGCGAAGCCCGAGGGTGCCGCGAAGCCCGAGGGTGCCGCGAAGCCCGAGGGTGCCGCGAAGCCGGCCAGCGGGGCAGAGCCAGACACGGCGGCAGCGCCGCAGGACGCGGCCAAGCCGCAGGACGCGGCCAAGCCGGACGCGGACGCCGAGCCAGGCGACAAGGCCGGGCCCGACGGCAACTAGCTCACCGGTAGTCGGCGCACCCGCCGCGGCGCAGCAATACAGCACGCCCAGCAGCGTGGATGGGACTGCACTGCTGGTTGTTACCGCAGCGCGATGGGCCTCGGCCCAGGCGGGGCGGCTAGGCGCTGGGCGGGTTGTGCACGACTACCCAGATCGCGCGGACGTAGTCCGCTGAGGTATTCCAGTATTCGTGCGGGACGGACGAGTCGAACGCGACCGAGTCACCCGGACCAAGCTGATAAGTCTCGAAGCCCACATTGGCCCGCAGCGTGCCGCTGGTGATGAGGCCGTACTCGTAGCCATCATGCCGGAGCGGGCGGCGCGCTTCGGTGGAATGGCCGCCGGGCTCGTAGATGACCTCAAGGAAATCGGCGCGGTCGTCCCTGGCCCGCGTCAGCCGCTCCCAGCGCACCCCGCTCGCCAGGTCGATCGCGCGGCGAGAGCCGGCGCGCTGGACGATGCCGTGGCCGTCCGGAAGCCAGCCGCTATGGCCGGCCGACTGGCTGCCCGCTGGATCGGCATCGCCGGCCGGACCGCGCCCGGCCGCCGGGCTGGCACCACCGGCCCGCTGCTCCGGTGCAGCCACGCCGAACAGGAAGTCAAGTGATGTCCGCAGCTCGGTGGCGAGCGCGTAGAGCATGCCGACGGAAGGGGCGGACAGCCCGCGCTCAATCTGCGAGATGAGGCTCGGCGAGCAGCTCACCCGCCGGGAAAGCTCACGGCCGGACAGCCCGCGTCCGACCCGGATCCGCCGCAGCCGGGCGCCGAGCTCCGCACTGGGGAAGGGCGCGTTCGTCATCTGTGCCGCATCCCGCCTAGTGCCGTCCGCCCCAATTGCCGTCTCGCTCGGTCCCGTCTCGTTCAGTCCCATGCCGTGCACGCTCGCAGCGCGGCTGGCATGATCGGCGTCCGCGATCCGCTCTTGACAGCCACACTGTACCTACGTTGAATCAGGCTGTACACGCTGCCGCGGTTGACGACCGCCGACTCCAGGAGCGCCCATGGCCATTCCGTCCCGCGCAGTGGCACCGTCACCTGGCCGGATGAGCGTCGACTTCGAGGAGCGGGTTGACTTCAGCAGGCTCCGCGAGTACCGGCTCGGCCGGGCCAGGGCCGCGCTCGAAGCCAGCGACCTCGGCGCGCTGCTCGTCTTCGATAACAACAACATCCGCTACCTGACCGGGGTGGCGATCGGCGAGTGGACTCGCGACAAGCTGTGCAGGTACGCCCTCTACACGCGGACCGGGGAGCTTTACCTCTGGGACTTCGGGTCCGCCGCCGTGCACCACAGGATCTACTGCCCATGGCTGAAGCCGGAGAACTGCATCGCCTCCTACACCGCGATGCGCGGCGCCGCGCCGCCGGACGCGCACCTGGTCCAGCGCGGCGTCGCGGAGATCAAGGAAAGGCTGGCCGCGGCCGGCGTGGCCGGCCAGCCGGTCGGGGTCGACTTCACCGAACTGCCCATGCTCTTCGAACTGCAGCGCAGTGGCATAGACGTGCGCGACGGCCAGCAGCTGATGCTGGACGCCAGGCAGCTGAAGTCCGCCGACGAGATCGCTCTGCTGGCGACGGCCGCGGCCATGGTCGATGGCGTCTACCAGGACATCACCGACGCGCTGAAGCCCGGTGTGCGAGAGAACGAGATCGTGGCGCTGGCAAACAAGCGGCTGTACGAGATGGGCTCGGACGACGTGGAATCGATCAACGCCGTCTCGGGCGAGCGGTGCAACCCGCATCCGCACAACTTCTCCGACCGCATGATCAGGCCAGGCGAGCAGGCTTTCTTCGACATCATGCATTCCTTTAACGGCTACCGGACCTGCTATTACCGGACGTTCAGCGTCGGCCGGGCTAGCGAGCCGCAGCGCGACGCGTACAAGCGGGCCAGGGAGTGGATGGACGCTGCCATCGAGCTGATCAGGCCGGGTGTCTCGACCAGCGACGTGGCGCGGCTCTGGCCGACCGCCGAGGACATCGGCCTGGCCGACGAGAAGACCGCCTTCGGCCTGCAGTTCGGGCACGGGCTCGGGCTGGCCCTGCACGAGCGCCCGATCATCAGCAGGCTCACCTCGCTGGAGGCCCCGATCGAGATCCAGCAGGGAATGGTGTTCGCCCTGGAGACCTACTGCCCGGCTGCTGACGGCGTCTCCGCCGCCAGGATCGAAGAGGAGGTCGTGGTGACCCCCGGCGGGGTGGAGATCATTACCCGGTTCCCGGCTGAAGAGCTATTCGTCACCAACCCCTACTGATCCGCGGCGGCACCCGCGCGGCGACACCGGCCCGGCCGCCAGGCGGCGGGGCAGCTAGCCGACCAGCATCGCGTCGGCTGTAATGTCGTGGACGTGCGCAATCCTGTACTGTTCCCGCGCCTGAAGGAGGACAAGTGACCGCCGACCTGGCAACGCTGACGGGCATCGACGCGCCGACTGGCCTGTTGATCGGCGGGCAGTGGGGCACCGGCCGCGGCGGCATGCTGCCGGTGACCGACCCGGCAACGGAGGACGTGATCGCGCAGGTGGCGAGCGCGACGCCGGAGGATGCGCTGGAGGCCGTGACCGCGGCGCATAACGCGCTGCCCGGCTGGGCCGCCCGGCCGCCGCGGGAGCGCGGCGAGTGCCTGCGCCGGGCCTACGAGCTGATGACCGGCCGTGCCGAGGCACTGGCCAGGCTGATGGTGGCGGAGAACGGCAAGGCGCTGAAGGATGCTCGCGGCGAGATCACTTACGCTGCCGAGTTCTTCCGCTGGTACGCCGAAGAGGCGGTCAGGAACGACGGGTCGCTCAGCGTCGCGCCGTCCGGCGCGAACCGGATCATGGTGCAGCGCCAGCCGGTCGGCGTAAGCGTGCTGGTCACCCCGTGGAATTTCCCCGCGGCGATGGCGACCAGGAAGATCGGCCCCGCGCTGGCGGCCGGCTGCACGGTAGTGCTCAAGCCGGCCAAGGAAACCCCGCTGTCCGCGCTGGCGATCGCCGCCATGCTGCACGAGGCGGGCGTGCCCGATGGTGTCGTTAACGTGCTGCCGACGATGCGGCCAGGCCCGCTGGTCGCCACGATGCTGTCCGACCCGCGGGTGCGGAAGCTGTCCTTCACCGGCTCGACGGAAGTCGGCCGGGCACTGCTGCACACCGCCGCGGACACCGTCACGAACTGCTCTATGGAACTCGGCGGCAACGCGCCGTTCCTGGTGTTCGAGGATGCTGACGTGGCGGCCGCGGTAGAGGGCGCGTTCCTCGCCAAGATGCGCAACGGGGGAGAGGCGTGTACAGCGGCCAACCGGTTCTACGTGCACGACGCCGTGGCGGAGGAATTCACCGCCCGGCTGGCCAGCAAGCTGAGCAGCCTCAGCGTGGGTCCCGGCCTTGACGACGGCACCGACCTCGGCCCGCTGGTCAACGCCGACACCCGCTCGAAGGTCGCCGGCCTGGTCGAGTCGGCCACCAAGGACGGCAGCCGGCTGGTCACCGGCGGGTTGGCGCCGGATCGCCGGGGCTACTTCTATCAGCCGACGGTGCTCGACAACGTCCCAGCTGGAGCCGGCATCCTCGCCGAGGAGATCTTCGGCCCGGTGGCGCCGGTGGTCCGGTTCACCGACCAGGCCGACGCCATCGCCCAGGCGAACAGCACCGAGTACGGCCTGGTCTCCTACCTCTACACCAGCGACCTGCGGCGCGCGCTGCAGGTGGCCGAGGCGCTGGAGGCGGGGATGATCGGCATCAACCGCGGCGTCGTGTCCGACCCGGCCGCGCCGTTCGGCGGCGTCAAGCAGTCCGGCCTTGGCCGCGAGGGCGGCCACGACGGGCTGCTGGAATTCACCGAGACCAAGTACATCGCCGTGGACTGGTGAGCAGGAGGCATGGACAGGCGAATCTTCGGGCTGGAAAACGAGTACGGCGTCACCTGTACCTTCCGCGGCCAGCGGCGCCTTTCGCCGGATGAGGTCGCCAGGTACCTGTTCCGCCGGGTGGTGTCCTGGGGGCGCAGCAGCAACGTCTTCCTGCGCAATGGCGCCCGGCTTTACCTGGACGTCGGCAGCCATCCCGAGTATGCGACGCCGGAGTGCGACAGCCTGATTGACCTGGTCACCCACGACAAGGCCGGCGAGCGGATCCTGGAGGGCCTGCTCGTGGACGCCGACCGGCGGCTGCGCGAGGAAGGCATCGCCGGCGACATCTACCTGTTCAAGAACAACACCGACTCGGCGGGCAACTCGTACGGCTGCCACGAGAACTACCTGGTGGGCAGGCATGGCGAGTTCGGCAGGCTGGCCGACATCCTGATCCCGTTCCTGGTCACCCGGCAGATCATCTGCGGGGCCGGCAAGGTGCTGCAGACCCCGCGCGGTGCGGTGTACTGCGTCAGCCAGCGGGCCGAGCACATCTGGGAAGGCGTGTCATCGGCGACCACCCGGTCGCGGCCGATCATCAACACGCGCGACGAGCCGCACGCCGATGCGGAGCGTTTCCGCAGGCTGCACGTGATCGTCGGGGATTCCAACATGAGCGAGACCACGATGCTGCTCAAGGTCGGCGCCACCGACCTGGTGCTGCGGATGGTCGAGGCCGGCACCGTGCTCCGGGACCTCACGCTGGAGAACCCGATCAGGGCGATCCGGGACGTCAGCCACGACATGACCGGCCGGCGGAAGGTGCGCCTGGCGAACGGGCGCGAGGTGAGCGCGCTCGACATCCAGCAGGAATACCTCACCAAGGCCAGGGAATTCGCCGACCGGCGCGGCCCGGACGCGGTCACCAAGCGCGTGCTCGATCTGTGGGAGCGAGCGCTGCGCGCGGTCGAGACCGGCGACCTCGGCATGGTGGCGCGGGAAATCGACTGGGTGACCAAGTACCAGCTGATCGAGCGCTACCGGGCCAAGCACGACCTGCCGCTCGCCTCGCCGCGGGTGGCGCAGCTCGACCTCGCCTACCACGACGTGCACCGTGGCCGCGGCCTGTACTACCTGCTGCAGCGGCGCGGCGCGGTGGAGCGGGCCTGCCGGGACATCGACATCTTCGAGGCGAAGTCGGTGCCGCCGCAGACCACCAGGGCGCGGCTGCGCGGCGAGTTCATCCGCCGGGCGCAGGAGCGGCGCCGCGACTTCACGGTGGACTGGGTGCACCTGAAGCTCAACGACCAGGCGCAGCGCACCGTCCTCTGCAAGGACCCGGGTGGAGAAACTCATCGCCGGCATGTGAACGCCGAACACGTTTAGTCATCTTCCGATTACCTATAGTTGCTAGGATCGGTCGGGCCCGGCGGTCGCAACCCCGCTGACCGCGCGGCTGCCCGGAACTCTTGCCCACTCCGACCTAGCCAGAGGTAGCAGCTTCGGTGCCGGACACTCGCCGCGCCCGGCGGTTCGGCCGTGACGTCGTCGTCATCGGCGGCTGCGGCCGCGTCGGCCTGCCGCTCGCGATCGCCTTCGCCGATCGCGGCGCCCGAGTGGGCATCTATGACGTCAGTCGGGCCGCGGTCACCGAGGTGAACTCCGGCAGGATGCCGTTTGCCGAGCCTGGCGCGGCCGCGGCGCTCGCCCGGGTGATCACCGGCGGGCGGCTGTCGGCATCGGCCGAGCCCGCGATCGTGGGCACCGCCGAGCATGTCATCGTCGTCACCGGGCCGCCCGCTGGCGACGGACGCCCGGAAGCCGGCGGGCCGGCCATCGCCGCCACACTCAGCCGCTGCGCGCGGTACCTGACCGACGGTCAGCTCCTCATCCTGCGCAGCACCGTGCGCCCGGGCACCACCGCCGAGGTCGAGAAGCTGGCAGCCGACCTCGGCATCGACGTGGACGTCGCATTCTGCCCGGAGCGGGTGGCCGAGGGCCGCGCGCTGGCCGAGCTGGCCGAGATCCCGCAGCTCGTGTCGAGCCGCAGCGCACGGGGCATGGAGCGGGCCGGGCGGCTGTTCGGCCTGCTCGCGCCCGCACAGGTGCCGATGTCGCCGGAGGAGGCCGAGCTGGCGAAGCTGTTCGCCAATGCCTGGCGGTATCTCACGTTCGCCATGGCCAACCAGCTCTACATGATCGCCAACGATCGAGGCCTCGACTTCGAGCGGATCCGCCATGGCCTCATGACGGGTTACCCGAGGGCGGCTAGCCTGCCCGGCGCTGGCCTGGCGGCCGGCCCGTGCCTGCTGAAGGACACCGCGCAGCTGGCGGACGTGTGCGGCGGCTTCGCCCTCGGCCGCGCGGCGATGGTGATCAACGAGGGCATGCCCGGCTATCTCGTGGGCAGGATCGAGCAGCGCTTCGAGCTGCCCGCGCTGACGGTGGGCATTCTCGGGATGGCCTTCAAGGGCGGCTCCGACGATATCCGGGCGAGCCTGTCCTACCCGCTGAAGCGGCTGCTCGCCGCCAGGGCGGCCGCCGTAGTGTGCACCGACCCGCATGTCCGGTCCGATCCCGATCTCCGGCCGCTGCCGGAGGTACTTGACCGCGCCGATCTGCTTGTCATCGCGACCCCGCACCCGGAATACCGGCGCCTCGCCACCGTCAAACCGGTGATAGACCTGTGGAACCTGCTCGGGAAGGGCGTCCTAGCGTGAGCGCGGGACTGGATGCCCGGCTACCTGCGCTGGTACCGGTTCGCATTCGGCCCGGGGCTGACCGCCGCGCAGCTGCGGGCGCGGACCGGGCATGGCCGGCCCTGATGCAGACCGCGATGAAGCACCCGGGTGCGGTCAAGGTCCCCTGCGCCATCGAGGCCGGGACAATATGATGACGGCGCCCGGGCCGGCGCCACCGCGGCCAGGCCGACCGGCCAGGCCGGACGAGATCCCGCGGCCGCGGCCCGCCGAGAATGGCCAGCCGGCCGCGGCTCCCGCGCTGCCCGACCCCAGGCCCGCACGGCGCCTGCGGCGGCCGGCCCTGCCCTGGCTGGCCGGCCTGGCCAGCCACCGTGCGGCCAGGCGGGCTACTGCGCCGGCCGGCTGGCTCACGGCCGGTGCGCTGCTATTCAGCTGCTATCTGCAGATCTCGCGGACCGTCCCAGTCGACTCAGACGGTGCCGCCAACGCCCTGCAGGCCTGGGACATGCTGCACGGGAACCTGCTGCTGCGCGGCTGGCGGCTGTCGGACGTGTCCTTTTACACCACCGAGCTGCCGCAGTACATGCTCATCGAGCTGACCAGGGGGCTGCGCCCGGACGTGGTGCATGTGGCAGGCGCGATCACCTTCACGCTGCTCGTACTGCTCGCGGCGCTGCTTGCCAGGGGACGGCGGCGGGGCCGGGAGGCAACCGTCAGGATGGTGATCGCGGGCGGCATCATGCTCGCGCCGCAGCTGGGCAGCGGCGTGTACGTGCTGATGCTGGATCCAGATCATGCCGGGACGTCCGTTCCCGTGCTGCTGGTGTGGCTGCTGCTCGACCGGGCGCCGCGCCGCTGGTACGTGCCGGTTGCGGCAACGGCCTTACTTGCCTGGGCCCTGATTGCCGACAGCCTGGTCATGATCACCGGCGTGCTGCCGCTGCTGACAGCCTGCGGCGCCCGCTGCTATCAGGAGATCGTCGCCAAGCGGCGGTCACCGGGCCCCCGGTGGTTCGAGCTGTCGCTGGCGGCCGGGGCGCTCATCGCGGCCGTCGCCGCGAAGGCGGCGCTCGCGCTCATCGCAAGCGCTGGCGGGTTCCGGGTCTGGCCGGTGGGCTCCGAGCTGGCCAGCTACGCCGAGCTGCCCAGGCACCTGCTGCTGGCCGGCCAGGGGCTGCTGCTGCTCTTCGGCGCCGACTTCTTCGGTCATAACCTCGGCCCAGTGGCGGCGCTCGCGATGCTGCACTGGGTCGGGCTGGGGCTGGTCGCGTGGGCCGCCTGCGTCGCCGTCCGGCGGTTCGCCGACTGCGGCCTCGTGGAACAGGTCCTCGTCGCCGCCGTGGCCATCAACCTGGCGGCCTACGTATCCGGCACCAGGGCGGCCGACATCCACAGCACCAGGGAGATCGCGGCGGTGCTGCCATTCGGCGCGGTGCTCGCCGCCAGGCTGCTCGCACGGCGGCTTGATGCGGCCAGCCTGACGCCGGCCCTGCTGCTGGCGCTGACCGGCTACCTGGCATGCCTCAGCCGCGAGATGGCGCAGCCTGCCCAGCCAGCCCAGGGCCAGCAGCTCGCGAGCTGGCTGGCAGCCCATCACCTGGACTACGGGCTGGCCGGATACTGGCAGGCCGCGAGCACGACCGTGGCCAGCGGGGGCACGATACACGTCGTGCCGGTGGACTCAGGGAACGAGACAATCACGCGCGGCGGCTGGGAGACGGCTGCCTCCTGGTATGACCCGCTGCGGCACACGGCGACCTTCGTCGTGCTGCCGCCCGGTGCGCCCGGGATTGCCTACCCCTGGTCGTTCGACGTACGGGCCGCCTTCGGCCAGCCCGTCAGGATCTACGCCGCCGGGCCCTATACGGTGCTGGTCTGGAACCGGAATCTGCTGGCCGGCCTGCACTGACCCGGCAAGCCAGGCCGAGCGGTGCGCATCCGGGGCCTGGCATCCGCTTCAGCGGGTAGGCTGGCTCCGCTCACGATCCCGACATTGAGGTTTCTCATGCGACGCATCGCCGCTGCGCTTTCTTTTCCGCTGCTTGCCGTTATCGTGCTGGCTGGCTGCGGATCATCAGCTTCGTCAAATTCGGCCGCATCGAACCCGAACGGGTCAGTGGCGGTGTCCGGGGCATTTGGCGCCGCGCCCACGGTTAAGATCCCGGCCGCGAAGGCGAACGGCAAGCTGGCGATTAAGACCGTGATCAAGGGAACTGGCCAGGTTCTTGGCGCCAGTGATTCGTGTGTCTGCAACTATGCCATCTATATCTGGAGCGGCGCGAAGAATAAACAGGTGCTGAGCACATTCAGCACCAAGGCTCCGCAGGTGCTCGCGGCCAACGTCGGGCTGGTGGGCCTCAAGCAGGCGCTGACCGGCGCGCGGATGGGCAGCCGGGTGCTCGCGGTGCTGCCGCCCAAGGACGCCTATGGCAGCCAGGGCAACTCGCAGATCGGGGTGAAGCCCACCGACACCATCGTGTTCGTGGTCGACCTGATCAAGGACTTCAGCGCTACGGCCGAGGCGGCCGGCAAGCACGTCTCGAACGGCGGCGGCGCCCTGCCGAAAGTGACCGCGCAGCCAGGCAGCGTCCCGCAGGTGAAGATTCCCGCGAAGAAGCCGCCGCGCAAGCTGATCGTCAAGACGCTGATCAAGGGATCGGGCCCGCCGACCGCCAAGGGCCAGACGGTGGTCACGCAGTACGTCGGCCTCAACTGGCGGACCCGCAAGGCCTTCGACTCGTCCTGGAAGCGGCAGCAGCCGTTCGGCTTCCAGCTCGACGCCACGCCTCCGCAGATCATCCCCGCCTGGGACAAAGGCCTGACGGGCATACCAGTGGGCAGCCGGGTGATGCTGATCGCCCCGCCCGCCGACGGCTACGGGAAGAACGGCAACTCCCAGGTTGGCATCAAGGGCACCGACACGCTGGTGTTCGTCGTCGACATTGTCGGCGCCGTCGGCGGCTAGCTGCCCGGGCCCAGTCCTGGTCAGCTGTCGGCGCTGGCGCTTCTGCGTCAGCCCGTCCGTGATCAATCCCAGGCCGATGGCGGCCCGCGGCCATGTCACCCGGCAGTGGTTATTTCAGGAGCCCGGCCGCGTGCCGGCCGGCCGCGGCGGCGGCGAGAAAGTAGGACAGGTCCTGCGCCAGCCCGCGGCCCATGGTGGACAGCGGCACCGGGCAGTCCCGCAGCACCTCGTGCAGGCCGTCGACGCTGACCAGGACCAGGTTGTGCCGGTCAGCGAGCGGGGCAGCCTCCGCCCGGATCCGGGTGCCGAAGTCGCCCGGCAGGTCGGGAACCACCACGTCTGCCCTGGCCAGTGCCACCCGCCCGTACGACGTCAGGCTGTGATGCGAGATGCCGCGGTGACGTTCCCTGGCATCGGCCTCGCTGATCCGCAGCGAGGCAACCGGCCTGCCGTGCAGCACCGCCGCCGCGTTCACCGCCTCGCCCGACGCCACCCCGGAGAAGCCCCACTTCGTGCCGGTGCCCAGGTTGCCTGGTCCCTGCGAGACGACGGCAAGATCGGCGCCGAGCACATGCCTTGCCGCGAGCAGGCCGCTCTGCAACGTCACCGCCTCCAGGTCGCCGCCGAATGCCTGCCCGACGGTGACCGTCCCGGTCAGCCAGCCGGCCTCGCGCAGTGCCGGGATCGTCCTGGAGAACCATGCTGGCAAGGCTCCGCCGTCCAGCATGACGTAGCAGACCCGCGGCCTGGGCAGGTGAGTACCCCGGACCATCCGTTCCGAATAAAAGGCGGCCAGCACGGCCGGCAGCGCGGAGTGCAGGTCGGCGACGACCACCGGCAGGCCGTCAAGATCATCGGCCTCGCGGAGCAGGTCATGGTGCGGCGAGCCCTGCTCGTCCGCGCCGAGCACGGTGGCCTGCAGCGGCGTATAGCGTGCCTTGACCAGGTGCCCAGGGCCGGACGGGTCGGCCGGAAGCCGGCCGGGCACCGCTACCACCAGGGCATATCCGCCGGTGCCGAGTTCCAGCGCCAGGGCGGTCGTATTGAGCAGCACCTGATCGCCCGGCTGCGGTCGGCCGGTCAGCGCGGGATAGGCCAGCGCCCGCATCGGCGCCCCGTCGACGGCCACCTCTAGCTCCGTCGTGCCCGCCCATTCCCGCCCCAGCGCGGAAACCACGCCACTTCGCCACCTGATCACTCCGGCAGGGTAGCGTCGGTGCCGGGGAAAGGAGAGCGGATGTCACGGCGGAAGACCGAGCGGCTGCTCAGCCTGGTGGTCTGCCTCCTGTCGGCCGGCCGCTTTCTCAGTGCCACCCAGATCCGCGCCGCCGTGCCCGGTTACCCGGACTCCTTCGACGCGTTCAAGCGGATGTTCGAGCGGGACAAGGACGAGCTGCGCGAGCTCGGGATCCCGCTGGAAACGGGCACTAACTCGGCGGCCGACGACGAGGCGGGCTACCGGATCTCCCGGCAGGCCTACATGCTGCCGGAGATCAGGCTTGAGCCGGACGAGGCCGCGGTGCTCGGGCTTGCCGCGCGGGTCTGGCGGCAGGCCGAGCTGGCCGGCGCCGCGGCCGGCGGGCTGCTCAAGCTCCGGGCGGCCGGCATCGACGCCGAGGAGACCACACAGCCGGGCATCGAGCCCAGGCTGCAAGCCGGCGAGGCCGCCTTTGCCCCGCTGTGGGAGGCCGTGCGCGACCGGCGGCCGGTCACCTTCGCCTACCGGGCGGCCGGCCGCAGCTCACCGCAGCGCCGCCGGCTGGAACCATGGGGCGTGGTGAATCGGCACGGCCGCTGGTACGTGGCCGGCCATGACCTGGACCGCGCGGAGGTGCGGGTGTTCCGGCTTGGCCGCATCGACGGGCCGGTGTCGTTCGCCGGGCCGCCTGGAGCGGTCACCGTGCCGGCCGGCACCGATGTGCGGGAGACCGTCCGGGCGTGGGACGCTGACCCGCCAGCCGTTCGCACGGCTGTCGTGCGATTGCGGCACGGGGCCGGGCACGGGCTGCGGCAGCGCGCCACTGGCTGCCGGCCAGACCCGCAGGGCCCCGGCTGGGACCTGGTCGACCTTTCGTTCTCCGATGTGGGCTGGTTCGCCGATCACATCGCCTCGTTCGGTGCGGACGTCGTCGCGGTGGAGCCCGCTGACCTGCGGGAGGCTGTCATCGGACGGCTGAAGGGAGTGCTGGCATGACCGCTGAGGCCGGCCTGACGGCGGCCGCGTCGCCGCGCGAGCCGCGGTCGCGTGCGGCGACGCCGCGGCCGGGCACTGCCACCGACCGGCTGCAGCGGCTGCTGGCCCTGGTGCCCTACGTGATCAGCAGGAATGTCGTCGGGCTGGCCGACACGGCGGCCGCGTTCGGGGTGACTGAGCGGCAGCTGGTCGACGACCTGAACATGCTGTGGTGCGTCGAGCTGCGCGCCCCGGATCCGTACTGCCCGATCGACCTGTCCTATGAGGGCGGCGAGATCGTGGTCAGCCAGGCCGAGTCGATTGACCGGCCGCTGCGGCTCGGCGTGGACGAGGCCAGCGCGCTGCTCGTCGCGCTGCGGATGCTGGCCGAGGTGCCGGGCATGGAGGAGCGATCAGCGCTCAGCCGGACCATCGCCAAGCTGGAGTCGGCGGCGGGGGCGGCGGCGGCGGCCAGCGCCCAGGTGGCCGTGCAGGTCGACGACAATGCCGCCCGCGGCGTGCTTGCCCAGGTGAAGGACGCGCTCGCGCGCGGCCGCCGGATTCACCTGTCGTATTACGTGCCCGGCCGGGACGAGGCCACCGAGCGGGACGTGGATCCGATGCGGCTGCTGGTGGTGGAGGGCCGGACGTACCTCGAGGGCTGGTGCCTGCGGGCGGAGGCCGTGCGGTTGTTCAGGCTCGACCGGGTGATGGCAATGTCCGTGCTCGACGTGGCGGCATCGGTGCCGGGCGACGCGCAGCCGGTGGACGTGGACCAGGGCCTGTTCCGGCCGTCCGCCGACGACGTGCTCGTGCTGATCGAGCTGTCCGCCTACGGGCGCTGGGTGGCCGAGTACTACCCGTGCGAGCAGGTAGCGGAGATCGGCGACGGCCGTCTCAGGGTCGGCCTGCGCACCCCGGACACCCGGTGGGTCCGGCGGCTGGCGCTACGCCTCGGCGAGGACGGCCAGGTCATCGCGCCGCCCGAGGTTGCCGCGCAGATCCGCGAAGATGCCGCTGCGGCGCTTGCGCTGTACGCATGAGGCCGGAGCAGGTAGGCTCCGGCCAGCATGGGAGCCGTCTGGGCCAGGCCGTGGAGGCACCCGGACTTGACCGGCTATGCCGTTCAGACAGACAGCCACAGCCGGGGCGACCAAGCCGAATGGCCAGCTTGATACGAATGCATCGCGTGTAGACTGACCTGCACGGACCCGTAGCGCGGGAACGCGTTTTCCCATGAAGAGGGCGGACATGATAGGCGACCTGTTCGACAGCCCGTGGAAGATCCTGATCGTCGCGGTCGTGCTGATCGTGCTGTTCGGATCGAAGAAGCTGCCCGATGCTGCCCGGTCGCTCGGCAAGTCCATGCGCATCCTGAAGACCGAGGTCCAGGACCTGCATGGCGAAGACCGAGCGGCAGAGTCGGCAAAGCCGGCCCAGCCGGCGGAGACCCGTCAGCAGATTGAGCAGCTGGAGCAGCAGGTCAGCGATCTGCGGAAGCAGACATCTTCGGCCGAGCCCGTGGCGGCCAGCACTCCGCTGCCGGAGACCCAGCGGACCCAGCAGCCCGGCTGAGCCGGCTAGTAGCGCCGGCCGGACATGGCGAAGATAGCTGACACTGTCACTGGCGCGCGGGTGCTCGGCTCGCGTGTCCTGCAGGCGCACCGGGCGGCGAACCCCAAGGGCCAGATGCCGCTCATGGAGCACATCCGCGAGCTGCGGAACAGGGTGCTCAAGGCGGTGCTCGCGCTCCTAGCTGGCACGGGCATCGGGCTGATCCCGGTGGTCTTCAACCCCACCTGGCATTTCATGGAGCGGCCGTTCTGCCAGGCCGTGATCCGCGGTAAGACCGGCTGCCACGTCCTCGGCGACCAGCTGGTCATCAACGGCGTACTCGACCCGTTCATGTTCCGGGTGAAGATCGCGTTCTTCTTCGGGCTGGTCATCTCCAGTCCGGTGTGGCTCTACCAGATATGGGCCTTCGTCGCCCCCGGGCTCTACCAGCGGGAGCGGCGCTGGACCTACGCGTTCCTCTTCACTGCGGTACCGCTATTCCTGGCCGGCACCGGCCTCGCGTACCTGGTGATGAGCCGCGGCCTGCGCTACCTGCTCGGCCTGACCCCGGTCGGCGTCGCTAACCTGCCCACCGTCGACACCTACCTCAGCTATGTCATGGCCATGCTGCTCGGCTTCGGACTGGCCTTCGAGCTGCCGCTGGCGCTGGTGATGCTCAACATGGCCGGAATCCTCAGCCACGAGCGGATCAAGAAGTGGCGCCGGGTCATGATCTTCAGCGTGTTCGTGTTCGCCGGGATCGCCTCGCCGAGCCCGGACCCGGTGACCATGCTGCTGCTCGCTGTGCCCTGCGTGGTGCTGGTCGAGGTGTCCGAGCTCATCATCTGGGCGAACGACCGGCGGCGGGCGAACCGGCCGACGCAGTACGGGGGCCTGGCCGACGATGAGCTGTCACCGCTCGACGATGACACCGTAGGCTCCGACCCTCCTGACCAGCGCGAGTAGCCGCGCCGGAGCGGGGCTGGCGCCGCAGGCTCCCGGCTGGCCGCATAGCCTTGATCGCGTGGTCACCCCTGCGAGCCCCGCGGACCGCTATGCCGCCTCGCGCCGGCGCCAGGCCGAGGACGGCCCCGCGCTTGCCGAATTCCGGGCGCTCTACGATTTCGAGTTCGACGATTTTCAGGTCCGTGCCTGCCAGGCGCTGAGCGGCGGCCACGGAGTCCTGCTCGCGGCGCCGACCGGGTCCGGGAAGACCGTGGTCGGTGAGTTCGCCGTGCACCTGGCGCTCGCCGAGGGCCGCAAGTGCTTCTACACCACCCCGATCAAGGCGCTGTCCAACCAGAAGTACGCCGACCTGGTCCGCCGCTACTCGGCGGCCAGCGTCGGGCTGCTTACCGGCGATCACAGCATCAACGGCGAGGCGCCGGTGGTCGTGATGACCACCGAGGTGCTGCGGAACATGCTGTACGCGGGCTCGCCGACGCTGGCCAGCCTCGGATACGTGGTGCTGGACGAGGTGCACTACCTGGCCGACCGGTTCCGCGGCGCGGTGTGGGAGGAGGTGATCATCCACCTGCCCGAGTCCGTGCGGCTGGTCGCGCTGTCGGCCACGGTCAGCAACGCGGAGGAGTTCGGCGACTGGCTGGCCCAGGTCCGCGGCGGCACCACGGTGATCGTGGATGAGCACCGGCCGGTGCCGCTGTGGCAGCACATGCTGGCCGGCGGCCGCCTCTACGACCTGTTCACCACCGACTATGACGCCCACGCCAAGTCCGGCGCGCTCCGCGCGGATCGCGGGCCCGGCGCGGCCCGCGTCGATCGTGGGGCCGGTGTGCGCGGCAGGACCGCGGGACCCGGCAGGCAAGCCGCGCCCGGCCGGCCGGCCGCGGCGCAGAACGGCCGGCCGCGCGCGATGGTCAATCCCGAACTGCTGCGCATCGCGCAGCGCGATCAGTGGGCGGCGCGGAAGGCACCAAGCCGACCCGGCCGAGGCGGCCGCCGCCAGCCTAGGATCCGGATTACGAGCCGACCCGACGTGATCGGCCGGCTTGATGCGGCCGGCCTGCTGCCGGCCATCACCTTTATCTTCAGCCGGGCCGGCTGCGACGCGGCGGTCCAGCAATGCCTCGCCGCCGGCCTGCGGCTGACTACCCCGGCCGAGGCAGCCGAGATCACCAAGCTCGCCGAGCGGCATACCGCCGACATCCCGCCCGAGGACCTGCCCGTGCTCGGCTACGGCGAGTGGCTGCTTGGCCTTCAGCGCGGCATCGCCGCCCACCATGCCGGGCTACTGCCGACCTTCAAGCAGGTAGTGGAGGAGCTGTTCACGGCCGGGCTGGTGCGGGCGGTGTTCGCCACCGAGACGCTGGCGCTTGGCATCAACATGCCCGCGCGGACGGTCGTGATCGAGCGGCTGGACAAATGGAACGGCGAGACGCACGCCGACCTGACACCGGGTGAGTACACCCAGCTGACCGGGCGCGCGGGCCGCCGGGGGATCGACGTGGAAGGCCACGCCGTGGTCCTCTGGCAGCCGGGGGATGACCCGGCGACAGTGGCCGGCCTGGCCGGCACCAGGACCTACCCGCTCAGCTCCAGCTTCCGGCCGTCCTACAACATGGCGGTCAACCTGGTCGGCCAGGTGGGCAGGGAGCGGGCGTCGGCGCTGCTTGAGTCGTCGTTCGCGCAATTCCAGGCGGACCGGGCAGTGGTCGGGATTGCCCGGCAGGCCCGGCGCAGCAGGAAGTCGATGGACGAGGCGGCCGTGAGCTGTCACCTCGGCGACTTCGCCGGTTACATGGCGATCCGCCGGGAGCTGTCGCAGCGCGAAGGCGATCAGTCCCGGCAGCGGTCAGCGGACCGGCGGGCCGAGGCCGCCCGTTCGCTGCAGCAGCTTCGCCGCGGTGACATCATCCGCGTGCCCAGCGGGCGGCGGGCGGGCATCGCCGTTGTGCTCGACCCGTTCGCAGGCGGCAAGGACGAGCCGCTGCCGCTCGTGCTCACCTCGAACCGCCAGGTCAAGCGCCTCTCCCTAACTGATTTCCCCGTTCCGGTCGAGGCCATCGCGCGGATCCGGATACCCGCGTCCTTCAGCGCCCGGTCGGCGAAACACCGCAGGGACCTCGCCGCGACCATGCGCAACAAACTGGCGGGAGTTGACCTGGGCAGTTACCGCCGTGCTGCCGCGGGTGCTGACCATGGCGCGGACGGCGGCCGGCGCGCGGGCGGCGGTCGCGGCGCGGGCGGCGAGGAAGCCGAGATCGCCGCGCTCCGTCGGCGGCTCCGCCAGCACCCTTGCCATGGCTGCCAGGATCGCGAAGAACACGCCCGGCAGGCCGAGCAGTACCTGCGCATGCAGCGGCATGCCGAGTCGCTCGAGGGCCGGGTGGCCGGGCGCACCCATGTCATCGCGCGAACATTTGACCAGGTGTGCGGCGTTCTCACCGAACTCGGCTACCTGGACGGCGACAAGGTGACGGCGGAGGGATCGAGGCTGGCCGGCCTGTACACCGAGCTGGACTTGCTGGCGGCGGAGTGCCTGCGCCGGGGTCTGTGGGACGCCCTGACGCCTGCCGAGCTCGCCGCCTGCGTCTCCGCCCTGACGTTCGAGTCCCGGCGGACTGAGGATGCGGGGCCGCCGCGGCTCCCTGTCGGGCGGGTCCGCGAGGTGCTGGCCGGCATGGTCCGGGTCTGGAATGAGCTCGACGGCATCGAGCATGACCACCGGCTGTCGTTCCTGCGCGAGCCTGACCTGGGCTTCGCGTGGCACGCGCATGCGTGGGCTCAGGGGCGACAGCTGGAGTCGGTACTGGCGACCGGCCTGACCCCCGGCGACTTCGTCCGGGCCGCGAAGCAGCTCATCGACCTGCTGGACCAGGTCGCCGTCACGGCCGGGCCAGGCAAGCTCAGCGCGACCGCCCGATCCGCCATCCAGGCGCTGCGCCGCGGTGTGGTGGCGTACTCCTCCGTCGGCTAGCACCCGCCCGTTGAGGCTGGTGACGTAGCCCTTCAGCCCGGTCAGGGACCGCGGGCCTTGGCCCGCAGGGCCCGGTTCACCGTCCGGGTGCCGCCGGCGAGCTGGACGAACCGGTTCCGCTTGACCGCCATCTTCCCGGCCACGGCGCGTTCGGCTTTGCCGGCCTGCTCATCGATGCCCCGTTTGCCTTACTGCCAACCGATTGCTGTCCCGCTAGGCCGGCCGCCGTCCGCTAGCCGATCCGGTCTGGCTGGATAACGTGTTGCGCGCTGGCGGCCGGGCCGGGCACGATCCTGCGCATGGTGAGCAAAGGCACCGAGGCCGCGGTAGAGATCCGCCAGGCTGGGCCGGACGACTGGGCCGCGTTGCGGCAAGTCAGGCTGGCCGCGCTCGCCGAGGCACCGTATGCCTTCGGCTCCACCCTGGACACCGAGATCGATCGCCCGGAGCGGCACTGGCGTGCCCGGATCGCGGGCTGGCCGCAGTTCATCGCCTGGGCCGGCGCCGAGCCGGTGGGCATCGCAGCGGGCTTTGCCGAGCCAGCGGACGACGATGACTGCGACCAGGCCGGCGCCCGCGGGAACTGGCATCTGGTGTCGATGTGGGGATGCAGCGTAGGGACGACGCGGCCACAAGCTCCAATGCCAAAGGAACCAGTCATCCATAGAAAAGCTGCATAAGTCGCAAGCATGCCCAATCCGGCAGCGCAGCGGATATGCAGGCTTGGCCCGATATGCGCGGTTGCGGCCGCAATCGATTGTCATGCTCGGCTGCCTCGGCTTGTGCGCACCGGAAATTGTCGTGCCGGCCTTCGAGGCGATCAGTCTCTTTCTTGCCGGTGAATGCCCGAACGCTCTTCGCGGCGGCGATAGAGCCCGAGATGGAGCCCGGGATGGCAGCCGCGCCTACCGAAGCGGCGTACTCGGGCCGCCCGCCCTGGCAGGATGGCCGGGTGGGCCCGCTGATGCTGCTTGATAGTGCCTCGCTCTACTATCGCGCGTTCTACGGCATACCGGAGAAGACGATGACCGCGCCGGACGGCACGCCGGTCAACGCCGTCCGCGGGCTGCTCGACATGATCGCCCGGCTGATCCGGGGCCGCCATCCGGGAAGCCTGATCGCCTGCATGGACGCCGCCTGGCGGCCCGCGTTCCGGGTGGCCGCGATCCCGTCCTATAAGGCGCACCGGGCCAACCCCGACGGCACCGAGCAGGCGCCGGACGCGCTGACGGCGCAGATACCAGTGATCGAGCAGGTGCTGGCCGCGGCGGGCGTGTCGATGGCGGCGGCGGCCGGCTATGAGGCCGACGATGTCATCGGCACGCTGGCCGCCCGCGCGGACGGCCCGGTCGAGGTGGTCACCGGGGACAGGGACCTGTTCCAGCTGGTGGATGACTCCCGCCAGGTCCGGGTGATCTACACCGCGCGCGGCCTGGCCAAGCTCGACATCGTTGATGAGGCATGGGTAGCCGACCGGTACCAGATCCCGGGCCGGGAGTACGCGGCCTTTGCCGCCCTGCGGGGCGACCCGAGCGACGGCCTGCCCGGGGTGGCGGGCGTCGGGGAGAAGACGGCGGCCGCGCTTGTACGCGTCTTCGGCACCGTCGAGGCGATGCTGACGGCGCTGGACAAGGGGCACGGCGGCTTCCCGATGGGCAGCCGGGCCAAGCTTGCCGCAGCCCGCGACTACCTGGCGGCAGCGGTTCCGGTAGTCCAGGTGGCCACGGACGCCCCGGTGCCGCCTGCTGGCGGCGGGCTGCCGACGGCCCCGGCTGACCCGGCCGGCCTGGCCGAGCTTGACGCGAAGTGGGACCTTGGCTCCTCGCTGGGCCGGATGTCCGCCGCGCTCGCCGCCCGGACGGACT
>WNGD01003700.1_pt1 | contig 27512 bp, 24 predicted proteins | sample 5400671 | NCBI WGS metagenome assembly WNGD01 (sample SAMN13153369, study PRJNA577476) | soil metagenome | isolation source: 40 cm soil or saprolite under grassland replicate 2 | place: USA:California | collected 2016-06-15
CGCCCCCTTCGTGCGGGCGGGAGGGGTCGTGTACGGCCTGGTGGGGGAGCCATATACGGCGCGGGATACCGTGTTCCTGCCGCTCAACTGGCTCGCCGACTGCGTGCCGCGCGCGCTGGGACCGCGCTACCGCTGGGACCCCGCAGCCGCGCGCCTCGAAGAGCTGCCGGTCGCGGGCCCCGTCGTCGTGACGCCGCCGGGCATCGTTCCGCACCCCGCGCCCCCCCCGCCCGCCGGCCCCCGCGCGTCCCCCGCGTCCCCGTCGTCCCTGCCGCTCCCCTCGCCCGCGTCCCCTGCCGCCGCCTCCACGGCCGCCGCTCCGCATCCGGTCAGCGGCCTCCGCTTTCGGCACACCGTCGTGGTCGATCCCGGTCACGGCGGCGCTGACCCCGGCAATCCGGGGCGCTACTTTCCGGGTGGGCTCGTGGAGAAGGACATCACGCTGAAGATCGCCCGGTTGCTTCGGGCGGAGCTCGGACTCCGCGGGGTCGCGGCGTCGCTCACGCGCGCGACCGACACGCTGGTCGCCCTGGCGGATCGAGGGGCGTTCTGCCGGGCCGACTGCGACCTGTTCGTGAGCATCCATGTGAACGCGATGCCGCCCGGGCGGCGGGCGGACCGGACGAGCGGTGTGGAGACCTACTTCCTGTCGGACGCGAAGACCGAAGACCAGCAGCGCGTGGCCAACATGGAAAACGATGCGATCCGGTTCGAGTCGTTTGCGCCGGCCGTGGGAGTCAAGGGTCCCATCGACTTCATCCTCAAGGACCTTCAGCTCAACGAGTATCTGCGCGAGTCGGCGCAGCTGGCGCAGCTCGTGCAACGGCGCATGGCGGACGTTCACCCGGGCGGCGATCGCGGCGTGCAGCAGGCCGGTTTCATGGTGCTCACCACCGCGCGGCGGCCGGCGATCCTGGTCGAGGCGGGTTTCGCGACGAACCCCACGGACGGCGCGTTCCTGGCGTCGGGTTTCGGCGAGCATAAGATCGCGTCCGCCATCGCCGACGGGATCGTGAAGTACCTGCAAGACTTCGAGCGCAAGAGCACGGTCGCGGGGCCGTCGGGAGGGGGAGGGGGGACCCGGTGACGCGCGCCGCGACACTCGTGCTGGCCTGCTGCGGTGCCGCCGCCTGCGCCTACTACAACGCGATGTGGAGCGCGGAGCACCTCGCCAAGCAGGCGCGCCAGCTCGAGGGGCAGGACCGGTTGGCCGAGGCACGGACCTACTGGACGCAGGCCGCGGTCAAGGCCGAGTCGGTCGTCGCGCGGCACCCCAAGAGCCGTTGGGCGAGCGACGCGCTGGTGCTGCAGGGTGAAGCGCTGGCCGCGAGCGGGGCGTGCTCGCAGGCGGCGGCGCCGCTGGCGCGGGCCGTGACGACGGTGGGGGACGAAGCGCTGCGGGAGCGTGCCGAGCTGGCCGCCGCCGAGTGCGCGCTCGCCGAGAACGATGCGGCGGCGGCGAGCCGCGCGCTGGCGGGGGTGACCGGGTCGCGCGACGCGGGGCGACGCTCACGCGCCGCGCTGCTCGCCGGCCGCTCGGCGGCGCTCGCCGGAGACCCGGCGTCCGCAGCTGACTGGTTCCGTCGCTCGGACGCCCCCGGCGCCGCGCCGGCGCGGGTGCGTGCCCTGCTGGCGGCGGGCCGGCTCGGCGACGCCCTGGCCCTCACCGACACCGTCGCACGGGAGCGGTTCCGGGAAGAGGCTTGGGTGGCGCTGCTCGCCGACGTACGCCGCGCGGCGGATGCCGGGACCGCGAGCCGGACGCTCGATCGCATGCTCGCCCGCGGCCGGACGCCCGCCGGCGCGCGCGGGCGGCTGTTGCTCGCGGACGGCGACGCGCTCCTCGCGGCGAGGCAGACGGCCGCTGCGGCGGCGCGCTACGCGCAGGTCGCGGCGCTGGTGCCCGACTCGAGCGCAGGCCAGCTCGCACGCGTGCGGGCGATGCGCGTGCTCGCCGTCGACGCCGAGAGCCTGCCCGCCCTCGCGCCGATCGAGCAGCGGTTGCAGCGCCTGGTGGAGAGCGGCGCGGCCGGCGCCGCAGCGGGCGAAGGCCGCGCCCTCGCCGCCCTGGTGCGGCGGATCCGCCACCACGACGACCTGTCCGAGATCGCCCGGTTCCGGCTCGCCGAGGTGGTGCGCGATTCTCTGGGCGCGCCGCGCCTCGCGGGCCTGTTATTCCTCGAATTCGCCGGGCAGGCGCCCACATCGTTGTTCGCACCCAAGGCGCTGCTCGCGGCCGCGGCCCTGTGGCCGGAGCGGCGCGATTCGATCGCGGTCGCGCTCGGCGCGCGCTACGCCGGCTCGCCCTACACGCTGGCGCTGCGCGGCGAATTCAGCCCGGCATTCGCCGCCGCCGAGGACTCGCTGGCCCGGGCGCTCGGACTCGCGCTCGCCCCACCGACCGCGCTGTTCCTCTCGCGGGTTCGCGCGCCGGTGCCCGGGCCGCGCGGACCGCTGCTCGATGCCCCCCCCGCGCTGCCGGGCGCGCTCTCCGTTGCCGGACAGCCGCCGGCGCCGCCCACCCCGCGGGCTCAGCCGCGCCCGGCGCGACCCCGGCCGGCGTCGGTGGGCGATCAGGACGAGCGCCCCGTGGTGCAGCCGGATACGCTGTGACGCCGGTCGAGCTCTTCGGCGTCTCCTTTCAGAATCCCGTCCTCCTCGCTTCCGGCACCGCCGGCTTCGGCCGCGAGGTGCGGGACGTCATCGACCTCGACGCGCTCGGCGGGATCGTGACCAAGGCCGTGACCCCGGAGCCGCGGCGCGGCCACCCTCCGCCGCGCGTGGCCGAGTTCGCGGGCGGGATGCTCAACGCGGTGGGGCTCGCGAACCCCGGGCTCGAGGCGGTGCGCGCCCACGAGCTGCCGTGGCTCGCGACGCACCTGCAGCGCGCGCGCATCCTGGTCAACGTCGCGGGCGCGACCGTGGACGACTACGTCCGGGTGATTCGCGGTCTCACCGAGCTGCCCGTGATCACCGCGTTCGAGGTCAACGCCTCCTGCCCGAACACGAGCTCGGGCGGCCTCGAGTTCGGCGCGACGCCGGACGGCCTGCGTGAGCTGGTGCGCCGCTGCCGCAGCGTCGCGACCAAACCGCTCGCCGTGAAGCTCTCGCCCGTGCTCCCCGACCTCGCGGGCATGGCGCACGTGGCGCAGGAGGAAGGGGCGGAGGCCGTCACCCTCGTGAACACGATCCCCGGCATGCTCGATCGCCGCCTCGGCAATGGAGCGGGGGGCGTGAGCGGGCCGGCGCTGCTGCCGATCGGCGTGCTGGCGACGCGCGACGTGACCGCGCGCGTGCGGATCCCCGTGATCGGCGTGGGTGGGATCCGCACGGCCCGGGACGCGCGCGAGTACCTCGCAGCCGGCGCGTCGCTCGTCGCCATCGGCACGGCGGCCCTGGCGGACCCGCGCGTGCCCGAGCGCGTCGCGCGCGAGCTCGCGCATGGCTGAGCTGGTCGTCGCGTTCGATCTGGGGAGCGGCCGTGAGGCCCTGGCGCTCGCCACGCGCCTCCCGGGGCTCAAGTGGGCGAAGATCGGCCCGATGTTGCACGTCCTCGAAGGGCCCCCGCTGGTACGCGAGTTCACGGCGCGGGGCGTGCGCGTGTTTCTCGATCTCAAGTGGCACGACATCCCGAGCGCCGTCGCCGGCGCCGTGGCGGCGGCGTGCGAGCAGGGCGTCGCGATGGCGACGGTGCACACGCTCGGCGGGCCGGCGATGCTCGCGGCGGCGGCGCGGGCGGCGGGAGACGTGGCCCTGTTGGGCGTCACCGTCCTCACGTCGCACGACGCGGCCGATTTCGAGCGCATCGTGGGGCGCGGCGTCCCCGACCTCGGGTTCGAGGCCGAGCGCCTCGCGCGCCTCGCGCTGGCAGCGGGGCTCGCGGGCGTCGTCGCTTCCGGTCACGAGCTGGGCCTGCTGCGCGAGGCGCTCGGCCCCGGGCCGCTGATCGCCGTGCCCGGCATCCGGGCGCCCGGCGAAGCGGTGGGCGATCAGGCCCGCACCATCGCGGCCGCCGCGGCGGTGCGCGGCGGCGCGACCCACCTCGTGGTGGGCAGACCCATCACGGGTGCCGCCGACCCGGCTGGGGTGTACCAGCGACTGGTGGAAAGCCTATGAGACCCTGGCTGGCGGGAGCCGCACTGCTCTGGAGCGCCGCGCTGCCGGGCGCGGCCCTGGCCCAGGGCTCGCTCGCGGAGGCGGCCGAGCGGACGCGCCAGGCGTGGCGCGATCACGAGCCCCAAGCCATTGTCGGGCACAGCGCTAGCGTCGTGCTCCAGATTCCGGGCGCCGACCCGTCCTCGCCCGTCGACCCGGCGCAGGCGGTGGAGCTGCTGCGGCGCTACCTGCGCGCGGCCGTCGAGCGGGCCGTGACCGTCAGCGCGGTCCGGGAAGTGGAGCCGGGCAGGGGGTACGCCGAGCTGCAACGCCGTTACGTGGTCGCGGGCACGACGGACGTGCGGCGGGAAACGCTGTTTCTGGGGTTCCGAAAAACCGGGGCCGTTTGGCTGCTGACGGAGCTGCGGAGTGCGCCGTAATCGCGCCCCTTGCGAGAACTTACGGGCCCGTCTATAGTTCAAGACTTAATTAGAAATTTTTTTCTCGGAGCGGCCCTCTTGAAGGTTCGGACCAGCGTCAAACCGATCTGCGAGCACTGCCGCGTGATCAAGCGGCGGGGCGTGATCCGCGTCATCTGCAAGCGCAGCCCCAAGCATAAGCAGCGGCAGGGGTAGGGCATGGCACGCATTGCGGGTGTTGACCTGCCGCGCGACAAGAAAATCCAATACGCCCTTCCGTACATCTACGGCATCGGTCCCAGCAACGCCAGAAAGATCCTGGCGGAGACGGGGGTCAGTCCCGACGCGCGCGTGCGCGACCTGCGCGACGCCGAGGTGGCGCGGCTGCGCCAGGTGATCGAGCGCGACTACAAGGTCGAGGGGGCGCTCCGCACCGAAGTCGCGATGAACATCAAGCGGCTGATGGACATCGGGACGTATCGCGGCTCGCGGCACCGCAAGGGACTGCCGGTGCGCGGCCAGCGCACCCACACCAATGCGCGCACCAAGAAGGGGCCGCGGCGCGCCATCGCGGGCAAGAAGAAGCCCTTGCTGAAAAAGTAAATGGCACAGGCGAAAGCAGCGGGCGCGAAGCGCGCCAAGAAGGTGGTCGAAGCGGAGGGCATCGCCCACATCACGGCGACGTTCAACAACACGCTCATCACGATCACGGACATGCAGGGGAACGCCATCACGTGGGGGTCCTCCGGCAAGGCTGGGTTCCAGGGCTCGAAGAAGTCCACGCCGTTCGCCGCCACCGTGGCCGCCGAGCAGGCCGCGCGCGAGGCGCTGAACCTGGGCGTGCGACGCGTGCACGTGCGCGTGCAGGGGCCGGGCTCCGGCCGCGAGTCGGCGATCCAGGCGCTCGCCACGGCGGGCCTGCAGATCCGCTCGATCCGCGACGTGACGCCGATCCCGCACAACGGCTGCCGGCCTCCCAAGAAGCGGCGGGTCTGAGCCATGGCGCGCTACACCGGTCCCGTCTGCAGGCTGTGCCGCCGCGAGGGGACCAAGCTCTTCCTCAAGGGGACGCGCTGTCTCACCGAGAAGTGCGCCGTCGAGCGTCGCGCCTACGCCCCCGGCCAGCATGGTCAGTCGTCCGGCCGCCGGCGCAAGGCGTCCGACTACGCGCGGCAGCTGCGTGAGAAGCAGAAGGTCAAGCGGATCTACGGGCTCTCCGAGCGCCAGTTCCGCAACATCTTCGACCGCGTGCTCAAGGAGCCGGGCGTCACGGGCGAGGCGTTGCTCGTCGCGCTCGAGAGCCGGTTGGACAACCTCGTCTACCGGATGGGTTTCGCCGTGTCGCGCCGGCAGGCACGGCAGCTCGTGCGGCACCGGCACATCCAGGTGAACGGCCGCACCGTGGACGTGTCCTCGTACCGCGTGCGCCCGGGCGACGAGGTGAAGGTCGCCGAAGCAAGCCGCGAGCTGCTCCAGGTGAGGCACGCGCTCGAGCAGTTCGGACGCGGGCAGCCCGTGACCTGGATCCAGGTCGACACCGACAAAGCGCTGGGGAAGATGACGCAGCGGCCCACCCGCGACGCCATTCCGATCGCCGCGCAAGAACAGTTAATCGTCGAGCTCTATTCCAAGTGATGACGACTCTTGATTTGACCGGGCTGGTCCGCCCGCACCTGGTCGAGATGACCAAGCGGGAGGACAACCCGAATGCCGCCGAGTTCCGCCTCCAGCCGCTGGAACGCGGCTACGGCTACACGCTCGGCAATTCGCTGCGCCGCATGCTGCTCTCGTCGCTGCGGGGCGCGGCCGTCTGGGCGTTCCGCCTGGACGGGGTGGTGCACGAGCACCAGACCATCCCCGGCGTGGTCGAGGATGTACACCAGATCATCCAGCGGCTGAAGCAGCTGACGCTCGTGCTCGCGACCGATGTGGACGACGCCGTGCTGCACATCAAGCGCGACAAGGCGGGTCCCGTCTACGCGCGCGACATCGAGGCGCACGGCGCGGTCACGGTGGTGAACGCGGACCAGCTGCTGTTCACGCTCCAGGACGACCGCGAGATCGGCGGCGAGCTGTATGTGAACAAGGGCCGCGGTTACGTCGAGGCCGAGCAGCACCCGATCGATCGGACGATGCCGGTGGACGTGGTGCGCGTCGACTCGATTTACAATCCGGTACGGCGCGCCAACTTCACGGTGGCCGAGACGCGCGTCGGGCAGCGCACCGACTACGACCGCCTCACGTTGACGGTCGAGACGAACGGCACGATTTCCCCGGAAGACGCCGTGGCCTACGCCGCCGCGTTGGCGCAGGAGCACTTCCGCTTCTTCGTCGATTTCGGCAAGGTGCCCATGGTCGCGGCCCAGCCCGCGGGGAACGGGGGCGCCGCCACGACCCGGCTGCGCGAAGTGCTCGAACGCTCGATCGACGACGTCGGCCTGTCGGTGCGGTCGGTCAACTCGCTCAAGAACTCCAACATCCGGACGCTGCGCGACCTCGTGCAGTACCGTGAGGAAGACCTGTTGAAGGTCAAGAACGTGGGGGAAAAAGCCCTGGGCGAGATCGCGGAGCTGCTGCGCCGCGAGGGGCTCAACTTCGGGATGAAGTTCGAGGAGGCCGAGGGTGAGCTGAAGGTGATCGATCAGGGGACCGCGCCGCAGGCGCAGGCGCAGGCCAGCGAAGCGGAGGGGGTGCCGGAGTAATGCGGCACCGCGCCAAGGGCCGGCAGCTGTCGCGGACGGCGAGCCACAAGAAGGCGTTGCTCGCGAACCTGGCCACGAGCCTGTTCCGCCACGACCGGATCGTGACGACCGAGGCGAAGGCGAAGGAGCTGCGCCCCTACGCTGAGCGGCTCATCACGCTGGCGCGCCGCGGCGACCTGCACGCCCGCCGCCTGGTCGAGCGGCGGCTCAAGGACAAGACCGTCACCCACCGGCTGTTCAAGGATCTCGGGCCGCGCTTCGCCGCGCGTCGCGGCGGCTACACACGCATCGTCAAGCTGGGCCATCGCTCGGGCGACGGCGCCGAGGTGGCTCGGATCGAATTGCTGGGTGAGTGACGGAACGGCCGGGGGAACAGCGAGACGGCGAGGGGGACCCTGGGTCCCCCTTTTCGTTAGGCGGCCTTGGTGACGCGGTTTCCCTTGAGACAGCGCGTGCAGACCCGCAGTCGACGCGTGGTGCCGTCCACGACCGCGCGCACGCGCTGCAGGTTGGGATACCAGCGCCGGTTCGTCTTATTGTTCGCGTGGCTGACGTTGTGCCCCGTCACGGGGCCCTTGCCACAGATCTCACATACTCGAGCCATGGGCCTGTCCGACTAAAGAATGAGCGCCAGGGAAAAGCGGCCTAAAGTTAAGCCGACCCCCCGGGCCGGGCAACCCCGCCGCACGGCGCTGATCACCGGCGTCACCGGCCAGGACGGCTCGTACCTGGCCGAGCTGCTGCTCGCGAAGGGCTACACGGTCGTCGGCGTGGTGCGCCGCACCTCCCATGATTCCTACGAGCGCATCGGCCACCTGCTCGACCGCATCCACATCGTTCCGGCCGACCTGCTCGACCAGCACTCCCTCACCGTGGTGGTGCGGGACGCCAAGCCCGACGAGGTCTACAACCTCGCGTCCCAGAGCTTCGTGCCGACCTCATGGACGCAGCCGGTGTTGACGGGCGAATTCACGGCGCTCGGCGTCACGCGGCTGCTCGAGGCGATCCGCCTGGCGCATCCCGTGGCCCGCGTGTACCAGGCGAGCTCGTCCGAGATGTTCGGCAAGGCGCAGGAGACGCCGCAGCGCGAGACGACGCCGTTCTACCCGCGCTCGCCCTACGGCGTCGCCAAGGTGTACGGCCACTGGATCACCGTGAACTACCGCGAATCGTACGGGCTGTTCGCGGTGAGCGGGATCCTCTTCAACCACGAGTCGCCGCGGCGCGGGCTCGAATTCGTCACCCGCAAGGTGACCTACGGCGTCGCCCGGATCGTCAAGGGCAAGGACACGGAGCTGCGTCTCGGCAACCTCGACGCGCGGCGCGACTGGGGGTTCGCGGGCGACTACGTCGAGGCCATGTGGCAGATGCTGCAGCAGCCCCGGCCGGCGGACTACGTGGTGGGGACGGGCCAGACCCACTCGGTGCGCGAGCTGTGCGAGATCGCGTTCTCCCACGTGGGGCTCGACTGGAAAAAGTACGTGAGCGTGGACGCGCGCTACGTGCGGCCCGCGGAGGTGGACACGCTGCAGGCGGACCCGAGCAAAGCGAAGCGCGAGCTGGGCTGGGCGCCGAACACCAGTTTCGAACGACTCGTGCGGATGATGGTGGACGCCGATCTGGAGCGCGTCGCGTGAAGGTGCTCGTGACCGGCGCCGACGGCTTCGTGGGACGCTGGCTCATCCGTCGCCTGCTCGACGACGGCCGCGAGGTGTTCGGCGCCGCGCGGCCCGCCCCGAGCCCGGCCCCGACGGGCTGGGATCTCACGCCCGAGGAGCGCGACGCGGTCCGCTGGCTGCCCCTCGAGCTCACGGACCAGGACTCGGTGCGCGCCTGCGCGGAGCTGCCCTGCGACGCCGTGGTGCATCTCGCGGCCGTGGCGTCGGGCACGGACGCGGCGCGGGATCCCGGCTACGCGTGGGTCGTGAACGCCGGCGGCACGGCGCGACTCGTCCACGTCCTGGCGCAGGCGAAGGACGCCGGCCGCGCCGATCCGCTCGTGCTCGTGGTCTCGACCAGCGAGGTCTACGGATGCGGTGAGCCCCGGCCCCGGCGTGAGACCGACCCCGTCGCGCCCTGCTCGACGTACGCGGCGAGCAAGGCCGGCGCGGAGCTCGCGGCGCTCGAGGCGTGGCGCCGGGCCGGGCTGCGGGTCGTGGTGGCACGGCCCTTCGCGCATACGGGCCCCGGCCAGGACGCGCGCTTCGTCGTGCCGGGCCTGGCGCAGCGCCTCAAGGTCGCGAAGCGCGTGGGCGCGCCCGTGGTCAAGGTGGGAAACCTCGAGCCGGTGCGGGAATTCCTGCATGTCCGTGACGTCGTGGACGCCTACGCGCGGCTGCTCGTCCGAGGACAGGCGGGCGAGATCTACAACGTGGCCTCGGGCGAGGGCGTCGCGCTCGACGAGCTGTTCTTCAGGCTCGCCGGCCTCGTCGGGGTGCGGCCGATTCCCGAGGCCGACCCCGACCTGATGCGCCGCGGGGATATCCCTCATCTCGTGGGGGACGCCGCGAAGCTGCGTGCCGCCACGGGGTGGGCGCCGCGCTCCGCGCTCGATGACACCTTGCGGGACGTGCTCGATGCCCAAGCGGACTGACCTGCAGCGCATCCTGCTGCTCGGCTCGGGCCCGATCGTGATCGGGCAGGGCGCGGAATTCGACTATTCCGGCACCCAGGCGGTGAAGGCCCTGAAGGAGGAGGGGTACACGGTCGTGCTCGTGAACTCGAACCCCGCCACGATCATGACCGACCCCGAGCTCGCCGACCGCACCTACATCGAGCCGGTGACCCCGGAGTGGGTCCGCAAGGTGATCGAGCGGGAGCAGCCCGATGCGCTGCTGCCCACGATGGGCGGCCAGACGGCGCTCAACGTGGCGATGGCGCTGGCGCGCGATGGCACCCTCGAGCGCTCGGGGGTCGAGCTGATCGGTGCCAACGCCCGGGCGATCCAGATGGCGGAGGACCGCGCCGAGTTCGCGGCGGCGATGCGCCGCATCGGCCTCGCGACGCCCGTCGGCCGGACGGTCGCGAGCCTGCAGGACGGGCTGGACGAGGTGGCGGAGACGGGCTACCCGGCGATCATCCGGCCGTCGTTCACGCTGGGGGGCACGGGCGGCGGCGTTGCCTACAATCGGGCCGAGCTCGAGGAGCTGGTGGGGCGGGCGCTCGAGCTGTCGCCGGTGCATACCACGCTGATCGAGCGCTCGGTGATCGGCTGGAAGGAGTTCGAGCTCGAGGTGATGCGCGACCGGCGCGACAACGTCGTGATCGTGTGCTCGATCGAGAACCTCGATCCCATGGGCGTGCACACCGGCGACTCGATCACCGTGGCCCCCGCCATGACGCTCACCGACCGCGAGTACCAGCGGATGCGGGACGCAGCGATCGCGATCATCCGCGAGATCGGCGTCGAGGCAGGGGGCTGCAACATCCAGTTCGCCGTGAATCCGACTGACGGCGAGATGCTGGTGATCGAGATGAACCCGCGCGTGTCCCGCTCCTCGGCGCTCGCGTCCAAGGCGACCGGCTTCCCGATCGCGCGGATCGGCACGAAGCTCGCCGTCGGCTACACGCTGGACGAGCTGCCGAACGACATCACGAAGACCACACCGGCCTCGTTCGAGCCGGTGCTGGACTACGTCGTGGTGAAGGCGCCGCGCTTCGCCTTCGAGAAGTTCCCCACCGCGGACTACCGTCTCACGACCCAGATGAAGTCCGTGGGCGAGGCGATGGCGATCGGCCGCACCTTCAAGGAAGCGTTCCAGAAGAGCATCCGAGCGCTCGAGGCCGGGCGCCCGGGATGGGTGACGGGCGACTCGCTCGCCGACGACCGGCTCACGAGCGATTCGCTCGAGGACCTGCGCGTGGCGCTGCGCACGCCCACCCCCGAGCGGATCTTCCAGGTGAAGCGGGCCCTCGCCGCGGGCCTCCCGGTTGAGGCGATCGCGCAGGCCACGGGGATCGATCCCTGGTTCCTCTATCAGATGGAAGAGCTGCTCGCGGCGGAGCGGTGGTTCACCGGCCTCCCGCGGGTGGAGGCGACGGCGCTGCGCCGCATGAAGCGGATGGGCTTCTCGGATCGCCAGCTCGCCACGCTGCGGGGCACCACGGAGGGCGCCGTGCGGGAGGAGCGCTGGCGGCTCGGCGTCCACCCCGCGTACAAGACCGTGGACACCTGCGCGGGCGAGTTCCCGTCCGCGACGCCGTACCTCTACAGTTCGTACGACGAAGAGAACGAATCGGAGCCGTTCGGCGACCAGGGGATCGTCATCCTCGGCAGCGGCCCGAACCGCATCGGCCAGGGCGTGGAGTTCGACTACTGCTGCGTGCGCGCCGGACTCGCGTTCCGGGAGCTCGGGTACAAGACGGTCATGATCAACTCCAACCCCGAGACCGTCTCGACCGACTTCGACATCTCGGACAAGCTGTACTTCGAGCCCCTGACCCTGGAGGACGTGCTCGAGATCGTGCGCTGGGAGCGCCCCAAGGGCGTCGTCGTGCAGCTCGGCGGCCAGACCCCGTTGCGACTCACGAAGCCGCTCGAGGCGGCGGGGATCCCGATCCTCGGCACGTCACCCGACTCGATCGACGTGGCGGAGGACCGGGAACGCTTCGAGGCGCTCGCCCGGCGGCTCGGCGTCACCCAGCCCGCGAACGGCACGGCCCGGTCGGTGGGGGAGGCGGTCGCGGTGGCGCAGCGCATCGGGTACCCCGTGCTGGTGCGCCCGTCTTACGTGCTGGGCGGGCGGGCGATGGAGATCGTGTACGACGAGGGCTCGCTGCGCGACTTCTTCGAGAAGGCCGCCCGTGTCGCCCCCGAGCATCCGGTGCTGATCGACCGCTTTCTCGAGGACGCGTTCGAGGGCGACGTCGACGCCATCGCGGACGGGCGGCGCACGGTGATCGGCGGCGTCATGCAGCACATCGAGGACGCCGGCGTCCACTCGGGCGACTCGGCGTGCGTGCTGCCGCCCTACTTGATCGGCGACCGCCAGGTGGAGGAGATGCGCCGCTATACCAAGGCGTTCGCCGAGGCGCTCGGGGTCGTCGGGCTGATCAACGTCCAGTATGCCATCAAGGACGGCGTGGTCCACGTGCTGGAGGTGAACCCCCGGGGGTCCCGCACCGTCCCGTTCGTGAGCAAGGCGACCGGCGTGTCCCTCGCTAAGCTCGCCGCCGCCGTGATGTGCGGCCGCACCCTGGACGAACTGGGGGTTCCCGATGACCTTCCGCTCCCCGGGGTGGCCGTGAAGGAGGCGGTCTTCCCCTTCACGAAGCTGCCCGGCGTCGATACCATCCTGGGCCCGGAGATGCGCTCCACCGGGGAGGTGATGGGGCTGGCGGACAGCTTCGGGATGGCCTTCGCCAAGGCGCAGATCGCCGCCGACGGCAGCCTGCCGCTCGAGGGGGCGATCTTCGTGACGGTGAACGACTCGGACAAGCCGACCGTTGTCCCGATCGTGCGGCGGTTCCATGAGATGGGGTTCCGCATCGTCGCGACCGAAGGGACCGAGAAGTACCTGCGGGCGCGGGGGGTGCCGGCCGAGCGGGTGGCCAAGGTGCACGAGGGGCGGCCGAACGCGATCGACCTGATCGTGTCCGGCGAGGTGCAGCTGCTGATCAACACGCCCCTCGGGAAGTTCACGCAGGCGGACGACTATGCGATCCGGCGCGCGGCGCTGATGCACCGCGTGCCGTACACGACGACGATGTCGGCGGCGAGCGCCGCCTGTGATGCGATTATCGCTCTGCGCAGCCGAACGGGCAGCGTGAGGAGTCTCCAAGAATGGCACGAAAGAACGACCGTCGAAAAGCCGTCGCCGGCCGCAAAGGCGCAGGTGCCAAGTCACGCGCCGGCGGTGCGGGCGTAGCGAAGCGCGCGGCGCCGCCCGCGGGCAAGGCGAAGCCGGTGCCGAAGGCGGGCGCCAAGCCGGCGGGGAAAGTGCCGGCGCCGAGCGCGCCGTCCCCGGCCAAGGTCAAGTTCCGCGGCCGGGTGCTCGAAAACGAGCCGCTGGCGCGGTACACGACTTACCGCATCGGTGGGCCCGCCCGCTATCTCGTCACGCCCGCCGACACGGAGGACGTCGGGAAGGCGCTGGAGCTGGCGGAGGACCGCGGCCTGCCCTGGTTCGTGTTGGGGCTGGGCTCGAACCTGCTCGTCAAGGATGGCGGCTTCCCGGGCGTCGTGATCAGGCTGGGCAAAGGGATCGACAAGTTCGAGATGAAGGGCGCGACGGCGATCGTGGGGGCCGGGCTGCCGACGCCGCTCCTCGCGCGCCGCACGGCCGACGCCGGGTTCGCGGGCGTGGAGCGCTTCATCGGGATCCCCGGCACGGTGGGCGGCGGCGTCTACATGAACGCCGGCGCGCACGGGGCGGAGTTCGCCGAGGTGCTCACGGAATGCACCGTGATGGACGCCAAGGGCAAGATCCGCCAGGTGCCCCGCAAGCAGATCTCGTTCAAGTACCGCTCCTCGAACCTCGGCAGCGTCGTCGTGCTCGAGGCGAAGCTGGCGCTGATCGAGGAGCCGCCCGCGAAGCTCAAGGAAATGCAGGCCCGGCTGTTCCGCTGGCGCAAGGCGGGAACGCCGTTCGATCAGCCGTGCTGCGGATCGGTGTTCAAGAACCCGAGCGGCACGCGCACCGCCGGCACGCTGATCGACGAGTGCGGCCTAAAGGGCTTCACCATCGGGGGCGCGCAGGTGTCGCCGCTGCACGCGAACTACATCGTCAACACGGGGAATGCGACCGCGAGCGATGTGCTCAAGGTCATCGAGCACGTCCGCAAGACCGTCGCGAAGAAGGCCGGCATCGAGCTCGAGCTCGAGGTCAAGGTGGTCGGGGTCTAGATGGCGGAGTACTTCGTCCACGAATCGAGCTACGTCGACGACGGCGCTCGGATCGGCAAGGGCACGAAGATCTGGCACTTCTGCCACGTGATGCCCGGGGCCGTGATCGGCGAGCGCTGCAACCTCGGGCAGAACGTGGTCGTGATGCCCGGCACCCGGATCGGCAACAACGTCAAGATCCAGAACAACGTGTCGATCTACGAGGGCGTCACTCTCGAGGACGACGTGTTCTGTGGGCCGTCCTGCGTGTTCACCAACGTGCTCAACCCGCGCAGCCACGTGTCGCGCAAGCACGAGTACCGCCCCACCCTGGTGAAACGCGGCAGCTCGATCGGCGCCAATGCGACGATCGTGTGCGGCGTGACGCTCGGCGAGTACGCGTTCATCGGCGCCGGCGCCGTCGTGACCTCCGACGTGCCGGCGTACGCGCTCATGGTGGGCGTGCCCGCGCGCCGGGTAGGGTGGATGTGCCAGTGCGGCGAGCGGCTCCTGCCGGCGAACGCCACGGTCACCTGCGCCGCGTGTGGCACGACCTACGAAGAGTCGAACGGCGCCCTGCGCCAGCTGGCGGCGGCCCGGCGGTGAGGACAGCGACGCCATGAATGTGCCGTTGCTGGACCTCGTCGCGCAGTATCGCGCCATCAAGGACGAGGTCCTTCCCGCCGTGCAGGCGGTCATCGAGTCGCAGCAGTTCGTCATGGGCCCCGCCGTGCCCCGGCTCGAGGGTGAGCTGGCCAGGCTCTCCCACGCGAGGCACGGGATCGCCTGCGCCAGCGGCACGGACGCGCTGCTCCTGCCGCTCAAGGCGCTCGGCTTGAGACCGGGGGACGAGGTCATTACGACCCCGTTCACGTTTTTCGCGACCGCCGGCACGATCCACAACGCGGGCGGCACACCGGTGTTCGTGGACATCGACCCGGGTACGTTCAACATCGATCCCGCGGCGGTCGAGCGGGCGATCACGCCCCGCACGCGCGCGATCGTGCCGGTGCACCTGTACGGCGGGATGGCGGCGATGGAGCGGCTGCTGCCGATTGCGCATGCCCGGGGTGTCAAGATCATCGAGGACGCGGCACAGGCGATCGGCGCTCGGCGCATGCTCGATGGGGAATGGCGCATGGCGGGGGAGCTGGGGTGGGTGAGCGGCTATTCCTTCTTTCCCAGCAAGAACCTGGGCGCGTGGGGGGACGGCGGCATGATGGTCACGTCCGACGACGCCCTGGCCGAGCGGCTGCGCCGGCTGCGCCTCCACGGCGGCGCAAAGCAGTACCACCACGACGAGCCTTCGCCGGCCTGCCGCAGGTCCGGCCGCCGGTCGTGGACCCCGCGAACGAGCCCATCTTCCACCAGTACACGCTGCGGGTCGAGCGGCGCGACGAGCTGCAGGCACACCTCAAGAGCAAGGGGATCGGCAGCGCCATCTACTATCCGGTGCCGCTCCACCTGCAGCACTGTTTCAGCCACCTCGGCTACACCGCAGGCCGGCTCCCCGAGTCGGAGCGGGCGTGCCGCGAGGTGCTGTCGCTGCCGGTGTACCCGGAGCTCACGCGCGAGCAGCTCGACTACGTCATCGACGCGATCCGCGGGTTCTACCGGTGAGTCGGCTCCGGCTCGGCGTGATCGGGGCCGGGATGTGGGGGAAGAACCACGTTCGCACCGCGGCGAGCCTCGCGGAGGGCGAGCTGGCGGCGGTGTGCGACACCGATGCCAAGGTCCGCGAGCGGCTGGCGCGCCAGCATCCGAGCGTACACGTTACCGCGGAGGCTGCCGACCTGCTGGGGCGCGTGGACGCCGTCATCGTGGCGTCGCCGGCGGCCACCCACGCCCGGCTGGCCCTGCAGTGTATCGCAGCCGGCAAGCCGTGCCTTGTCGAGAAGCCGTTCGCCCTGAGCGTGCGCGACGCCGAGGGGATCGCGCGCGCGGCGGCCGATCAACGGGTGCCGGTCGTGGCCGGTCACTTGCTGCTGTTCCACCCCGCGGTGGAGCGGCTGCGGGCCCTGGTTCGCGGAGCCGAGCTCGGCAAGCTCTATTATCTCTACGGGTTGCGGGTCAACCTGGGCCAGGTGCGGGCCGACGAGAACGCCCTGTGGAGCTTCGGTCCCCACGACGTGTCGGTGGCACTCTACTTGCTTGAGGAGGCGCCCGTGCGCGTCGCCGCTCAGGGGCGGAGCTACCTCCAACCGAAAGTCGAAGACGTGGTGTTCCTGACCATGGAGTTCGCGAGCGGCGTGCTGGCGCACGTGCAGCTTTCCTGGCTCGACCCGCACAAAGAGCGGAAGCTCACGGTGGTGGGAGCGAAAAAGATGGCGGTGTTCGACGACATGGAAGCGCGAGAGAAGCTGCGGATCTACGACAAAGGCGTGGACCGGCCCCCCGAGTATGGATCGTACGGCGAGAGCCTCGCGATCCGCGAGGGGGACATTTTCATCCCCAAGATCCCGAATGTGGAGCCGCTCGCCGCGGAGCTCGCCCACTTCGTGCGCGTCGCGCGTGGGGCGGAACCGCCCCGCTCCGGCGCCGAGGATGGCGTGCGGGTCGTGCGCGTCCTCGAGGCCGCCACGCGCTCGCTCGCCGCGGGCGGCGTGCCGGAGGCCCTCTGAGCCGCTCCCCGGCCGCCCGCGGGCCCGGGACGCCCGCCGACCGGCTCATCGCCCAGGCGCAGGACCGCACGGCGCTCATCGGCATCGTGGGCCTGGGATACGTCGGCCTGCCGCTCGCGGTGGAGTTCGCGCGCGCCGGGTTCCGCGTGCTCGGCTTCGACGTGAACCAGGGGGTGGTGGACGGCCTCAACGGCGGTCGCTCCCACGTCCAGGACGCGCCGAGCGCCGAGGTCGCGGGATTCGTGAACGCGGGCAAGTTCAGCGCCACCGTCGATCTGGCGCGGCTCAAGGAGCCGGACGTCGTGTCGATCTGCGTGCCCACGCCGCTCTCCAAGACCAAGGACCCCGACGTCAGCTACGTGCTGGCGGCGACGGACGCGGTGAAGCGGACGCTGCGGCGCGGGCAGCTCATCGTGCTGGAGTCGACGACCTACCCCGGAACCACGCGCGAGCTGATGCTCCCCGCGCTCGAGGGCACAGGGCTCAAGGTAGGCGAGGACTTCTTCCTGGCGTTCTCGCCCGAGCGGGTGGACCCCGGCAACCCGCAGTGGAGCACGCGGAACACGCCCAAGGTGGTGGGTGGCATCACCGAGGCGTGCCGCCGCGTGGCGATCGCCGTGTACCAGCCGGCGATCGAGCGGCTCGTCCCCGTGTCGTCCACCGAGGCGGCCGAGCTGGTGAAGATCCTCGAGAACACGTTCCGCAGCGTGAACATCGGGCTGGTCAACGAAATGGCGATCGTGTGCGACAAGCTGGGCGTGGACGTGTGGGAGGTGATCGAGGCGGCCGCGACGAAGCCGTTCGGGTTCATGAAGTTCATGCCCGGTCCGGGCGTCGGCGGGCACTGCATCCCGCTCGATCCGCACTACTTGGCGTGGAAGATGCGCACGCTCAACTACCGCACGCGCTTCATCGAGCTGGCGGGTGAGATCAACGCGGCGATGCCCGAGTACTGGGTCGTGCAGGTCGTGGACCGCCTGAACGAGCAGGGCAAGGCGGCGCGCGGCAGCACCGTGCTCGTCCTCGGCGTGGCCTACAAGAAGGACATCGACGACATCCGCGAGAGTCCCGCGCTCGACGTGATCCGGCTGCTGTGCCGGCGCGGCGCGGCCGTGCAGTATCACGACCCCTACGTCCCCGTGCTCCGGGAAGACGACGTCGACCTGAAGTCGGTGCCGCTCAGCGCCGAGACGCTCAAGGCGGCGGACTGCACGATCATCGTGACCGACCATTCTGCGGTCGATTATGGGCTGGTCGCCCGGCACGCACGCGCGGTGGTGGACAGCCGGCACGCGCTGGCCCGGGTGCGCGCGGGGGGCGCGGGGGGGGCAGGGGGCGGGGGGGCTGACGGCTCGTGAAGGTCGCGATCGTCGGAACGGGATACGTCGGCCTCGTCGTGGGCGCGTGCCTCGCCGAGACGGGCAACGACGTGCTGTGCGCGGACCTCGACGCGACGAAGATCGACGGCCTGCGTCACAACCGGCTGCCGATCTACGAGCCAGGCCTCGAGCCGCTCGTGGTCCGCAACCAGCGAGAAGGGCGGTTGCAGTTCACCGCGGACGTGGCGGGCGCGATCGAGCGCTCGGACCTGGTGTTCATCGCCGTCGGGACGCCGCCGGACGAAGATGGCTCGGCCGACCTGCGGCACGTGCTCGACGTGGCGCGGACCATCGGTCAGCACATGAACCATCCCAAGATCGTGATCACGAAGAGCACCGTCCCGGTGGGGACCGCCGAGCGTGTGCGGGCCGAGATCGCGCGCCACACCAAGACCCCGTTCCAGGTGTGCTCCAACCCCGAGTTCCTCAAGGAGGGCGCGGCGGTGGAGGACTTCATGAAGCCGGACCGCGTGATCGTCGGTGCCGACTCCGAGGAGGCCGCCCAGGTGCTCAGCGAGCTGTACGCTCCGTTCGTGCGTACCGGCAACCCGATCATTTTCATGGACGTGGCGTCGGCCGAGATGACGAAGTACGCGGCGAACGCGATGCTCGCGACCCGCGTCTCGTTCATGAACCAGATCGCCCTGCTGTGCGAAGCGCTCGGCGCGGACATCACGCTCGTGCGCAAGGGGATTGGGACCGATCGTCGCATCGGGCCGGCGTTCCTCTTTCCGGGGCCGGGCTACGGCGGTTCGTGCTTTCCCAAGGATGTAAAGGCCCTGATCCGTACGGCCGAGGGCCAGACTGTGCCGCTCGACATCCTCCAGGCGGTCGAGGCGGCGAACGAGCGGCAGAAGCGGATGCTGTTCGACAAGCTCCAGCGCCACTTCGCCGGCGCGCTGCGCGGGCAGACGGTCGCCGTCTGGGGGCTGGCGTTCAAGGCCGAGACGGACGACGTGCGCGAGAGCCCGGCGCTGGTGCTCATCGACGCGCTGCTCGGCGCCGGTGCGCAGGTGCGCGTCCACGACCCCGCGGCGATGCCGACGGCGCGGCAGCAGCTCGGCGACCGCGTTGTCTATGCCGCCAACGCCTACGACGCCCTGGAGGGTGCCGCGGCCCTGGCGATCGTCACCGAGTGGCTGGAGTATCGCAACCCGGACTTCGAGCGCATGAAGCGGCTGCTCACGCGACGGCTCATCGTGGACGGTCGCAACCTGTACGACCCGCAGCGCCTGGCGCGGCTCGGGTTCACCTACGACAGCATCGGCCGCCGGATGGCATGCGCGTCCTCGTAACGGGGGCGGCGGGGTTTCTCGGGTCGCACCTGTGCGACCGGCTGCTCGCGCAGGGGCACCGCGTGGTCGGGATGGACAACCACATCACCGGCAATCCCGCGAACCTCGCCCACCTGAAGAGCCACCGCAGCTTTCAATTCATCTCCCACGACGTGACGAACTTCATCGAGGTCCAGGGCCCGCTCGACGGCGTGCTGCACTTCGCGAGCCCGGCGAGTCCCGTGGACTACCTGGAGTTCCCGATCCAGACGCTCAAGGTCGGGTCGCTCGGCACCCACAAGGCGCTGGGGCTGGCGAAAGCGAAGGGCGCGCGCTTCCTGCTCGCCTCGACCTCGGAGGTGTACGGCGACCCGCTCGTGCACCCGCAGCCCGAGAGCTACTGGGGGAACGTCAATCCCGTAGGCCCGCGCGGTGTGTACGACGAGGCCAAGCGGTTCGCGGAAGCGATGACGATGGCCTACCACCGCTACCACGGCCTCGACACCCGGATCGTGCGGATCTTCAACACGTACGGCCCGCGCATGCGGCCGAACGACGGCCGGGTGGTGTCCAATTTCATCGTGCAGGCGCTCAAAGGTGAGCCGCTCACGATGTACGGCGACGGCTCGCAGACGCGCTCGTTCTGCTACGTGGACGACCTGGTCGAGGGGATCGGGCGGCTGTTCGAGCGCGGCGAGTCGGAGCCTACCAACATCGGCAACCCGAACGAGTTCACGGTGCGCCAGCTCGCCGACGTCGTGCTGCGACTGACCGGCAGCCGGAGCCCAATCGTGGAGCGCCCGCTGCCCACCGACGACCCGAAAGTGCGCCAGCCCGACATCACGCGGGCGCGCGAGGTGTTGGGCTGGGAACCGCAGGTGTCCCTCGAGGCCGGCCTGCGTCGCACGATCGAGTACTTTCGCGGGATCGTGCAGTGACCGTGCGCGTCCTGGTGACGGGCGCCGCGGGGTTCATCGGGTCACACGTCTGCGAGGCGCTCCTCGCCCGCGGCGACGACGTGATCGGGCTCGACAACTTCGATCCATTCTACCCGCGGCCGGTCAAGGAGCGCAACCTTGAGGGACTGCGCCGTGCGGCGCGGTTTCGGTTCGTCGAAGCCGACATCGCGCGCCAGGCGCTGCCGCTCGACGGCGTGGACGTGGTGCTCCATCTGGCCGCCAAGCCCGGAGTCCGCCCCTCGCTCGAGGATCCCGCCGCCTACAGCGAGACGAACGTGACCGGGACCGTCCGCGTGCTCGCCGCCGCACAGCGCGCCGGGATTCGCCAGATCGTGTTCGGTTCGTCGTCCTCCGTGTACGGCGACGCGACCCCAGCGCCGTTTGCCGAGGACGCCGCCGCGGTCTGGCCGATCTCGCCGTATGCAGCGAGCAAGCGCGCGGGCGAGCTGATGGCGCACGCCTTCGCGCACCTCTACGGTATGCAGATCGCCTGCCTGCGGTTCTTCACCGTGTACGGGCCGCGTCAACGGCCCGACCTCGCCATCCACCGCTTCACGGATCTGATCGCGCGAGGCCAGCCGGTCCAGATGCACGGCGACGGGTCAAGCGAGCGCGACTACACCTATATTACGGACTGCGTGGACGGCGTCCTCTCGGCCGTCGAGTGGACGGGCAGGCCGCGCCCGGCGGGCATCGCCCAGCCGATCAACATTGGCGGAGGGGCACGCGTGCGGCTAGACCGACTGATCGCCTTGATCGGTCGCACCGTGGGCCGGGAGCCCCGCGTGGAGCGGGCGCCGGACCAGCCGGGGGATGTGCGCCTCACCGCCGCGGACCTGCGCCGCTCCGAGCGCGAGCTCGGGTACCGACCCACGGTCGGCATCGAGGAAGGCATCCGGCAGTTCGTCCGCTGGTACGAGGCGACCCATGGACGTCAGTCCTGAGCATCTCGTCGAGCAGGCCCGCGAGCGGTTCCAGCTGCAGGACTACTACGGGGCGATCCACCTCCTGGAAGAGGTGGTCACGACGGGCCGGGCGTTCGCCGACGCGCACCACATGCTCGGCCTCTCGTATTCGCTGGTGGGGCAGCCGGAGCAGGCGCTGGCGCAGCTCGATCGCGCGCTGGCGCTGAACCCGCAGTACGTGGAGGCGCTGGTGCACCGCGCGATCGTGCTGAACGAGCTGGGCCGGGAGCCGGAGGCGGACGCGGCCTTCCGGCGGGCGGCGCAGGTGGGCGGCGAGCCCCGCCAGGGCTTTTCGGCGCATGTCGCGTCGAAGCTGGCGAACCAGCACGCGGCGCTCGGGGACGCCTACCTCGAGGCGGGCGGGCTGTCGCAGGCGATCGAGCAGTACCAGGCCGCGCTCGTGCTGGGACCCGCGTTTCACGACTTGCGGTATAAGTTGGGGCGCATGCTGTTGCAGGCGGGCCGCGCGCTCGACGCGCGGGAGCATTTCGAGACCATCGTGCGCGCGCGCCCCGCCTACCTGGACGCCGCCGCGATGCTCGGGTTGGCCTGCTACCTCGCCGGTGACGGGCTGGCGGCGAAGGCCGTATGGGAGGCGTGCCGCGAGCGGCGGCCGGAGGATCCTCGAGTGGAAGCGTATCTCGCGATGCTCGAACGTAACGACACCGCCGCGCCGGCGCCCGCGGCCACGACCGCCGCGGGCGATCCTCCGCCCGCCGCAACCGGGCGGAGCGGGCGGAAGAAGAAGTCGTGAAGCGCCGCATCATCGCGCTGCTCGCGCTGGCGCTCGGGTGCCAGCGGAGCGCCGCGGACCACGAAGAGCTGGGCGACCGCGCCTACGCCGCCGGTACCTATCCCAATGCCCTCGCAGAATACGTGCTCGGGCTGAAGGCGCATCCGGGCAGCGCCGACCTGTACGCCAAGTCGGGAGCGGCGGCGCTGCACGTCGGCGAGTACGGGCTCGCGGTGGAGGCGTACGTCGCCCTGGGAGAGCGCGACCGCTCGCGCGCCGGGGAGGCGGCGGACGGGCTCGAGCGGGTGGCGCGCGCCGCGCTCACGGCCAACGACCGCAGCGCCGCCACGAGAGCCCTCGCGGGACTGCGCGACGTAGCCCCCACGCGGCCGCTCGGTCGCTACGCGCGGCTGGCGGCGCTCGACGCGGCGGATCGCGGCGATACGGCCGGGGCGCTCGCGCTGCTCCCGAGCGCCGCGGCCGCCGCCGGCGACGCGCGCAGCGCCGATTCGCTGCTGTACGTGTACGGGATGGCGGCCGTGCGGGCCCGGGCGTGCAGCACCGCGGTGCCGGTGTTCGAGGGCGTGATCCGGCGCCAGCGGGAGCCCGCCGTCGCGGATGGGGCGCGGGAGGGGCTCGGCCTGTGCGCGCTGGTCGAGGGCCAGCGGCTGCTCGACAGCGGCAAGCCCACCGACGCGGAGGCCTGGTTCCGCCGCGCCACGGCCCCGGGGGCGCCTGCGGACGTGGTCCGCGGCGCGTTCCTCGGGCTCGGCGACGTGAAGCTGGCCCAGGGCGACGTGGCGGGCGCGCTCGAGAGCTACCAGCAGGCGCTCGCCGGTGGCACGCCGGGTGACACGATCACGCAGCGGGCCCACGAGAAGATCAACGCGCTGGGTAAAGCGGACGCGCCCGGCGCCCCGAAACCATGAGCACAATGCGTCGTTCCCGCCTGCTCGCCGCCGCCGCGGGCGCGGTGTTCGCGGCGGCGTGTCATCACGCCGCCCGCGTGCCGCCGCCGCCCGATCCCGTCGCGGAGCTCGCCCGGGCGCGGGCGCGGTTCCGGCACGGCGACTTCGGCCGCGCGCTGCTCCTGTTCCGGCGGCTCCTCTACGAGTTGAGCGCCACTCAGCCGGAAATCGCCGAGGTCCAGTACTCCATCGCCGAGTGCTACTTCCAGACCGGCGACCGGGTGCAGGCGGCGCACGACTTCCGCCAGGTGGCCGACCAATATCCGACCAGCGAGTACGCGCCGCTCGCCCTGCTGCGGGCCGGCGACGCGAACCTGCGGCTGTGGCGGCGGCCCGAGCTCGACCCTTCGTACGGCCAGTCCGCCCTGGCGATCTACCAGGAGCTGGCGGGGCGCTACCCGGGCACCGAGGCGGCCGCCCGGGCGCAGGCGCATGTGCAGCAGCTGCGGGAGTGGTTCTCCGAGAAGGACTACAAGAACGGCATGTTCTATTTCCGTCGTCGCGCCTACGACTCGGCGATCATTTATTTCAAGGACGTGATCGCGAGCTACCCCGGCACCTCGCACGTGCCCGCCGCGCTGATGCGCCTGGTGGACAGCTACCGCGCCATCGGCTACGCCGAAGAGCTGCGGGAGACGTGCGCGAACCTGCGGCAGTTCTACCCCGCGACGGACGGGCTCGCCAAGACCTGCCCCGCCGACTCGAGCGCCGCCGCGCCGTCTTGAGCCCGCGTGGAGGCCCTGTTCGGCGGCTCGTTCGACCCGGTGCATCTCGGCCATCTGGTCGCGGCGGAAGCGGCGGGCGAGGCGCTGGGCGCGGTGGTGCGCTTCGTCCCGGCGCGCGAGCAGCCCTTCAAGCGCGCCGCGCACGTCGCGACGCCCGAGCAGCGCGCCGCCATGCTCGACCTCGCCGTGGCCGGGAATCCGCGGCTCAAGGTCGAGCGCCTCGAGCTCACGTTGCCGCCCCCGTCCTACACCGTGCGCACGTTGCGGGCCCTGGCGGAGCGGGAGCCGGGGAACCGCTTCACGTTACTGCTGGGGGCGGACGCCGCGCAGGATCTGCCGGCGTGGCACGAGGTCGAGGCGCTCCCCGGGCTCGCCGACATCGTGGCCTTTGCGCGCCCGGGGGCGCTGCCGGCGCGGCACCCCCTGATCGGCCGGGTGATCGAGGTGCCGGCGCTCGACATCTCGGCGACGCTGATCCGCCAGCGGGTGGGGCGGGGACAGTCGATTCGTTATCTGGTGCCCGACGCGGTGCGCGAGTACATCGCCGCGCACGGGCTGTATCAATAGAGGACTGATGGTCAAGAGCCTGTTCACAAAGGTCTTCGGAACCCGCTTCAAGCGCGAGCTGAAGCGCCTGCGCCCCATCGTGGACGCGATCCACGGCCACGAGGAGCGGCTCAAGGGGCTGTCCGACGGGGAGGTCCAGGCGCAGACCGCCAAGCTCCGCGCCCTGATCGCGGAGCGGACGGGCACGCTCGCGGCCGAAGTGGGGCGGTTGAAGCGCGAGAAACACGACTGCCCGGACGCCGAGCTGCGCGCCACGCTGAGCGACCAGCTCGCGAAGGCCGAGGCGGCGTACGTCAAGGACCTCCAGGCCGCGCTCGACGACGTCCTCCCCGAGGCCTTCGCGACGGTGCGCGAGGCATCCCGCCGGCTGCTGGGCACAGAAGTCGTGGTGACGGGCCATGCCCTCAAGTGGGACATGGTGCCGTACGACGTCCAGCTGATCGGCGGGATCGTGCTGCACCAGGGGAAGATCGCCGAGATGGCGACGGGCGAGGGGAAGACGCTCGTGGCCACGCTGCCGCTCTACCTCAACGCCCTGGCGGGCCGCGGCGTGCACCTCGTGACCGTCAACAATTACCTCGCGCGCCGCGACTCGCAGTGGATGGGCCACCTCTTCACGTGGCTGGGCCTGACCGTCGGCTGCATCGACGACACCGAGCCGTCGACGCCGGAGCGCCGCGCGGCCTACCTCTGCGACATCACCTACGGCACCAACAACGAATTCGGCTTCGACTACCTGCGTGACAACATGGTCTTCTCGCTGGAGCACCGGGTCCAGCGGGGCCACGCCTACGCGATCATCGACGAGGTGGACTCGATCCTGATCGACGAAGCGCGCACGCCGCTCATCATCTCGGGTCCCGTGGGCACCGAGTCGGACGAGAAGTACGCGCAGTTCAACGCCCAGGTCGTGCAGCTGGTGCGGAAGCAGACGGCGGTGGCGAACGACCTGATCGCGAAAGCCGAGCCCTTGATCGCGGATGAGAAGACCACGTACGACGGCGCCGTGCTGCTGTACCAGGCGCAGCTCGGCATGCCGAAGAACAAGAAGCTGCTGAAGCTCCTGAACGAGCAGGGCGTCAAGGCGCTCGTCCAGCGGGTGGAGCTCGACGTGCTCGCGGACCGGAAGCTGCCGGCGCGCGAGCAGAAGCTGCGGCACCTCGAGGAGGAGCTGTACTTCGTGCTCGACGAGCGCGGCCACTCGGTGCACCTCACCGACAAGGGCGTCGAGACCATGTCGCCGCAGGACCCGAATCTGTTCGTCGTCCCCGACATCTCGCACGCGGTCCACGAGATCGAGCGCGACGAGACGCTCTCGCCCAAGGAGAAGATCGAGCGGCGCCGCGCCGTCGAAGGGGAGTACGCGCTGAAAAGCGAGACGCTGCACATCATCCACAAGCTGCTGCAGGCCCACGCGCTGTACGAGAAGGACGTGGACTACGTCGTGCAGGACGGCAAGGTCCTGATCGTGGACGAGTTCACGGGGCGGCTGATGCACGGGCGCCGCTGGTCGGAAGGGCTGCACCAGGCGGTGGAGGCGAAGGAAGGCGTGGCGGTCCAGGAGGAGACGCAAACCCTCGCGACCATCACGATCCAGAACTACTTCCGCATGTACGACAAGCTCGCCGGTATGACGGGCACGGCGGAGACGGAAGAGACGGAGTTCTGGCAGATCTACAAGCTCGACGTGATCGTGATTCCCACCAACCGCCCCGTGCGACGGGTGGACAAGCACGACCTGATCTACAAGACGCGGCGGGAGAAGTACAACGCGATCCTGGACGAGGTCGAGCGGCAGCACCAGCGTGGCCTGCCGGTGCTGGTGGGCACCGTCAATGTGGATGTCTCGGAAACGCTGTCGCGCACGTTCAAGCGGCGGGGCCTGAAGCACGAGGTGCTGAACGCCAAGTACCACCAGCGCGAGGCCGAGATCGTGGCGCAGGCCGGGCAGCCGGGCGCCATCACCATCGCCACCAACATGGCCGGTCGCGGCACCGACATCAAACTCGGCCCAGGGGTGAAGCGCTGTCAGGTCTGCGGCATCTCCGCCCGCGGAGAGGCCGCCTTCGGCCAGGTGGTGGAGCAGCCCGACCTCACGCCCGCGCAGATCAAGGAGCTGGGCTGCGACGACGACCCGCCCTGCGGGCTCGTCATCATCGGCACCGAGCGCCACGAGGCGCGCCGCATCGACCGCCAGCTGCGCGGCCGCTCCGGCCGCCAGGGTGACCCGGGTCAGAGCGTGTTCTTCCTGTCGCTCGAAGACGACCTGATGCGGCTGTTCGGCTCCGACCGCATCGCCCGCTGGATGGACCGCACGGGCGCCGAGGAAGGCGAGGTCATCACCCATCCGTGGGTGACGGGCGCCATCAGCCAGGCGCAGAAGCGGGTCGAGCTGCAGAACTTCCAGGCCCGGAAGAAGCTGCTCGAGTACGACGACGTGATGAACCAGCAGCGCGAGGTGATCTACTCACTGCGGCTGTTCGCGCTCGAGGGCGGCGAGGAGCTCAAGGCGGAAGCGCTGCGCATGGTGGAGCAGGCGGTGGAGCAGCTCGCGGACGAGCTGATCGGCGACGCGCAGGACGCCTACCAGTGGGACCGTGCGCTGATGGAAACCGAGTTCCTCGTCAAGTTCCTGATCTCGGTCCCGGGCGTCGCCGATCCCGCCAAGCTGCGCAGCCGCGACGATCTGGTCCGCGCCGCGCAGCACGCCGGCCGCGAGGCGTTCCAGGCGAAGCTCGACTACTTCCAGGAGATCGAGTCCAAGGTCGGGGCGACGAACCTGGGCGCGCAGGCGCTGTCGCACATCATGCTCACCGTGATCGACGAGAAGTGGAAGGACCACCTCTACGACCTCGACCAGCTGCGCGCCGCCATCCAGTATCGCGCGTGGGGGCAGAAGGACCCGCTGCTCGAGTACAAATCGGAAGCCTACGAGATGTTCGTGGGGCTGATGCACGACCTGCGCGCCACCTTCGCGGAGCGGTGGCTCAAGCTGCAGATCGAGGTGGGACCGCCCCCCGACCGGCCCCCCCGCGCGCCTGGACGCACCATCACGGGACCGGCGGGCGGCCTGCCGGCGCGCCGCGCGACGCCGATGGTCGCCACCAAGGCCGCGGCCGACGGTCTCGTCAGCGCCGAGCCTGCCGCGGCCCGCGTCGGGGCGGCGGTCGGCACCGCGGTACCCGCGGTGCCCGCGGTGAACCCGTACGCGGGCGTGGGCCGCAACGACCCGTGCCCCTGCGGCAGCGGCAAGAAGTTCAAGAAGTGCCACGGGGCGGGGGT
>WNGD01009640.1_pt2 | contig 27502 bp, 18 predicted proteins | sample 5400671 | NCBI WGS metagenome assembly WNGD01 (sample SAMN13153369, study PRJNA577476) | soil metagenome | isolation source: 40 cm soil or saprolite under grassland replicate 2 | place: USA:California | collected 2016-06-15
CCTACGCCGCTCTTCAGCGACGTTACGGACCAGGTCGGTCTCGATTTCGTTCACCGGGAGAACGAATTCGTCGATTTCGACCGCGAGCGCCTGATCCCCAAGCTGCTGTCGACCGAAGGGCCGTTCCTGACCGTGGGCGACGTGAACGGCGACGGCCTCGACGATTTCTTCATCGGCGGTGCCAAGGACCAGCCGAGCGGGCTCTACCGACAGCGGGAGGACGGCCGTTTCGTCGCGACGAACCAGGCGCTGCTCGCGCAGGACCGGATCTCCGAGGATCTGGGAGCCGTGTTCTTCGACGCGAACGGAGACCGACACCCCGATCTGTACGTCGTGACGGGGGGCAATGAGTACTCCGACCAGGCGCCCGCCCTGGCGGATCGGCTCTACGAAGGTGATGGGCACGGCACGTTCCGGAAGACGAGCGGGCGGCTGCCCCCGCTGTTCGACAGCGGATCGCGCGTCGCGGCGGCCGACTTCGACGGCGACGGCGACATCGATCTGTTCGTCGGCGGTCGCGTCGTGCCGTGGCGCTACGGGATCGATCCACCCAGCACTCTGCTGCGCAACGACGGCAAAGGCGTGTTTACGGACGTCACGCAGGAAGTCGCGCCCGACCTGGCGCACGTCGGTATGGTCACCGACGCCCTGTGGATCGACGTGGACGGTGATCACCGTCTCGATCTGGTGGTCGTCGGGGAGTGGATGCCGATCACGATCTTCCACAACACGGGCACCAAGCTCGAGCGCCTGGCAACACCCGGGCTCGAGCACAGCGCCGGCTGGTGGAACCGCATCGTGGCCGCCGACTTCACGGGCGACGGCCGGCCCGACTTCGTCGTGGGCAACCTGGGCCTCAACACCCGCCTGCACGCCAGCGCAGCCGAGCCCGCGACGATGTACGTCAAGGATTTCGACGGCAACGGCTTTGTCGAGCAGCTCGTGTGCTACTACACGAACGGTGTGAGCCTACCGATGGAGCTGCGCGACGACCTCATCCGGGCGCTGCCCTATCTCAAGGCGCGCTACCTCAAGTACTCGGACTACGCCGGTCAGACGGCGCAGGACATCTTTGGGGAGCGAGGTCTGGCCGACGCGGTCGTGAAGCGCGCCGAGACGTTCGCGACCGCTCTGGCCAAGAACAACGGCGACGGCTCCTTCACACTCGTCCCGCTGCCGCGCGAGGCGCAGATCGCGCCCATGTACGGAATCCTGGCATCCGACTTCGACGGCGACGGTCACCTCGACCTCCTCCTGGCCGGCAACTTCGACGGCGTCAAGCCGGAAATCGGCCGCATGAACGGGAGCTACGGCCTGTTCCTGCGGGGAGACGGCAAGGGGGGGTTCACCGCCGTGCCGACCGCGGAGAGCGGCTTCCTCGTTCCCGGGCAGGCTCGCGATATTCAACGCCTCAAGACCCGGCGCGGCGACCTGTACATGGTAACCCGGAACAACGACCGCCCGCTGTTCTTCCGTGGGAGGAGATAGGCTCATGCGGCGAGCTCTGATCGCACTCATGCTGACGGCCGGGTGCGCGAGTGGGTCCGACACTCGGACGCGCGCGGCCGATCCGGAGCGGCTCCACGACGCGATGCACGACCTCACCGGGGTCATCGTCTACGACATCCTCAGCCCGCCGCAGGCCGCCCGCGTCTACGCGTACGCGAGCGTCGCCGCGTATGAAGCCGTCCGGCCCGGGTATCCGGCGCAGCGCTCCTTGGCGGGCCAGCTACACGGCTTGACGCCCCCGCCCGAGCCCCAGCCGGGCGTCGAGTACTCGTTTCCGCTCGCCGCGATTCACGCGTTCATGACCGTCGGCCGTGCCATGACGTTCTCGCGCGCGCGCATGGACTCGCTGCGCACTTCGCTCGAGGAGCGTATGCGCCCGGGTACCCCCGCTCCCGTGTTCGAGCGCTCCATCGCGTACGGCGACACGGTGGCGAAGCACATCCTGGCCTGGGCGGCGGGCGATCACTACCTCCAGACCCGCGGCTATCCGAAGTACACGGTCACATCCGAGCCCGGTCGCTGGCGGCCCACGCCGCCCGCGTACATGGACGCCGTCGAGCCGCACTGGACCGACATCCGTCCCTTCGTGCTCGACTCGTCGAGCCAGTTCCGGCCGAAGCCGCCGGACCGCTTCGACATGAAGGTGGGCAGCCCATTCTACCGGCAGGTGCGCGAGGTGTACGAGACGGGGAAGCAGCTGACCGGCGAGCAGCGGGCGATCGCGGCGTTCTGGGACTGTAACCCCTACGTCATGCACGTGCAGGGCCACACGATGTTCGCGACCAAGAAGATCACGCCGGGAGGCCACTGGATGGGCATCGCCGGGCTCGCCGCCCGCAAGGCCGGCGCCGATTTCATGCGCTCGGCGGAGACCTACGCCCGCACGGCGATCGCCTTGGCCGACGGGTTTCTCGCCGTCTGGGACGAGAAGTACCGCTCGAACCTGATCCGGCCCGAGACCGTGATCAATCAGTATCTGGACGAGCGGTGGGAGCCGTTCCTGCAAACGCCGCCGTTTCCGGAGTACACGAGCGGGCACAGCGGCATTTCGACGGCGGCCGCTACCGTCCTGACCGACGAGTTCGGAGACAAGTTCGCCTTCACCGACGACGTCGAGGCCGACTACGGTCTGCCCCCCCGGTCCTTCTCATCGTTCAAGGAAGCATCCGCCGAGGCGGCGATCAGCCGACTGTACGGCGGCATCCACTACCGCATGGCCATCGAGGAAGGCATCGGTCAGGGCCGCAAGGTGGGCGAGCTGGTCGTCCAGCGCGTGGCGGGTCACTGAGGCGGACGCTTCGTCCGGATCACGATGACGCCGTTCGCCGCTTCACCGCCGTACGTGACCATGCTGATGGCGTCCTTGAGGACCTGGATCATCTCGATGTCGTACGGATTGAGCCCCGCGAGTGCCCCGTCGGGCCCCGGCCGGACCTTCATGCCGTCGATCACGTACAGCGGCTCGTTACTGCCGTTCAGTGAGGTGGCGCCGCGGATGCGGATGACCAAGCCGCCGGAGGTCCGAGTGACGGTGACGCCCGAGAAGCGGGACATGAGCTGTTCTTCGATCGGCTCGGTGGGTGTGCGGCCGATGTCCGCCGAGGTCACGCTCGGTTGTGCGGGACTGCTGTCGGGACGCCTGTGTCCAGCACACGCGGCGATGCATCCGATGAGCAGGACGGCTGGCGGGACGGATGAGGTCATGGGACCCCCTTTTGCCCCCAATATAGCATTGATTCTGGCCCTCGGCCTCCTCGCCTCGTGCGGTGGCTCGCCGGTAACGCCACCGTGGCTCGTCGAGCGCGGCCGCCAGGAAGCCGAGCTCGCCGCGTCGTCGCGCGTCGTTCACGACTTCCGGTTCACCGACCAGAGAGAGGCGAGCGGCATCACGTTCCAGAACCGCGTCGTCGACGACGCCGGCAAGGCGTACAAGCTGGTGCACTACGACCACGGATCGGGGCTCTGTGCCGCGGACGTCGACGCCGATGGGCTGCCCGACCTCTACTTCACCACCCAGCTCGGCAGCAACGAGCTCTGGAAGAACCAGGGCAACGGCAAGTTCGTGAACACCACCGCGGAGGCGGGGCTCGACGTGCCCGACGCGATCGCGGTCGGATGTGCGTTCGCCGACATCGACAACGACGGCGATCCTGACCTCTTCGTCACGACGGTGCGTCACGGGAATCGGCTGTTTGAAAACCTCGGCAATGGAAAGTTTCGCGACATCACCCAAGCGGCGGGAGTGGGATACGACGGCCACTCCTCCGGGGCGGTGTTCTTCGACTACGACGGTGACGGATTGCTCGATCTGTTCGTGACCAACGTGGGTGTGTTCACCAGCGACCGGCGCGGACCCGGCGGTTACTATGTCGGCCTGCAGGACGCCTTCATGGGACACCTCCACCCCGAGCGCGCCGAGGCGAGCATTCTCTACCGCAATCTCGGCGGCAACCGGTTCAGGGACGTCACTCGCGAAGTCGGGCTGGTGGATCGCAGCTGGAGCGGCGACGCCACCGCACTCGACGTGAACGACGACGGATTCCCCGACCTCTACATCCTCGACATGCAGGGCGGCGATCATCTCTGGCTCAATGAAGGCGGCAAGCTCTTCCGCGACGCGACGGCGCATTACTTCCCGAAGAGCGCCTGGGGTTCGATGGGGGTGAAGGTGTTCGACTTCGATGGGGACGGTCGACTCGACCTCCTCGTCACCAGCATGCACCCCGACATGTGGGTCAACGTCGCCCCCGGCGACTGGGCGGCGGAGCGTCGCAAGGCCGATACCGCGACGGTGGCCAGCGCAATGATTCCCGAAGGGAAAGCGCGCTTCATCTTTGGCAACGAGCTGTTCGCGAATCGGGGGAACGGTCGATTCGCGGAGATCTCGGACTCGGTGGGAGTCGAAACGTATTGGCCGTGGGGGCCCAGCGTCGACGATTTCAACGCCGATGGCTGGGACGACGTCTTCATCACCGCGGGCATGAACTACCCGTTCCGCTACGGGATCAACTCCGTGCTACTGAACGAGGGCGGGCGCCGCTTCCTGCCCAGCGAATTCGTGGTGCGCGTCGAGCCGCGACCGAATGGCGCCACACAGCAGGTCTGGTTCACCCTGGAATGCGGTGGCGGCGACGCGCTCAGTCCCTTGTGTGACGCCTGTTCCCATGCCGCCGCGTCCACCTTGTGCACGATCGATCAGGCGCGCCACCTGACCATGATGGGGTCGCTAGGTTCGCGCGCCGCGGTCGCACTCGACCTGGACGGTGACGGCGACCTCGACATCGTCACGAACGAGTTCAACGGCCGCCCGCAGGTGCTCGTCAGCGATCTCGCGCAGCGCCGTCCCGATCGCGTCCACTTCCTCAAACTCCGCTTGCGCGGCACGCGCTCGAATCGTGAGGGGCTCGGTGCGCAGGTTACCGTCGTCCTACCGGACGGGCGGCGGATTCTGAAGGTATTCGACGGAAAGTCGGGATACCTCTCCCAGAGCGACCTGCCGCTCTACTTCGGCCTGGCGGACGCCGATCACGCGGCGGGGATCGAAGTCCGCTGGCCGTCGGGTCGACACCAAACGATGGCCGGCCCCATCGTCATGAAGGCTGGTGCAACCATCGACGTCGTCGAGCCCTAGCGGGCGCATCGTCTCGCCACCATTGTCTCCCCTTCTCGTGGATCCCACACCCCCCCCCTCCCGCTGGCGCGCCACCATGGGCGACATCCACTTCTGGATCCCGGTGGCCGTGCTCGCGATCGGCCTTCTGGTCCTCTGGTGGATCGCGTGAGCGAGCTCGACCCGTCGCGGCTGCGGCAACTGCAGCGCCTGGGCACGCTCTCCGGGTTCGCGGCGGGTGCGTGGCTCGGCGCCGCCGAGGCGCCCACCAAGCTCGTCACGCTCGGCGTGTCGCCGGTGGTGATCTCGTTCATGATGGTGCTGGGCGTCTTCCTCGCGCGCTGGAGCCTCCCGGCGTTGGTGCGCGGGACCGCCGCCCTCAAGGAGGACGTGCGGCACGCTCCGCACTTGCTGGTGTGGGCGGCGCTCGGCGGCTGCCTCTGGGCCGTGGCCAACACGCTCACGATCTTCGCGATCAAGGACATCGGCCTCGCCGTCGCGTTCCCGCTGTGGAACTCGAACAGCCTGCTCGGCATCCTCTGGGGCACGTTGCTGTTCAACGAGCTGAAGGACGCCGGTCGGGCGCGCTGGATCGGGGTGTTGGGCGGCGCGGTCGTCATGTTCGCTGGGGCCACGGTGCTGGCCGTGACGTCGTCCGCTCACGCGGCGCAGGGCAACGCCGTCCGCGGCGTCGTTGCCGCGCTCACGGCCGGCGCCCTGTGGGGCACGATGTACATCCCGTACCGCAAGGCGTACCTGACGGGCATGCATCCGCTCTCGTTCGTCGCGTTCTTCACGATCGGCGAGCTCGCGATGATGACGGTGTTGGCGCTCACGTTCCTGGGTGGACCGCAGCAGCTGTGGCACGAGCTCGCCGCCAGCCGCGCGATTCTGTTCTGGCTGCTCGTCGCGGGATTCGTGTGGGTAGTGGGCGACCTGTTTCAGCAGTACGCGGCGAAGTACGTCGGCATCAGCCGCGGCATCCCGCTCTCAAACACCAATCAGCTGTGGGGACTGCTGTGGGGGATGCTCGTGTTCGGCGAGCTGGCCGGTGGAGGCCGCGGTGCCGTGATTGCGGGTTCGCTCCTGATGGCCGCGGGGGCGGGCGCGATTGCGTTCGCCTCGGCGCCCGGCCGGGAGTACCGCCGCTGGCAGGAGGCGGGAGCCCGGGAGAGCGCGCGCTACGGTGTGGATGCGTCCTACGTGGCGGCCCGGATGGCCGGTGACGACGCGGGTACCGCGCACGCCCGCCACACCCTGCTGGACTGGGTGCTCGTCCTCGCCGCGACAGCGGTCTTCGTGGGGTCCGCCGCGCTCGCCCGCGTCCCCGCACTCCAGGTCGGGTGGGGGTGGGCCGCGGCGCTCACGCTCGCGATCTTCGGATTAACGTGCCGTTGGGACTCGTTTCGACCGGAACACCGTCGACCACGTAGAGCGGCGCCTGGGTGAGGGAGAACGAATGGGGACCGCTGATGCGCACGATGATGCCGCCGAGGGGCGCGGCCGTCACGGTCGCCCCGGCGACGCGGCCCGCAAGCAACTGCTCCAGCGACCCGGCGACCGCGGGAACTTGCTCGGGCGCCGCGGTCGCGGGTCGCCCCTGAGCGCATGCGGCGATAATTCCGGTGAGTAGAGCGACAGGCAGGACGCGCGAGCGTGATGAGGTCATGGGACCCCCCCTTTGTCCACAATATAACGTTCCTTCCCGCAACTGGAGAGCCGCATGGTGAAGCCCAATTTGTCCCTGGCCCTGCTCATCGCGGTGGCCATTCCCGCCCAGGCCCAAGTCCGGACGGCCTCCCCGGACGGCCGCAATCAAGTCACAATCGAAACCCACGATGGCAGGCTGTATTACAGCGTACAGCGCGACGGGCGGCCCCTCCTCATGCCGTCCCTGCTCGGCTTCGAGTTCCGGGGCGCACCGCCGTTGCGGGACAGCCTGCGCATCGTCGACACGACTCGGCAGACGGTTGACGAGACGTGGACACAGCCGTGGGGCGAAGTGGCCCGCGTGCGCGATCATCACAACGAGCTGAAGGTCGACCTCGCGGAGACCGCGGCGCCGAACCGGCGCTTCAGCGTCGTGTTCCGCGCGTTCGACGATGGGCTGGGGTTTCGCTACGAGGTCCCCGACCAACCGAACCTCAAGGACTTCGAGATCCAAGAGGAGTTGACGGAGTTCTCCATGACGGATGATGCGCGCGCCTGGTGGATCCCGTCGAACCGGCCCCGTCTCGACCGTTCGGAGATGCTGTACTCGTCGTCACCGGTGAGCGTGATCGACAGTATCCAGACGCCGCTCACGATGGAGACGCGGGACGGCAAGAGCTTCATCGTGATTCACGAGGCGAACCTCGTGGACTATGCCCGCATGAATCTGCGTGGCGCGCGCATGGAGAATCGCACCCTCCACGCGGCGCTCGCGCCCTATGCCGACGGGGTCAAGGTGCGGGGGCGCACGCCGTTCGTGACGCCGTGGCGCACGATCCAAATCGCAGACCGTGCCACCGATCTGGCGCCGTCGGTGCTGGGACTGAACCTCAATCCGCCCAGCGTCATCCCCAACACGAGCTGGATCAAGCCGATGAAGTACGTCGGTATCTGGTGGGGCATGCACATCGGCACGATGACCTGGAGCTCGGGCCCGAAGCACGGCGCGACGACCGCGAATACGAGCTGGAACGTCGGATGGGACGGTGACTGGATCCAGAACCGCAACGCGTTCTCGTTCACCAACGCCTACCCCGACTACGACCTGCGTGAAGTGGCTCGGTACGCGCATGAAAAAGGCGTCAAGATCATCGTCCACAACGAGACGTCGGGCGGAATCGAGAACTACGAGCGCCAGATGGACAGCGCCTTCGCCCTCTACCACTCGCTCGGCCTCGATGCCATCAAGTCAGGGTACGTGACCGATCTGACGAGCGCCGGGGACTCGCATCACGGGCAGTTCATGGTGCGCCACTACCGTCATGTGATCGACATGGCCCTGAAGTACGGCATCATGCTCGACGTCCACGAGCCGATTCACGACACCGGCGAGCGCCGCACCTACCCGAACATGATGAGCCGCGAGGGGGCGCGCGGCCAGGAGTACAACGCCTGGGGCGGCGAGGGGGGCAACCCGCCTGAGCACGAGACGATTCTCTTTTTCACGCGCATGCTCGCCGGGCCGATGGACTTCACGCCGGGCATTTTCGATATCCTGCGAGCGCGCACCGGTCCGCCGCGGCAGCTGTGGGAGTCGCGCGTCCGCACCACGCTCGCCAAGCAGCTCGCCCTGTACGTGGTCCTCTACTCGCCGCTCCAGATGGCGGCGGACCTCCCTGAGAATTACGAGCACCAGCCGGCGTTTCAGTTCATCCGCGACGTGGCGGTCGATTGGGACACGACGCGCGTGCTCGAAGGGAAGATCGGCGACTACGTCGTGGTCGCGCGCCGGCAGCGCAATGGGCCCGACTGGTTCATCGGCGCGATCACCGACGAAGAAGCGCGCACGTTCGACATCCCGCTCTCGTTCCTCACGCCGGCCCGGCGCTACGTCGCCGAGATCTATGCGGACGGACCGGGAGCCAATTGGGCGACGAACCCACTGCCGGTGGCGATCTCGCAGCGCCCGGTGACGTCGCTGACGCGGCTGCATCTCGTGCTGGCGCGCGGCGGCGGCCAGGCGATCCGCATCCGCCCGGCGCGGTAGCGGTGCGGCGCCTGGTCGCCGGGCTGCTGGCCCTCGCCGGCTGCAGCCGTGCGGAGCCTGCCCGCCCGTCCCTGTTCGCGCTCGAGCCGCCCGAGTCGACGGGCGTCGCATTCGTCAATGCGCTGCCCGAAGATTCCGCGTTCAACATCCTGAGCTATCTCTACTACTACAACGGCGGCGGCGTCGCCGCGGGCGACATCGACGGCGACGGCCTGCCCGATCTCTACTTCACGTCGAACCTCGGCTCCAACCACCTCTATCGCAACAAGGGCAACTTCCACTTCGAGGACATCACCGCGCGCGCCGGTGTCGCGGACTCCGTCGGCTGGAAGACGGGCGTGACCATGGCCGACGTCAACGGCGACGGACGCCTCGACATCTACGTCTCCGGCGTCAGCTACCTCGGCGAGCACGGCCGCAACGTGCTCTACATCAACAACGGCGACGGCACATTCACCGACCGGACCAAGGAATACGGGCTCGAGCACGTCGGGTACGGCACCCAAGCCGCGTTCTTCGATTACGACGGCGACGGCGACCTGGACGTGTACCTCTTGAACCACTCCGTCCACACCGAGCGCGGAGTCAGCGCGCACCCGCAGCGCTTCCCCCGCCACCCGCGCGCCGGCGATCTCCTGTTGCGGAACGATGGCGGCCATTTCACCGACGTCAGCGAGCGGGCCCACATCTACGGCGGCGTGGAAGGCTACGGCCTCGGCGTCGTCGCGAGCGATCTGAACGGCGACGGCTGCCCCGACTTGTACGTCGCCAACGACTTTCAGGAGAATGATTTTCTCTACTGGAACAACTGCGACGGGACATTCACCGAGTCGATCGCCCGCGCCGCGCCGCACACCAGCCGCTTCTCGATGGGCGTGGACGCGGCCGACTTCAATAACGACGGCCGGACCGATCTCGTCGTCCTCGACATGTTGCCGGACCGCGAGGACATCCTCAAGACCTCCGCCAACGCCGAGAGCTTCAACATCTTCAATTTGAAGCTGCAGGCGGGCTATCACGCGCAGTATGCCCGCAACACCCTGCAGCTCAATCGCGGCGGCCCCCGCCCGGGTGAAGCGACTCGGTTCAGCGACATCGGCTACCTGGCGGGGGTGTACGCCACCGATTGGAGCTGGTCGCCGCTGTTCGCCGACTTGGACAACGACGGATACAAGGACCTCTTCATCACCAACGGTATCTACCGCCGGCCGAACGACCTCGACTACATCAACTACGCGGGCAACGAAGCGCAGCACGACAACGCCGCGCTCATGGCCAAGATGCCGCAGATCCCGCTCGCCAAGTACGCGTTTCACAACAACGGCGACCTGACGTTCACCGACATGGCGAGCGCCTGGGGCCTCGCCCAGCCGGGGTTCTCGAACGGCGCCGCCTACGTCGATTTGAACAACGACGGGGCGCTCGATCTGGTCGTCAACAACGTCAACGCCCCCGCCTCCGTCTACCGGAGTCGCGCGCGCGAGACGACCGGAAATCACTTCCTGCAGGTGCAGCTGCGCGGCTCCGGCGGCAACACCGCGGGGATCGGCGCCAGGATCATGATCGTGCATCAGGGCATGCTGCAAATGGTGGAGCAGATGCCGACGCGCGGCTTCGAGTCGTCCGTCGATCCGCGCCCGCACTTCGGGCTGGGCGGATCCACCCACGTCGATTCCCTCACCGTGGTGTGGCCCGACCGGCGCTTTCAGGTGCTGACGAACGTGCCGGCCGACCAGCTGCTCACCCTCTCGCAACGAGACGCCGCGGGACGGTACGTCCAAAGACCCAGTGCACGATCTCTCTTCGCAGACGTGACGGGTCAGGTCAGCATCCCTTTCAAGCACGAGGAGAACACGTTCGTCGATTACAACCGCGAGCCCTTGATGCCGCACCTGCTGTCGACCGAGGGACCGGCCCTGGCCGTCGGCGACGTCGACGGCGACGGGCTCGACGACATCTACGTCGGCGGCGCGAAGTGGCAGGTGAGCCGGCTCCTCATCCAGCAGCGCGACGGTTCGTTCCGGGCCAAGGAAGAGCCCGCGATCGCGGCCGACAGCTTGGCCGAGGACGTCGATGCGGCGTTCTTCGATGCCGATGGGGATGGAGACCTGGATCTCTACGTCGTGAGCGGGGGCAACGAGTTCTGGGACGACGCCGAGCCGCTGCGCGACCGGCTCTACATCAATGACGGACGGGGGAACTTTCACCGGGCCGAGCACGCCCTCCCCGATTTCTTTCACAACGGCTCCTGTGTCGTGCCGGGCGACTTCAACGGCGACGGGCATATCGATCTGTTCGTCGGGAGCCGCGTCGTGGCGCGTCAGTACGGGCTCACGCCGCGTAGCTACTTGCTCCAAAACGACGGCGCGGGCCACTTCAGCGACGTCACGCTCGAGAAAGCCCCGGCGCTCGCCGAAGCAGGGATGGTCTCGGCGGCGGCGTGGATCGATCACGACCTGATCGTCGTCGGGGAGTGGATGCCGGTCCGTGTGTTCCGGCAGGAGAACGGCCGCTTCGTGGACCGCACCGCGGAGGCGGGATTGGCGGGCACGAACGGCTGGTGGAACAGCGTCACCGCGGCCGACCTGAACGGCGACGGCCGCAAGGACCTGGTGCTCGGTAACCTGGGGCTCAATTCCTACATCCGCGCATCCCCAACCGAGCCCGCTCGTCTATACGTGAACGATTTCTTCGGCAACGGCACGCTCGAGCAGATCCTCACCTTCTACAAGCACAGCGTGAGCTATCCCCTCGCGGGACGGGACGAGCTGGTCCGGCTCATGCCCCAGCTGCGCAGCAAGTACCCGTCGTACCAGTCGTTCGGCGCAGCCCGCATCGAGGACATTTTCTCCGCGGCGGAGCTGCGGCGCGCCACGGTCCTCGAAGCGCGCGACTTCGCGACCTCCGTCGCCCTCGACAAGGGAAACGGCAGTTTCGACCTGCAACCGCTCCCCACCGAGGCGCAGTTCGCTCCCGTCTACGCGAGCGTGGCAGGAGATTTCGATCGCGACGGGCACGTCGATCTGCTACTGGGCGGGAATTTCTATGGCGTCACGCCCGTGCAGGGACGCTACGACGCCAGCTACGGCCTGCTGCTGCGCGGTGACGGCACGGGGCGGTTCGCACCCGTGGACCTCGAAGCGAGTGGGTTGGTTCTCGACGGGCAGGTGCGGCACCTCGCCATCCTCAAGGGGGCCAACGGCGCGCGCTTCATCGTTGCGGCGCGGAACGGGGATCGGCTCCAGATCCTGCGGATCGCTCACGGCTCTTGACGTCGCCCGTCGCGCGGTTCAGAATCGGCACCATCCTCTTCAGAGGGCGCGTATGAAACCACTCCTACAGGTCATCTCCATTGCCGGCCTCGCGGTGCTCTGCTCGGCGCCGCTCGGCGCGCAAGAAGCCACCGGCACCGTCCGCGGACGGGTCACGGACGCGGCCACGCAACAGGGCCTCTCGGGCGTCACCGTGACCGCGGGGAGCCGCAGCGCCCTGACTCAGGCGGACGGCCGCTACCGTGTCACGGCCGTCCCGGCGGGCAGCTACACGCTCCGCGCGAGATTGATTGGCTATGCGGTGGCGGATCAGCCCGTCACGGTGGCGGGGAGCGACACGGTCGTCGCTGACGTCGCCATGACGGGACGAGCCGTCGGGCTCTCCGCGCTGGTGGTGATCGGCTACGGCGAGCAGAAGCTCGGGAATATCACCGGCTCGGTCACGGCGGTCGGCGACTCGCAGTTCAACACCGGCCGTGTGATCAGCCCCCAGATGCTGATCCAGAGCAAGGTCCCCGGTGTGCAGGTCGTGGACAACAACGAGCCGGGCGGCGGTTTGTCGATCCGCATCCGCGGCGCCACTTCCGTGAATGCCAGCAGCGAGCCGCTCTACGTCGTGGATGGCGTGCCGCTCGGCACCGGCGCCGGCGGTGGCCTCTCGGCCGGTCGCGACCCGCTCAACTTCCTCAGCCCGAACGATATCGAGAACATCACGGTGCTGCGCGACGCTTCGGCGGCGGCGATCTACGGATCCAACGCGGCCAACGGCGTCGTGCTGATTACCACGAAGTCGGGAAAGGGGCGGCCAGCAACGCTGGTCGAATACTCGACGAGCGCGTCGATGTCCTCCGTCACCAGGACGCCTGACCTGCTGAACGCCACGCAGTTCGCCGCCGCCATCGCGACGTACGCGCCATCGCGCGTGGATTCGCTGCGCGGCGCCAGCACAGATTGGTTTGACCTCATCGCCCGCACCGCGCGCGGCCAGGACCAGAACGTGTCGGTCACCAGCGCGAGCGAAGATCGCAGTTATCGCTTGGCGCTCGGCTACCTCAACCAAGACGGGATCATCCGGGCCAGCTCGACGCAGCGACTCTCATTGGGCGCCAACTACCAGCAACGGATGTTCAGCGATCGCCTCAGCGTCCGCGCCTTCCTCCGGGGCTCCCGGACCCTCGATCAGTTCACTCCCGGCGACGTTCTCGGCAACGCCGCGGCGATGGCGCCGACGCAGCCGGTCATGGACCCGTCGAGCCCCACCGGGTACTGGGATTGGAACACGACCCAGGCGTCCCCTTCCAATCCTCTGGCCAGTCTGCAGTTCGTCAGAGACCACGGCACGACGTGGCGCAGCGTGGGGAATGCGCAGGTCGAATACCGGGCGCCGTTTCTGGATGGGTTGGCCGGCAACGTCAATCTCGGCTACGACGCGACCAAGACCGATCGGGTGACGTTCATCCCGAACAACTTGGCCGCGCAGGTGAAGCAAGGACAGGGATTCTTCTCGCTCTCCAACAATACGCAGGCGACGTCGCTGCTCGACGCGTACCTGCACTACGCGCCGGCGCGCGCCTACGGGCCGGGCACGGTCGACGTGGTCGGCGGTTACTCGTACACGCAGTCGCACGCGGAGTACCCCTACTTCCAGGAAACGAAACTCACGAGCAACCTGCTCGGCGACAATGGCATCGCGCCAGCGGCGAACGTCACCCCCTTCCTCACCCTCACCGACTACAAGCTCATCTCCTTCTTCGGGCGGGTGAACTACAACATCAACGACCGCTACCTCGCGGCGGTGAGCCTGCGTCGCGACGGGTCGTCGCGGTTCGGTCCGGGCCATCAGTGGGGGAACTTCCCCTCCGTCGCGGTGGCCTGGCGCATCTCCCAAGAGGGCTTCCTGCAGCGGTACGGGTCGCTGTCCGACTTGAAGCTCCGCTTGTCGTGGGCGCGCACGGGCAACCAGGCGATCGGCGACTACCTCTGGGCGCCGAGCTATACGTACGGCGACAACCTGAGCGAGGTGTATTTCGGCGGCCAATTCGTCACGACCATCCGGCCGAGTAACGTGGACCAGTTCATCCATTGGGAGACGACCAACGCCTACGACGCCGGGGTGGACTTCGGCTTCAAGGATCAGAAGATCAGCGGCACCTTCGACTGGTACGTCAAGAATACGAGCGACCTGATTTTCAGCGTTCCCGTCGACCCCTCCAATTACCTGGGCAACCTCGTCACGACCAACATCGGCACGATGCAAAACCGGGGCTTTGAGCTCAGCTTGAACGCGCGGCTGTCCGACGTGCGCGCGAGCAAGCTGGCGTGGCTCGCGTCGTTCACCGCCAGCCACAACAACAACGAGCTGACGGCCATCAACCCAAACAAGAGTGTGACGCGGGTCCTCACCGGCAGCATCGCCGGCGGCGTCGGCAGCCTGGTCGAGGTGTTGCAGCCCGGCGTTCCGGTCAACTCGTTCTTCGTCTGCAAGCAGTACTACCAGAACGGCAAGCCGGTCGAGGGACAGTACGTGAACGCGGCCGGCGCTGTCGTCACGGGCTGCAACGTCTCCGATCGCCGGCCGTTCCACGACCCCTCGCCCAAGTGGATCTTCGGCCACTCGTCGTACGTCAGCTTCGGCAACTTCGACGCCAGCTTCACCGTGCGGGCCTACCTGGGCAACTATGTGTACAACAACGTCGCCTCCGCGCTGGGCGCCTATCAGAACCTCAACGGCTCGGCGATGCCCAGCAACCTGCACGCGTCGGTCTTGCAGACCGGGTTCGTCGTGCCGCAGTACTTTTCGGATTATTACGTCGAGAACGCGTCGTTCCTGCGGATGGACAACATCACGATCGGCTATGAGTTCAAGTATCGCGGTGAGCCGATCCGCCTGTACGGCACGGTGCAGAATGCGTTCACCATCACCGGATACAGCGGCGTGGATCCCACGGCGGGCCTGAACGGGATCGACAACAACATTTACCCGCGCGCGCGCACGATCACCACCGGCCTCAGCGTCCGGTTCTAGGGGGGAACGGAGACATGAACCGCACAACCGCAGTTCTGAGCATCGCGGCCGCCCTCTTGGGTCTGGTCGGCGCCGGTTGCACTGATCCGACGACGGCGCCGACGAGCACCATCAGCAGCTCCAACATCTTCAACGACCCCAACTCGTATCGCGCCTTCATAGCAAAGCTCTATGGCGGGCTGATCCTGACGGGACAGCGAGGGCCGGACGGTAACGCGGATATCGGTCTCATCGACGAGGGCTTCGGGGAGTACCTGCGCCTGTACTGGTATCTCCAGGAGGTGCCGACGGACGAGGCGGTGATCGGCTGGAACGATGACGGTCTCCGCCCCCTGAATACCGGCACATGGGACGCGAGCAACGCGATGGCGAACGCGATGTACAATCGCGTCTTCTACCAGATCACGATGGCGAACGAGTTCCTGCGACAATCCACGGACGCGAAGCTGGCATCACGGAACCAGACCGACCCGGCCTTGCTGACCGCGGTGCACTACTACCGCGCGGAGGCCCGCTTCCTCCGGGCCCTGAGCTACTGGCACGGCATCGATCTCTTCGGCAGCATCCCGCTCGTCACCGAGAGCAACCTGCCCGGCGGCCCTCTCCCGCAGCAGGCCACGCGCACCGAGGTCTACAACTACGTCGTCAGCGAGCTGAACACCATCGCGGACTCGCTGCCCCCGAATGGGCCGACCACCTACGCCCGCGCCACGCCGGCCGCGGCGCACATGCTGCTGGCCAAGCTCTATCTCAACGCGGGCGTGTACACCGGCACGCCGAACTACGGCGGGGCACTCACGGAAGCGTCGACCGTCATCGCCGCGGGCTACACGCTGGATACCAGTTTTCGGCACAACTTCGCAGCCGACAACAATACGTCCCCGGAGGTGATCTTCGTCGCGGCGCAGGACGGCGCCAAGACGCAGACCTGGGGCGGGATGACGTTCCTGATCCACGCCGGCTGCGGCGGCAGCATGTCGGCCAGCACTTACGGCATCGACTATTGCTGGGGCGGGTACCGCATGAAGCAGCAGGCCTACCGGCTGTTCGGCGCCGGCGACCGCCGTGCCGCGTATTTCTGGACGGCCGGTCAGACCGATTCGGTGATCGACATCGGCAACTTCAGCAACGGCATCGCCGCGCCCAAGTTCACCAACAAGACGTCGAGCGGGGGTAGTGGTGCCCAGTCCGGCATGGTCGACACGGATTTCCCGATCTTCCGGCTCGCTGACGCGTACCTGATCTACGCGGAAGCGAATATCCGCGGTGGCGGCGGCAGCGCGGCGACGGCCCTGGGCTACCTGAACGCGATCCGCGAGCGAGCCTACGGGGACACGACCGCCGACTTCGCTGCGGTCCCCCCCGTGGACACGATCCTGGCCGAGCGGAGCCGTGAGTTTCTGTTCGAGGCCCAGCGCCGCACCGACCTCGTGCGCTTCGGCTTTTTCTCGGCCGGTACCTACGTCTGGGCGTGGAAGGGCGGCACTGCGCGAACCCGAACCTGCACCAGAATCCGGGCTACTGAACGCGCGGAAGCTCTGCCTCCTTCTCGTGCTGGCGGGGGTGGCGTGCAGCCATGAGCTGACGCCCCCGTCAGGCGGGAACCCGCCCCCGCCCCGGCCTTCCTTGCCGCAGACCTACCGGCCCAGCGGCCACATGGCCACGGGCGACGTGTTCGTGCACCTATTCGAATGGAGATGGACCGACGTCGCAGCCGAGTGTGAGAACGTGCTCGGCCCCGCGGGCGTCGCGGCGGTCCAGATCTCACCGCCCGAGGAGCACAGCATCACGCCCAACCATGACTGGAGCGAGCGCTACCAGCCGGTCCGCTACAACATCGCCAGAAGCCGGTCCGGGACCCAAGCTGAGTTCACCGACATGGTGTCGCGCTGCGCGGCGGTCGGCGTGGGCATTTACGTAGACGCCGTGATCAATCACATGACCAACTACCCGAGCCCGGGGTTCGGCTCGGACAGTTCGCCCTATTCGAAGTACGACTATCCCGGCCTCTACGCCCCTGCCGACTTCCATCCGCAGTGCACGGTCAATAACTACGCCGACGCCGCGAACGTGCAGGATTGCGAGCTGTTCGGGCTGCCGGATTTGGACACCGGCAAGGATTCGGTGCGTCGCAAGATCGCGGGGTACCTGATCATGCTCGCGCGGCTGGGCGTGGCGGGATTCCGCATCGACGCGGCCAAGCACATCCAGCAAGTGGAGCTGGACAAGATCCTCGCGCTCGTCGACTCCACGATGACGGCCGAGGCGTTCGTCGGCGTCGGCGACAAATTCCGCGGCGTGGGTGGGCAGCACATCTCGCAGCTCAATCCCAATGGCACCCCCGGCAACTGGTTTTCCGAAGCCGCGTGGGGCATCATGCCGTCCAACAAGGCCGTGGTCTTTCTGCAGAATCACGACACGCAGCACCAGTGCGGCCTCAGCTACCGCGACGGCAATGTCTTCCGCATTGCGAACGTGTGGATGCTGGCGCAGCCGTATGGCTATCCGTCCATCCTCTCGAGCTATGCGTTCGACTGTCCGGCGGGAAACTCCATGGGCCCGCCGTCGGATGCGGATGGCTGGACCACGCCGGTGACGTGCGCCTCCAGTCTCGAAACGGCGACGATCGGCCAGTGGGTGTGCGAGCACCGCGACCCATCCATCCTCGGCATGGTCGCCTTTCGCAAGGTCGTCGCGGGCAGCGACGTGAACCACTGGTGGGACGACGGGGCCAACGCCATCGCCTTCTCGCGGGGCGATAAGGGTTTCGTGGCCATAAACGGGGCCGCCGCACCTCTCGCCGTCACGGTCGCCACGGGGATGGCGCCCGGCAACTACGCCGACGTCCTGACCGGGAGCACCGTCGTCGTGGACTCGAGCGGGGCGGTCCAGGTCACCCTCGCGGCGAAATCGGCCTTGGCGATCGACACGGCGACTAAGCTGCCGTGAGTGCCGCAGCGGGGGCGGGGCCCGAGTCGACGAGTTGCTTCCTCAGCGGGTCCACCCGGAGATTCAGACCTTCGAGCGAGTGCGCACCGAGCAACACCAGGTCCCCCGGCTCGCTGAAGACCACTTCGTCAATCGTCGGTATACCAATGACCCGCAAGGCCACACCACCCGTCCATCTTGCGAGGACTGTGCCGTCGGCTTGGCGGAAGCGCCACACCTTCACGCGCTCGATACCGAGCGATTCCAGCACAGACGCTGGGAACCACGAGAACTCGGCTCCAGTGTCTACCAGGACGGCGTCCAGCACCCGCCGCTCGGCGGGACGCGCAGGGTTCGCGATCTCTACACGAACACGGAACGTGCCCATTTTGTCACCCATACTACCTCCTCCAGCCGTGTCGAGAACTATCATATTCACGCTGCTGGTGTCAATCCTCTGCGCGACGTCTGCGCGCACGCAGGCGACCATCCACCTGACGGTCCCTGCGAACATGGCGCCGATCGCGTCGGTCTTCGTGGCCGGCTCGTTCAATCAATGGAATCCCGCCGCGCCCGAGTATCGGCTGACGGCCGAGGCCGCGGGTCGATACGCCATCACGCTCCCCACCTCGGTGCGCGGCGTCATCGAGTTCAAGTTCACGCTGGGATCGTGGGACTTGGTGGAGGTCGACAGCGCCGGCGGCGACGTCGCGAACCGCCGGTTCACGGTGCCTGCGGCCGGCGCCGCCTCGTACACCGGCACGGTGCCCCATTGGCGCGATGGCAGCCCACGGCCGCGCCCGCAACCCAGCGCCACGGCATCCGTCTCGATCCTGGCCGACAGCTTCGCGATGCCGCACCTGTCGCGCACCCGCCGGGTGTGGCTCTATCTCCCGCCCGGCTACGCCACGTCGGAGCGGCGCTACCCCGTGCTCTACATGCACGATGGGCAGAACGTGTTCGACGCACGGACGAGCTTCGCGGGTGAATGGGGCGTCGATGAAACCCTCGACAGCCTCCACGCCCTCGGCGCGGCGGACGCGATCGTCGTCGCCGTCGATAACGGGGGACCGCGGCGGTTCGACGAATACTCTCCCTGGACCAATGCGCGATACGGCGGCGGCCAGGGAGACGCATATGTCGACTTCCTCGTGCAGACGCTGAAGCCGTACATCGACACGCACTACCGCACCCTGCCCGACCGCCTGCACACCGGCGTCGCCGGCTCGAGCATGGGCGGTCTCATCTCGCTCTACGCGGCGCTCAAGTACCCCGACGTGTTCGGCCGGGTGGGCGTGTTCTCGCCGGCGTTGTGGGTCGCGCCTGAGATCTATGCGGCGGCCCGGCGCGCACACCCGCGTCCCGGAACCCGCATCTACATCGTGACTGGGGGACAGGAGGGCGACACGCCGGAAGTGTACGTCCGCGATCAGCAGCGGATGGTCGACACACTCCGGGCGGCGGGGTTCACGATCGGGGGCGGGGGGGGCGGCGAGCTGCGGGCCACCGTCCGGCCCGACGGCAAGCACGCCGAGTGGTTCTGGCGGCGCGAGTTTCCCGCGGCGTACCAGTGGCTGTTCCAGGACGCGCCGGCATGGACGCGCGGCGGGGGCGGCGTGTGCTACGAGGTCTTCGTCCGCTCGTTCTACGACTCGAACGGCGACGGCATCGGTGACCTGAACGGCCTGATCGCCAAGCTCGACTACATCGCCAAGCTCGGCGCCTCCTGCATCTGGCTCATGCCCGTCGCGGTCTCACCCAGCTACCACGGCTACGACGTCAGCGACTACTACCGCGTCGAGCCAGCCTACGGCACCAACGACGACTTCAAGCGGCTGGTGACGGAAGCGCACCGCCGCAGCATCGCCGTGCTCGTGGACATGGTGCTGAATCACGCCTCGAGCGAGCACCCCTCCTTCCAGGCCGCCCTGCACGACACGACCTCGCCCTACCGTGCGTGGTACCGGTTCTCCCCCACGTCGCTCGGCAAAGGACCCTGGGGAGCGGAGGCGTGGCACCGCTCGCCCGTGCGCGACGAGTATTACTACGGCGTCTTCTGGTCCGGGATGCCGGACCTCAATTACGAGACTGCCGCCGTGCGGGATGAGGCGAAGAAGATCGCGACCTTCTGGCTGCGCGACCTGGACGTGGACGGGTTTCGGCTCGACGCCGTGCCGTACCTAATAGAGGAAGGAAGCTGCCTCATGGGGTGCCCCGGTACCCACGCCTTCCTGCACGAATACGCGGCGCACGTCCGCAGCGTGAAGCCCGACGCGTACACCGTCGGGGAGGTGTGGGGCAACATCGACGCCGTGATGCCCTACTACCCGGACCAGCTTACATCGTACTTCGGCTTCGAGCTGGCCGACTCGCTCTTGGCGGCGGTCCGCACCGGCTCGACGACCGGCCTGCTCTCCGGGTTTCTGCGGCTGCAGGACACGCTACCCCCGTACCGCTGGTCGCCGTTCTTGAGCAATCACGACGGCACGCGCTCGATGACGGTCCTCGGCGGCAACATCGCCCGCGCGAAGCTCGCTGCCACGTTGCTGCTGACCCTCCCCGGCCTCCCGTTCGTCTACTACGGCGAAGAGATCGGCATGACGGGCGACAAGCCTGATCCGCGGCTGCGCACGCCGATGCAGTGGAGCCCGCGTCCTGGCCTGGGGTTCACTTCCGGGACCGCGTGGTCGAGCGCTCAGCCGGACTCCATGACGACCACTGTCGAAGCGCAGGACGCCGACGCCGGCTCGCTCTTGAACCTGTACCGCCGACTCATCCATCTGCGCCGCCAGAACGACGCCCTCGGGACGGGAAGGTTACTGCCGCTCTCCGCCAGCAGCCCCCAGGTCGTCGCATACTTGCGGCGTGCGGGGGACCACGCCGTGCTCGTCGTGGCGAACCTGGGCGCGACTTCCGTGTCGCGCCTCGCGGTCGCGTCGCTGGACAGCGTGCTGCCGCCCGGGACGTACTCCACGCGGAACCTGCTCGGTGGGTCACCTGGTGCCGCTTTGCGGGTGAGCCGTGACGGGCGCGTTCGCGGGTACCTGCCGGTGACGGGCAGGATCGGCCCGCGGCGGAGTGTCATCCTCGATCTGCGGCGATGATCCTCGCCCTCCTCCTCGCGATGCAGACGCAGGCCGTCTACCTCGACAACGACGGCGTGATCCGCTGGAGCGCCAACCGGCACGAGGTCGCCCTGTTCGGCGCGAACTACGTCCTACCGACCGCCTCCGACTATCGCGCCGCCGGCTACCTCCACGCCGATCGCAAGAAAATGATCGACGAGGATATGGCCCAGTTCGCGCGCATGGGCTGGGACGGTCTGCGCCTCACGTTCTGGGGCGACTGGGAGGCGTCGGACAGCGCCGGCAACCTGATCGACAACGACCATCTCGACCTGCAGGACTACTTGATCGCCCGCGCGCGGGAGCGCGGCATCTACATGCTGTTCAGTCCCATCCAGCTGTACGGCTCGAACTGGCCCGACGCGTTGCAGGACACGTCGCCGCCGGGTTTTGGCAGACACTTCGGCAAGAGCCGGATGAGCACCGACTCGGCCGCCATCGCGGCTCAGGTGAATTACCTGCGACAGATCCTCAATCACGTGAACCGCTACACGCACGTCGCGCTCAAGGACGAGCCGGCCATTCTCTTCATCGAGCTCGTGAACGAGCCGTGGCACCACCCAGACGACCTCCAGGGCTCGATCCGCTACATCAACGCGCTGACGGACGCCGTCCGCAGCACCGGCTGCAACAAGCTCATCTTCTATAACGTGAGCCAGGACTTCCGGATCGGCGCGGCGATCCGGCGCAGCCGCGCGCAGGGCGTGACGTTCGGCTGGTATCCTACGGGCCTGAACTCCGGCCACGAGCTGGCAGGCAACTATCTGCGATCGGTCGATTCGTTCCCCGCGATGGGCGGTGAGCTGGCCCGCCTGCCGCGCATCGTCTACGAGTTCGACAGCCCCGACCTGCGCACCGGCACGATGTATCCAGCCATGGCACGCACGATGCGCAGCGTCGGCGCGCAGTTCGCCGCGATGTTCGCCTACGACATGCTGGGAACCGCGTCGCGCAATCTCGGCTGGCAGACCCACTACCTGAATCTGGTTTACACGCCGCGCAAGGCGATGAGCACCATCATCGCCGCCGAGGCGATGCGTCGCCTGCCACGGTTGCGCTCGTACGGACCCTATCCCGGGAACACGCACTTCGGCGACTTCCGCGTCTCCGCCGACTCGAATCTCGGCGAGCTGGTTGCGCGCGACGCGTTCCTGTACGCGGGATCGACGCGCTCGCGACCTCCCGATCTGGCCGCGCTGCGTCGAATTGCGGGCTACGGCTCCTCCTCCACCGTGACCTACGAGGGAGAGGGGATCTACTTCTTGGACAAGGTGCGCCCCGGCGTGTGGCGCCTCGAGGTCTACCCCGACGCCGTGCCCGTCCGCGACCCCTTCGAGCCGCCCAACCCCGAAAAGATCGTGACGGGCGATCCGCCGCGCCTGGCCCATGACGCTCGCGCTGCCTGACCTTGGCGCCTCGTTCGCGGTGCAGCCGATCACCGCCGGCAACGCGGGACCCTCGCGCGCCGCAGCCGGCCAGTTCACTGTCACGCCCGGCGTCTACGTCCTGAGCGCCGCTGGGCCCGTGGACGTTACGACCGTATCGGCTGAGTACCACGCTCCGCCGCCTGATTCAATGCCCGCGTCAGTCGAGTCGCTCGCCGCGCCGGAGTACCTGGTGGGGCGGCCCGCCGAGCTGCGGGCCCGCGTCGTCGATCGAGCGCCGCCCGACTCGGTGACCCTCTTCATCCGGCCGACCGCCGGAGGCTTTTATCGAGGCTTCGCGATGCGGCCGACGGGCGCCTACGAGTATGCGGCCTCCGTGCCAGCGGCGGCCTTGCGCGAGGGACCGCACGAGTTCGTGATCACCTTATTTCACGGCGACACGGCGCTCACGTTCCCGGATGGCCTGCACGCCAAGCCGACCGATTGGGACTTCTACGGTCGGGCGTCGTGGAAGCTCGACGTGGTCGACGCGCTCACGCCGCTGCGGCTGTTTACCCCGCGCGCCGACGCCTCACGCCTCGCCTTCACGCGGATCGGCGACGCAGGGCGCCGCGGGCTGTTCCGGCTGGCCCTGTCCGCAGTCACCGGCGAGCCGGTCTTCCACCTCGAGCTGCCGGTGGACGCGAGCGGATGGAGCCCCCCCGACTACACGGCGTCGCTCGTCATCGAGGACCGGATCCGGGCCCGGGGTGCAACGATCGCCGGCGCGGACGCGCTCCTCCTGCGCCTGCGCGGCCTCGGCGCTCGTCAGGTCCTGCACGTCTCTGTGATGGAGGATGACGGAACGACCTGGAGCGCAGCGGTCACGGTGGACAGCAGTTGGACCGAGCAGCAGGTGCCGCTCACGACGTTCACCCCCGCGCGGGGCGTCCTGCTGCCGCAGGGATTCCCCGGCGAATGGAGCTACTGGGTGGGACCCGCGGCGGGACGCGGCGGCAGTACCGACCGCCCCCGGCTCGACCGCGTGGAGCGCCTGCAGCTCTCCCTGCGGCGGGAGGGCGGCGTCACGGTTACGCCCGGCAGTTACGGAGTGGAAGTGGAGTGGGTCGCGCTGGTCTTCGGCCGGCGCTGAGCGCGGATCGCGAACCCCAGCATCACCAGTCCGAACGCAAGCAGGACCAGTCCCCACCACAAATTGACGTTGATCCCGAGCGAGGTGGCGTAGATCGCGTCGGTCGACACGAGCCCGTACAGCGTCAACATGACGCCGAAGATCGCAAACATCAGCCCGATCGGCAGGCGCAGATCCAGTTTCATCGAGCAATCACCAGAAGATCACGTTGAGGACGAGCGTCAAGCCCAGCACCACCACGGCGAGCGTGGTGGGTCGCTTGTACCACACCATCTCGTGGTCCGTCAAGCGCGGCGTCAGGGCGTACACCAACCCCTTCAAGTCGTCGTCGGATTTATGCCGAGTGGTCACGAGCGAGATCGCAATCGTCGTCACGAAACATGCGCTCCACGCGAAGATGGCGGTCCAGAAGTTCTGCGCCATCTCGCTTGGGTAGGTGTGGAGCACGGCGCCCAAGAACCCGCCCTTCAACCCGACGACCGCACCTTGCGGCAAGACCAGGCCGTGGTGGATCGCGGCCGCCGCCGTCCCGGTCAACAGGCCGAAAAACGCCCCGTGGCCCGTCGTGCGCCGCCAGAACATCCCCAGCAGGAACGTCGCGAACAGCGGCGCGTTGACGAAGGCGAAGACGAGCTGGAGCATGTCCAGGATGTTGTTGAACCGCGTCGCGGCGTACGCCGCGGCGACACTGAGCAGAATCCCGAACACCGTGGCCGCGTGCCCCATCCGCAGGTAGTGCTGGTCCGACTGCCCCGGCCGGATGTGCGACTGGTAGATGTCGTACGTCCAGACCGCGTTGAACGCCGTGACGTTTCCGGCCATGCCCGACATGAACGACGCCATCAGCGCGGTGAGCCCGAGCCCCAGCAGGCCCGACGGCAGGTAATGCGCGAGCATCACCGGGACCGCGAGATTGTAGTTCGGCGTGCCGTCGCTGCCGATCGGGAGCAGCTTTCCTCCACTGCTGGTGTGTAGCGCGATGGCGATCATCCCCGGCAGGATCACGAGCGCGGGGAACAGCATCTTGGGGATCGCCGCCAGGAGGGGCGTGCGGCGCGCGGCGGTCATCGAGTTGGCCGCCATGGCCCGCTGCACCACCAGAAAGTCCGTACACCAGTAGCCGAACGACAACACGAACCCCAGTCCCATCACCATGCCGAACCATTCGACGCCCATGGGGTTGGCGCTCGCGGACTCGAGATGGCGCCACGAGCTGGACCAGGCGCCCGGCGCATACCCGGCGTTCGTCGCGACGGTCTGCAGCTTCGCCGTCAGGCCGGCCCATCCGCCCACGTCCTTGAGACCGAGCAGGACCAGCGGCAGGAAGCCCATGACGATGAGGAAGAACTGCAGCACCTCATTGTAGATCGCGGAGGTGAGTCCACCGAGAAAGATGTAGGCGAGGACGATGACGGCCGACAGCACGACGCTGGTGTGGAAGTTCCAGCCGAGCACGAGCTCGAGCAGCTTCGCCAGCGCGTACATCGAGATCCCGGACGAGAACACGGTCATCACGGCGAAGGTGATGGCGTTGAAGCCGCGGGTCTTCTCGTCGAAGCGGAGCTTCAGGTATTCTGGGACCGAGCGAGCGCGCGAGCCGTAGTAGAACGGCATCATGAAGATCCCCACGAACACCATGGCGGGGATGGCGCCGAGCCAGTAGAAGTGGCTCGTCATCATCCCGTACTTGGCGCCCGACGCGCCCATCCCGATCACTTCCTGGGCGCCGAGGTTCGCGGAGATGAACGCGAGGCCGGCGATCCACGCCGGGATCGAGCGCCCCGACAGGAAGAAGTCCTCGCTGCTCTTCACGAATCGCCGCAGCGCCCAGCCGATCCCGAGGACGAAGGCGAAATACACGCCCAGGATGGCGTAGTCGATGGTACCGAGATGGATTTGTTGCACGGTCTAGAGCAGGTACCCGCGCTTCATCAACGACCGCCCCGATGCGGCCATGCCGGCGGGGCCCGGCACGTGGAAGCTCAGCGAATCGGCCATGCGGTCGTAGATGTTGAACAGGACGCAGGCGTGAATGGCATCCTCGATGGCGGCATCGCTGACGCCCTCGGCGCGGAGCGGCGCCACGTCGGCGGGGCCCACCTCAGAGGGTTTGAGCGTGAGCTTCTCGAGGAACTCGAGCGTGACGCGCAGCTTCTGGCCGACTGGCGCCGTGCGCCAGTCGGCCAGCACGGCGTCGACCACTTTGTCGTCTTTCTTTTCCTCTTTTAGTGCCAGCGACGCGACCGCGCCGTGAGCCCCCGTTCAGAAGAGGCATTGGTTGAGGCGGGAGGTAAACGCGGCGAACAGCTCCCGCTCCCCCACGCTCCATTGCGACGGCCCGCGCATCACCGCTTGCGTCCAGTCGCACATGGGCTGGCCCCAGAATTCGGGCCGGTACATGAGGGTTTTCACGATGTCGGGGACGCGGCGCATCCCCACGAGGCGAATCAGGATGAGCTTGAGCCGCTCCGGCAGGCGATGGCGATGCTCGACGGCGCGCAGCCGCATCAGTCGGGTTCCTCGCCTCGGAGGGCTGCCATCCCGCGCTCCAACCGCCCCAGCGCCGCGCCGAGCGCTGCCGCGACCGTCACCTCGAACAGGACGTCGTCGGAGCTGCCAGCCTGCTGCAGCGCGGTGACGTCGGCGTCGCTGACCTTGTAGGCGTGTTGGGCGATCTTGTCGACGTAGGTCCCAAACGGTGCCGGCGCCGGCGCGCCGCCGCGCGCTCCCGCGAGTCGCGCCGCCCGCCCCAGCACGGCGCGACGCAGCTCACTGGGCGTGTGCCCGGGCCCTGCCAGCACCACATCCATCATGCGCTGAGTAAACGCGGCGTACCGACCGTTAGGGTTTTCCACGGCCCTAAGGATACGCCACTTCGAACGTTGCCTCCAGACCCTCCGCGGCATTGGGCCCCACGAACACGCGGAACGTTCCGGGCTCGACGGTGCGCTTCATGTCCAACCCGTAGAAAGCGAGATCTCGAGCGGCCAGCCGCAGCTCTATCCTCCGCGCTTCGCCCGGCTTCAGCGTCACACGACTGAATCCCTTCAGCTCGCGCACCGGCCGAGCCACGCTCGCCACCTCGTCCCGCACGTACAGCTGCACCACTTCAGTTCCTTCACGCGTTCCGGTGTTCGCCACCGTTACCACGACGCTGAGCGTGTCGGTCGGGCCGAGCCGCACGGGGCCGGCTTGGAGGTCGCGCGAGCCGATGGTCGTGTGGAAGGCGACCTTCAGATCGCGGTAGGCGAACGTCGTGTACGAGAGACCGTAGCCGAACGGGTAGCGCGGCGTGACGGGCACGTCGATGTACTTCGACGAGTATTTCTCCGGCGAGGGCGGCCGGCCGGTGTTGCGATGATTGTAGTAGAGCGGGATCTGTCCGAGGGCGCGCGGGAACGTCACCGGGAGGCGGCCGCTCGGGTTCACGTCGCCGAACAATACTTCGGCGGTCGCATTCCCCGTCTCGACGCCGAGGAACCACGTCTCGACGATCGCGGGAACGTGCTCCGCGGCCCACTCGAGGATCAGCGGCCGGCCGTTCATCAGGACGAGCACGACCGGCGTGCCCGTCGCGGCTACCGCCTCGAGCAGCTGCTGCTGCACGCCGGGGAGGCCGAGCGACGCGCGGCTCGCGGCCTCGCCGCTCATGTCGTGGCGCTCGCCCAGCACCAGGATCGCCACCTTGGCGCGGCGCGCCGCCGCGACGGCGTCCGCGAACCCGGTCGTGGACGTGTCCTCAATGCCGGCGCCCTGGGCGTAGAGGACTTGAGTGGCCGCCGGCACGCGCGTCTTGATCCCCTGAAGCACAGTCACGAC
>WNGD01004300.1_pt1 | contig 27493 bp, 24 predicted proteins | sample 5400671 | NCBI WGS metagenome assembly WNGD01 (sample SAMN13153369, study PRJNA577476) | soil metagenome | isolation source: 40 cm soil or saprolite under grassland replicate 2 | place: USA:California | collected 2016-06-15
TCGCGTGTCCGCATTGCGGCCGCCCGCCCGCGGCCCTGGTGATCTGCCGGCACGACCACTGCAGTTGTGAGGCTTGCTCGCACCGCTGCTCGGTCTGCGCCGAAGACTTCTGCACGGACCACGGCATCGCGGAGTGTCGCGTGGACAGTCAGCCGGTGTGCGACGAGCACGTGCGCCTCTGCCCTTCGTGCCGGCTGCAGTACTGCACCGGCCATGAGGGTGTCTGCGCCGAAGACGGACACACGGCCTGCTCGGCGTGCCTCGCGCCGTGCGGCAGCTGCGGGCGGATCGTCTGCAACCGCCACGCGGAGCAGAGCCACCCAGACGCGCCGAAGGGCAGCCGCCGGCTGTGCGCGGCGTGCCTCAAGTACTGTGAGGGCGGGACCAACGAGCCGGTGGGCGTGGACGAGGTGGCGCAGTGCGCGAGCTGCGGCAAGGCGGTCTGCACGGCGCATCAGGCGATGTGCGTCGTGGACGGACAGGTGCATTGCTCACAGCATCTGCGGCGTACCGACCAGTCGCGGCGCCTGGTGTGCGGCAAGCACCGGGCCGCCTGCACGCTCGAGCCGATGGCGGTGCTCGCGTCCGACGAGGTCGAGCAATGTCCCGTGTGCGGGAAGGACGCTTGCGCCCGGCATCGCGCCGCGTGCGGCCATTGCGGCCGGCAGGTGTGCACGGCCGACCTGGCGCAGCAGTCCCCCCCCCGCCCCCCGCGCCGGTGCGCGACCTGCGCTCAGCTCGCGGCGACGCCCGAGCCGCCGGAGGAGGCGATCACCGCCGCGCGAGCCGTGACGGGCGGCGGGCTGAGGTCTTCCCGTCGTTGGAGGGTGGCCCGCGACCGGAGTCACCTGGTCGTAGAGGTCGATCTCGGGTTGCGGCGGAAAGCGGTGTTCACGTTACGGCACGGGGACACCACGCCGGACAGCGTCGTGAACCATTCATTGCTCGGGTCGAAGCGACGGAAGTAGCCGAAATGTCCCTCGCCGCACGCGTCGTCGCCGGCATCGACGCCAACCGCACACTCAAGGACGAGCTGGCCGCGGCGCTCAATCGCCAGGGCCGGCGGCGCCGCATCTCGGTCACCGACCTCGTCAACCCGCGCCAGGCCTTCTTCCAGCGCGCCCGGCCCGACATCCAGCCCGATCCCGAGCGCAAACAGGCGATGCTCGCGGGGACCGGATTCCACGAGGTGTTTGGGCGCGCGGTCTCGACCGAAGAGTTCGTGGAGCAGTTCGTGGAGTTCCAGGGGATCGTAGGGAAGATCGACATCTACGATGACATCCCGGTGGAGCTCAAGACGACGGCGTCGCTGCCCGCAGGTCTGGCGGCCGCGCGGGCGAGCTATGTCGACCAGCTCGGCATGTACTGCACCATGACCGGCCGCGACGCGGGGCGGCTGTTCGTCTATAAGCGCGCCCTGTACGGCCGCCCCGGCGCTCTCCGCGGATTCGACGTCCGCTTCCGCGACCTGCGGGCCGTCGAGCAGGAGATGGTGCGGCGCCGCGACCTGTTCCGGAAGGCGCTCGCGACCAACGACCCGAGCGCGCTGCCACGCTGCGAGTGGTTCGACCTGCGCTGCGACTACCGTGCGGTGTGCGGCTGCGCCACGGCCCAGCCGTTGAGCCGGGTCGTGCCCGCCGCCGCCGTCCACATCGCTGAGAACCAGGCGCTCGTCGCCGCCATGACGGGGCTGCTCACGGATGCGCCGAAGCCCGCTGTCCAGTTCCGCCTCAACGATCTCGTGTTTCCCCGCAGGGCCGTGATCGAACGCCAGGCCGTGGCCGACGCCAGCGTCGCCGAGGAAGACGCGGACCTGGACACCGCCCTCGCCGGCATGGAACGGCTCGGCTTCGGCGACGCCCTGAAAGACGCGCTGTGGTACGGCGTGCCCGGCGCCTTCGCGCGGATCCCCGTGTCGCTCCGCAGCCTGAAGGGCAAGGTGGGCACGTTCCGGGGAGTCCCCACGATCTTCCGCTCCACGCGCAAGACCAAGATGGTCGAGCGGTCACAGCTCGTGGAGGAATTCCCCTACTACTTCGACCGCATCGCGTTCGAGTGCGCGCTCTCGGGCCACGAGACGGGGCGAGTCGTCGTCTACTACGAGGCCGTGAAGGACGACAAGTTCATGGTGTACGACGTGCACTTCCGGAATCTCGGGGAGATCATGGCCGAAGCGGACCGGCGCCTGGCGTTGCTCGAGGCGGGAGCGCCCGCCGACCAGCTGCCCCCGTGCGAGCCGGCGTGGATGCCCAACTACTGTCCCCACGGCGCTCGCTGCGGATGCCGGCCCGCGTAGCTCGAAGAAAACCTCACCGCAGGAAGCGCGGTGAGGTTTGATCTTCGAGCGTTTACCTCGTCGTTCTAGTGAGCGGCACAACTGCCTGTGGTGACCAGTCCTGCCGGTGGCTGCAGCCGGTAGGTGAAGTAGGGCACGCCGACACGAAACGACACTGGGTCGTCGGGGTTGTCGGTGCCCGTGCGCCGTAGGGACAGCGGACTCACGATGTGGTCGTCCGCGAAGGCGATGTTGGCGCGGTGTTGCGGATCGAGCGCCACCTGGAAGAAATCGGCCAGGTTACGGTCGGCGCCTCCGCCCAAGCCCCCGGTCGACACCGTGCCGCGATGGATGACGTGATCGCTCGCGGTATACTGTGTGAAGGTCGGGCTCGCGGCATGTCCGTTCACCGTCTCCAACACGGAGACGTTCCACTTGGCCCACTTGGTCATGCAGGTGGTGGTTCCGTCGGTGCAGGGACCGTTGTCTTCCGGCGTGTGACCCGGCTCCATTACTGCCCGGTCATTGGAATTGCCGGCCTTGTCGGCGCCCAGCCATGCTACGACCACGTGGCCGTTGGCGTCGGCCGCCACCCAGGGGAAGACATTGGCCCTGCCCTTGGTCGCGCTCTTATTGACGACCCGGGCCGTCGTCCACGTCCTGCCGAGGTCGCTCGACGAGGTGAAAAAGATGTTGCTGTTATCCGACCAGACGGCGTAGAGAAAGCCAAATTGATCCACGGCCAGCGCAGGAAAGATGTTCCCGTTAGTCACGCCGCGCGGGCCGGTGAAGATCTTGTAATCAGTGAACGTGAAGGTCGCGAGACCGAGCTTGGCGTCGAGGGAGACGCCGACGTATGCGGAACGCATCGGCTGACCGCCGGTGTTTTCCGACACGTTATCCGGCGCGACGAAGAGCTGGTACAGGTTGCCGCGGCTGGCGCAGTTGCTCAAGTCCACTTTGAGCTGCGCGGCGAGGTTCGCGGTTGACGTCGGGGTTACGTCACCCGCCGCCGGAAAGGTGGCCGCATCGATCGCCTCGCCCAGCGCTTGCCCGTAGGTCGCTCCGCCATCCGCCGAGCGCTGCACGTCGATGTTGAAGGTGGCCGCGTCATGATAGGTCAGATAGACCGTCTTCGGGTCGATGGCATCGTTCCACTGACGGTCGTCCCCCGGGATCAACGCCTCCGCGACATTCGGTGGCGGGAAGTTGTCCCCGCGATCGGTGGAATGCGTACCCGTCACGCCGGGTGCCAGGGTCAGGCTGGTCAGCGCGAGGTTGGGGATGGAGGCATTCAGAGGATCCGCGGCATTGACGGCGATGTCGGCATCGCCACCCCCGGGCGCGAGACCGAGATTCTCCGGGGTGCCGACGTTATTGGCGCACCCACCGTTGGTGAAGCTGAAGATGCCGCAGTTGTCGGGCTGGCCTTCGTACTTGAAGGGCAGGGTGCTGTTGCCGTTGGGCGACCCGTCCAGCGGTCTGGACCAGCGCCACAGGTCCACGCCCCCGGGCACGCCACGGATCGAGACGACGTACACCGTCCCTTGCGCATCGACGCGGGCGCCGGGCTCCACGCCCTGGACGATGAAAGCCAGCGGGCTCAGACCCGTCGGCGTCGGCGCCAGCTGCGGCAGACAGAGGCTCTGGTTCGGGCTGAACGGAGCCTTGCCCGGCCCCACGAACGGCGGAATGGCTTCCGCGATCCCCCGACTACTGGGACAGTTGTGTTCGTTGGCCGTGGCCTGAGCGAGCAGTGGGGGGAGGGCAGCGACAGACAACGTGCTTGCGACCGCAACCGGCATCAGGCGTTTGCGCATGGTTTGCTCTCCTCGGTTGGAATCATGGCCGACACGCCCTTCGACGATCTCGTTGCAGCGGCGCTGCGCGTCGTGGTCGCATCTCACGTGCCAGGGATTGCCAGAGGAGCGGGGCGCAGCCGGTCTTGCGGCGTTCTGCGACGGGCCCGCGACCTGGGGGAGGGGTGGCGCTCAAGTGCGCGCGCCGTCGAAGCTTGGTACCGCTCGCGGCGCCGAGCTGGGCTCAGGGCACGAGCTGCGTGGTGGTCGCGCCTCGACCGCGTGGGGATTGCCTGGCGCCGGGGCCGCCCGGGCGCCAGGCAACCCGTTGCGTCGACGCTACAGCCTAGTCGCTCGTCATGATGAACAGCGGGGCACCATCGAACTGGTAAATCGGCCGCAGCCGCTCGGTGTTGTAATACTTCGCGACGTTCACGACCTTCTTCTCCGATGTCACGCTCGCGATCGGCACGCTGTCGTAGAACCCGCGGTGGATGCTGACCAGGCGACCGTACTCCTTCCTCGCAACCAGATCGAGGGCGAGGTTACCGAACGCCATCGGGACGATGGAGTCGAGTGCGTCGGGATCGCCGGAGCGCACGAGATAGCCGAGCCGCTGGTTGACGACGTCGATGCGGCGACCCTGGTTGTACTTCGGTGACGATTCCTTCAGCGCCGCCCCCACCTGGTCGCCGATCCCGCCCAGCTTGCGGTGCCCGTACATGTCCGTCTCTTCACTCTCGAAGCTCATGCCGTGCGAGGTCAGGCGCGCGCCTTCCGACACCAGCACGACCGAATAGCGGCTCGGGTTCTTGTTCCGGTCCTGCGTGAGCAGCTCCGCCAGGCACTCGACGTCGACGGGGTGCTCCGGAATGACGCAGCGGTCCGCCGCACCCGCCATCGTCGGCAACAGCGCCGTGAAGCCGGCGTAGCGCCCGAACACTTCGATGACCAGGAAGCGCTCGTGCGAGCCTGCCGAGGTGCGCAGCCGGTGCGTCAACTCGATGGTGCGCGTCACGCAGGTGCTGAAGCCGATGCAGTAGTCGGTGCCGTAGACGTCATTGTCCATCGTCTTCGGTATGGCCACGACGCTGACCCCTTCGTCGTGCAGGCGCTTGCCATAGCTGAGCGTATCATCCCCACCGATGGGAATCAGCACGTCCACCCCGATGTGCTCGAGGTTCTTGAGCACGTCCTTGGTGATGTCGTTGATCGGCTCGTCGTACCCGGTGAGATGCGGCGGCACTCGTCCGCGCGGCAGGTGGCTCGGCCGCACCCGCGACGTATGGAGGAAGGTGCCGCCCGTGCGACCGGCGCGGTTGACGATCGCTTCTGAGAGAAGCTGCACGTTGTCGCTGTTGTCGGCTGTCGCGTCCCGCACATAGTCGACGAGCCCGCCCCAGCCGCGTCGAATACCGACAACGCGGTATCCGTCGCGCAGCGCGCGAATCGTGATCGCGCGAATGGCGGGATTCAAGCCGGGGACGTCCCCGCCGCCGGTCAGAATCGCTATCGTGCCTTTTCCCATGGTGCTAGCGCTCGAGCAGTGCCCGCTCCCATCCGCCCAGGTCCGCTGCCGCCGCGTACGTACTCTGCGCAAACTCGAGGACAGCAGCATCGGGATCCGGAGCGCGCCGCACCGCCTCGTACGGCAGGATCCACTCGTGCATCCGTATATCGTAGCTCGCCGCGGCCGGAGCGATGACGGCGTCGGGGCAGCCCGGCGGTTCGGGATACGCATAAGCGTAAAACGCGGGCTCCACAATCGGCGCGAATCCGCCGCCGGGCCACCAGCCGACGCTGATGCATTCGTGTGAGTAGGCCTCGCGTGTCACGAAGTCGGCAAGGTTGGGGAGACCACCCGGGTGGACCGGGGCCCGACGGCCGGAGAACCGCGTGTGGGCGAGATCGAAGCTCCCCCACCAGAAGTGGACCGGGCTCGTCTTGCCGACGAACCGGCTGCGGAACGGCTCGAGGACTCGCTTGATCTGGACGAGCACCTGCCAGCACGCCCGAGCCGCCGCGGGATCGTACGAGCGGTGGACGGTGTCCGCCTCAAACCGAATCGGGTTCGCGAATTCGACTGGCTTGGTCCAGATCCGGGCGCGGACATCCAGTCGCGCCAGCGCCTCCGTGACCAGCCGATAGAACTCGGCCACCGATCGCGGCGCGAGGGAAACCGCGGCATGCCGCCCGTCCGAGCACTCGACGGCGAGTTGCTGCGAGATGAAGTCGAACGTGACCGTGACGAGGCGCCGGTCGAGCATAAGCGGCAGCGTGGCGAGCCCGCGTGGCGTTATCTGCAGGGCCGTGTTCCAGTAATGGTTTGTGAGCGGCGACAAGGCGAGCGCCAACTTGCCGGCGACCTGGGTCCACAGGTGCAGCGTGGCGTACGTTTCCCGCCATTGGTCGAGCGGGAGTGCCGGCCAGGCGTCGGCCGCCACACTTTCAATACTCGGCGAAGCCATCGTCGGGATAGCAGTACAGCCACCGCTCGCCCGGCTCCGCGGAAGCGATCACCGGGTGCCCGCTGGCGCGGGCATGCTTCGTGGCGTGGCGGTTGGGTGAGCTGTCGCAGCACAGCGTGGCGCCGCATTCCTGACACGTCCTGAGATGCACCCATTGCGCGCCGATCTTCACGCACTCCTCGCACGCGCGCCGCTGTGGTTGCTTGATCGTGGTGATCGCCGTCAGGTGCGCGCAGCTTCCAACAGCCGTCATGGTGGCCCTCTCCTTCGTCTAGCCCCGTGCTTGAAGCTTACCATGAATGGGCGCCCTTGTGGGGCGCGCCGATTATTCGGCCAGCACGCGGTGCACGGCGGCGACGGCGATCGATCCCTCGCCGACGGCCGACGCCACGCGCTTGAGGCTACCGGCGCGGACGTCGCCGATCGCGAACACCCCGGGCAGACTCGTCTCGAGCAGATGAGGCGCGCGCGCGAGCGGCCAGCGCGCGGCGGCCAGGTCCTCGGGTGACAGATCCGGTCCCGTCTTGATGAACCCCTTGGCGTCGAGCGCGAGGCAGCCGCCGAGCCAGCGCGTGCTGGGCACGGCGCCGGTCATGGCGAAGACGTGCCGCACGGCGTGCGTCTCGACACGCCCGGTCTGATTGTCGCGCCAGCCCACGCGCTCGAGATGACCGTTCCCCTCGAGGCTCACGATGTCGGTGCGCAGGTGGCGGACGATGCCGGGATGGTCTTCGATGCGACGGATCAGGTAGCGCGACATCGTTTCGGCCAGACCCTCCGACCGGATCACCATGTGCACCCGCCGGGCGGTCTGGGCCAGGAACACCGCGGCCTGGCCCGCCGAGTTGCCCGCGCCCACGACCACCACCTCGTCCCCGGCGCACAGCTGCGACTCCATGAAGGTCGCGGCGTAGTACACCCCCGCGCCCTCGAAGCGCGCCAGGCTGTCGATCGGCAGCCGCCGGTACTGGGCGCCCGTGGCGATGATCACGGTGCGCGCCGGCACCCGTTGCCCCCCCGCCCCCCTGTTGCCGATCTCAATGGCGTATGGCTTGCGGTCACAGGCGAGCCGCGTGGCGTGCTCGGCGATCACCACCTGGGCCCCGAACTTCTGCGCCTGCGTGTAGGCGCGCTCCGCCAGCTCCTGACCAGAGATTCCCATCGGGAAGCCGAGGTAGTTCTCAATCCGGGAGCTGCCGCCGGCCTGCCCCCCGGGCGCATTCGACTCCACGACGAGGACGTCCAGTCCCTCCGACGCTCCGTACACCGCCGCCGCGAGCCCCGCGGGGCCGCCGCCGACGATGACCACGTCCCGGATCTTGGTCTGATCGATCGCGTCGTTGAAGCCGAGGCACTCGGCGATCCGCTGGTTGGTGGGGTTGCGCAGCACCACGTCGCCGCGGCAGATCACCACGGGCACGTCGGCGGGGCGGACCTGGAAGTGATCGAGCAGCTCCTGGACGCCGGGATCGTGGTCGAGATCGAGCGACGTGTAGGGATGGCCGTTTCTCGTGAGGAACTCCCGCACGCGCAGCGTCCCCTGGCAGTGACTCGACCCGAGCACCACGACGTCTCCCACGCCGCGGGCGATCAACTCCACCCGGCGCAGGATAAAGGCGCGCATGAGGATTTCGCTCAGCTCGCCGTCGGTCTGGATCAGCGCCAGCAGGTCGTCGCGATTCACCTCGATCACCTCGCCCGCGGCGCCGGCGCGGATCTGGGCCAGCCCGCGGCGGCCCGACAGCATGGTCGCTTCGCCCGTGAACATCCCCGGGCCGAAGCTCACCACGAGCCCCTCGGCGCCCTCCGCCGGGCGGATCACGTCGATCCGACCAGCGACGACGACGAAGAAGTGGGCGGGACGCTCGCCCGGTTGCACCAGCACCTCCCCCTCCTCGACCCGGCGCGGGCGCCCGTGTGCCGCGATGCGGGCGACCTGCGCCGGCGCCAAGGTCGGGTAGATCTGGTCGACGGGCGAGGTGCGGGTCAACGGGACGGTCGTGGTCATTGCAACCTCTGCTGTTAGAGCCCTATTGGGGATAGCTGCTGCCGCGAAACGTTGCGCAGGCCCTGGCGGTTCCGGCCCTGCTTGCCACCCGCGTCACCGCCTCGTAGGGTAAACACGGGCCGCCATGAACCCGCTCTTCGCTTCGCGCCGCCGGGTCGTCTTCCTGGCGCTCGCCCTGCTGCTCGCGCTCGATATCGGGCGCTCTATCTTCGCGCGGCTGGGCTATGCGCGGCCCACGTCCACCTGGCAGCCGGATCCCGGCGTGTACGCCGATCTCACGTGGCCTCCCCCCCCCGGGGCGGACCTCGGTCCCGAGGTGCCCCTCGGTCGCCGGGTGTACGCCGCGCGGTGCGCCGTGTGCCACGGGCCGGACGGTCGGGGAAACGGGCCCGCCGCTCCGTCGCTGATCCCGCGCCCGCGCGATTTCACGCGCGGCCAGTTCAAGTACAAGTCCACCGCCGCCGGACAGCCGCCCAGCGATGCCGACCTCGCGCGCGTGGTCGCCAACGGGCTGGCCGCGAGCGCCATGCCCTACTGGAGCGACGTGCTCGATAGCGCGAGCATCCGCGCCGTCGTGGACTACGTGAAGAGCCTGTCACCCGTGTTCCAGGGAGCGCGCGCCGCTCCGCTCGGCGTGGCACCGCGCGTTCCGCCGAGCCCGGCGAGCGTGGAGCGTGGCCGGCGGCTCTTCACCGCCACCGGGTGCGTCGCGTGCCACGGCGCCGACGGCCGGGCCCGCCTGGTGTTGAAGGACGCCAAGGGCTACCCCGTGATCGCCCGCGATCTCACGGCCCCATGGACGTTCCGCGGCGGGAGCGATCCGAACGCCCTGTGGCTGCGGCTCACCACCGGCCTCGCGCCCGGGCCGATGCCGTCGTACGCGGTGGCGGCGACCCCGGGCGAGCGGTGGCACCTGGTGAATTACGTGGTGTCGCTGGCACGGACGCCGCCGTGGGCGCCGGGCGGGAAGCTCGACGGCCCGGGCCAGCAGGCGGACCATGTCGCGCGGGGCGAGTACCTCGTCCACGCGGAGATGTGCGGCCTGTGTCACACGACCATCAACAGGACCGGCATCTACCGCGCGGACGACTTCTACCTCGCCGGCGGCATGCGGGTGGGGATCTTCCCGCACGGGGTGTACGTCAGCCGCAACCTCACATCCGACCGGGAGACGGGCATCGGTGGGTGGACGGAGCAACAGCTCGCGGAGGCGATCCGCAACGGCCGGACGCCCGAGCGCGCGCTCAGTCCGCACGCGATGCCGTGGATCTTCCTGCACGCGTTCACCGAACAGGACGCGCTCGCCATCGGGAGCTACCTGAAGACGCTGCCCCCCGTGCGGAACCGCATCCCGCCGCCGCTGCACTACGGCTTCGTCGAAACCATCGTCGCGAAGATCGTGGCGGGACCGCCCGCCGCGAATCCGACCGTGCTGTCGTACGCGGACGGGAACTTCGGCCAGACGACTCCTGGGTTACCGCGCGACCTGGTGCAGCGCTTCCTCATCGGCGCGCAATGGCTGGTGCTCGTGTCGGGCCTGGTCCTGTTCTGGCTCGCCGGGGCGCCGGGGCAGCGCGCGCCGCGCGGCGTGCGTGGCTGGTTGACGGTCGCGGGGCTCGTGGTCCTGGGCGTGATCGCGGCAACGCTGTACGCGACCCCGACCCTGCGCGTCATTCCGCCGGAGCAGATCGCGGGACCGGTCGCGCGGGCGATCCCGCAGCCCGGCGTGACGGCGCTGACGAACCCGGAGCAAGCGGCCCTGGCTGCTCGCGGACGGTATCTCTTTGCCGTCGCCTCGTGCGCCATGTGCCACGGACTGGACGGCAGCGGCGGGCTCAAAGTGAGCTGGCTGCCGTTCGGCACGCTGTGGGTGCGGAACGTCACTCCCGACACGGCCACTGGCATCGGCGCCTGGAGCGATGCAGAGATCGCGCGCGCCATCAGGGCGGGCGTGAGTCGCGATGGCCGGGCGTTACATTGGCAGGGGATGACCTGGGATCATGCGTCGAACTGGGACGAGGAGGACGTTCGAGCGCTCGTGGTTTACTTGCGCAGCGTCCCGCCGGTGCGCCACGCGATTCCGGCTCCGCGCCCGCCCGCGCCGGACGACTGCGTGGTGTACAGCTTCTGGGTCAAGCGGAGCGCCGTGCCGGGGTGCCGCTGAGCCGTCACCACTCGAGGCGCCGGCCGTCGCGGAAGAAACCTCCCGTGGGCCCGTCGTCCGGGCTCCCCCCGCCCCCCCCGCCGGCGCCCATCGCGGCCAGCGACCCGGCCTCGCTCGACACGTTGACCACGCGTGCGTGGGAGCTGCGTCGCAACAGCGGCAGGAAGGCCCGCACCATGTTCCACGCGCCGAACAGGTTGGTCTCGAGGGCCTGGCGCACCTGCGCGAGATCGGCGTCCGTGGCGTGCTGCCAGGTGTCGTACAAGATGGCGGCATTGTTCACCAGCACATCGAGCCGCCCGAGCCCCGCGGCCACGCGCGCCCGGGCGCGCTCGACGCTGTCCCGATCGGTCACGTCGAGCTGATACGGAAGAACCGCGCCGCCGGGGCTTCCATCCGGGGCGATCGCGCGCGCGGCCGTTTCCCCCTTGGCCTGATCCCGCGAGCCGAGCACCACCGTGAAACCCCCGCGCGCCAACTGCCGACACACCTCGAGCCCGATCCCGCGATTCGCACCGGTGACGAGCGCTACGGCCGGTCCGTCCACACGGCCAGCTCGTTGCCGCTCGGATCGCTGAAATGGAAGCGACGGCCGCCCGGGAACGGGTACGTCTTGCGCACGATCGTTCCACCTGCCTGCTTGACCTTCGCCTCGATCGCTTCGAGCTGGGCGGCGTAGATCACCACCAGCGGGTTGGCGGGCCGGACGGCCGAGCCTTTCGTGAATCCGCCAGTCAGGCGGCCGTCCTGGAAGCTCGTGTAGTCCGGTCCGTAATCCTCGAACCGCCAGCCGAAGACCTGTTGGTAGAACTGCTTGGTCCGACCGATATCCGTCGCGCCGAACTCGATGTAGTCGATCTGCCGGTCATGATCGCTCTGCGCCATTGGGCCTCCTTCTCCGGGATCATACCATCACCGCACCGCCCGCAAGGTCCAAGATAACGCCGCTAATCCACGTGGCCTCGTCGGACGCGAGGAACCGCGCCGCGCGCGCCACGTCATAGGTAGCGGGCCACGGCCATCGCCGCGGCGGCGAGCACGAGTAACGCGGCCACGAGCTGCGCCCCGCGCTCGACACGCGATTGCAGCGTCGCGAGCTGTGCGGCCTGGGCCGCCGTGGGCGCTCTACTCTCCGTCTCGAGGCTCTTCCGCAGGGCGGCCAGCTTCTCGCCGGCGGGGCGGCTGACCGCCACGCCGATGAGCACTGCAATGATCGAGGCGACCGCGCCGGCAGCGAGCGCGAGCCCCGGCCGGGACGTCACCCAGGCCCGGTTGAAGCCGGCGGACAGGCGGCCGTACATGATGAACCCCGGAACGACGGTCAGCAGCATCGCGACGCCCAGGGCAGGGCCCGTGCGTGGCATCAGGCGTGCGAGGAAGCGGCCCCCCTCGGGCCCGGCGGCCCGGGCCGCGGGAAGCACGAACAGCGCGATGAACACGGCCGAGCCCACCCACACGACGCCTGCCACGATGTGCACCAAGCGCAACCAGACCACGGGAACCTCCGGTAGAGTACATTTGACTATACAGCTTGTATAGTTAAATTGTTTCCGTCAAGGTACCCGTGACCCCTCGCTCGTATCGTCTGGGTCGCCGGCAGGCGGCGGTCGACCGCACGCGGGCCCGGATTCTCCAGGCCGCCCGCGCGCTCCTTGTCGCCTCGGGCGGCGCTGCATTCAGCATCGATGCCGTCGCCCGGCGGGCGCGCGTGACACGCGCGACCGTGTATCAGCGCTTCGGCTCGCGACCGCAGCTGCTCGAAGCGCTGTTCGACGACCTGGCCCGGCGGGGTGGGATGTGGGACCTGGCGACCGCCTTCCGCCAGCCCGATCCGGAGGAGGCGCTCGCCCGGTTCGTCGCCACCTTCGGCCGCTTCTGGACGGCGCACCGGCCGATCCACCGGCGGCTCTTGGGGCTGGGGACGCTCGACGCCGGGCTCGAGCGCACGCTGCGCGCCCGGCAGGAGTGGCGGCGCCAAGGGCTGCGGGTGATCGTGGGACGGGTCTGCGTGTCGCCCGGGCGGTTCTCGGACTCGGAGGCCGGTGAGGCACCGCCCCACTTCGCTCGCCAGAACCGGATAGCCGACCCACGCGACCTCGCGCTACATTCCTGTCATGGCGACCACGTTCACCAGAGTCCCCACTCCCGTCGGTGAGCTGACCCTCACCGCCTCGGACTCAGGGCTCACCGGGGTCTACTTCCCGACCTCCCGCCGCGGACCACCGCCGACGGAGCGGGAGGACTGGGTGGAAGCCGACGGCCGGGGGCCGGCGGGCGCAGTGTTGGCGCGCGCCCGACAGCAGTTGGCGGAGTACTTCGCCGGCACGCGCACGGCGTTCGACGTGCCGCTCGACCCCGCCGGCTCGGCGTTCGAGCGCCGCGTGTGGGACGCCCTGCGCACCATCCCGTACGGCGCGACGCTCAGCTACAGCGAGCTGGCGCGCCGTCTCGGCGACGTGCGCGCCACCCGCGCGGTCGGCACCGCCAACGCGCGCAACCCGATCCCGATCATCGTCCCCTGCCACCGCGTCGTCGGGGCGAGCGGCGAGCTGACCGGCTTCGGCGGCGGCCTCGACCGCAAGCGCTGGCTGCTGGAGCACGAAGGGGCGCTGATGAAGCTCGGAGCGTAGGCGGCGCACACATGGCGACCAAACGACCGCGTGCGCCGCAGAAAACGGCGGATCCCCACCGCCCGCTGCGTGACCACGTGGTCGAGCTGCTGCGGGGCGGCCATGCCCACATCGGCTTCGCGGACGCCGTGGCCGACTGGCCGCCCGAGCTGCGAAGAGCGAAGCCTCCGGGCCAGCCCTTCACCCCCTGGCGGCTGCTCGAGCACATCCGGATCTCGCAGTGGGACATCGTCGAGTTCACGGGCCCAGCGATGCGCCGCCCGACGCGACCGCCTGGGACCGGAGCGTCGCGCAGGTGGAGCGCGACCTGCGGACGATGGCGCGGCTCGTCGCCGACCCCAAGACCGACCTCTTCGCCCGCATCCCCCACGGCACCGGCCAGACGGTGCTGCGGGAGGCGCTCGTCCTCGCCGACCACAACGCGTATCACGTGGGGCAGCTGCTGGTGCTGAAACGGCTGCTCGGTATCTATCGCGAGAAGTGACGGGCCGTCAGTTCGCCTTGAGCACCGCCTCGACGAAGCTCAACGTTTTGGTCTCGACCCACTCCGCTGAAACCGCCTCGACCCTTATCGTCCCGATGCGGTCGTGGCTGCTCGTGACCAACCGGGCCCGGGTCGCCGGCGGCTTGACGTCGCGCTGCACGGCGATGCCGCGCCGCGGGTCGTACCGGAACGTGAGCACCGATGCGAGCGCGCCCGGGGAGCGCGGGGCGAACGCCAGCCCGACGCTGGGATAGCCGTCGATGCCCTCGGTGTGGTCCTCGATCAGGGCCCCGTGCCCCACGCTGCGCAGCTCGGCCACGAACGCCTGGAGCACGGGCAGCACGACCTGCTGGAGCCGCTCCCCACACTCCTCTCTCTGGCGCTCCGCCTCGGCGTCGACCGCCTTGGGTTGCTTCGGCGCCTGCGCCGTGCGCTCCGCGTAGGCCTGCAGCAGGGCGCGCAGCTTCTCGATGCTCTTGCCAGTCATAGATCGTCCCGGTACCGAGCCATAGTAAGATGATCCCCGCTGGGGGCAAGTTGACGCCCGGCCCGCGGGGCGATAAGTCTCGCCCTCGTCCCCCGCCCCAGGAGGATCATGTGACGTCGTTCCAGCGCACTTGGCTCGTGGGCCTGGCGATCGCGCTCATCGCCCCGGCGGGCGTCGCGCAGGTCGCGCCGCCGCTCCCCAGCACGCGCAAGCAGCCCGTGAGCGACGTGTATCAGGGCATCACGGTCGTGGATGACTACCGCTGGCTCGAGAGCTTCGAGGATCCCGCCGTCCGCGCCTGGAGCGACTCGCAGAACGCGCACACCCGCGCGCTGCTCGACGGCCTGCCGGCCCGGGCCGCGATCACGCGCCGCCTGCGCGACCTCGTGTCGGCCGCGTCGGGCAGTTATTGGGACCTGGAGCGGCGCGGTGGGTCGTTCTTCGCGGTCAAGTACGAGCCGTCCAAGCAGCAGCCGCTGCTCGTCACGCTGCGCTCGCCCGACGACCCGGCGAGCGAGCACGTCGTGCTCGACGCCAACACGTTCGACTCGACCGGCGGCACGACCATCGACTTCTTCGTGCCGTCGCCCGGCGGCCGGCTGGTCGCCGTGTCGCTGTCGCGCGGCGGCTCGGAGGACGGGACGCTGCACCTGTTCGAGACCGCCGGCGGCCGCGAGCTGGGCGACACGATCGCCCACATCCAGTATCCCACGGCGCTCGGCAGCCTGGCCTGGGCCAGCGACAGCGGATTCTACTACACCCGCTATCCCGCGCCGGGCGAGCGCCCCGACTCGGACCTCCACTTTTATCAGCAGGTGTACTTCCACCAGCTGGGCACGCCGACTACGACGGACCGCTACGTTCTCGGGAAGGAGTTCCCGCGGATCGCCGAGGTCACTCTCACGCGCAGCGAGGACGGCCGCTACTTCCTCGCGACGGTGGCGAACGGCGACGGCGGCGAGTTCGCACACTACGTGGCGGGTCCTTCGGGCCGGTGGACGCAGGTGACGCGGTTCGCGGACCACGCGACGCGCGCCGCGCTCGGGACCGACGGCTTCCTCTACCTGGAGTCCGTCAAGGACGCGCCGCGCGGGAGAGTGCTGCGCGTGCCACTCGAGCATCCTGCCTTGGCGGCGGCGCAGGTCGTGGCCGAGCAGGATTCAGGGACCATCCAGGCGATGCTCGTCACCGCGGGACGGCTGTATCTCTCCGAGGTCGCAGGCGGCCCGTCGGCCGTACGGGTCGTCGATCTCAGGTCGCGCCGCCAGACTTCGATCGCGCTGCCGCCAGTGTCGGCGGTGCTGGGGTTCGCGCGCGACGCCGGTGACGGCGTCCTCTACGTCGGGACGAGCTACACGGCCCCGCCGGCATGGTACCGTTACGACCCGGCGACGGGTCGGCTGCGCCGCACCGCGCTGTTCGTCACCTCCCCCGCCGACTTCGGCGACGCCGAGGTGGTGCGCGCGTTCGCCACGTCCCGGGACGGGACGAAAGTCCCGATGAGCATCATCCGCCGCAGAGGCACGAAGCTGGACGGGCAGAATCCCACGCTGCTGTACGGCTATGGTGGGTTCGGCATCAGCGAGACGCCGGGCTTCTCCTCACGCCGCCGCGTGTGGCTCGATCAGGGCGGCGTGTACGTCGTGGCGAACCTGCGGGGCGGAAGTGAGTACGGGGAGGAGTGGCACCGCGCCGGAAACCTGACCCGCAAACAGAACGTGTTCGACGACTTCGTCGCGTGCGCGCGGTGGCTGATCGACAGCGGGTACACCAACCCCCACCGGCTCGCGATCGAGGGGGGCTCGAACGGCGGGCTGCTCATGGGCGCGGCGTTGACCCAGCACCCCGAGCTGCTCCGGGCCGTCGTCTCCTACGTCGGCATCTACGACATGCTGCGCATGGAACGGTTCCCGAACGGCGCGTTCAACGTGACCGAGTACGGCACGGTGCAGGACCCCGAGCAGTTCCGGGCGCTACACGCGTACTCACCGTACCATCACGTCACGGACGGCGCGCCCTACCCGGCCGTGATGCTGCGGACCGGAGAGCACGACGGCCGCGTGGACCCCGCGAACTCGCGCAAGATGGCGGCGCGGCTCCAGGCGGCGACGGGCTCGGGGCTGCCGGTCCTGCTGTGGACCAGCCCGAGCGCCGGGCACGGCTTCGGCACGCCGCTCGACGAGTGGATCGCGGGCCAGGTGGACGTGTTCGCCTTCCTGTTCGACGAGCTGGGCGTGCAGTACCGCCCGGCGAGTGGAGGGCGTCCCGTCCCCTGATCCTCACTGCTCCCGCCAGGTGGGTCGCAGGTCCTCGGTCACGAGCTCGACCAGACGGTTCACGAGCGGCCCGTACGCCTGCTTCGGGTCCCGCGCCGCGAACTCGAGCTGGCCGTCCACCAAGGCGACCTGCCCGACCTTCTGCGTCGCCCACGCGCTCGAGCGCCACACCGTCCCCCCCGACGTCGCCGACAAGAGCCGCACCGAGAGGTCCAGCCTGATCGTCGCCTCGAGATGCGGCGTCAGGAGACCCGCGATCCCGCCGCTCGCGTTGGGATTGGTGACCTTGAGGTGACCGGCGAACACCGCCGCCACGCCCCGGTCCTTGCCGAGCTGCTGCGCGCGGGCGGCGTCCAGCTCCGAATCGAGCGGGCCCAGCTCCAACACCTCGACCCCGGGCTGCGCGTTCAGCACCTCCTCGGAGAACCGCTCGGTCGTGAACTGCTGCAGCGACCCCTTGGCATTCTCGACCGTGAACGTGACGAGTCCGATGTGACCGTATGGCACCAGATCGAGCCGCGCCGGGACCGGCACGCGGACGCGGTGCGTCCCGCCGCACGACAGCGTCGCCAACAGTGCCATCCCAAAGACCAGCCAAGTGGGTCGCTTCATAGCGTCAACCCCCCTCCGCGATGAGCTCAAGGTCGTCCAAAATAATGCTAGTTTGCTGAAACCCAATGAGTCACACCCTTCCCGCCCTGCTGCTCGGGCTGTGCTCGGTCGCCGGCCTGCTGCTCGTTCCGCTCGGGCTGCCGGGCCTCTGGGTCATGGTGGCGGGCGTCATCGGCTACGGCTGGCTCACGGACTTCCGCTCGGTCGGCGTCGTGACGATCGCGGTCGTCACGGGGCTCGCGTTCCTGGGGGAGATCGTCGAGGCCTGGGTCGGGTTTGGTCTGGCGCGCCGCTACGGCGGATCGCCCCGCGCGGGGTGGGGGGCGCTGGTCGGGGGGATCGTCGGAGCCGTGGTAGGCGTGCCCGTGCCGGTCGTGGGGAGCGTGATCGGGGGATTCGTGGGGTCGTTCGCCGGCGCCGCGCTGTTCGAGTACTCGCGGTCCGGGACGACCACGACGGCGGTGCGGGCGGGATGGGGCGCCGTGCTGGGGCGCGCCGCCGCCGCCGCGGCGAAGATCGCCCTGGGCGTGGTGATCGCGGTCGTGGGAATCTTCGCGGCGCTGCGCGGCTGAGCCGCGCGAACCGCGACGGCGCGCGTTTCCCCGTGAAGCGCGCGGAACCTCCCGTCGGTCGAGTCCGTTTCCCTCCCATGCGTCCCATCGACGATCAGACCATCCTCGTGACCGGCGCCACCGACGGCCTCGGCAAGGCCCTGGCGGGCGAGCTGGCGGCGCGCGGCGCCACGGTGCTGCTGCACGGCCGGAGCGCGGAGCGGCTCGCCGCGGCCGTCCGCGAGATCCGGGAGGCGACGGGCAGCGATCGGCTGCGCTCCTACCGCGCCGATTTCGCGTCGCTCGAGAGCGTGCGCGGGCTGGCGAGCGAGGTCGCGCGCGATCACGCGCGGCTCGACGTCCTGGTCAACAACGCCGGGATCGGCGGCGGCACGCCGGGCGGCGCGCGCGAGGAGAGCGCCGACGGGCATGAGCTCCGTTTCGCCGTCAACTATCTCGCCCCGTTCCTGCTCACGAACCTGTTGCTGCCGCTGGTGTCGCGGTCGGCGCCGGCGCGGATCGTGAACGTCGCCTCGGTGGGGCAGGCGCCGATCGAGTTCGACGACATCATGCTGCGCCGCCACTACGACGGGATGCGCGCCTACTCGCAGAGCAAGCTCGCGCTCATCGCGTTCACCTTCGAGCTGGCGGAGCGGCTGCGCGCGGCGGGCAACGCGGGCGTCACGATCAACGCACTGCACCCCGCCTCGCTCATGAACACGAAGATGGTCTACGAGTCCTTCGGCTACACGATGAGCACGATCGCGGATGGGCTCGAGGCGACGCTGCGGCTCGTGGTCGCGCCCGAGTTGCAGGCGGTGAGCGGGCGTTACTTCGATCGCCTCAAGCAGGCGCGCGCGCACCGGCAGGCGTACGACGCGACGGTGCGGCGCCGGCTGTGGCGCGTGAGTGAAGGCTTGGTCGGCCTGCTGCCCGCTACGGCCGAGCCGGCTCCTCGCCCGATGACTGCTTGATGACGCGCAGGAACGCCTCGAACACCCGGGGGGACCAGCAGCAGCGGTGCTGCGTGATCTCGGCGAGGGCCTGCGCCGCCGACAGCGGCGATTGGTACGGCCGCGGCGTCGTCAGGGCGTCGTAGGCGTCCCAGATCCCGACGATCTGCGCGGCGAGGGGGATGTCGTCGCCCCGGAGCCGGTCGGGGTAGCCGCTCCCGTCGTAGCGTTCGTGGTGCCAGCGGATGATCGGCTTCAGGTCCCAGGGGAATTCGACGTCCGCCAGCAGCTCGATCCCCCAGATGGGGTGCAGCTGCACCACCTCGCGCTCCTCGCGCGTGAGCGGGCCGGCCTTGCTGAGAATCTCGTGCGGGACTCCCACCTTGCCCACGTCGTGGAGGTAGGCGCCGAGTAGGATCGTCGTCTCCTCCTGGTCGTCGAGTCCCAGGACGCGCGCCGTGGCCACGGCATTGCGCGCCACCCGCTCGCAGTGGCCGAACGTGTAGCGGTCGCTCGATTCGATCGAGCGGCCCCACTCGCGCACCACGGCCAGGTACGTGCCTTCCAGCTCCGCCACCTTGCCGCCCACGTGGACCAGGTCCACTCGGGCGTCCAGCCGGCGGAACAGCCGGTACGCGGCGTTGAGCAGCCGGAGCGTCTCCTGGTTCCGCCCCATCGTCTGATACAGCAGCGCCAGCTCGCGGCAGGCCTCGGCCTCGTTCAGCACCGAGGCGGCGGCGACCGCCAGCTCGATCGCCGAGCGGAGCCGCGACTCGGCGAGCGCCGGGCGACCCGTCTCGCGGTACACCATACCGATCACCCGGTAGGCGCCGGACTTGGCGTCCCGCACCCCCAGCTGGTCGAACAGGGCCAGCGCCGCCTCGGCGCTCTGCCGCGCGTTTTCGAACCGCTGGCGCGCCACGTCCACTTCGGCGTGATTGACGAGGCAGAGCCCTTGCAGGTATACGTCCCCGACGCGCTCGGCGAGGGCGCGACTCTCGCCGAAATACCGCTCCGCTTCGTCGAACAGCTCCCGGTCCGCGCTCACCATGCCCAGGTTGTGGTAGGCGATGGCGCACCCGTGCTCGTCGTCCGAGCCGCGGTACTCCTCGAGCGAGCGCCCGTACCGGGTGAGGGCTTCGTCCAGCTCTCCCTGGATGTTCGCGAGGATCCCCAGGTTCTGCTCCACCCGCGCGCGCAGCTCCCGGCTCGGCCCGCCGAGCTCGAGGGCCTGGAGGAACGCCGTGCGGGCGTCTTCCAGGGAACCGGTCGCGACGTCCAGGCAGCCGAGGGAGTTGAGCGCTTCCCCCGCGAGCAGGTCGTCGCTGATCGCGCGCGCGACCCCGTAGCTCCGGTTGCACAGCTCGCGGGCCCGCACCGACTCGCCGCGACGGTGCTGAATGACGGCGAGGCGCCGCAGCGCCTCCGCCAGCACCGTGAGCTCGCCGCTCCGCTCCGCCGCCGCGATGGCGGACTCGTAGCACTTGATGGCTTCGGGGATGCAGCCTGCCCGCTCCCGAGCCCGGGCATCGTGCAGCGCGTCGGCGGCATGGTGCGGCCCCGTCGCGGGTGTTCCCCCGGAGGGACGGACGGACGTGATCAGCCGGGTCTCACCAAGCGAGGGCATAGTCGGAAAAGTGCTGCAACTGGCCGGTGACCGTCTGCGACGCCTGGTCGTCCAGCGACGGCAGGTAATAGAGAATCGCGAGCAGGTCCGTCGTGTAGGCGATCTGCTTCGGCAAGGTCAACCCGAGCAAGTCGCAGTTCGCGTAGCTCATCGTGAGCGACGCGGGCTGCTGGAACGTGAGCCCCTCGGGCTGGAACTGCACCCGGTTGACCGAGTCCGACGGCGCCACGGCGGTGATGGTCACCGCGCTGTCGAGCGCGCCCGCCGGAACCGTCAGCGCATTGACGCCCACGAGGAGCGTCCCGCCCTCCGGCCCGATCGTCTGGGTGACGGAATCGGACGGGAGCGGCGTGCACGTGAGCAGGCCGGTTGGCACGGGGAGCGGGAGGGGGATGGGCGGCTCGAGCAGCGGAGCGACGCCCGGTGGTCGGGAGTCGCTGCAGTGCAGCACGGCGAGGGTGGCAGCGCCGAGCAGCGCGGCGCGCGCGAGAATGGTCGGCTTCATGAGCTGGTACCCCCGTTGTCGAGCACGAGCCCCGGTGCAGAGATGCGTGTCGTCGCTCCACTGTCTCGATCCCACGTCTTGCCAACGTCGAAGCGGCGCACCCACGGGTAGTGGGGCTCCGGCTTACCCTTTTTCACCGCCGTCGTGGCGCGCGCCAGCAGCTCGACGGGATCGATCGGCGTGTACTTGAGGTTGCCCACCGCGTCGTAGCCCGCCCGCAGGGTGGACCCGCGCCCGAGCAGGTCGCCGCCGCCAACCGCGTCACCCAGCGCGCCCGCGACCCGCTGGGCGAGCCGCACCGCGCCGACCTCATCGGTCCCTGGCGCCAGCACGGCGAACTCGGTCGGGCCCAGCGCCCCGACGACGTCGGACAGCCGCGCGGTTTGTGCCACGACCATCCCCGCGCGGGGGTCCGCCGGGGCGGCTTCCAGCGCGAACACGACGCACGCGAGCGCCCCATGATTCCGGGACATCAGCGCCCCCAACTCGCGCGCCCGCCGCGCGAGGCCCGGGCGGTTATGCAGTCCCGTCGCCGGGTCGACGAGCCCCTCCGCCAGCGCGTCATCGATGTTCCGCTTCGCCTGCACGTACGTCTGAAGCCTGAGCGACAACTCCTCGGGATCAGTCGAGTGGAGGAGAAAGTCCCAGACACCGGCCCGCAGCGCGGTCACCCGCTGCTCCGGGGTCGGCTTGTTCGGGGCGAGGACGAGAATCGGAACGTTGCGGCCGACGCGGGGATCGCTGCGCAACAACCAGCAAGCGTCGATTCCCGACATATCGGGCAGGTCGGCCTCGAGAATGATGACGTCAGGGCGGAAATCTGCCGCGCGGTCGAGGGCCAAGGTGCCCGTGTGCGCCTGAACCACGGCGTAACCGTGCCGGTCGAGCATGCTCGCGAGCGGCTGCTCTCGAGCGACTGTGATCAATACGACGGGTCGTACCTGGCTGGCGATTGCCGCGGGCAAAGGGGCTCCTCTCGTGAGCTGCACTGTCGCTTTTTGGCATCAACTGTGCCAGTCGCCTGCCTCAACTCGCAGCATCAAGACCGTTCCGGTCTCGGCGTCACGCTGCGATCAGTTGTTGCGCTGGCGCGACAATCGTGGACTGAGCCCCCCACGCGCTGGTCTAGCGCCTGCTCACCGCACCACGTCGATCTCCACGTTCGACGGGTATCTCGCCGTGCGATACACCCGGTGCACCCGCGCCTTGTAATCCCCCGCGCGCGCCTGGAAGATGTTCGGCACGAAGGTCTGGGGATTGCGGTCGTACAGCGGGAACCAGGTGCTCTGCACCTGCACCATGATGCGGTGACCCTGCTTGAACGTGTACGCCTGCTGGTGCAGGTCCACCGTGTACGCCTGTACCTGCGTCGGCGGAATCGGCGCCGGATGTTCCCAGCTCGTGCGGTATCGCCCGCGCATGATCTCGCCCGTCACCATCAGCTCGTAGCCGCCCATGGTGGGGCGGTCGGGCACGGTGTCGGGGTACACGTCGATGAGCTTCACGACCCAATCGGCATCCGAGCCCGTGGTCGCGGCGTAGAGATGGGCCACCACGTTGCCCGCCAGCGTCACGTCCTCGGTGAGCGGACCGGTCTGCCAGGTGAGCACGTCCGGCCGGCCATCCACGAAGCGCTGGTCCTCGGTCTCCCACCGCCGCCACCGGGAGGTGCGTGAGTAGGTGCGCTCCACCGGCCGGGGGCGGTACGGAACGGGGTGCGCGGGATCGGAGACGTACTGGTCGTCACCCGCCGCGGTGGTGGGCGGATCGAACGACAGCCCGCCGCCCGCGCGGAAGTAGAGGTGGCGATGCGCGGCCGTCGCGGGCGGCCAAGTATCGAACGTCCGCCACTCGTTCGACCCGGCGTCGTACACCGTCGCCTCGGCGAACTTCCCGTCGCCTTCTCCCTTCAACCAGTGGGCGAACCACTTGGTCTGGAGCGTCCGGTAGGCGATCCCAGTCGCGTGGCCGAACCTGACGTTCCCGAGCACCACGCCCGAGTCTCCGAACCACTGGCCGTGGTACCACGGGCCCATCACGAGGTGATTGAGCCCGGCCGTGTCCGTGCGCTCGAGCGTCGCGTACGTCGCGAGCGGGCCGTACTCGTCCTCCTGGTCCCACCAGCCCCCCACGAGCAGCGTGGGAACGGTCGTGTGGGTGAAGTAGCGGGGGAGCGAGTGGGCGCGCCACACGGTGTCGTACGCCGGGTGCTCGGCGAAGCGCCGCCACGTGGGCCAGTTGTTGGCGCCGACCGCCTGCGCCAGCGCGCCGAGCGTGGGGAAGGAGAGGTACCACTCGAAGGTGTCGTAGCGCTCGGGCGACGGGGTCACGCTCATGTTGGAGGAGGCCTCCATCTCCCAGGCGTACTCGAGGCCGTACGTCTGTCGGAACGCGCCCTGGTGGAAGAAGTCGTCGCCCATCCAGGCGTCGCCCATCGGCGCCTGTGGACTGATCGCCTTGAGGGCGGGATGCGCGCCGATCGCCGCGACCGCGGCGAGCCAGCCGGGATAGGAGACGCCGAGCACGCCGACCTTGCCGTTGTTGTGCGGCACGTACCGCACCAGCCAGTCGATCGTGTCGTAGGTGTCGCTGCTCTCGTCGGTGCCCGCGTGGCCCGAGTGAGGCGGCCGATTCATGTCGAACGCCCCCTCGGAGCGGAACCGGCCGCGGATGTCCTGGAACACGAGGATGTAGCCGCCCAGTCCCAGCTGCGGGGCGCGCGCCACCCCCGCGGCGTTGTCGCTCGCGCTGTACGGCGTCCGCGTCATGAGGATGGGGAGCGGCGCGGCGGCGTCCCGCGGGGCGGCGATCACCGTGAACAGCCGCACGCCGTCCCGCATCGGGATCATGGTGTCGCTGCGGACGTAGTCCGAGTCGGCGGCGGGGGGGGCGGGGGGGGCGGGCTGCTGCGCCCGGGCCGCGGGAACGAAGACGGCGGCGATCAGGACGAGGGAGACGCGCATGAATCCTCCGATGTCTCACTTTGCGCCTTAACGTTACCAAGTGGGGCCGGTCTCCAATCTTCAGGGTAAGAGAGCCTCTCACCAGACGAGTCTCGGGAGGAAATGTCATGCCTGTCTCTCGCTATCGCTACCGCATCGCGGCCGCCCTCGCGGCCACCGCACTCGCCGTCGTGGCCGCCTGTCACACCGACACCACCGCCCCCACGCCCCAGAACCCCGCGCTCACCGCCGCCCAGGCCCAGGCCCTCGGCGAAGCGATGACCGCCGACGCGCAAAGCGAGCTCGAAGGCCTCACGCTGTCGGGTGGCGGCTCGGGCCTGCCCGGCATGGCGACCGCGGCGGCCGGCGTGTTCGGCGCGGACCCCGCGACCTGCTCGCCCACGATCAGCCCGCAGCCGGTCGCGAACTCGGACGGTGACCGCGTGCCCGACTCCGTCCAGATCTCGTTTCCCGGTTGCGGCTTCGCCGAAGGGGACGAGGCCGACACGATCCGCGGCATGATCGACGTCGTCGACCCCACGCCGACCGTCACCGATCGCGACCTGCGGACTCGCTTCACGGACTTCACGCGCATCGAGGTGGAGAACGGCCGGAAGCGCTCCATCGTCCTGAACGGTACGCGCGAAGCCCTGCGCGACGCGACGGTGATCTCGCAAAGCGAGACCCACTTCCAGACGCTGTACACCTTCCCCGACGGCCACACGGCGAGCTCGGATCGCAACTGGAACGTCACGTTCACCGCCGACGTGCCCGGCTCGATCCAGGACGACCAGCCGCTGCCCAGCGGCACGCTCAGTATCGCCGGCACTGCCACCTGGACGCGCGACGCGAACACCTTCTCGGTCACCGCCTCCACCGATCCGGTGCTGCACTACAACGCGAGCTGCGCCGTCCGGCCGAAGTTCGACTCGGGGACGCTCCACCTGACCGTCACGCGCAACGGCGCCACGTCGACCGTGACGATCCAGTTCACGGCCTGCGGGCAGCACACGGTCACCCGGTCCTCCTAGCTCCGGCCGCAGACGAATGAAGCCCCGCGGTCGCTCGCGCGATCGCGGGGCTTTGCGTTTTACAAGATCAGGGCAGGGCCCACCGCAACGACACGACCCCGGACGCGTAACGCCACTGCCCGCTCGTCGCTGCCTCGCTCGCGAGCGGCGAGTCCTCGAGGTCGAGCTCGAACTTCAGGTCGCGTCCCGGCGCGAGCGGCACCAGGATCAGCGAGTAGAGGCTGAGCGCGCGCTGCCACGGCCCGATCGCCGCTCCAAACGGGGCGACGCGTTGCACCCCCGCGCCGAGATCGAACGCAAAGAGGGCGCCTTGGGGCGTCTCGAACTCGACGTAGGAGCCCGCTTGCACGATCTGAGCGAGACGCGGGGCGAAGTAGCCCACGGTGTCCGGACGGTCGTAGCGGATCTCATGGAACTGCCCCGACAGCTCGACGCTCGGCGTCGCGGCAACCGCGACCATGCCCGCGAGCGTCGTGCGGTGGTTCGAGTCGCTGAAGGCCGCGGTGCGGGCGATGCCGCGGAGCTTGAGTGACGGCGCGACGGAGAGGGGGAGGGGGAGCTCGAGGATCCCTCGGAGCTCGGTGCGCGTGATGCGGTTCTGGACGAGCAGGGGGGATGCATCGAGCACGCTGCGCTGCGCCCGGAGGTCGAGCGCCGGGCCGCCCGCCGGCGCACGCCAGCGCGCGCGCAGCTGGCCCGTGGCGGTAAGGGTCGCACTCCCGCTGTTGGGGCCGTTGGGGACGGACGGGCCGGATGGGCCGAAGGGGCCGGGCGGGGGCTTGGGGGGGCCGGCACCGGCCGCGGCAGCAGGGGCGGCGTCGAGCCGTGTCGCACCGGCCGCGGCGTCGATCTGCAGCACCGCCCTGGGCCGCCACGTCGCCTGGACGCTTCCGTCCGAGAGATTGGTGGTCGTGACGCCGTCGCCGACCCGCTCGCGGCCCGCCGTCACCCCGAGGCGCCACGGCCCGGTCATGGCGAGCTCGGCGGCCCCACCGAGCCGCAGCGTGGTATTCCCATCGGAGTCGTGGCTGCCGCTCACCTGCGGCGTGAAGGCGGGGGCCGCCGCGGCGCGCGCCAAGGCGAGCCGCCGGGCCGTCGCCGGGTCGGGGACGAGCCCCGCGGCGCGCTCGAATGCTTGCGCTGCGTTTCCGGCCAGGCCGGCCCGCAGCCGCTCGCGCCCGAGCTCGCGCCACGCCTCCGCGTCCGTGGGGTGCGCGGCGAGCCACCGCTCGTACTGCGCGATGGCGGCATCCGTCCGCCGCGCGCGGGCAAGGACGCGCGCCCTCCCCACGACCGCGTCGCGCTCTCCGGGCGCGAGGCTCACAGCCTGGTCGTACCACTCGAGCGCCGCGTCGGAGCGCCCGGAGCGCGCCAACACGTCGCCCACCGCCATGTAGCCCCAGGGGTCGGCCGGCTCGAGCGCCACGTAGCGGCGGAACAGCCGCAGCGCTTCGGCCGGGTCGGCCTGCGAGAGCTGTGCGAGACGGTACACGGCGCGGGAGTTGTCGGGGTGGGCCGCGAGCACGGCCGCGTAGCGCCGCGCCGCGATGCTCGCGCTCCCCGCGGCGAACGCCGAGTCCGCCCGCGCGAGCGCGACGGCCACCGGCGGGGGGGGCGGGGGGGGCGGGGGGGCCTCGCTCTGCGGCCTCGCACTGCGCGGGTCGGCTGCCGCGGCGGCTTCGAGCAGAATCAACGTGATGAGCGTCCGCGCCCGTCCGCCTGCCGCGGCGACGCGCCGCCTGGCGGGCCGCACCGCTTGCGACGCCTGCAGCTCGCGCGGCGCCACCGGGACCTCGCGGTCCGAGCGGCGGTGCACCCACAGCCGCAGCAGCTCCACCCCGCACAGCACGGCGGCCAGCGTGCCGAGCGACAGCACCAGCGCCGCGGCGCGGAGCACGTTGCCGTGGGGAGGCGCGGCGGCGAGCCTCACCACGGGGTGCACGGCGCTGAGCGCGACGCCGAGCAGCCATCCCGTGACCCACATGCTGGCGATGATGCCGCCGGCGATCGCCGTCTGGGCGGCGACCACGCGCCAGCGGCCGCCCCCCGGTCCGTCCTGCATCCGCCGTCGCGCCTCGCGCAGCGGCATGGCGAGCGCGCTCAGCAGGTAGAACATCCCGCCGATCCCGGTCCCCGGCAGCCCGACCGTCATCGTCAGTGTCCCTTCTCGTACACGTGCCACGAGCGGCCCAGCAGCAGCTCGGCGCAGACCGCCCGCAGGAAGAAGAGTGCGTTGACGGTGCGCAGCACGAAGAACGCGGGGACGCTGGCCACGGCGCGGCGCACTTCGCCGCGCCGCGCCGCGCCCGCGAGCACCGGGACGAGCACGGCGGGAGCGTCGATCACGTAGCCGAGCAGAACCAGCGGGTTCCGCAGCAGCAGGGCGAGAATCGGGAGCAGCACGAGGTACACTGCGGCGGCGATCGTGGCGTCCCAGAACGCCACCGCCACCGCCGACCGGAGATAGGGCACGGTGAGGACACCGCGCCAATGCAGCTTCACGTTCTGGACGAACCCGTGTGACCAGCGCCGCAGCTGCGTCCGCATGAGAGTGAAGCTGCGGGGCTCGATCGGGTAGCATACCGCCGCGGGCACGAAGCGCACCTCATGGCGCGCCTGGTACAGGCTCCAGGTCAGGTCCATGTCCTCGGCGAGGGTGCGGTCGGACCAGCCGCCGTGGG
>WNGD01001278.1_pt1 | contig 27465 bp, 25 predicted proteins | sample 5400671 | NCBI WGS metagenome assembly WNGD01 (sample SAMN13153369, study PRJNA577476) | soil metagenome | isolation source: 40 cm soil or saprolite under grassland replicate 2 | place: USA:California | collected 2016-06-15
TACCGACGGGGGACGGACTCGAAGAAAGCGACGCTCGTGGCTGAGGATCTGGGCTCGACGTTCCGGGTCGAGATCCCGGGACCGCGGAGCATGGTCATGCCTCGGATGCCGGGGATGCCGGACATGAATTTCCAGTTCTCGTTCGGGTCGCCCTGGGGCGATCTCGAGCTCGTGAGTCTCAACCCCGACCTGGGTGAGTACTTCGGCACCAAGGATGGAGTCCTCGTCGTGAAGGCGCCGGCGGACTCGAGCCTGCCCCTGAGGAGTGGCGACGTGATCCTGTCCATCGGCGGGCGCAAGCCCACGAACCCGTCGCACGCGATGCGGATCCTCGGGTCCTACGAGGAGGGGGAGACGGTGTCGCTCGAGATTATGCGGAAGCAGAAGCGAATGACCGTGGCGTGGAAAGTGCCGGGGCGCGAGGAGCGCCGGCCGCGTCGGCGCAGCGAGCGCGAGGAGCAGAGTGAGTTCCGCTGGCTCCACGCGCACGGGCTGCATCTGCAGCGCGTGTGATCGTCGCGGAAAAGCCGACGGGGCCGCGTGTCGCGGCCCCGTCGTTTTTTTGGCCGGTGTCGCTGTGGCGTCAGGACGCGCGCCGCGCCGGCAACACCTGGTCGAACGCGGTGAACTCGAACGGCTTCGGCACGCACGGCCGGCCCGTCGACGCGAGGAAGGTCCGCACGCTGTCGTCCACGAGCTGGCCGGTGGTGAAGATCACCCGATCGGCGTTGGAGGGATCGCGCGCCTTGAGCTCTTGGAACAGCTGCTCGCCGGACAGATCGGGCATCCGCATGTCGACGATGACCGCGTCGAACGAGTCCTCGCGCATCCGGGCGAGGGCTTCCTTGCCGCTCGCGGTCGTTTCCACCTCGTGGCCGCGGCTCGAGAGATAGCGTTGTAGCGCCACGCGCACCGACGCCTCGTCGTCCACCACCAGGACGTGCAGCCGGTCGGTGACCAGGGCGGTCGCCGGCGCGCTCTGGAAGTCACCCGTCGCGTGCGGGACCACGAACGGCAGCTCGATGACGAACCGGGCCCCTCCCTGCGGGGCGTTTTCCGCCCAGATGCGCCCCTCGTGCTCGCGCACGATGCCGAGCGAGATCGAAAGGCCGAGCCCGGTGCCGGAGCCGGTGGGTTTGGTGGTGAAGAAGGGGTTGAAGATGCGCTCCAGCAAGTTGGGCGGAATGCCGGGGCCCGTGTCCTCGATGTCGATGCGAATGCCCTCGCCCGCGCGGCGCGTGCGCACGATGAGCCGCTGCTTGTCGCGCTCGGCGCGCTCCATCGCCTGCTCGGCGTTCGTGATGAGGTTCAGGAACACCTGCTGCAGCTGGTGCGCATCCGCCATCGTCTCGGGCAACTGGTTGTCGTAATCGCGTTCCACGTCGATGCCGCGGACCCGCAGCTCGTAGCCCCGCAGCTCGAGCGTGTCGTCGAGCACCTGGTTCACCGAGGTGGGCGTGCGCTCCGGCTTGTGCTGGCGCGCGAACGTCAGGAGGTTCTGCACGATGCGCGAGGCGCGCCGCGCCTCCGCGTAGATCATTTCCGCCGCCGTCCGCTGGTCCGGCGGGAACCGCTTCTCGGAGAGCAGCAACTGCGCGAAGGCCGAGATGCCGGCCAGCGGGTTGTTGAGCTCGTGGGCCACGCCCGACACGAGCTGTCCGATCGCCGACATCTTCTCCGACTGGATGAGCTGCTCCTGCAGCATCTTCTGGTCGCTGACGTCGCGGATGACGCACAGCACTTCCTCGTCGAGCTGGGGCGTCGAGTAGGTGACCTGGATGGTCCGGACGTCGCCGTCCTTGCGATAGAAGCTCGTCTCGAACAGACCCGTCTCGCCGCTGAGCGCCTTCTGGAAGTGCCCCAGCGCCTTGGGCAGCTCGTCGTCGGGGATCATCGGGGCGAACCACTGGCCCACCAGCTCCTCGCGGCGGTAACCCGAGATGATCTCCGCGGCGTGGTTGAACGTCGTGAAGCGGCCGTTCGCGTCGAACGTCGCGATCGCGTCGGAGGCCGACTCGAACAGGTTGCGGTAGCGGGCCTCCGACCGCGCCAGCGTCTCCTGCGCCCGCTTTTGCTCCGTGATGTCGCGCAGCGTCGCCACCGTGCCGAGCAACTCGCCCTCGACGACCAGCGGCGTCGTGGACACGGCGACCACCCGCTCGTCGCCGCTCGCGCTCACGATCTTCGTTTCGTAGTGCTGTTCGTGACCCTCGACCGCGCGGTGCTCGCGCTCGGCCACGTGCTCGCGCTCCGTGGTGGCGACGAGGTCGTCGATGGGAGTCCCGGGCAGGTCGTCGAGCGGCCGGCCGAACAGCTCGGCCGCGGCGCGGTTGGCGGAGAGCACCTGGCGATCGATGCCGGTGACCACCACCGCATCCGCGAGGGCGGCGATGATCTCGGCCGCCCCGCGCAGGGGATCGAATGCTCGCTTGGGCGCCTCCTTGGTGGAGGTGGCGGGGGGCCGGAGCCCCCGCGACGGCGAAGCGCCCCGGCTCTTACTCATGAGTCGTAGCAGACCACCATTGCGTCCTTCATGAGGGCGAGGCTCTTCGTCGCCGCGTCGGTCACCGAGTGCGGCGTCTCCCCGCGCTTCACGCAATTCTTGATGATCTCGAGCGCGTGAATCGGGTGCTCGTCGTCGTACTTCGCGTGCTCCTCGAGCCACCAGCGCCCCCGCGGCCCGATCTTCTCGTTCTTCGCGAGCCCGCCCAGCGCCTTCTCCGAGATCTTCTGCGCCACGCCCTCCACCGCGTAGTTCGTCGCCGACACCGCCGCGCCGAACGCGGCGCCGCGGCACATCTCGGTCAGGTACCCGTGGAAGGACCGCACTTCGGGATGCATCGGCTCGGGAATCTGGAAGCGCTCCTTGGGAACGCTAAAGCCGTCCCCCATGGCGCGCCACATCGCGTCATGCCGCTTCTCCACCCGGATATTGTCCCGGAAGAAGGCCTTGCCGTCCTCCGGCGAGCGGTCCAGCAGCAGCTGCAGCCACTGCGGGAAGTCGCGGATGATCGGGTAAAAGGCCACGAGGAAATTCTGGATCTTGCCGTCCACGAGCTGGTTCTCGGACGCGTGCACGATCACCGGCGTGTCGAGAATCGCCTCGCGGCTCGGATCCAGCGCGCCATCGAGGTCGGCCACCCAAGCGGGGTGGGGGGTCACCTGCACAGACATCGAGTCTCCCTTCCAGGGGTTCCTGGAAAACGTTATTGGCAAAAGGGGACGGGCGCGGGGCTCAAATCTACCGCCGGGGCCCGAGCACACAAGTTTATGCGTCCCGATAACTTGACGACTTCCGACCGGGCCCGATGTGAGGGCTATTACGGGCGCTTGACAAGATATATCGTGCCATAATATCTTCACGTAGCATCGTATGACGCGGTTTTCCCGGGGGGATTGATATGAGTCGGCAATACGGCTGGGACGCATTCGGGTTCGGCTTCGGACCCCGCAGCTTCTTCTGGCGCGGCCCGCGACGCGGTCGCCGGCAGTGGTTCGAGTCCGGCGACATGAAGTACGTGATTCTCAAGCTCCTGAAGGATAAGCCGCGCCACGGCTACGAAGTGATGAAGGAGCTGGAGGAGCGGATGCGCGGCTGCTACTCACCCTCGCCGGGCACCGTCTACCCCACGCTCCAGCTGCTCGAGGACGAGGGGTTGGTAGTCGCCAAGGACGTCGAGGGCAAGAAGGTGTACCAGGTGACGGACGCCGGGCTCAAGTTCCTCGAGGAGCATCGCGACGTGGTGGACGACATCTTCGAGCGCGTGCAGGACACAGTGGACCGGGCGTTGGGCGGCGCCATGGGTGAGGTGAACCGCGCGGTGGGACGGCTCATGAAGGCCGTGTACCGCGCCGGATGGCGCGCGCGCGACGACGCGACGCGGCAGCGACTCGTGGAGATCCTCAACCGGGCAGTGGCGGACGTCGAAGGGCTCCAGACCTGAAAAACAGCGAGCCCCCTTCCAACGAAGGGGGCTCGCTCACGTAGGTGTCGTCGTGGGTTATGGCCAGCCCTGCTTGCAACCGACGGGCCCGCCCTTCTTGATGGCCGCGTTGACCCAATTCATCTGAACGAGCCAGTCCTTCCCGCCGACGACGATGTTCGCCGTGGCGCCGTTGGACGTCGTATAGGTCGAGCCGAAGTTCCACGCGCACTTGTCGGCGTTCTCGGCGCCGACGGCGTCGTACCAGGCGTCGAGATTCTCGTCCGTGGTGGTTTCCTCGGTCTCGTGGGAGATCAAGTTCACCTCGGCGTCCGCCGCTTCGTCGTTGTTCGGTGAGCCGGCGAGCGCCGAGCAGGCCCCCGGGAAGGCGGGGTCGACGGCGTAGGGCATCGCCGAGTACTTCACGTTGCGCCCGTCTGCGGCGATGTAATAGCCGTGGTAGGCGCAGTACACCGTCCCGAAGCCGCCGCCCGGGTTCACGCCGATTCCCGTGAACACGATGTAGAGCGTGCTCGGGTCGTACGTCAGCGCGCCGCTCGAGAACCCCTCCTCGATCTGCGCGATGATCGCGTCGTCGCTGAGCGTGCTGTAGTCCGTGGGCGGGAGGTTGGTGTTGGACGCCCAGTATTGCGTGTAGTTCACGACGTTGTTGATGTGCGTGTTCGAGCCGTCGAAGTACGTGGTGTTGATGTTGAAGTAGGGCGACCCGCCCAGGTTACTCATGAAGAAGCCGACCAGCGAGCCGTCCGCGCTCCCCGAACCCCTGGTGCCCGGAGCGGGACCACCGTTGTAGATCGTGGCGCCCGACCAGTAGATCGCCGCCACGTTCTGATTGTAGATGATCGGCCCGCCGTGGTAAGAGATCCCTGTGCTGCCGCCGCCCTGGCCGCCGTGGCGGCCTCGGTTCTGGCCGTTCGGCCGCATGACGTGGGTGCGCCCCCTGTGCTGGCCTTGCGATTGGAAGTTCGGTGCCCGCGGCAGGGCGGGCTGGGTAGGGCCACGGGAGTCTGTACACGCTGCGAGCAGCAGACCGCTCCCGAAGGCAACTGGCAACCATCGTCTCATGGTAGCGCCTCCTCGACAGGAATTGTGGACGGCATCGGAAGGCCAGAGACCGGGTGACGCGGGTCACACAGGGCTGTGGTCGGGGAGAAACGCTACGCCGAGGTGGCCAACTTGCAACAGTTTCATACTGAAACGTCGTGTGGCGTCTTGACTGCGCTCACCGACGTCGGCGCAGCTCCGCAAGCGCCCGGGTGGCGTATACGCGCGTCATCTGCTTTCGCCACGAGAGATCGAAATCGGTGTTGTCCAGCGGCTTCGCGGGACGGTACGCCGCGTCGGCCGCCGCGGCGATCGCGTCGTCCGACAACGCCGTGCGCGCGAGCGCGGCGCCGGCCTCCGGGACCTCCTGCGGGTAGCTCGCGACGCCGCCCAGCACGACGCGCGCCTCGGCGACCTCGTTCCCCTTCCATCGCACCCACGCCGCCACCCCCAGCACCGGAAAATCGAACGAGTCGCGGCGGCGCAGCTTGTGGTAGACCGCGTCCCAGCCGTCGGGGATGGGGAGCCGCACTTCCGCGAGGATCTCGTCCGGTTGCTTGGTGAGATAATCGATGCCGTCGTTGTGATAGAACCGCGCCGCCGGCACTACGCGCTCGCCTGCGGGGCCCACGAGGCGGTACTCCGCGCCGATCGCGACCATCACGGGCGCCAGGTCGGAGGAGCTGACTGCCCAGCAGCGCGGCGAGGACGGCGCGACCCAGCAGATGTGACCGTCCTTCTTCATGCAGAAGTCGATCGCCTTGCGCCACTCGTACGTCTGGTCGTAGTAGTTACAGCGCGTATCGAGGCAGAGGTTGCCGCCGAGGGTGCCCATGTTGCGGAGCAGCGGCGTGGAGACCAACTCGGCGGCGTGGGCGACGGCTGGATAACTGCGACGGAACGACGGAAGGACGGAAAGTTCGCTCAGTGTAAGGCAGGCACCCAGCACCGCCCCGGTCGTTCCGTCATTCCGTCCTTCCGTCGCTTTCAGCTCCGCCAGTCCCATAAGCGAGATGACCGTGCGCGGCTCCTGGTGCCGCCGCTTCATATTCGGATACAGGTCCGTCCCCCCGGCGACGTACATGCCCTGCGGGCCGGCGTCCGCCTTCATCGCGAGCGCTTCTTTGAGGGTGCGCGGCTCCAGGTAGGTGAAAAAGGGAAGCCGGAGCATCAGCGCCTCGCCCCCACCGGTAGGGTCTTCTGTCCGACCGTCCGACTGTCCGACTGTCCGACCGCCCTTCCGTCACCGCCCTCCCAGGGAGGAGGCACGCGAGTCGGTTCCGGCCACGCGATGTCGGGGAACCGGTCCGGCCCGTAGCGCGGCTCCTCGCCTTTCGCCTTGCGGCGCAGTGCCTTGAATACCTTCTCGGGCGTGATCGGCACCTCGTCGATGCGCACGCCGACGGCGTCGTAGACTGCGTTCGCGACCGCAGGCATGACCGGGAGCAGCGGCCCCTGCCCGCACTCTTTCGCGCCGAACGGGCCGTTCGGGTCGGGATCCTCGACGACGTAGGTGATCACGTCGCACATCTCGAGCGTGGTGGGACTCTTGTACTCGAGCAGACTCGGGATCTTGTGGACGACGTTGCGATTGCCGCGGTAGGCCATCTCCTCCATCAGGGTCTCGCCCAGACCCATGTAGACCGAGCCCTCGATCTGGCCCATCACGGTGGTGGCGTTGATCGCGCGCCCCACGTCGTGGGCGATCCAGATGCGCGGCACCCGCACGATCCCCGTCGCGGCATCCACGTCCACCTCCGCGACCGCGGCGCTGTACGAGTATGCCGGCGACGGCCCGACCCCGGCCCCGCGATATTTCCCGGGCGCCGGCGCCGGCGTGTACGATCCCACGGTGCCCACGGTCCCCTCGGCCGCCTCCGCGAGCTGCACCGCGGCGGCGAACGTGAGCCCGCGCTCGGGGCGCTCGACGTCGAACACCCGGCGGTCGGCGAAGCCGACGCGCTCCACGGGAATCGCGAGCTGCCGCGCCGCGTGCGGCGCGATGCGGTCGCGCGCCCGCTCGGCCGCCTGGATCGCCGCGTTCCCGGTCATGAGCGTGACGCGGCTCGAGTAGCTGCCGAGGTCCACCGGGGTGAGATCGGTGTCGCCCGTGACGACCGCGATGTCGAACGGGTCGAGGCCCAGCACTTCGGCGACGAGCATCGCGAGGATCGAGTCCGACCCCTGGCCGATCTCGGTCGAGCCGCAGAACACCGTGACGCCGCCGCCGCGGTCGCACTTGAGCTGGACGCCCGAGTGCGGCATCGCGTTCCAATAGATGGGCAGGCCGGCCCCCGTGATGTAGGAGGAGCAGGCGAGCCCGACGCCCTGGCCGGGCGGCAGCTTCCGGAACTTCTCCTTCCACCCCGAGCCTCGGACCACCTTCTCGATGCACGCCCCGAGCCCCATCGTGCCGATCGGCAGCCAGTTCGCGGTGAGCGAGTGGGGCGGGACGAGGTGCTTCAGCCGCAGCTCCGCCGGGTCCATCCCGAGCTGCTCCGCGATCTTGTCGAGGTGGACTTCCAGGGCGAACCGCGGCTGCGGCGTGCCGTGGCCACGCTTCGGTCCGCAGGGCGGCTTGTTGGTGAACGCTCGTGCGCCTTGGAACTTGTACCGTGGAACGTGATACGTGACGGTCTGCAGGGCGCCCGTGTAGTACGTGCTCGCGACGCCATACGAGCCGTAGCCGCCGCCGTCGAGAAGCGATTTGAAGTGCATCGCGGTGATGGCTCCATCCCGCTTCACGCCGGTCTTCACCCACATCAGCGTGGGGTGGCGCCCGCGGTGGCAGTAGAACACCTCCTCGCGGGTGAGCGTGACCTTCACCGGTCGGCCCGTCACCATCGCCAGCTTCGCGACGGCGAGCTCGTGGCTGAAGGGGTCGCTCTTCCCGCCGAAGGCGCCTCCGTTGGGCGTCGCGATCACGCGAATCTTCGCGGGCGGGAGCTCCAGTACCTTGGCGAGCGCGCGGTGCACGTAGTGCGGCGTCTGGGTCGAGCTCCACAGCGTCAGCTTGCCGTCCGGGGGGGGCGACCAGTCGGCGACCGCCGCGTGCTGCTCCATGGGCAGGTGAGTGCTGCCCTCGAAGAACAGCAGGTCCTCGCGCACCAGGTCGGCCTCGGCGAATCCCGCCGCCACGTCGCCGAACTCGAGGTCGATGAGCTTGTGGAGGTTGCCGCTGTCGGCGTAGTCGTGGATCTGCGGCTCGGGGTGGAGGGTGGCGTCGAGGGCGTCGGTGATCGGCCGCAGGGGCTCGTACTCGACCGCGATCAAGTCGAGCGCGGCGGTCGCGGTTTCTTCACTCACCGCGGCGACGGCCGCGACGGGATCGCCCACGAAGCGCGCCTTGTCGAGCGCCAGCGTGTGCTCGTCCTGGCTCACCGGGAGGATGCCGAAGGGGATCGGCAGATCCCGCCCGGTGAGAACGGCTTTCACGCCGGGAACGGCGAGGGCCTGGGAGACGTCGATGCGGACGATGCGCGCGTGGGGGTGGGGGCTCCGCAACAGTTTGGCGTACAGCATCCGCGGGAGCGCGATGTCGTCGGCGAACCTGGTCGCGCCGAGTACCTTCGCCGTGGCGTCGACCTTCCGAAGCGCCCGCCCGACGACGCGGAGCGTGGAAGTGTCTGTCCGACGCTTACCCGTGGCCATACAGGCTCTCCGGCGCTGGCGTCGCGTCCTCGCCTCGCAGGCGGGCCGCAGCCAACTCCACCGCCTCGTAGATCTTGAGGTAGCCGGTGCAGCGGCACAGGTTGCCCGCGAGCGCGTGCTTGATCGCGTCGCGCGTCGGGTTCGGGGTGGCGGCGAGCAGGGCACGGGCGGCGAGCAGGAAGGCGGGTGTGCAGTAGCCGCATTGCGCCGCGCCCAGCTCCGCGAAGGCCTCTTGCAGCGGATGCAGCTTCCCGCCGCCGGCCATCCCTTCCACGGTCGTCACGCGACGGTCCGCGCATGCCAGGCCGAGCACGAGGCAGGACAGCACCGGCGTGCCGTCGAGCAGCACCGTGCAGGTGCCGCATTCGCCCAGCTCGCAGCCGTGCTTCGTGCCGGTGAGGCCCAAGTCCTCGCGCAGCACTTCGAGCAACGTCTTGTGAGGCGCGAACGCGACCTCCACCGGCTCGCCGTTCACCTCGAGCGCGATCTTTGCCTTGGCGTCGGGGGGGGCCATGGTTCCGAAACGTAATCTTGATAAGCGCACGGTGCCGCGCCAGCTTTCGGGCCCGAACTGGAGCCACGGAGCGCTGAATGAAGGCGGATAGGCGGATAGGCGGATGGACGGTTAGTCTGCTCCTCATCGTGCTATCCGTCTATTCGCCTACCCGGCTATCCGCCCAGGACTACCGTGCCCAGGCCCTGCGCATCCTGCGGTCGGTCCCCTTGATCGACGGCCACAACGACATCGCCGACGCGATCCGGCACCGCGGGGGGCTCGACTCGGTGGACTTCGCCGCACCGCAGCCAAAGCTCATGACCGACCTGCCCCGGATCCGAGCCGGCGGCATGGGCGGCCAGTTCTGGGCCGCCTACGTGCCCGTCACCACCATGGACTCGGGCCCCCATCCCGCCGTGTACGCGCTCGAGCAGATCGACCTCATCCACCGCCTGTGCGCGAAGTACCCCCACCGCATGGCGATGGCGTACACGGCCGCCGACGTGCAGCGCAACTTTGCCGCAGGGAAGTTCTCGTGCCTCATCGGCATCGAAGGCGGCCATGCCATCGAGAACTCGCTCGGGGCGCTGCGCATGTTCTACCGGCTGGGCGTGCGCTACATGACGCTCACGCACTGGCGCAGCCTCGACTGGGCCGTGGCGTCCACCGACACCGCGCACCGCGGCCTTTCGACGTTCGGGAAGCAGGTCGTGCTCGAGATGAATCGGCTGGGAATGCTGGTAGATCTGTCGCATGTCAACGACGTGACCATGTCCGACGCGCTGCACGCGTCGCGCGCGCCCGTGATTTTCTCGCACTCGTCGGCCCGCGCGCTCACGGACCATGCGCGGGACGTGCCGGACTCGATCCTCAAGCTCGTGGCGGCGAACGGCGGCGTGGTGATGGTGAACTTCAACCCGGGGTTCGTTTCGGACGCGGTGCGGGTATACGAGGACGGCATGCAGGCGCGTGCCCGCGCGTTGCGCGGCGGGGGAGCCGATTCCGGCGCGATCGCCGACTCGACGAAAGCGTGGGCGGCGCGCGCACCGAGAGCGACGCTCCAGCAGGTGGCGGACCACATCGAGCATATCCGCGACGTCGCGGGCGTGGATCACGTGGGGCTGGGCTCCGACTTCGACGGCATCACGGAGGTGCCGGTGGGGCTCGAGGACGTGTCGAAGTTTCCCGATCTGATCGCGGAGCTGCTGCGGCGTGGGTGGAGTGAGCCGGACGTGAGAAAGGTCGCTGGGCTGAACACGCTGCGGGTGCTCCAGGCGGCAGAGCGGGTGGCCGGGGAGATGCGGGCGGGGAGATAGCGGGCAGGGGCAGGGGGGCAACGGTTGCACGCGGCCGCGCCGGCGAGATATTGCTAGAGTCCCCTAGCGGGAGGCCGCACCATGAAACAAGCCGTCAACGAGCGAATCGCGCACGGATTGGTCGCCGGTGTGCTCGCGGGGCTGGTCGTCGCGCTTTGGTTTCTGGTCGTCGACGCCCTCGCGGGCCGGCCCTTCCATACGCCCGCGGTGCTCGCGAGCGCGCTGTCCGGGCAGGACCTCGCGACACCGAGCTTCCGTCTGATCGCGGCCTATACCGTGGTGCATTTCGCCGTGTTCGCGCTGCTCGGCGTCGCCGTGGCGGCGGCGATCGCCGCCTTGCGGATGCCGCCGCGCCTGCTGCTCGGTGTGCCGTTCGGTATCGTGGCGCAGGAGCTGGTCTTCTACGCCGGGCTGCTGCTCAGCGGCACCCACCGCGTGGCGGTGGTCCCGTGGCCGCACGTGGTGGCCGCGAACGTCCTGTCGGGCTTCGTCCTCATGGCCTACCTGCACCGCGCCGAGCACGCGCAGCGCCCGTTCGGGTTGGGCGCGCTCAAAGATCAGCCGCTCCTCGCGCAAGGTCTCGTCACGGGCCTGATCGGAGCCGGCGTGGTCGCGCTGTGGTTCTTCATGCTCGACGTGGCCGCCGGCCAGCCGCTCCGCACGCCGGCCGCGCTCGGGGCCGCCCTGCTGTTCGGCGCGTCCAACGTCGTGGCGATCCAGGTGAACCTCGGCATCGTGGCTGCGTATACCGTGGTGCACGTCGCGGCGTTCGCGGTCGCCGGGACCCTGTTCGTGGCGATCGGGGAGCAAGTCGAACGCACCCCCGCGCTCATCCTGCTCGTGGGGATGGCCATGATCGTGCTGGAGGCGGGCGCCGTTGCGGTGCTCGCGCTGGGCGCGCAGTGGGTGCTCGGCACGCTCGGCGTCTGGTCGGTGCTGGTTGCCAACGCGCTGGCGGTATGCGCCATGGCCTGGTACGTCTGGGCCACCCACCCGGTGCTACGGCGCCGGCTGCGCGAGCCGGTGCAAGTGCACGTTTGACGTCATCCGTCATCCGTTATCCGTGATCCCCGGAGGACAGGGAAGTGATGGATGACGGACGACGGATGACGGACGACGTGGGTCTGTGCCGCACCTGCCGCTGGGTACAGGTCGTCACGAACCGGCGAGGCTCGACGTTCTTCCGCTGCAGGCTCGCCGACGCCGACGCGCGGTTCGTGCGGTACCCGCCACTGCCGATGCTGCGCTGCGCCGGATACGAGAAAGCACCCCGGGAACCGGGAGCCGAGCCCGAGCCGTACCTAGGAGGCACGGCTCCCGGGTGAGACGCGAGACGTAACTCCGCCCCGCATCCGCACCTACAATGAAAATGCCGGACGGCCCATTGCGCCGGCGCGTGGGTCTTCCCACCTTGGGTCCCGCGCCCCCGTCCATCACACTCGAGGTCATTTGTGGCTCAGCAACGCCCGCTGGAGCGCGCCAAGCTGTTCTTTTTCCGCCACTTCGAGCGGATCTTCGTGCTGCTCCTCGTGCTCGCGATGGTCGGGATTCATGCCTTCGTGGACCAGAAGTTCGCATTCCTGAGCTTCTACTATCTGCCGCTGATTCTCGCCGGCTTCTACGGCGGCCGGCGCTTTGCGGTGATGGCGGGGGTGTTCGTCGTCGCGCTGGTCTTCTACTACCAGTATTTCGAGGGCCTCGACATGCTCCCGGGCTTCTACGGCGGGGCGCTGCTGACCCTCGTGCCGTGGGCCGGCTTCCTCATCCTCACGGGGTACGTCGTGGGCGGGCTGGCCGAGCAGCGGGAGGCCCGGCTCGCGGACGTGAAGAACGCCTACCTCGCGACGTTGGAGCTCCTCACGTACCACATCGAGTCCACCGAGCGGCATCAGTTAGGGCACTCGAACCGCGTGGCGGAAGCGGCGGCAGAGATCGCCCGGGAGCTCGCGCTCCCGGCGGAGGACGTGGAGAACCTGCGGGTGGCCGCGCTGCTGCACGAAGTGGGGACGCGCGACCAGCGGCTGCTGCGGCTGTTGTCGCGCTCGGTGACGGACTCGACGGTCACCGTAGCGCGCGCCATGCGCGGCGCGGCCGAAATCATCGGCGAGTACGGCCACTATTACGAGATCGTGGGTGAGGACTGGGACATCGAGGCCCTCCCGATTCCGCTGACGGTGAAGATCTTGGCGGTCGCCGACGCATTCGAGACGCTGCAGATGGCCACGCCGGTGCGGCCGGCATTCCCGAAGTGGAGCGCGCTGGAAGAGGTGGAGAAGGGCGCCGGGAAGACGTTCGCGAAGGAAGCGGTGCGGGCGTTGCGCGTCGTCGCGGGCCGGCCCGAGGTCGCGGGCGCCGGTGCCGAGCTGAAAGTCGTCTAGTGCCGTTCCAACTTGTTGTCCCGAATGGTTGGTGGAACAAGTTGCAACGGCACTAGGCGCCGCCCCGAGGCTCGCGGCGCCCGTTCGCGACGCCGCCCGCCACGCCCACCCCGAACGCCACCGCCGTTCCGACGGTCACCACCGGAAGCGCCGCGATCGGGAGCGCGACGGCAGTGGCGGCGAGCCCGGCGATGAGCGGTGCGGAGGGCCGACGCACCGCGTCGACGAACCGCAGCCGGCGCCGCACGAAGCTGCGCGCCGCGACGAATCCCCCGCCCAACGCTGCCGCCCCCACGAGTAAGCCGAAGATCATTGGCAGCCCCCCCTTTCGGGTCGTCGTACGCAACTTGCGGCGGCGGAGTTTCTGCCGCAAATCTTCGGCGTGAGTGGTCCCTCCCGAACTGTGCGCGTCGCCGCCGTGCAGGCGGCGAGGACGCCCGGGGAACGTCGAAGGGGAGAGTAATCTTGTGACGATGAGATCCGTGTCCGCCGCAGCCGGCCTCGCCGCCGTACTCGCCGTCTATCCGTCTACCCGCCTATCCGCCCAGTCTTCTCTCCGCGTCCCCTACACGACCTTCACCCTGCCCAACGGCCTCGAGGTGATCCTGCACGAGGACCACTCGCTGCCGGTGGTGGCGGTGAACACGTGGTATCACGTCGGCTCGGCCGACGAGCGGCCCGGCCGAACCGGGTTCGCCCACCTGTTCGAGCACATCATGTTCATGGGCTCGCAGCACGTGCCGACCGGAGAGTTCGACCGGCTGCTCGAGGCCGCGGGCGCCGACAACAACGCCTCCACGACCGAGGACCGTACCAACTACTACGAGAGCGGGCCGAGCAACGCGCTGTCGCTGATGCTGTGGCTCGACGCGGACCGTATGGGATTCCTCCTTCCCGAGATCACGGCGGAGAAGGTGGACATCCAGCGCGGCGTGGTGCAGAACGAGCGGCGCCAGAGCTACGAGAACCGGCCCTACGGGCTGGCGGAAGAGAACATCCTCGAGCGGCTCTATCCGTCCGACCACCCGTACCACTGGCCGGTGATCGGCTCGATGGCCGACCTTTCCGCGGCCACGCTCGAGGACGTGCGGGGGTTCTTCCGCACCTACTATGCTCCCAACAACGCCACGCTCGCGATCGCGGGGGACATCACGCCGCGCGACGCGCGGCGCCTCGCCGAGCGCTACTTCGGCGACATCACGCGCGCGCCTGCGCCGACGCGCACGCCGCCGCCGCCGGTGACCCTCGCCGCGGACGTCCACGCCGTCCTCGAAGACCGGGTGCAGGTGCCGCGGGTGTACGTGGCGTGGCACACCATGAAGGCGTTCGCGGAGGGCGACGCGGCGCTCGACGTGCTGGCGAACGTGCTCGCAGGTGGGCGGTCGTCGCGGCTGTACCGGCGGCTCGTCTACGAGCTGCAGATCGCGACGGACGTGGTCGCGTTCCAGGACGGTGGGCGGATCGACGGGAAGTTCGAGCTGTGGGCCACGGCGCGGCCCGGGCACGACCTGACCGAGCTGCAGCGGGTAATCGAGGAAGAGCTGAAGCGACTGGCCGAGCAGGGCCCCACGGCGCGCGAGGTGGCGCGGGCGCAGAACACGTTCGAAGCGCAGTTCCTCTCCCGCATGGAACGCGTCGGCGGCAAGGCGGATCAGTTGAACTTCTACAACTACTTCGTCGGCACACCCGACTACTTCCAGAGCGATCTGGACCGCTACCGCGCGGTGAGTGCGGCGGACGTGCAGGCGGCGACGCGACGCTACCTCGTCGACGCCCATCGCGTTGTGCTGAGCGTCGTGCCGCAGGGGAAGCCGGAGCTGGGGGTGAAATGAGGCCGGGTAGACGGATAGCCGGATGGGCGGATAGCAGCGACGGCTCAGCGCGGGCGGCGGTGGCTCTCGGCTGCGCCTGGCTCCTATCCGTCTATCCGGCTATCCGCCTATCCGCCCAGGTCGATCGCAGCAAGCCTCCCGCGCTGCCACCGCCCCCCGCCCTGAAGCTGCCGGCCGTGCAGACGGCCACGCTCCCGAACGGGCTCACGCTCGCCGTGGTCGAGATGCACAAGGTGCCGGTGGTGGACGTCCAGGTACTGCTCGACGCGGGCGCCGCGCGCGATCCGGCGGACGTGCCCGGGCTCGCGACGTTCACGGCGGCGATGCTGCAGCAGGGGGCGGGGAAACGCGCCGCGCTGGACATCGCGGACGAGGCGGCGTTCCTCGGCGCCCAGCTCAACACCGCCGCGAGCTACGACGGCGCCACGGCGTCGCTGCACGTGCCCAAGCGGCGCCTGGCGCCGGCGCTCGATCTCCTCGCCGATGTGCTGCTGCGCCCGACGTTCCCCGACTCCGAGGTCACGCGGCAGCGCGAGCTGCGCGCGGCCCAGCTGCTGCAGCAGCGCGACGAGCCGGTCGCCGTCGCGAACGTCGTCTTCCCGGCCGTCGTGTACGGCCCCGGCCACCCGTACGGCCACCCGCTGAACGGGACCGACGGGGCGACGGTGGCGCTCACGCGCGACCGCGTCACGCAGTTCTACCGGGCCGCGTACCGACCCGGCGCGGCGTACCTGCTGATCGTGGGGGACGTGACGCTGGGGGAGGCGCGCCGGCTCGTGGCAGCGCGGTTCGGCGCGTGGGAGCGGGCCGACGTTCCCGCGCCGCCCAGCGCTCCGGCGCCCGCGCTCGCCCCGCGTGCGGTGTACCTGGTCGACAAGCCGGGGGCGGCGCAGTCGGTGATCCGGATCGGCCACATCGGCCCGCCGCGCACGTCGCCCGACTGGTACGCGCTCGAGGTGCTGAACACGATTCTCGGCGGCGCCTTCACCTCGCGCCTCAACCAGAACCTGCGCGAGACGCACGGCTACACCTACGGGGCCTTCTCCCAGTTCGTGCCCCGCCGCATGACGGGCGCGTTCGTGGCGCTCGCGTCCGTCGTGACGGCCAAGACCGACAGCTCGCTCATCGAGTTCCTGAAGGAGCTGCGCCGCATCCGCGACGAAGCCGTGCCGGCGGACGAGCTCGCCAAGGCGAAGGCGTACATCACGCTGGGTCTGCCCGGCGACTTCGAGACGACCGGCAGCGCCGCCGCGCGGTTCCGCGAGCTCCTCACCTACGGGCTGCCGCTCGATTACTTCGACCGCTACATCGACCGGGTCAACGCGGTGACCGTCGAGGAGGTGCAACGGGTGGCCCGGCAGTACGTCGATCCCGACCACTTCGACATCGTGGTGGTGGGGGACAAGGCCCGGATCGAGGCGGGGGTCAAGGCCCTGAGCGAGGGGCCCGTGCTGTATCGCGACCTTTGGGGGCAGGAGATCCGCTAGTCACCACCGGATCGCGGCACTCGCCCACGTGAAGCCCGAGCCGAACGCCGTCAACACCAGGAGATCGCCGCGCGCCAGCCGTCCCGCGCACACCGCTTCGTCGAGCGCGATGGGAATCGACGCCGCCGTGGTGTTGCCGTAACGCTGGATGTTCACGTAGACCTGGTCGTCCCGCAGGCCGAGCACCTTCTGCACCATCTCGATGATCCGGAGGTTGGCCTGATGGGGGACCAGCAGCGTGACGTCGGCGGGGCACAAGGCGTTCACCTGGAGCGCGTGGGCGACCGCCTGTGGCATGAGCAGCGAGGCGAACTTGAACACCTCGCGGCCTTCCATCACCGCCCGATGTTTCCCCTCGCGCAGCAGCGCTTCGCTGATGTACGGGTCATGAGCCAGGCCGGGCGCGTCCACCCACAACTTCTCGGCGTGCCGCCCGTCGGCGTAGAGGTGGGTCGAGAGCACGCCCCGGTCGGGATCGTCGGTCGGGCCCAGGATCGCCACACCGGCGCCGTCGCCGAACAGCACGGCAGTGTCCCGGCCGCGCGTCGTCTTGTCCAGACCGCGCGAGTGGACTTCGGCGCCGACCAGCAGGACCCGACGATACTGGCCCGTCCGGATCCAGGCGTCGGCGACCGAGAGGCCGTACAGAAAGCCCGAGCACTGATTGCGCACGTCGATCGCGGGGATGTCGGCGAGGCCGAGCTCCCGCTCGAGAAAGACGCCGTTGCCGGGCTGGAAGTGGTCGGGGGTACAGGTACAGTAGACGATGCAGTCGAGGTCGGCGGGCTGGAGCTGGGCGCGCGCGAGCGCCTTGCGCGTCGCCTCGCACGCCAGGCCGACGCCGGTCTCGCCGTCCGAGACCCAGTGGCGCGTCTTGATCCCCGAGCGCTGGGTGATCCATTCGTCGGAGGTGTCCATCAGCTGCGCGAGGTCCTCGTTGGAGACGACGCGCGCGGGGACGTGGAACGCGGTGGCGATGAACTCGGTGCGCGGCATGGGTCTTTCCTTGCGGGAAATCGGCGCAGGGGGAAGATTTCGCCCCCGAGCCGCCAAATGCAAGGGCGATTATGGATCTCACGGTCAGCCGCGAGCAGTACGACGCCGTGCGCGAGGCGCGGCACCTGCCCGACGTCCTGCGGAAGGTCCTGGACGGCGCCGCCCGCGCCCGCGACGGGTACGTCCTCCACCTCACCTACGAAGAAGCGACGGCGCTGAACGAGCTGTGCGCTTGGAACGTGCACACCGACGCGAGCGGCGCGGTCACGCCCGACTCGCGGGTGTTCGACGAGCTGGTGCGGGCGATCCTGACCCACCCGGATTACTGACGGACAGTCGGACGGTCGGACTGTCGGACGGAAAGGCGACATGACGAAACGGCTGCTGGTTCTGCTCGGGTGCATCACCCTTCCCCCTTCCCTCTTCCCCCTTTCCCGTCTTTCGGCGCAGCAGCGCGCGATGACGATCGACGACTACCTCGCGCTCAAGTCCGTGGGCGATCCGCAACTCTCACCCGACGGGCGGTGGGTGGCGTACACGGTGACCGAGTACTCGCTGAAAGACAACCGCGGCACGACGCGCGTCTGGCTCGCCGACGTCGCGACCGGGCAGACCCGGGAGGTCAGCGCCGGGCCCGGCTCGGACCGGCAGCCGCGCTGGTCGCCCGACGGCAAAGCGCTTGCGTTCGTCGCCACGCGTCAGAACGGCGCGCAACTCTGGCTGCTCCCGATCGGCGGTGGCGAAGCGCGCCGGGTGACGGATCTCCCCGACGGTGTGTCCGATCCGGTCTGGCTCCCCGACGGGAAGGGACTGCTCGTCACGAGCGACCTCAAGTGGCCTCCCCAGCAGGAGATCGACCGGCGCAACGGCGATTACCCCACCGAGGCGCGGCTGTGGACCGAGCTGCTGTGGCGCCACTGGGACGACTGGCGGGCCGGCAAGCGGCAGCACGTCTTCCACGTCACGCTCGCCGACAACCGCGCGAAGGACATCACGCCCCTGGATCACGATGTCCCCACCATCGCGACGAGCGGAGACGGGGACGTCGCGGTCGCGCCCGACGGGAGGGAGATCGCCGTCGCGCTGCACGGCGACTCCACCGTGGCTGACAACACCAACGTCGATATCTACCTGATGGGCCCCGACGGCTCGGGGATGCGCCCGCTGACGACAAACCGCGGCGCCGACAACACGCCGCGGTACTCGCCCGACGGCCGGTGGCTCGCCTACCTCTCGATGGAGCGGGCGGGGTTCGAAGCGGATCGGCAGCGCGTGATGCTGGTCGGACGGTCGGACGGTCGGACAGGCGGTCAGGCGCTGGAGGCCACGAAAGGCTGGACGCTGTCCGTCGGATCCTACGGGTTCTGTCCCGACTCGAAATGCCTGTACGCAGTCGTCGAAGAGCGGGGGCGCGAGAACGTCTACCGTATCGACGTGCCGTCCTTCCGTCGTTCCGTCGCCGTTTCTGGCGGCGGCGTCAACACCAGCGTGAGTGTGGCGCCCGACGGCAAGACCCTGGTCTACCTGCACCAGTCCAACACCCAGCCGGCCGAGGTCTGGGCCGGGGGGGGGCGACAACTCACGCATCACACGGACCAGGCCGTGGCCCAGCTGGACGTGAAGCCCCTCGAGGAGTTCGGCTTCGTAGGGGCGCGCGGCGACTCGGTGTTCGGCTGGATTCTGAAGCCTCCGGGGTTCGATCCGGCCCGGAAGTACCCGCTCGTCTATCTCGTGCACGGCGGGCCCCAGGGCGCCTGGGACGACAACTGGCATTCGCGCTGGAACTACCAGATGTTCGCCGCGCGCGGCTACGTCGTGGCGGCCGTCAACTTCCACGGCTCGACCGGCTACGGCCAGAGGTTCACGGACGCGATCTCCGAGCACTGGGGCGACTACCCGTTCGAGGACTTGATGAAGGGGCTCGACGTCGTGGCGCGGCTCTCCTACGTGGATTCGACGCGGATGGGGGCGGCGGGGGCGTCGTACGGCGGCTACATGATCTATTGGCTCGCCGGCCACACGAACCGGTTCAAGGCGCTGGTGGCGCACGACGGCGTGTTCAACCCGGTGAGCATGGCAGGCTCGACTGAGGAGCTGTGGTTCATGGATTGGGAGTTCGGCGGCGCCCCGTACACGAACCGCGCGCTGTACGAGAAGTGGTCGCCCCTCAACTTCGTCCAGAACTGGAAGACGCCCATCCTCATCGTGCACTCGCAGCTCGACTACCGCGTGGACCTCTCGGAGGGCTATCAGGCCTTCACGGCCGCGAAGGTGCTGGGCGTGCCGGCGAAGTTCCTGTACTTTCCGGACGAGGGACATTGGGTGACCCGGCCGCGCAACCGTCGCCTGTGGTGGGGCGCGGTGCTCGACTGGCTCGACCAGTACCTGAAGCCGGCCGCCACCACGGGAGCGCGCCAGTGAGCGAGCCTTTCCTGAAGATCCTCACGCGGAACACGCTCGTCGCCCTGGTGCTCGGCGCCGTCTTGCTGGTTGTGCTCCCCCGCCACGGCTCCCTCGGCGCCGACTTCGTCGACACCTTCATCGTGGCGTTCTGCTTCACGTTCCTCGGGCGGTACGTCGACGCGATCCTGCTCGCGCTGCCCGACATTCACACCGGCGTGGGGCCGCTGGTGCGCGCGGCCGGTTGGTTCGCAGGGGGGCTGTGGTGCTACGTGGTGGCGCGCTGGTTCTGGATCCGGTTCGGGCGGGACTTGAACGAGCTGCCGGGGCTCTTGTGGGGTGGGGTGTTTCTCGTGGTGCTCGAGATGGTCATGAACACCGTTGCACGACGGCACGACGGCACGTCACCCGAGTGAGCTGGTCGGGTTCGGGCAACGTGCCGTCGTGACGTCGTGAACGCAGTTACGGTTTCACCCACATGTTGTTCCCCCGCCGCACGTCCGGAAAGTTCTGTCGTGGGTCGATCTCCACCTTGACCACGTCGGCGGGGATCTTCCGGTCGAAGCTGTAGTGGTTCCCCAGGAACCAGACCTCGACCGGGAGGCGCACGTCTTCCGCCGTGCCGTTGGCGTAGCTCAGGCGCAGGTCCACGGGCATCGGCAGCGCGCCGGGGCTCGAGAGGTATACGGAGGCGGTGGCGCCGCTGGAGTCCGTCCGGGTGCGCACCGAGTCGATCGCGAGGTCGACCACGTCCGTGCGGTAGAACCAACCGCGCCAGAACCACGACAGGTCCTCGCCCAGCGCGTCGTCCATCGTGCGGAAGAAATCGGCCGGCGTGGGGTGCTTGTACGCCCAGCGCCGGATGTACTCGCGAAATGCCGCGTCGAACCGTGTGGTGTCGTCGAGGATGTGGTGGCGCAGCAGATAGAGCCCGGTCGCCGGCTTGTTGTACTCGACCTGGCCGAGCAGCCGCGGCGACACGCGGTCGGCGGGGAGGATCGGAGGCTGATCCAAACCGGTGGCGGCGAACTGCGCCCACTGCGGCGCCACGCCGCGGCCCTGGGGGGCCGTGTCGTGGTAGAAGGCCAGCCCCGAGTAGATGTTGATGAAGCTGTTGAACCCCTCGTCCATCCACGCGTACAGCCGCTCGTTCGATCCTACGATCATCGGGAACCACTGGTGGCCCAGCTCGTGCGTCGTCACTCCGAACAGGCCGCGTAGGCCCGAGCGGTGCGAGCAGAACACGATCATCGGGTATTCCATCCCGCCCACGGGCCCGGCCACGTTGATCGCGGTCGGGTAGGGGTAGCGGAACCACTGCTGCGAGTAATGCTTGATCGAGTGCCGGGCGTATTCGGTGGAGCGCGCCCAGTCGGCGTTCGCCTCGGGCGGGTAGAATGACTGGATCAGGCTGCCATCGTAGCCGCTCGCGTCCCAGATGAAATTCGCGGCGGCCGCCCAGGCCACGTCGCGCACGTTCTTGGCGACGAAGTGCCACGTGAGCGTGCGGTCCGCCCCCCCCGCCCCGGCGGGCCGGCTGAACGGCTGGCCGACCTCGGTCTTCGCGATGATCGGGAGGGTCGTGTCGGATTTCAGCGCCTGCGCCAGGCGCGCCCGCTGGGTGGCCGTGAGCACCGCGGCGCGGTTCACGAGCGTGCCCGTCGCCGCGACGACGAAGCTCCGGGGGACGGTGATCGAGACGTCGAAGTCGCCGTACTCGAGGTAGAACTCGCCCTGGCCGAGGTACTGCTCCGTGTTCCAGCCGCGCACGTCGTCGTACACGGCGAGCCGCGGGTACCACTGCGCGACTTCGTATAGCCAGCCGCTGGCGAATTGCTCCCGCCCCATGCGGTCGGAGCCGTGCTCGGGGACTTCGAACGAGTAGCCGACCTCGAGCGTGGCGGCCTGCCCGGGCGCGAGCGGCCGATCGAGATCGACCCGCATCATCGTGCCGTTGACTGCCGTCCTCAGCGCCGGCCGACCGACCGCCTGACCGCCCGTCCCCCTGACCGCCCTCACGTAGGCGATCGTGTACCCGCCCTCGAACCCGCGGCCCGAGAAGCGCGCGTCGGTGGGGTTGAGCGCCGCGCCGCGGCTCGCAGCGCGGTAGATGTTCTGGTCGAGCTGCAGCCAGAGGTAGGTCAGCGTGTCGGGCGAGTTGTTCGCATAGCGGATCGTTTCCGTCCCCGAGAGCGTGTGCGTCGCGGTGTCGAGCGCGGCGCGGATCGTGTAGTCGGCGCGCTGCTGCCAGTAGCGCGGGCCCGGCCGCCCCGACCCTTCGCGGATCAGGTCCGGCGCGGGGAGCGCGAGCCGCCGGAACGGCGACGTGTCGCCGACCTGCGGCGGCAGGCCGGTCGGGGGCGGGGGCGCGGGCGGGGGGGGCTGCTGCAGCGCGGCGAGAACGACAGCGAGTGCGAGCATCGGGCGCGGTCCTCGAGGAGTGGGAAGCGGGCGGAAATCTATTCCGTCGACTTGGCTTCTTGGAGGTACCCCGTCGCCACGCCACCCACCACCATCGCAAGCCCGAGCCAGCCGAGCGCGGAGAGTTGCTGATTGAACAGCAGCAGCGCGAGCAGGGTGCCGACCACGGGCTCGATCGTCGCGGCGACGGCCGTGGGCGCCGCGTCGATGCGCCGTACGCCGGCGAAGAACAGGAAGTTCGCCGCGAGGACCGAGCCCAGCGAGAGCAGCACGATATAGGTCCAGGCGCCGACGCTGTGCGGCGGCAGGGGTGGATGCCCGGCGAGCGGTAGAACCAACGCGAGCACCACGATGCCGCCGATGATCTCGAGGAACAACACCTGCACGGCGCCGTAGCGCGGAACCGCGAAGCGCGCCAGCAGCGTCGTCCCTGCGTACGACAGCATCGCGAGCAACCCGCCCGCGACGCCTTCGAGCAGGCTGGGCAGCGGGATCGCGGCGGTGCCGGCGCCGTGGCTACCGCCGCGCACCGTAAGGGCCGCGCCCAGCATCACGACGACGGCGAGGACAATCCGCAGCGGCGTGAGCTCCTCGCCGAGGATCGGTTTCGCGAGCATGGCGACGAGGACCGGGGCGATGTAGAGCAGCGCGGCCGCGCCCGCCACGCCCGTGCCCGCGATCCCGAACTGGTAGGCCACCTCGAACAGCGCCACCAAGACGCCGCCCCCGAGTCCGACGAGCAGCCACCCGCGCCGGTCGATCCGGAACAGCTGCGGCCGGAACAGGCCGTAGACGAGGAGGCCGACGAGGCCGATCACGAGGCGCCAAAAGCCGATGCCGGTGATCGCCTCGCCGGCGCGGTACAGGGCGGTCGAGAGCGGGCCCGTCGTGCCCCACACGGCACCGGCCAGGAGGGCGAAGACGTAGCCCGCGAGGCGGCTCGCCCGCGCGGTCATCTGTGGGGTGGTGGCGGTCATGGGCCGAAGGATAGAACCCCTCGGCGCGCCGAGCTAGTTCCGGGCCGTCTCCGGCAGCACGGTGAGCGTCGCCGCCACGCCCGCGTGGTCCGAGGGCAATCGCCGACGAGCAGGATCGGGCGGGGACTCAGGAGGCTGTCAAATCCCCCCGGAGCACCGTCACCGCCTGGCCGCCCAGCACCACGCGGTCGCCGTTGAGACGCACCCGGACCACGCCGCCGCGGGGCGACGCCTGGTACGCCGTCATCTCCGTTTTCTTGAGCCGCTCGCTCCAGAACGGCGTGAGCGCGCAGTGCGCCGAACCGGTCACGGGGTCTTCGCGCACGCCGGCGCGGGGCGCGAAGAAGCGCGACACGAAGTCATAGCCGGTCGTGGTCGCGCGGCTTGTGACGATGATGCCACGGGCCTCCACGCGCTCGAGGGCCATGAAGTCCGGGTCGAGGCCCCGGAGCTGGTCCTCGGACTCGACCTCGACGAGATAGTCGAACTTGCTCCGGCCGACCCAGCGCGGCGTGCTGCCCAGCGCCTCGCCGAGCCCCGCAGGTGCCGCTGCGGGTGCGGCTGGGGTCGCGGGGAAGTCGAGCTCGATCCAGTCGCCCTTCCGATCGGCGGTCAAGACGCCGCTCTTGGTGTGGAACCGCGCCTGGCGTCCGGCGGGCACGTGGCCGTCCTCCCACAGCACGTGCGCGCTGGCGAGCGTCGCATGGCCGCACAACGCCACCTCGACCGCGGGCGTGAACCAGCGCAGCGCGTAGCCGTCGTTCCGGGGGTGGAGAAACGCGGTCTCGGAGAGGTTCATCTCGCGCGCGACGTCCTGCATCCACCGCTCGTCGCGCGGCGCGGGGAGCACGCACACCGCCGCCGGGTTGCCCCCGAACGGCCGATTGGTGAAGGCGTCCACCTGCACGATCTTGAGGGACATAAAACGTTAAGTGGAGTCTAGGGTTGCGGTGTCTGAGTTCTGTTCAACTCCTGCTCTCCTCAAGGTCGACGCGCGCCGTGCGGTCCGTGATTATGAGGGACTGAATCCCTACTCGGCCCCAGCGTCCTTCAGGACGCGCTGCCGCCGAGCAGGGGCCGCTTCCCTTTTCCTTCGTCCACGCTCCGTCGTCCACACTCGGTCCCTGTCTCGGCCCGTCCCCAACCTCCTCGCATGGCTCTCCTAAGTTAGCCGTTGCCCGAGCCATTGCGTCAACGCGTGCACGCCGAGGCCCAGCAGGACGGCGCCGAGCAGCAGCCGGGCCTCGTAGTGGGCGATGCGGCCGAGCGCCGCGGTGGCCGCGGCGCCGTAGGCGTAGCCCACCCAGGTGAAGAGCAGCGCCCAGGCGAGGGCCGTGCCGACGTTGTAGCGCAGGAATCGCAGCGTCCCAACCCCGACGACGCCGCACAGGATGGGCAACGGGAGGCGGATACCGTAGGCGAAACGCATGGCGAGCATCACGCGGGCGTCGTTGCGCCGCACCCGCGCGCGGGCTCGAGCGACCGCCGGTTGCGAGCGGGCGGGAAAGCGGGCAAGCAGCGCGTCGCCGTAGCGACGGCCCAGCGCGAAGTAGATCTGGTGTCCGGCGATCGCCGGGACGCAGGCCACGAGGGACACCGCCCACCACGGCCAGTAGCCCTGTGCCGCGAGCGAGCCGCCGACGATGACGGCCGCTTCTCCCTGGAGCCAGGCCCAGACGAACAGCACCGGGCCGCCGTAGCTGTGAATGACCGCGCCGATGTCCATCGGGGCGCGGAGAAATCTATGCGCTTACGCGGAATGTCAGGACGCTCAGCGGGCTGAGACCGTCGGTGATCATGAGCCGTGCTCCTTGCAGGGCAGGGCCCTCAGAGTCGCTTCCCGCTCGCGCACGCTGCGCCGCGCCCGGGCCCTGGACAGGTTCCAGGTCCGCCAGTCGTCGTCCCGGGTCCAGCGTCCGAGGAGCCGTGCCGCGGCCAAGCATTTCTGGCGCTCGTCGAGCTGCGGGAACGCCGCCAGCAGGTCGGGCACGGCGTCGGCGCTCAGCGAGGCCGCGTACGCAGCGTCGAACGGGCGGTGGCTTGGCAGGCGGGAGAGATTCGTCCGCACGATGAAGGCGTCGGGATTGAGCAGGTGCAGGCCCGCGAGCACGGCGAACCCTTGGACCAGCGCGCCGAATGCGAATCGTCGGGGCCGCCCACGCAGCGCCGTCCAGCCGAACCACGCGAACACACCGGCCAGGTACGCCATGAAGGCGGTGGCGTACAGCCTGATCTCCGACAGCCCGAACTCCTCGACGTAGAGCCACACCCGCCGCAGCGCGGACACCATGACGACGGCCAGCAGAACAAGGAGCAACCCAGCGAGGTAGCGGAACATGCGCTGGTGCTCCCGCGGCTCCTTGCGAAGCGCCCAATCTCCGCCGAGCAGGATGGGCAGGACCAGGGAGCTCGCCGCGACGAGCTCGAAGAACCCGTGGCGTGCGTACTCGGCATAGGTCAAGTCTGTGGTACGTTGAATCAACTCCGCGCCGCCAAAAAAGTAGCGGAGCTGGACGACGACGAAGACGAGGAACAGCAGATCGAGCAGGCCCAGCGCGGTGCCGACGGGGACGATGCCGAGCGTCAGGTTCTGGGGGGCGGCGAGGGGGAGGGGCGGTGTCGTACGGACGACGCTGCCCCAGAAGTATCCGGCGGCGAGCACCGTCCCGGCCACGATGAAGGCGGTGTGGGACGCAACCGCCGTGAAGTCGACGTCGAGCACGTTCGTCACCACGTTGCCGAACACGGGGTCGGCTGACGCGAACAGGCCCCCGAAGACGAGGAGCAGGGGGAACGCGAGCAGCGCGCCGACGCTCGCGCCCCGTGCGTAACGGAGCGCCCCATCACTCTGCAACTCACTCCACCGGACGTCCCGGGCGACGAGCGGCAAAACGCCGATGCAGGCGCTCGCGGTCGCCGTGACTCCGCCAACCAGATAGTCCCCGGCGTAGCGGCCGCGCAGCGTGACGCCCCGCAGGCTGAGCCCCGCGACGGAGCACAGGATCGCCAGCCCCAGGGCATCGAACGCCCGGAGCGCGCCCGAATCCCGCGCCACGAAGTTGGAGCTCAGGAGCAGAGCGGTCGCCGCCAGCCAGGGTGCGTCGCCGCTCGCGGCGATGCCCCCGCGGCGCACGATCCAGGCCGTCGCCGCCACCAACCCGGCGGTGCAGACGACCGCGTTCAGCCCCCAGGGCGTGGCTCGCAGCAGTGTGTCGCCCGCAACCGCCAGCGCGGCGGCCGCGCCGAGGATCTCCAGGCCGAGTCTCGTTTTCCCGCTCAGGGCGCTCATCCGGCCGCCGCGTCCGGCAGCCCGCCGAAGCGGCGCTCCCGGGATTGGAACTCGCGCACGGCGGCCCCGAGGTCGGCCGCGTCGAAGTCGGGCCACATCGTCTCCGTGAAGAACAGCTCGGCGTAGGCGCATTCCCACAGCAGGAAGTCGGAGAGTCGCCGCTCACCGCCCGTGCGGATCAGCAGGTCGACGTCGGGCAGGATCCGGCCGGCGCGGATCGCGGCGCGCGCGGAGTAGTCGACGGCGAGGCGCAGCCGCAGCGCCGTCCCGCCGGCCGTAGCCCGCTCGGCGGCGGCGATGGCGGTCACGAGCGGACCGGGAAGGCGGTCGCGGCGGCCGACCGCCTCGAGCCGGACGCCGTTCTCGAGCAGGCGCGGCGTCTCGGTGCGGAGGTGACGGGCGAACAACCGCATCAGCGCCGCGACCTCGCCCGGCGGACGTCGCCAGTTGTCGGCGGAGAAGGCGAACAGCGTGAGCGCGCCGATGCCGAGCCCGGGCGCCGCCTCCACGACGCGGCGCACCGCGGCGGCGCCCGCGCGATGCCCGGCGGTGCGCGGCCGGCCGCGGCGCGCGGCCCAGCGGCCGTTGCCGTCCATCACGATCGCGACGTGGAGCGATGTACTTTGCGTCATAAAGTTTCGCGGCAAAAAAAATCGGCGCGTCAGCCCTGACGCGTGGCGCGGATCAAGGCCTCCATATGGTCGAGGTACCGCTCCAGGGCGCGGCGCCCCACCGCGGTCAGCCGGTATTCGGTCTTCGGGATCCGTCCGGCGAACGACTTGGTGCACGTGATGTACTGCGCTTCCTCGAGCTTCCGCGCGTGCACGCTCAAGTTGCCGTCGGTCGCCTTGAGGAGCGCCTTGAGCTCGTTGAAGCTGAGCGCGTCGTTCACCGCGAGCGCGCTCACGATGCCGAGGCGCACGCGCTCGTGGATCAGGCGATCGAGCTCGGCGGCCCGCCGCCCGGCGCGCTCGCTCTTGACGCCCTGCTCGAGCGGCTCCGTCTTTCTCGCTGCCCCGTGCCTAGCCACCGTACCTCCGCGCGATGACGCCGCCGAAGATGATGTGCAGGCCGCCGAACCCGGCCCCCATCAGCCAGTTGCCCCACGCCGCGGGGCCGAACAGCGCGGCCGCGCCGGCGGCCATGAAGCAGACGCCCATCACCGGCACGACGCGCACCGAAAACGCGCCCCCCGTGACGAACCCGGTCCCGTACAGCAGGAGCCAGGTGCCGG
>WNGD01001279.1_pt1 | contig 27464 bp, 26 predicted proteins | sample 5400671 | NCBI WGS metagenome assembly WNGD01 (sample SAMN13153369, study PRJNA577476) | soil metagenome | isolation source: 40 cm soil or saprolite under grassland replicate 2 | place: USA:California | collected 2016-06-15
CGTTCGAGCAGCGATCCCCGCAGTCGAGGCGTACAACGCCGACAACACCGGCACGGGCGCGTCCGCAGGCTATGCGGGCATGACCGTCTCGCTGCTGCAGGCCTACGACTCGGCCATCGTCCCGACCAAGCTCACGATCACGTCGGCCGACTCGGTCACCTACTGCGTCTCGAGCACCGTCGGCGGCAAGACCTGGAACAAGAACGGCCCCGGCGCCGACATCGTCAGCGGCGTCTGCACGTAAGCAGCACCAGATCCGAAGCGATGAAGGGCGCGGGCGACCGCGCCCTTCGTCTTTCAAGTCCCTCGTTCGGGTTGCCGATAGAAAACCTGTGACGCTCACGCTCTCCCCGCCTGTCCGCATTGCCGCCATCTTCGGCCTGCTGCTGACGATCGTCGCCTTCGGAGGCCCGAAGATGATGGGCGGGAGCAGCGACTCGTCCGTCGCGACGCCGCACATCATCAAGCACCACCCCTTCGGCCCCGGCGCCACGTCGACGCACAAGACGACGACTCCGGCCGCCGCGAAGGCTGTGCCCAAGACGCACAAGAGCTCGAAGACCGCAACGCCGGCGAAGCCCAAGGCAGCCGCGAAGGCGCCTCCCGTCGAGCCGAACCCCGTCGTCGATCACGCGGCGATCGCGGCGGCGTTGAAAGCGGGACTGCCGGCGCCGGTCGCGGACGCGTTCGGACTCCACGACACGGTCGTCGTCTCCCTCTACGACCCGTACTCCCAGGTCGACGGAATCTCGTTTGCCGAGGCGAAGGCCGGAGCGGCCCTCGCCGGCGTCGGGTTCGTCCCCCTCAACGTGTTGAGCCAGGCGCAGGTTGGCAAGCTGACCGAGCAGCTCGGACTGCTGCCCGACCCCGGCCTGCTCGTCTACGTCCGGCCGGGGCGACTCGTCGCGAAGATCAGCGGCTTCGCGGACAAGGAAACCGTCGCGCAGGCCGCCCAAGACGCCGCGCACGGAACATGACCGGAGCTCGCCGAAGGCGAGCTCCCGTAGGGGAAACAATGTTTCCCCTACGAGACCCCTTCTTTAGGCCACGCCTCAGCCCGCGCGCCGCTGAGATCGCCGCGCGCGCTGAGGAGAAGGTGGGGGGAAACCTCACGGTTTCCCCCTTTGCCCCTTCCCTCGCTCATCGGCCAAAGCACGGCCGATGACCAGCCCGGCAACTGGCCCGCGAGAGCTCTTCGTCCGCCACGCTCGCAGGGACGGACGCTCGATCGCTGTCCTGCGCGCGGTCGACTACGGCGACTCGTGCGTGGTCGAGGCCGAGGTCTATCCCGCGGGCGGTCGTAGCGCCGAGCCGACTCGGCCGGGGCCGTACACATTTGCGGATGTCCATCAGGCGACGGCCTTCATGACGGAAGCGGTCGAGGCCCTGATGGTGCTCGGCTGCGACGTGCACGCGCAGTAGGCGCGTAGCGCGGGTCCGCGAAGCGGACCAGTGGAGGAGGCCCGGGGGGAAGGGATCGGAACGTCCAGCCCGGCCTGCTCAGCTGCCTCGCGTCGTCGCTCTCAGCCTCGAGCACGAAGCAGGTCAAGATCGTCGTGGCTGGCAAGAAGCAGCTCACGTATCCGTCGATCGCGGATCGTACGGCCGCCTACCGCGTTTCGCTGCTCCTGAAGGCGAGCGTCAAGGTCAGGAAGAAGATCCGCAAGGTCGCCGTCGCGCCTAAGTAACTCCCCCGTACGGGCTCGACTCTTCCCTCTCCCAGAGACGCTCTCCGCAAAGCATGCACCGGGGCAGGACCGTCCTGACGGCGATCGCGTTCCCGCACGCCGTGCAGTGGAAGCGCCCCTTCGCCATCGTGCCGGCGGGCCAGAACTCGACGTACTCGCGCTCGGTCGGGCCGCTCCCCGGCCGGACTGCGTGCTGCGGCTCCCTCATTTCCGACCCCCTCGGTCGTGGCCTGCGACGCGCAGGTCCACGCTCGTTGTAGGTCGGCTTTCGTGACCTGTCAACGAGGAATGCAGCCGCTTGTTACGGGCTCGCTCTGGACGAGCTGGCCGTTCACGTCTTCGACCATCACGGACGAGGCGCCCCACGTGCAGTCGTCGGAGCGCTTGGCGGGCGCCGAGGCCGCCGTCAGCAACAGGACCAGACAGGCACACGCGAGCAGGATGAGAAGGCCGCGCCTCACATCCCTTCAACTCCGTATGACTTGAAAGCGATACGGGCCTAGATCGAGACTCTGGCCAGCTCTTCGATCGATGTGAGCCCGGCCGCGACCTTCGCGAGGCCGTCGTCCCAGAGCGTCCGCATGCCCTCCCCGATCGCAGCCCGTTCGATCTCCTCACGGCTCGCGTTGGTCACGGCGAGGCTCTCGAGCTGCTCGGTCATGGCGAGCAGCTGGTAGACGCCGATCCGGCCCTTGTAGCCGGTCTGGTTGCAGCGCGGGCAGCCCTTCTTGCGGTAGAAGACCATCCCGTCGCTGGCCGCCGCGACCTCGGGCGAGACGCGCGCCTTGAGGAGCTCGTCCGTGTTCGGGGTGTACATCTCGCAGCAGTGCGTGCAGAGCTTGCGCGCGAGCCGCTGGGCGAGCACCGCCGAGACGGCGGCGCCGACGAGGAAAGGCTCGACGCCCATCTCGCTCAGGCGCGTCAGCGCCTGCGGCGCGTCGTTCGTGTGCAACGTCGAGAGGACGAGGTGGCCCGTCAGGGCGGCCTCGATCGCGATCTTCGCGGTCTCGCCGTCTCGAATCTCACCGACCATCACCACGTCGGGGTCGGAACGCAGGATCGAGCGGAGCGCGGTCGCGAACGTCAAGCCCGCTTTCGTATTGATCTGCACCTGGTTGACGCCTCCCAGGCGGTACTCGACCGGGTCCTCGACGGTGATGATGTTGATCTCCGCACGGTTGATCTCCGTCAGCGCGGCGTAGAGCGTCGTCGACTTACCGGAACCGGTCGGCCCTGTCACGAGGAGCGCGCCGGTCGGCTTCCGGATCAGGAGCTCGAGCTGTGCCCGCATCTCGTCGGACATGCCGAGCTCCTCGAGCGTCGGCGCCCTCTTCGACTTGTCGAGGAGGCGCATGACGACCGACTCACCCTCGACCGTCGGCAGGGTCGCGACGCGGACGTCCATCGTCCGGCCGGCGGCGGCTGCGTTCAGGGAGATGCGACCGTCCTGTGGCTTGCGCCGTTCGGCGATGTCGAGCTTCGCGAGCACCTTCAGGCGCGTCACGACGCCGGGCATCATCCGCTTCGGAACGCGCTGAACTTCCTGCAACACGCCGTCGATCCGGAACCGGACGAGCAGCGAATCCTCCTGCGGTTCGAAGTGGACGTCGGAGGCGCCGTCTTCGGCAGCCTGGAAGATGACCGAGTTGACGAGCCGCACGAGCGGCGCGTCGGAGATGCCGTCGTCGATCTCGAGGTCGTCTACCTCCTCTTCGTCCTCCGTCGCCGCGAGCTCCTCCTCGACGGCTGCGCGGGCGCCGAATGCCTCCGAGGCGCGCGCGAGGCGGCGGATCTCGGCGAAGATGTCCTCGCGCGAGGCGACGCCCAGGTCGAGCGGATACCGCGTCGCGAGCCGCAGCTCGTCGATCCCCTGGATGTTGCCGGGGTCGGCGATCGCGACTCGGAGCGTGCCGTTGTCGAGTGCGTACGGGATCGCGACCAGGCGTTCGAGGACGTGCAGGGCGATCTCGCCGCTGGCGTCGTCCGCGACGCCGGTAAGCGCCAGGTCGACGAGCGGCATCTGGTAGCGCGCGGCGAGCGTCTTCGCCAGCCCCTCGCTGGAGGCGACGTTCTGCTCGACGAGGGCGTGCGCAAACGAGCCCATGCCGGCCGCGCCCCGGACCAGCGCCAGCTTGTCCGCCGGGACGAGGCCGGTGGCGGCGATCAGGTCGGCGACGAGCTCGGCGAGAGCGTTGATCGGCGGCGGCGAGCCACCGAAGCCTGCTCCACCGGGCGGCGTCGCGCTCCCGGGCCCGGAGCCCGGGGTGCGCAAGTTCGGTGGACGCTCGATGTCCATAGATATCCCTCGTTCGAGGTATCGGCAGCGGCGGGCCCCGCCTTGACCGGCAGCCGCTCAACCTCACCCCTCCGAGGGCCGATATCGCCCTAGATGAGGGACTTTCTGCGCTCCTCGGTCGCCCGCGTATGGGTACCCGTCCTCGCCGCCGCGGCGGGGATGGCGTCCCTCGATCGAGGGACGGATCCCGGCGACCTCGTGTACTTCGTCCATCGCGGCGAGCAGCTGCTCTCCGGTGGGTGGGCGAGCACGTTCGCGGACCCGATGCTCCAATCGGGGCCGCTCCAGCTCGTGCTGTTCGGCGCCGTTCGAAATCTGTCCGCGCTCGCCTTCGTGCTCGAGCTCGGCACCGCGGCACTCCTCCTCCTCGTGCTCGGGCGTCTCGGCGTCGGCGACGGGCTGCGCCTCGCCGCCGGGTTGGCGGCGGTCGGCGCCGGGCTGACGCAGCTCGCGTTCGCCGACGGTCACCCCGCCGAGGCGGTTGTGCCGCTGCTCTGGGTCCTCGCGGCCGTCTGGGCACGGGACGACCGCGTCGTCGCGGCGGGCCTGCTGATCGGCGTCAGCGCCGGTCTCGAGCTCTGGGGGGTGCTCGGCGCCCCCGTGTTGCTGCTCACGCCTCGGTTGCGCCGCGCGGCCTTGGGTGCGGCGGTCGAGGGCGTCGTCGTGCTCGCTCAGCTGGCGCCGTTCGCTCTTGCCGGCCGGATGCGGATGTTCGAGCACGAGTGGCGCGTCACGTCGGGGACGCTGCTGGGCCTCGTCGTGGCTCCCGGGACACACTTCGGCTGGCCACTGCGGCTGCTGCAGGCGTCGCTCGCCATGGGCGCCGGCGCCGTGGTCGCGACGACGATGAGGCGCAGCCTGCACGCCGTCTGGCTCGTGCCGCTGACCGTCGTGGTCCTGCGCGTGCTGCTCGATCCCGTCTCGTTCGGGTGGTACTGGCTCGCGGCCGAGGCGCTCGCGCTCGTCGGCGCTGCGCTCGTGCTCAGGGAGCTGCCGTCTCGATTTCCAGCAGCTCGGCTGGGTCCAGCCGCAGGGACGCGGCGCCGGGCAGCTGCTCCGCCTCCCGTTCGCTCCTGATCCCGACGATCGCGCCCGAGACGCCGCTCCGGTGGAGCAGCCACGCGAGCGCGACCTGCGCGGACGTGGTGTCGTGACGTGCGCCGATCCGTGCGAGCGACGCGTGCAGCGGCCCGAGGTCGAGCGCGGCGAAGGGATGCGTACGGCGGAAGTCGCCGAGATCCAGCCGCTCGACGTCGAACCCGGCGCCGAGAAAACCGGCGCCGAGCGGCGACCAGGTCAGCACGCCGAGCCTATGATCCCGCGCCAGCGGCAGGATCTCGCGTTCGGGCTCCCGGTAGAGCAGGCTGTACTGGTACTGCAGCGCCGCGACGGGCCCGACCGCGAGGGCGCGCTCGACGGCTGCGGGCGCGTGGTTCGAGATGCCCCCGTGGCGCACCTTGCCGTCGGCGATCAGCCGCTGCACCTCTCCCCACGATTCTTCGATCGGCGTGTCGCGGTCGGCGTCGTGCAACTGGACGAGATCGAGCCGGTCCCTGCCGAGACGTCGCAGGCTCGCCTCGACGTCGGCTCGGATCGTCTCCGGCGTCAGATCCATCCGGTCGCCGTGCTGCTCGTCGGGCACGGTTCCGCACTTCGTGAACACCAGCACGTCCTCGCGCCGGCCCGCGAGCGCCCGGCCGACGATCTCCTCCGCGCGACCCCAGCCGTAGAAAGGCGCGGTGTCGATCCAGTTGACACCGCGGTCGAGTGCGGTGTGGATCGCGCGGATGGACTCGGCCTCGTCCTGCGGCCCCCACCAGGCGGCCCAGTCGCGGCCTGAGCCGATCGGCGCGGTACCGATCCCGACCGGCGTGATCGCGAGGTCGGTGGCGCCGAGCATCCGCCTCTCCATCTCGGAAACGCTACGCGTGGCGGAGGGTCCAGGGTCTGAAGGCTGGGGTCTGACCCCGTTGGGGTCAGACCCCTGTTAGTGCAGCTGCCCCCACCAGGCGGCCCAGTCGCCGGCCTGAGCCGATCGGCGTCTCCATCTGGGAAACGCTACGCGTGGCGGAGGGTCCAGGGTCTGAAGGCTGGGGTCTGACCCCGTTGGGGTCAGACCCCTGTTAGTGCAGCGTCGAAAGGTACGCGCCGAGAATGCCGTGGCCCCAGAAGAGCGCGACGACCGACCCAAGTGCGAGGAACGGGCCGAACGGAATCCCTATCTTCCGCGCCTTCTTGCCGTGTCGCGCGAAGAGGAAGATGCCCGGGATCATCGCCGCGAGCATCCCTGCCATCAGCGCGACCGAGACGGTCTTGCCGAGCGCGACGCCCATCAGCAGCGCAAGCTTCACGTCGCCCATGCCCATCCCGGCCGGGTATGCGAGCGCGGCCGCGAGCAGGAAGCCCGAGGCTGCGACGCCCGCGACGATCCACTGCGGGCTGAGGTCGCGCGCGGTGTTCGCGAGCAGCACGAGCACGGTTGCGGGGAGCACGATCCTGTTCGGGATGATCCGATGCTCTAGGTCGATCGCCGAGACGGCGACGAGCACCGCGCAGAAGAACGCAGCGACGGCAGCCTCGGCCGAGATGCCGAAGGCAAGCACACAGCCGGCCAGCAGCACGGCGGTAGACAGCTCGACCGCCGGGTACACCGGCGGAATCCGCGCCTCGCAGTCGCGGCAACGCCCACGCAACAGCACATAGGAAAGGAGCGGGATGTTGTCGTACCGGCGGATCTCCTGCCCGCACGACATGCATGCCGAGGGCGGCCGGACGATCGAGCGCCGCAGCGGCAGGCGTGCGGCAACGACGTTCAGGAAGCTGCCGAGCGCTAGCCCCGGCGCGAGGACGACCGCTGCGAGTGCAAAGTCCACGGTGTCGCTATCGGCAGCCCGTGTCCCTGAGTTGAGGGACTCGGCCCACAGGTGCGTGGGCTAGCCGCCCGTCACCTGAGGCAGCTGCGCAAGCGCGTACACGGTGGGATTCCCAGGCATTCCCACCGGCACAAACGTGAAGCCGTTGAACGTGGAGGTCGACGACTGGCCGAGGATGACCGTCGAGCCGTCGAGCGGCCCGTCGACGGTCGAAGTTGTGCCGATGTCGACGATGTTCGTGGCGTACACGGCCCCCTGAAAATAGGCGCTGACGAACTGGACGCCATCCCCACCCGGAACCTGGTTGTCGGCGGGGACGGAGCCGTTACCGTTGGCGACGAAGCCGAGCAGGTCCTTGGTCGAGTCCCAGCTGCCGAAGGTGCACGACGCTCCCGAGCTGTAGCCACAGAGCTGCGTGTTCTTCACCAGCACGGTGCCGGACGTGTAGATCGTCGCCTGCCCCTTGTAGCGAACGACCCCGCCGATGTCGACCTTCGCGCTGCCGTCGAGGAAGATCGTGCCGTTCAGTGTGAGAACCTTGCTCGCGTAATCCCACGAGATCTCCCCGTTGACGGTCTTGCACTGGTAGGAGCTCCCCGGCGTGAGGTTCGCGACACCCTGATTGTCGTTCTTGTACGCCAACTTGTTCGCGTCCGTGTCGCTCGCGACTCCCACCGGGCTGTCGAAGAGGAACGAAGGATTCGGCGGATCGCCGGCCTGGGGGGCGGCGCACGAATAGTACGGTCCGGGGCTCCCGTTCAGGTACCAGTCATTCCACTGGACGCTCGGTGGAGTGACGGCAGGCGGCGACCCATCGAGGATCGTCGCCCAGACGTTGTCGTGAGTACCTGTGCCCCCGCCGGCGCCGTAGACGCACGGATTGTGCAGCGACTGGCTCAAATAGCGGCAGCCGCGGCCGATGTGGGCCTCGTTGAGGTCGGCGCCGGCGGCGCCGGCCTGGTTGTTGCTCTGCTGGAGGTCCATCGAGCCCTTCACGATCAGCGGGCCCTTGCTGATCTTGGCGGTGTTCTTGAGACAGAGGTTGCCCATGACGTACAACGGCGAGGTGACGTTGACGCTGTTTTGCAGCGTCATGTCGCACCCGCTCAACGCCACGCCGCTGCCGGTCGCGCGCGAGAAGATGTAGTTCCAGGACGGGTTGTTCAGCGGCTGTGTGGTAACGGGAACGACGGGAATGGTCGCCCGGATCGTCTTCTGGTAGTCGGCGCCGCCGTACGGGTTGCGGACGTAGCCGGTCGAGAAGAGATCCCAGTATGCGGTTCCGGCCGCGGCGTTCTGGTACAGGGTGCCGTACCAGATCACCTTCCCGGAGGAGTAGGTGTCGGTGCGCTTGCACGGAAGCGTCGGAAGGCTGCCGCTGTCCGTGCAGAAGACGTACTTGTCGAGTGCGTTGTTCGTCGGTACTCGCAGGATTGACATCGCGTTGCTGATTCCGGCCTCCGCGAGGTCGTAGGCAGACGCTCGCCCGCCGCTCATCGTCGCGTTGCGCGAATTGGATCGGGCTGACTCGATGACGGTGACGACCGTCATGCTCAACACGACCGTCACGCCGAGCGCTATCACGAGTGCGAATCCTCGCTCTTCTCCGAAAAGCCGCCGTAGGGGTCTCATCTCAGATCCTTGTGCTGTTCCGCAGGTAGACGGTGTCTGTGAGCTCGTACTGGCCGATCGTGCTTCCGGTGAGGCTCACGGGGAAGTCGAGCTGGAGTGACGCAAGGCACCCACAGCCGCTTGCGTGTGCAAAGGCGGGAAAGACGTTCGCCGTAGTCAGGTAGTCGGCGTACTTGACTCCGGTCGAGCCACAACTCGCGCCGCTCTGGCGATACAGCGCGTAACGATTCGTGAAGCCGCTGACGGCGACGGTGCACCAACTGATATCCCCGCCGCAGCCGGATGGAAGCTTGATCGTCACCGAGTTGGTTGCGAACGGCGTCACGTCGCTCGCGCAGTGGAGGTCCTTCCGGATCTTGTCGAGGGCGAGACGGGTGTTGAGCTGCGCCCGGAAACGACGGTCCTGCTCGTTCTGAGCCTTGGAGGCTGAGACGAACGCCGTCGTGATCCCGGCGAAGACGACGCTCATGATGGCCATCACCGTGATCATCTCGATGAGGCTGAAGCCCGTCTCTCCCCTGAGGCGCCTGAGCACCCACGCGATCACTTCACCCTCGTTTCGACCTCCGCGAGCGCTGTACGGGCGACGAGCTCGCTCTTCCGGCCGATTCCCCACCGCTTCTGAGCGGCCAGGTCGACGGCGATCAACTTGTGGAGCGCGTCCGCTCCGTGCCACCAGCCGAATTTGGCGCCGGTGACGATCCAGCTGTGCTGATAGAGGAAGTGCCTGACGTTTGCCGCCGTCTTCGGATGCGTCGCGATCCAGGCGGAGAGGAGCTTCGCGCGCTGCGGCAGCGGCATCTCGTCGAGCGGCTCCTTCGGAGCGCCGGCGACCGCGAACGCGGGCGGGCGCTTGGCGGGTGTTGCCGCGGGCGCGGCGGTCTTCGTGACCTTGGGCGCGGCGGCGGGCGTCGGCGTTAGGGCCGCGACAACCCGCTTGACGCCGAGTGGCTGCACGGAAGTGCCGATGTACGGCGAAACGTCCTCCGGCTCACCCTTCTCCGGATAGGAGGTGCGCTCGAGCGTGACCGTGATCGTCGGGGCGCCGGTGTCCTTCAGCTTCGTCCCGGCGACCGGCGTCTGCTTCGCAACTTTGTTGGCCGCGTACCCGTGCACGCTTCCGACCACCTTCCACGCGAGCCCGGTGTCCTCGAGCGTGCCCTTCGCGAACACGAACGCCTGGCCCGTGACGTCGGGAACGACGACGGTTGCGACCGGGACAGGAGCCGGTGCGCCCTTCGGGACGGCCGCCATTCGCTTCGCGGCGCCCACGGCGAGCGTGGCGCTCGCGAGCAGGAGCACGATCCCGACGACCGCAAGGCGCGGCAAACGGGTGGCGATCCGCAGAGCCATGCTCTGGCAATCGGCAGAAAACGGCTTGAACTCAACCCCCAGCGCGGGTGAAGGCCACTACCCCATCCCTCGATTCAGGGACGACGCTGAACACCCTGGGCGCCTGCGGCATCCCGGGGGGCTCGAGCGGGGTCGGGGCGTCCTGCCAGCGGAAGGCCTTGCCGGCAAAGCTCTGGAACCAGGGCTGGTACTGGGGGTAGGACGTGGGCGGCTGGAGCTGCAGGTGGAGGTGCGGGCCGCTCGCATGTCCCGTCATGCCGACGAGCCCGATCTGGGTGCCGGCCGCGAGGGAGACGCCGTCGGTGACCGAGGGCTCGAGGAACGAGAGGTGGCAGTACGTCCAGACCTGGCCGTCCTGCGTCCGGATCGTCATGCCGATCCCACAGCGCGGATCGATCGTGTGCCACGCGTTCAGCACGACCGCGTTCGAGATCGCATACACGGGAGAGCCCTCCGGGGCGGCGATGTCGACGGCGGGATAGTCGTGATGCGTGTGGGCCGCGGAGACGAGCTCGGGGCCGCCGCCGACCGGGAAGACCCAGTTGTTGTCGTAGGCCGGGGCGCCCATGAGCGTGCCGACTCCCTGGGCGAAGGACGGTGCCTGCGCGCTTTGCTGTGCGCTCCGCAGCGACGCCCGCGCGCGCTCGAGGCTCGTGCGGGCCCCCTCTGCGGCCGCGCGCGCTGCGTCGATGCGAACGTCGAACAGCGTCGCACGCCGTTCGGCGGCGAGACGATCGGAGAGCAGCGCCGCCTCGTCGACTTTCGCGTGCAGACGCTGCGAGACCGCGCGCAGCGAATCCTCGGTCTCCTGCGCGGCGAGCAGCTTCCGGTTCGCCGTGACGACCTGCGCGCGAGCCTGGTCGAGCGACGCCTGGACCTGCTCGAGCCCGGCAGTCTGCTGGATTGTGCCGTTGCCGTAGACCTGCGCCAGGTCGAGCACCTCGCGCACGTACCAATCCGCGTGGTTGTACGAGAACACGGCTCGGGAGATGTCGGTCTGGCCGCCGGACGCGGCGAGGTAGCGGGCGGCGGCGTAGACCGCGTCGGCCGCGTTCCACGGATCGGCGACGCCGTCGCCGTCCGCGTCGACGCCCCAGCGGAGCCAGGTGGAGGGCATGAACTGCATCCAGCCGATCGCGCCGGCCGAGCTCGGGCCCATGTTCTGCCCGAAGTTCGACTCGATCTTGTTGATCGCCGCGAGCACGTTCCACGGGATCCCGTACGCCGAGCCGGCGCGCTGCCACAGCTCGTGTAGCGCCGTCAGGTCGAGCTGCTGTTGCAGGGCCGGAGGGCTCGTGAACGAGACCGGAATCGAGATCCCCCCGGGCGCGTTCGGCGCGTCTGCGCCAGGCAGGGGGGTGGGCGCCGCCGAGCGCGTGCTCGACGAGACGGTAAAGCCGAGCACCGGCCCGTCGGCGGCCCGTGCCGAGCCAACGAGCAGCGCGAGCGCTGAGGCCGCAACGAGCAGAAAGCGCATCAGTCGCCTGCTTGGGCGAGCCGGAGCGACGGAAGCTCGGGCCCGGACTTACGCTGCTCCTCTTCCTGCCGCTGCTTTTCCTCCGCCGCGGTGTCGGCCTGCTGCTGCTTCAGCGCATGGTCGAGCGCGACCAGGAAGTCGTGACGGTTCGTGGCCGCGTTGGCCGCAACCTCGCGGTCGACCATCCCTGCCACGACGAGATCGAGCAGCGCCTTCGAGAAGGACTGCATGTCGAAGAACGCACCTTCCTCGATCGCGTCGGTGATCGATTCGGGCTTGTTGTCGCGGATCAGCTCGGCGATGCGCGTGTTGTTGACCATCACCTCGACCGCGGCGATGCGGCCGCCGTCGATGCGCGGCAGCAGCCGCTGGCTGATCACGCCGCGCAGGACGCCGGCCATGATCGAGCGGATCATCTGCTGCTTCGCCTCGGAGAAGAACTCGACCATGCGGCCGATCGTCTCGGCGGCGTCGACCGTGTGGAGCGTCGAGAGGACGAGGTGTCCCGACTCCGCGGCCTGCAGCGCCGTCTGCGCCGTCTCGGCGTCGCGGAGCTCACCGATCAGGATCACGTCCGGGTCCTGACGCAGCGCCCGGCGCAGCGCCTGCATGAAATCCGTCGTGTCGAGGCCGACCTCGCGCTGGTTGACGATGCACGAGTGGTCGCCGTGCAGGATCTCGATCGGGTCCTCGATCGTGACGATGTGCTGCTGCCGCGACCGGTTGATGTGGTCGATCATCGCGGCGAGCGTCGTCGTCTTACCCGAGCCGGTCGCGCCGGTGACCAGGACGAGCCCACGGTGCTCCTCGGCCAGGCGGCGGATCCCGTCGGGCAGGCTCAGCTGGTCGAAGTTCGGGACATTCTTCGGGATGACGCGGAAGGCAAACGAGATGTGGCCCCGCTGCCGGAACGCGTTGACGCGGAACCGCGGCAGGTCCTCTTCCTGGTAGGCGATATCGAGATCGCCGCTGGTCTTGAAGGCCTCGAGGCGCTCGGGTGAGCGCTTGCCGATGACCTCGAGGACGGTCTCGGAGTCACGGTCGGTGAGGGGCGGAGCCTCTTCGAGCGGGCCGAGCGCGCCGTCACGCCTGAGGATCGGCGGGACGCCGACCTTCAGGTGGATGTCGCTGGCGCCGAGTTCGACGGCGCGCCTGAGCAGGGGATTGAGTTCCATCGCGGACACCCGTGCATCGGCATGTCCGCGAGGGGTCTTTAGGCGCAGCCCAACTGCCGGGGTCTGACCCCTTTGGGGTCAGACCCCGGCCTTTCTCCGGCTTCCGCTAGGCGGCGCGCGCCAAGCCCTCGATCAGTTTCATCGCCGTGCGGCCGGCCCCGCGGGCCTCGCCCGGATGGGCGACCTCGCCCAGCATCAACTTCTCCAGCACCCGCCACGTGACGGGCAGCCGCATGATCGCGAAGACGGCGCGGGGGAAGCGGTCGAGCGCCTTCTTGGCGCCCCAGCCGGCGGAGGAGAGCGGGTCGAGCTCGCGGTGGACGGCGCCGGCGTACGTGTCCAGCTCGTCTCCGAGGATGTGCTCGGCGGCAAGGCGCGCGGTGACGAACCCCTCGTAGATGCCGTCTCCGGAGACTGGGTCGAGGACGCCCGCCGCATCTCCGACGAGCAGCGCGCGACCGCGCGCGAGCACGGTGCCGGGCCGGCGCATCGGCAGGCGGTGACCGCGGAGGTTCCTGAGCTCGTCGAGCTCGATGCCGTAGTGCTCGCACAGCGCACGCAGATGCGCGCGCAGCCGGGGCCCCTCCGCCCCCCAGCCGCCGACCCCGACGTTGACGTGGTCTCCCTTCGGAAAGATCCAGCCGTACCCACCCGGAACGGTTGCGAGCTCGAGCACCAGCATCCCGCGCCAGCCGTCTGCCGGAAGGCGCTCGTAGGGCAGGTTTCCCTCCAGCGCGACGCCGTTGACGATCGCGCCCCCGAGGCCGAGCGATCTCGCGGTGATCCCGTTGGCGCCGTCCGCGCCGACGACCGTGTCGACCTTGATCGGCTCGCCGTCGACGCGGACCTGCCGGTCTGACTCGAGCGCGACGCGGGCGCCGTCCCTGAAGACGGCTCCGGCGTCGACGGCCTGCCGGACGAGGAACTCGTCGAGCCGCCGGCGTTGCGTCATCAGGCAGAGGACCTGATCCGAGGAGCGTTCGATCACCGGCCCGTACTTGAGGCGGCAGCGGGCGCGTGTGATCCGGTCTTCCACGACCGGCTCGACGGAGAACGGCAGCTGCCTCACGGCACGTGTCGTCAGACCCCCGCCGCAGGGCTTGTCGCGTGGGAACCGAGCCTTGTCTATTAGTAAGACGCGCGCGCGTGCGCGCGCGAGGCGATAAGCAGTCGTCGCTCCGGCCGGGCCGGCCCCGACAACGGCGACGTCAAAGTGCTCCACGAGGCCAAGGCTACAATGGCGATCCGCTCCTGGGGGTGTGCCCGAGCGGCCAAAGGGAACGGGCTGTAAACCCGTCGGCTCAGCCTACGGAGGTTCGAATCCTCCCGCCCCCACTTGTTTGCACTCCACTCATTCACCGCTCGGAAAGTTCCATAACCGTTTCCCGAAATTCCGAGATCCGTCAGCGCCTGGGTAGGGAGCGCAGGGTGACGAGCCGGATCGTTGGCCTCGGCAGCTTCTCCAACAGGCGGAAGCGGAGGTTAGGAGGGATTGGCGAAATTGCGGACGAGTGTCGCTGCCGTTGACGGGGCTCAGCTAGCCGAGTTAGGGTCCTCTTCTTATGCGGCCGGCGCCATCACGGCGTCCGATCAACAGGGGAGGCACACTATGCGTAAGAAGTTCGCTGCTGCGATCTGCGCAGCTGTCGTCGCGGGCCTGACTGCGGCTGGCGCTCTTGCTGGTGAGGTACAGGGCCCTCCGGGCTCTCCGACTAATCCGGGTCCGAACCCGACCGGGGCACCCGAACACTCCAACTCGGTCTGCTCCTTCAACGGACTAAATGACTTCGTGCAGGGTCCGAAGGTGGAGCAGACTCAGACTCCCCATAACCAGGGCGTTCCTGGCGAGGCGGGCGCTGGCCCGGCGGGTTCGGGCACACCGGGCATGCCAACCTGCGGCGGAGGAAGCAACCCCCGGAATCCCTAAAGCCGCGACCACTTCGGTTGGCCCCGGCACCGTCAGTGTCGGGGCCAACCGCAACCCATCCTAGGCTTGAGTCCCCCTGAGTCCGCCCGGCTTTCGCCAAACTCTCTTAGGACCACCTGCGAGTCACCGAGATCCCAGCGGGGTCAGTCTTCCCGTTTGGAGCCGATCCTGCAGCCTTTTTGGAACCACAACGAATTATTGGAACCATCCCACTTGCTCGACCTCTTGCGGGAGCTCGTCGAGATCGAATCGCCGACGTACTCGTCTGGGGTCCGCCGCGTCGCCGAGGTTTGTTCGAGAGAGCTCGCAGCGCTCGGGGCCCAGGGGCGGTTCCTCGAGGACGACCACCTGGTCGCCGAGCTCGACGGCAACGGGCCGCCATTGCTGCTCGTCGGCCACACGGACACGGTGTGGCCGGAAGGAACGTTGGCCGTGATGCCCTTTCGGACCGACGACGGGCGAGCGTACGGCCCCGGCACGTACGACATGAAGGGCTGCCTGGTCCTGCTCATCGAGGCAATTCGCCTCGCGGCCGGGAGAACACGAGCCCTCCGTGTCTTCCTTACGGCCGACGAGGAGATGGGCAGCCGGACTGCTCGGCCTCACCTCGAGCGCGAGGCGGGCGGCTGCGCTGCCGCCTTCGTCGTCGAGCCGCCGGGACCGAGCGGCAACCTGAAGACCGCGCGCAAGGGCTTGGGCCGCTTCCGGCTGACGATCACGGGCCGCTCCGCACACGCCGGGACGCATCGCGAGGAAGGCGTCAGCGCGATCGAGGAGCTCGCGCACCAGGTGCTCGCGCTGCACGCACTCAACGACGACGAGCGCGGAGTCTCGGTGAACGTCGGCGTCGTGCGCGGAGGGACGAGTGAGAACGTCGTCGCCGCCGAGGCCGAGGCCGACGTCGACGTCCGCGTCGCACGCCACGAAGACCGGGAACGGCTCGAGGCGGCGCTCGCGTCGTTGAAGCCTCACCTCGACGGAGTGCGCCTCGCGGTCAGTGGGGATTGGACGCGCCCGCCGCTCGAGCCCTCGCCCGGCGGCGACCTCCTGCTGGCGAAGGCGCGCGAACACGGGCGCACGCTCGGGCTCGAGCTCGAGGCCGAGTCGAGCGGCGGCGGCTCGGACGGGAACATCGTCGGCGCAGCCGGTGTCCCGGTGCTTGACGGGCTCGGCGCTCAGGGCGGCGGCGCGCACGCGCCGGACGAGCACGTCCTGCTGGACTCGATCCCCCTTCGGGCCCAGCTCCTGTCGCTGCTCTTGCACAACCCGGGCGTCTAAAGCGACAATCGCAGCAATCGCATCGACCTGGAGGTGGGTATGGCTTCCCAGGATGAACGCGTGATGATCTCCGAGCGGATTGCGCCGGGCATGTTGCCGCGCGTCCTCAACTCGTTCGACATGACGATCATCTTCGTCGCGATCGTCCTCTTCATCGTCAACGCCTCGGCCATCCAGCAGGCGCACCAGGCCGCGTACACCTACTGGATCCTTGGCTTCCTCGCCTTCCTGATCCCGGGCGCGCTCGTGACGGCTCAGCTCGGGCAGATGTTCCCGCAGGAGGGCTCGCTCTATGTGTGGACGCAAAAAGCCCTGGGGCCGTTCTGGGGCTTCTTCGCGGGCTTCTGCGCATGGTGGCCCGGAATCCTCGTGATGGTCGCGACCGGCGACGCGGTCGTCACGCTCTGGCAGTTCATCGACAAGGGCGGGCTCCCGAAGGCCTGGGAGCAGGGACTCGTCATTCTCGCCGTGCTCTGGTTCTCGGCCCTGATGGCATCGCTGCGACTGCGGATGACGCAGTCGTACGCAAATCTCGCCGTCCTGTTCTACGGAGCCGGGATCTTCGTGATCGGCCTCGCCGGGATCCTGTACCTGATCGGTTCCGGCCACTCGGCGACCGGCGGCTGGGGGACGGGGAGCAACTGGAGCATCCACTCCGGGCAATGGACGTGGTTCGGCTTCGTCATCCTCGCCCTGCTCGGCATCGAGGTACCGCTGAACATGGGCGTCGAGATCGTGAACATGCGCTCGATCAAGAAGTATTTGTTCTGGGGTTCCATCGTCGTCATGTTCGCGTACCTCTGGACGACGCTCGGCACGATGCTGTCGCTGCCTGCGTCGAAGAGCGTCGGGGCGACGACGGACATCCTGCAGGCTGTTCAGGTCGGCTTCTGGGGATCGCATCCGTTCGCGATCATCATCGGGCTCGTCCTGATCTGGTTCTTCGTTGCGAACACGATCGTCTACAACTATTCGTTCTCGCGGCTGCTGTTCGTGTCGGGCCTCGAGGAGCGGATGCCGGCCCAGCTCGGACGGGTGAACAAGCGAAAGGTGCCGATCTACGCCATCCTGACGCAGACGGTTCTGTCGTCGCTGTTCGTCGTCGCGATCTTCAATCCGTGGGTGAGCGGCGGCAACAACCAGCGGGCGTACTGGCTCTTCCAGGCCGCTGTGACGGTGATCTGGTGCGTTTCGATGGTGCTGCTCTTCGCCGACATCTTCCTCGTCAAGCGCGCGTTCCCCGCGAAGTTCGAGGAGGTGCGCGTGGCGCATCCGTACGTGCTATACGCATGCGGCATCCTCGGGATGCTCGCCTCCGCGTTCGGCGCGTACGTCACGTTCCGCTCGCAGTGGACGACACTCTTCAGCGTGTATCACTGGCGGATCTGGCTCGCCGTGCTGTGTGGCGTCTCCATCGCCGCGGCCTTGGTGATCTACGCCATCAGCGAGTTCGTACACCGTCGAGAAGCCCCGAGGCCGACTCTGACGCCGGCGGGGTAGTTGGAGAGCCGTGAAGTAGTGCAGCAAGCGGACGAGGCGGGTCTCCGCCTCGTCCGCTTCTTGTGGTGCGGGAACGACGGCACCGTGCGCGCGAAGGCGAGCTCGCTGCACGGGCTCGAGGGGCGGATCAGGAGCGGCATCGGCCTGACCGTCGCGATGCAGGCGATGAACTCGCTCGACCAGTTGCAACCTGTCGAAGGCATGGGCCCGGTCGGCGAGATCCGGCTCGTCCCTGATCCCGAGACGTTCAGGGTGCTGCCGTACGCGCCGCACACCGGCGCGATGCTCGTCGACCAGCTGCAGCTCGACGGCGAGCCCGCACCCGTGTGCCAGCGCACGTTTCTCAAAAGGATGGAGCGCCGGCTCGCCGAGCGTGGGGCGAGGCTCGAGGTCGCGTTCGAGAACGAGTTTTCCCTCGCGACGCAGGTCGACGGCGCGTTCGTCCCGATCGACTCCGGCTTGTGCTTCTCCACGATCAGTGCGACCGCGGCCCAGTACTACCTCGACGAGCTCGTCGGCGCGCTGGAGGCGCAGCAAATCGTGTTCGAGCAGTACTACTCCGAGCTCGGGCACGGTCAGCACGAGCTCTCGACCGAGCATGCACCCGCGCTGCGTGCGGCGGACGAGCAGCTCTTCGTGCGCGAGACGATCCGCGGCGTCGCGGCACGACGCGGCCTCGTCGCCTCGCTGGCGCCGAAACCGTGGCCCGAGAACGCGGGCAACGGCGGGCACATCCACTTCTCGTTGTGGGACGACGGCGCCTCGCGAAACCGCTTCCACGACGCGGCGGCGGCAGATCGGCTGTCCGGCGAGGCACGCTCGTTCATCGCCGGCGTGCTTGCACACCTGCCCGCGCTCTGCGGGCTCGCGGCGCCGAGCTTCAACTCGTACCACCGGATCCTGCCGCAGTACTGGGCGGGAGCGTTCGCGTGCTGGGGCCACGACAACCGCGAGGCACCGCTGCGTGTGCCGTCCGTGTTCTGGGGGATGGAAGAAGCGTCGACGAACGTCGAGCTGAAGGCGGCCGACGCGAGCGCGAATCCGTACCTCGCAGTCGGCGGCCTGATCGCGGCGGGGCTGGACGGGCTCGAGCGCGGCCTCGAGCCACCGGAGCCGGTGGAAGTCGACCCGGCGACGATCGACGAACGGGAACGCGCCGAGCGCGGCATCGTTCGGCTGCCGGCAACGCAGGAGGAGGCGCTGAACGCGCTGGCGGGCGACGACGTTCTGCTCGCAGCGCTGGGGCCGGTGCTGGCAGAGTCGTACCTGGCCGTTCGCCGCTCCGAGTGGGCGGCGTATTCCGCGGGAGACGAGGCATTCGAGCAGCAGGGCCACTTCTTGAAGTACTGAAGACGGTCGGCCTCGTCGACCATCACGCGCACGGGATCCTGCGTGCGCGGCCGACGCTGGACGAGTTCCGCGGGCTGTTTTCCGAGAGCCCGGATCCGCGGCAGTGGCCGCACGTGGCCAGCGGCCTCACGTATCGAAGGGCGATGCGTGAGCTCGCGGGCTTCTTCGGCTGCGAATCGACGGAGGACGCCGTGTACCGGTACCGCAGCGAGGCCGATCCCGCGGAGTACGCCTCGAAGCTTCTCCGTGCGACGGGGACGGAGCTGCTGCTCGTCGACGACGGCTTCCCGCCTCCGGGAACCGGCGTCGAGTGGCGCGAGCTGGGCGAGCTCGCGGGTTGCGAGGCGCGTCCCGTGCTCCGGATCGAGCGCGTGGCGGAGGCGGGAGGAGCCGAGGCGGTGCGTGAGGAGGTTGCCGCGGCGCGCGCGAATGGGTTCGCGGCGCTGAAGACGATCTCCGCCTACCGCACCGGGCTCGAGCTCGAGCGCATCCATGACGTCGTCGTCGCGGCGCTGGAGGCGAACGAGTCGACCGGCGCGGCGCTGCCCGTGCAGGTTCACTGCGGCTTCGGCGACTGGGACCTGTACCTGCCGCGCGCCGATCCCGCGCATCTGAAGCCGCTGATCGAGCGCTTCCGCGATACATCTTTCGTGCTGCTGCATTGCTACCCGTTCGTGCGTGAGGCGGGCTGGCTTGCACACGTGTACGGCAACGTGTGGTTCGACCTCTCGCTGACGATCCCACACGTCTCGCGGCCTGAGGAGATGGTGCGCGAGGCGCTCGAGCTCGCGCCGGTGTCGAAGCTCCTGTACGCGTCCGACGCGGCGCGGACGCCCGAGCTCTACTTCCTCGCCGCGAAGTGGTGGCGCGAGGCGCTCGCCGACGTCCTGATGGAGGCGCTCTCGGCCGACGATGCGGAATGGGCGGGCCGGCAGATCTTGCGCGAGAACGCCCTCGCGCTCTATGGGGTCTGACTCCGCAGGGGTCTGACCCCAGCAGTTAAGCCTCGGCCTCGCGCATGAAGCCGCCGACGACGTCGAGGTACCGGTCGGTCTCTTCCAGAACGGGCGTGTGCGAGCTCTCCTCGAACACGACCTCGCGCGCGTCGCGGATGCCGTCGACAAGCTCGGCCGCGATCACCTCGGTGCACATGTCGTAGCGGCCGCGCGCGACGAGCGTCGGGAGGTCGATCTCCTGGAGGCGGTCGCGCGTGTCCCAGCCTTTGAGGACGCCCGTGGTCGTCCATTCGTTCGGCCCCTGCATCGCGCGGTAGACGTCGGTGGCTTTGCCGGCCGCCATTGCCTCGAGCTCGGGGCGCGGCTGAGGCCCGCGGTAGAAGTGGCGGTCGAAGTAGACCGCCATCGCCTCTTCGTATTCCGGGTCGTCGTACGTGCCGGCCTGCTCGTGGCGGTCGAGGACCTCGATCACCTCGGGTGGCAGCTCGGCTCGAAGCTTGAGCTGCTCCTCGTTCCAGAGCGCCAGGTTCGCGAGCGTCGAGCTGAGCGTCAGGCTGACGATGCCCTGCGCGCCGGCAAGGACGTGCTCCTGCGCGAGCATCCCGCCCCATGAGGTGCCAAGGAGGTGGATGCGCTCGAGCCCGAGCTGCTCCCGCACCGTATCGACCTCCTCGCGGAAGACGGCGACGCTCCACTCGATCTCCTTCGGCCGGTCGGAGTTGCCGCAGCCGACCTGGTCGTAAAGGACGACCGGCCGCTCGTCGGCTAATTGCTCCAGTGGCGCGAAGTAGTTGTGGGTCGACCCCGGGCCACCGTGCAAGGCGAGCAGCGGCGCCGCCGCGGAACTCCGGTCGCCGACCACGCGGTACCAGGTTCCGTACCCGCGAAAGTCGACGTATCCCTCGGCGGCGCCGCTCTCCATTCCGGGCTAGATCCGCAAGGCCAGCGGGCGCGCCCGGACTGCCTTCGCGTTGCGTCCCTTGCCGTGCAGCGCGGTCTGGCCGGTCGGCAGTGTCGGCAGGAACGTCGGCTTGATGCGCGCCTTGGTCGCGGCCTCGAACCCGGACGCGAGCTTGATCAGCTTGCCCTCGCTGAACGCGGTGCCGACGAAGCTCATCCCGACCGGGAGCCCGAAGACGTTTCCCATCGGCATGTTGATGATCGGGTAGCCCGCCTGCGCGGAAGCCGACGACGTCCCGAAGATGAAGTGGTCTCCGAGGACGAGGTCGGTTGTCCACGCCGGTGTGTCGGTCGGCATGATCAGGGCGTCGAGGTTGTTGGCAGCGAGCGTGGCGTCGATGCCGGCAGGCCCGCCCGCGTTGCGCTCGGAGGCGAGCGACGTCGCGTAGTCGACGCCGCCGAAGAGCACCTCGTCCTGGGCCAACTCGAACAACTCCTGGCCGAACCACTTCAGCTCCTGGTCGGCGTGTGCCTCGTTGAAGGCAATTGCGTCGGCAAGGGTGTGGATCGGCACGCCCGTGCGCGTGGCGAGATACGCGTTGAGATCAAGCTTGAACTCGTGCAGAAGCACGTTGATCTCCCACGGCTGGCTGTTGATGTCCGCGATCGTCGGGATCTCGGCGGGATCGACGATGATCGCGCCCGCGCTTCGCATCGCATCGACGGCCGCGTCGAAGGCGTTCGACACGATCGTCGGAATCGCGTCGAAGACGCCGGTGCGCGGGATGCCGATCCGTGCACCGCGGAGGCCGTTCGTGTCGAGAAGGGCCGTGTAGTCGGCCGGGATCTTGTCGCGTCCGGCGCTCGTCGCCGGATCGCGCGGATCGGCGGTCCTGCTCACGATCGCGTTCAGGACGGCGGCGGCATCGGCGACGGTGCGGGCGTGCGGGCCGACCGTGTCCTGACTGTGCGCGATCGGCACGACGCCGGCGCGGCTCGTGAGCCCGACGGTCGGCTTGATCCCGACCACGCCGTTCTCGTTCGCCGGGCAGACGATCGAGCCGTCCGTCTCCGTGCCGAGGCCCGCGGCGCAGAAGCTCGCCGAGGCCGCCGCACCCGAGCCCGAGCTCGAACCGCACGCGTTGCGGTCGAGCACGTACGGGTTGTTCGTCAAACCGCCTGCGCCTGACCAGCCGCTCGTCGAGTTGAACCCGCGGAAGTTGGCCCACTCGCTGAGGTTGGTCTTGCCGAGGATCACCGCACCGGCACGCCGGAGGTTCGCCGCGACCGTGGAGTCCGTCGCCGGTGGCGTGCCGACGAGCGCGAGCGAGCCGGCACTCGTCTGCATCCGGTCGCCGGTGTCGATGTTGCCCTTGAGCAGGATGGGAATCCCGTGCAGCGGCCCTCGGACGTGACCGCTCTTCCGTTCTGCGTCGAGGTCTCTGGCGATCGGCTCGGCGTCCGGATTCAGCTCGAGGATCGAGTGGACGCCCTTGTCGAGGACCTTGATTCGGGCCTGGTATTTCTGCACCAACGCAAGCGCCGTCGTGCCGCCAGAGGTGAGCGCAGCCTGGAGCTGCGCGATCGTCGCCTCCTCGAGCTCTGGCACCGGTCCGGCGGCGCGCGCGGCACCGGCTCGTGCCAGCGAGATCAGCGTGGGCGTTGCGGCTGCCGCCGCAGCGCTGCCGAGGAACTTCTTGCGGTCGAACGTCTGCCCCGAAGTCGTGGACGAGTCGTCGCTCATGCTGCCTCCCTCTCCCGTCGACGTCAGCGACTGTTCTCTGCCGTCGGGGCAGCAGCACTCGCGAAGCCCGCCCCTTTCCTTCGCGACTCTCGGGCTCCTGCTGCGGCGGCGGCATGATCCTCTCGCGCCGGGGTGAGGGATTGCAAGTCCCGGAGCGACCGAGAAGCTCGGGGCGGAACTCGGCTACGCTAGCTGCCGCGCCCTCTTAGCTCAGTTGGTAGAGCACCTCCATGGTAAGGAGGGGGTCGACGGTTCGAGTCCGTCAGAGGGCTTCATTTCTTCCCTGCTCAGCGCCTCCTTTCGTGATCTCTGTTCCGGCGCGTCCTGCGACCGACGTCCACCGAGCGTCCACGCGAGTGTGATTTCACGCCGCGTCGCAGCCCGCACTGCTTCTTGCTGAGTGAGTTCGCGGGCACCGGTAGCGGTGTCCACCCAGCGTCCACCGCTTTCTCGCGCGCGAGCGCGTCGAGGAGTGCGACCGCGTGTTGGCGGCCGTCGCTGGCGAGGTGGCCGTAGTGGAGATCGATCATCGCCAGGCTCGTGCCCATGTAGCGGGAGAGCTCGAACGCCGACAGCCCCGCGCGGAGTCCGAAGGCGGCGTAGGTGTGGCGGAGGTCGTACGGCTGGCGCAGCGGCTCGATTCCGGCGGCGACGAGCGCCGGCCGCCAATGCCGCTGGCGGAAGTTGTGCAGATCGATGTAGCCGCTGCGCGCGTTCGGGAACACCAGCGGCGTCGTCGGGTTGGCCGGCAGCCGCCGGAGCGCCTCCAGCGCCATACCCTGCAGGGGCACGCCGCGCATGCTTCGCCGCGTCTTCACGTGCTTGACCCGCCCGTGGGCGTAGGCGCGGCGGACATAGACGAGGCCCTCGCGGAAGTCGAGATCGCGGTGCTCGAGCGCAAAGAACTCCGCCGGCCGCAACCCCGTCGCCGCCGCGAACACGACCATCGGCCCATAGACCGGGCCAAGATGCGCGGCCACGGCTTCGACCTCCTGCCACGAATCGAATGGCCGCTTCTCCAGACTCCGCCGCAACGGATTCGGCACGCCCCGCTTCGCCGGGTTGGAGTCGAGCAGCTCCCACGCGACCGCCCGGTTGAGCACCTGCCGCAGCGCCTGCGTCGCCTCGTACCGATGCCCCTCCGGGATCGTCATCCGCCAAGAGCAGACCTGCTCCGGTGTCAGATCGACCAGTCGAACGTCGCTCAGTGCCGCGGTGGCTTTGCGCAGTAGCCAGCGCAGCTTCGACACGGTCACCGGAAGACCCGGATGCGCCTGCAGATACTCGTCCACGAACTCGGCCAGCGTGAGCGTCGCCGCTCGGCCACCGGGCCGCAGGCGAGCGAGCGTCTTCTCGAGCGCCTGCTGCGCCGCGGCCCGGCTGTCGAACCCACCGACCTGGCTCCTCTGCGAGTCGCGGCCCTGCAGCCGGTAGCGGTACGCCCACAACGGCCGCCCTCCGCGCCTCGGCGCTTCAGCTTGAAGACCTGGCCCTGCTGCACCATTTCGACCTCCTCAGACGAAGGGGAGGCCGAATCTTCATGCCTGACCCCCTCTCAGATCGAGAGGTCGCCTGGGAGCGATCGCGCCGCAGGCATTCGGTGGGCTATGCGCCCGCGGCGCAATTCGGCCGAGTCGTCATCTTGTCGCCGTCAGTGAGCGCTCGCCGCGGCGGCTCGCGCGGAGCGGCCTCGGTTCGCGCATCGTGGCGATGCGGCCGAGCCCGGCAAGGAGGACGAGCGAACCGCCGATGAGCATTGGCCGGCTGCCGACAGCTTGTGCGGCGATGCTGCCGATCAGGCCGAGCGGCAGGCAGTACGCGGCCCAAACACGGGCGACGCGGGCGCGCCACAGCGCGGTCGCCAGCAGCAGGCTGCCGACCATCAGCGAGATCCCACCGACCATGAAGATCGCGTTCGCGGCGGCAGCGTTCTCGTAGCGGTGCACCAGCGCCGTCATCTGAGCGGGGTCGGCGCCGGCGGTCTGCCAGTAGACGAGCTGGGTGCCGGAGTCGGCGACACCGACAAGCGCCCCGATCTGCATCGGACCCCACCGACGATTGCGGTCAGCGGGGCACCCTCATGAGCCAACTGCATCAGCAGCACGAGCAGCGGCACGAATAGGGCCGTCCCGATCAACTGCAGGAGCGTGTAGGTGTAGTGGTCGGGTGATGCGAGATCGAGGCGACCTCGGCGGCTGCGCCGGTCGCGAGCGAGGCGACGGTGAGCGCCGAGCCGAGATGCAGAAGTGGTGCGGCGACGAGGCTGCCGCGAGTGACGAGCCGAGGGAACTGCTGGATGTTCATGCGTTGGGTTCCTCCGTGGTTGGCTGACCTGGCGGAGGCTGGCAGCGGCTGGCGTCCGCGTCTGCGGCCGGGCGGCGGTTTCGGGCTAACCACTGCCGGGCCGCAAGGCGGGTGGGCTTCGCCGCCCGAAGCCGCCAGTCGTCAAGGAAGCAGGTGGATTGTGTCGGTGGCGAGGCCTGTGCTGCTGCCGACGGAGAGGATGCTTCCGCGCGCTCCCTCGTAGCGGCCGGTGCCGCCAGTGACGGCGATATGAAGCCTGTTCGGACCTTGGCTCGGGACATCGAGCGTCGTACCGACGAGCCTGCCACCGGCGAGCGTATAGACGCCCGTGCAAATTTGGATCCAATTCAGACCACCCCTCGTCGTCACGCAACTGACGTTGAGTTGACCGACGGGCTTCTTCTGCATCGTGCGGAGGGTTCGATTCGTGAACCCCTCGTCTCCGGCCGCAAGCCCGGTGTGGTGGCCGATCGGCACAGAGATGCCCGGGGCTTCGTCTTCGAGCAGCTTGATCGTTGTTCCAGTCGGCGCCTCGCCGCCGCCGGCGGCGAGGGCGGACGAGATGGCGACAACGCCGGCCAGGAGCGCCAGCGCCAGAACTGCTTTACGCGGGGTCATCTTCCGGCTCCTTCCTGTGGTTACGCAGACGGGGTTTCGGTTTGGAGATCGCAGAAGCGCCTAGTGAACACGAGTCCAGGTCCCTTCCCAGACCGCACGACGTTGGCCACACGGCTCATGGATCGCAGTCAGGGTGAGGCGCGCTCCCGAGACCGACCAGCGGTAGGAGCCGAACGGCCCGGCCGCATTGCAGTCGCGGCCCCCGATGTCGTGGTGCCCGAAGCGCTTCACGCCGCAAGCCCCGTGGTCGCTGCAAGGCGCCATCGAGATCGGCGCGTAGGCGAAAAGCACGTCTGCGACCACGTCGTACTCGGTCACCAGTCCGGTCTTGACCGGGTCGAGCTCCCAGACGCCGACCCGGTCGAACACGAGCCGCCAGACGCCAGCGGGGGGCACGTTGCCGACGCCGACGCCGAACACAGGGGTCGACTTCGCCTGGTCGTGCTTCGTGACCGTCCTCGTCCACGTCCCCGCGAGCGCGGCGGGCGGCTGCCGTGCAGGCAGAACGCGCGCGGTGACGACGTCGGTCGCCAACTTGCCGCCCGCGCTCACAACGTGCGACGTGAATACGTGCTCGCCGGCGGTGAGCCAGGTGGTGATCAGGTAGCCGGGGTTGGTCCCGTTTTCGTCGCCCCCGAAGTAGTACGGCGGAATGCGCTCGACCCACCGAAGCTTGCCGTCGATGATGTAATCGACTTCGCGCACCGCCGAATCCGGAACATCGGGATGGACCACCCACCGCGTCCGTTGCGGCAGCACCGTCTTTCCGTCAAGGCTGGAGGTGGTGGGCCTTCCCGCAAGGCGTGAGGTGGTGGGCCGGGCGCTAGAGCCGCCGGTGCCAAGCTCGACACCGACGGTCGCGCTCGCGGCGACCGCGGCCAGCACGACCGCTCCCGCCAGCATCCGGGCGCGAGTGCTCCTGCGCGGCGACGCCACCGGAAGCGCCGCAGCCGCCGGTCCGAGCGTTGCATCCTGCTCGAGGATCCGCCGCTCGAGCGCGCGCAGCTCGGCACTCGGCTCGAGGCCGACCTCCTCGGCGAAGCGGCGCCGGAACGCCTGGTAGGCGGCGAGTGCCTCCGCCGGCCGGCCGGCCCGGTAGAGGCTGAGCATCAGCTGGCCAAGCAAGCGCTGCTGGAACGGATGCTCGCTGACGAGCCGCTCGAGCTCGCCCACCAGCTCCGGGCCGCCCCCCAGCGCGAGCTCAGCGTCGATCCGTCCCTCGAGCGCGAGCAGCCGTCGCTCCTCGAGCCGCTCCGCCTCCATACCAAGCGGAAGCTCCGATGCGAGGTCAGCGAGCGCGCGCCCGCGCCACAAACCGAGCGCGTCGCCGAGGCGACCGCGAGCCGTCGCGGGATCGCCCGCGGCACCGGCAGCCCGGCCCTGCTCGAGCAGCGCCTCGAAGCGCTCCAGGTCGAGCTCGCCCGGCTCCACGCGCAACAGGTAGCCGGGCGGGCGCCGCTCGATCCGCTCGCCGCCGAGCAGCGTCCGCAGTCGCGAGACGTAGGCGTCCAGGGAGCGCTGCGCGCTCTCCGGTGCACGCTCGCCCCACAAGCTGTCGACCAGCCGGTCGCGTGAAACGACCCCGTTCGCGTTCAGAAGTAGCAACGCGAGGAGCGCGCGTTGCTTGGGGCCGCCCAGCTGAAGCGCCCGGCTGTCGATCCGGGCCTCGACCGGGCCGAGGACCAGGAACTCCACCCGCTGAGCAAAGCACGTCTGCAACGAGATTTCTACATTCCTGCAACGGCAGCCGCCCACCATCCCGGTCGTCCGCGCCAACGACCGAAGGAGGGCAGTTGACCATCCGAGCCCGAAGCCTCTCGCTCGCACTGCTCGCCGGCGTCGTCGCCGTCTCGTCTGCGCTCGCCGGACACAACGACAGCAGCTTCACAGTCACTTCCTCGCTCGACGGCAAGACCGTGCTGCCGGTGCGCAGCCACTGGATCGCCTATCCGAAACTCGACCCCGCGCAGGGGCAGGTCGCCGAGGTCGACTACCTGATCGACGGCTACCACGCCTGGACCGCGCATAACGCGCCCTGGTACTACGGCGACAAAGGCAACTGGCTCGTCACCAGCGACCTCAAGCCGGGCCTACACACCTTCACCGTCCGCGCCCTCTCCGGTGACAACCAGGTCGCGATCGACAAGTTGCAGGCGCGCGTGACCGCACCGCCACAGCCGCCCGCAACGCTCGCCGGCCAGTGGAGCCGCGCCGGCCGGCCGCTGCTCGTCGACAAGCACGGTTGGAGCATCGGCCCCAACCAGGTGGTCGACGTCAAATACCTGCGAAGCGGCAACGTCGTCCTCGGCAGCTTGATCATCGACCGCCCCGAACAGCAACCGGCCTGCGTCCCCAACCCACGGCAGAGCTACAAGGTCACGCTCACGGCCAGC
>WNGD01001282.1_pt1 | contig 27428 bp, 19 predicted proteins | sample 5400671 | NCBI WGS metagenome assembly WNGD01 (sample SAMN13153369, study PRJNA577476) | soil metagenome | isolation source: 40 cm soil or saprolite under grassland replicate 2 | place: USA:California | collected 2016-06-15
GCATCACGGCCCGCGCAACGGCGGAGGGAGAAACCATCCACAACGAACCGTTTGAAGTCCGGCCGGACGCCGTGGCTGATGCCATCCTCGCCGCGGACGCAATCGGTCGCGCCTGGAAGAGCGCAAACAAGCAGGAGCTTCCTTGACCACGGAGGACGCAGATCAGGGGAGCCGCAATCAAAAGTATGAACGGAACGACAGATGAACACAGATAAACACGGAGCAGCCCAGCCGCAACCAAAAAAATCTCACCACAAAGACACGAAGCCACGAAGATTCACACGGGCAAGAACGTGGTGCATCTTTGTCTTCTTTGTGTCTTTGTAATGAAGACAGGAGCAGTACGGATCTGTGTTCATCGGTGGTTCCATTTTGTGCAGTTCACCCGGCGACGGCTCGACGGTCGTGATCATCGCGCGGGCGGCTCTGCATGATAGAGAGCCCGGGCATTGCGCACGATGGAGATGACGAGCGCGAGACCAAGACCCGCGATGGCAACAATGCCTCCAACGTCGAAAAGCAGGAAGGCCCCCAGCTTGCCCAGGCGAATCCCAGGACCGTACAGGAGGCGGAGCGTGCCGATCGCCAGGATGATGCGCATTTCCGTAGGCCCAACGCCCAGGCTGGACAGGCGGAACACTCCGTGGACACAGGTCGCCAGAAAGACCTCCGCCGCGACGATCAGATACGCCACAAGAAGGCCGAGAGCTATAAGCGGGCTCATGTATCCCGACATGGCCAGACCTCCGAGCATGAAAACAAGTCCCACCATGTCGAGGACATGATCGACATAGTAGCCGTAGCGCGGGCGCTCCTGGTTTCGGACCCGGGCCAGAGTGCCATCCAGGCTGTCCCCGAACCAGTTCAGGGCGAGCGCGACTACGGCAAGCATCAACGCACCTGGCTTCCAACGGGCTGCCCAGTACGCCAGTCCGGCTGCCAGCATCGCTCCAAGCCCGAGCAACGTCAAATGGTCCGGCGTTGCCCACCTCGGGAGCCGCACGGCAAGCCAGATGAGGATTCTTTTTTCCAACCCGGCGAGCGCGCTTCGATGCTCTCGCACATGTTCGGAAACCGGCTTCATCATTACATGGCCTCCTCCGCCCTGTATCAACAGACCACTCCGGGCTCTGCAAGAACCGGGTCCAATTCGAAAGGTCACAACAGCGAAACTGTACCGTGATCCACAAGTTTCGCCGGCTTAAGTGGATAGATGCGAATTGAGGGGCAAGACTGAAACAGGCTGACGTCTGGCGGATGACATTGCCCTGGGGTGACATTTCCGGCGCCTGGCGAAAGTTTCGGCGCCTCTTGACCGGCAAATGCAAAAATGGATTAGTCACACCGCAAAATAGTTTTTCGGTTCACTGAGGCGAGATGCGAGCGAGGTCACTCGGGGCTCTCTTCTTTTTTAGCCTGGCTGGTTTGCCTCCTTTCCGTCTGACGGATTAAGAAAAATTATACGAAAACAGCCTGCCGAGCTTTTGCATCACGATTGCTAACGGTTAGACGCCGTCTGTGATCAAGAAAATTCGTGTAATTCGTGGCAAATCTTTCTGTCGTGAATTCTTTCCCCGCGGTTTGCCGATTGTAGGATCGATTTATTCCGGGCCTCATTCGTCAATCCGGCGAGGGTGCAATTAGAAGTGGGAGTCAGTTTCTACCGCGGGATGCACCCCATTCCGGTAGGAGATATTGGCCAGAATCGTGGCGTATGCGGCATCAATGTCCGCGAGAGGTTTTTTCCGGAGGCGCCGGACGGCCGTACTCGGTATCGTACAACAGGGGGACATCCCAGTAGCACTTGCTTTCCAGCGCATAGACAAGGCAGTGATCGTATGGCCGCGAGTAGATATGCAGGCTCGTGGCGCGCTCTCCGTATTCGGGCAGGTTCAGGACGGCGTGTATAGGCGTCTTCGGGTCCACGAAGGACGGGTTTTCGGGATCCATGACGATCCGGTCGGCTTCCCTGAGCTCGCAGAAATTTGTTTGGTCGCTGGCGCGCAGCAGCTCGTAATTCTGGACCGCGAGGCGCCCTATCGGCACCGCCATCCAGCAGTTTTGATTCTGGTGATTGTGAATCGCCGAACGGTGTCCCACGTCCCAGCAGATCGCGATAAGCTCGAACAGATCGCACTTGTAAATCAGGTTGCGCGTGTAGTGCGTTGGCGAGTAGAAGAGGTAGGGGGAGAGTGAATCGGGGTCCACGGGGTTGTCCCTCACGTATTCCGCCACCCGGGGCACGGTGAAATCCTTCTCCTGGATACTGGCGAGTACTTCCACAAAATTGTCCACACTTTTCACGCGGTCCCCCCAGTCAGGCAATCCATTGGATTTAGTATCGGACAGGGGCTTGCGCGGCTTCAATTGATTTTCACAGCGCGCCATAGCGGCACCAAACCTGGTGACGTCTTTGCGTGTTGGCGGTAAAGGCTCCGCCCAATCCACCGCGAAGACACGAGGACGCGGAGAATCACGAAGCGTTTTCCGTCATTGGAGGAAATCAGAAGGCGATGCGCCGGTCGAAACCTGACTGGGGGTCGTGCTCCGGCACGACCCCCAGAGGTGCCGTGAATGGACGCACCGTCAGAACGAGAAGCGAAGACCGAAGCGGAACTGGCGCTCGTCGATTCCCTCCCGGCCGGTGCCGCGGGTGGTAGAGATCTCGCTATAGCCGTTGAGGTGGACCGTCCCGTTTTTATCGATGGTCATGTTCGCACGGTTTACCCCGGTCGATCCGGGCGCGCTGAAATGCGGCGTGTTGGTGAAGTTGAACGCCTCGGCCCGGAACTGTACGCGGAACCGCTCCGAGACCTTGAATTCGCGGAAGATCCCGAGATCAAGGTTGCTGTAGCGCGGCCCGCGCAGCGTGTTGTACCCGACGGTACCGAAGCGGTGTTCGTCCGCTGGGACGGACGCGAACGCGAATGGGTCAAACCACGACTGCCCAGGCCCGATGCCTCCAGGGTATTGCACCTCGGGCTTGATCTGGTCCGCCCGTTGCGTGTTTCCCGACGCATTGAGCGAAGAGCTCGACCCGGTGACCGAGAACGGAATGCCCGACTGGCGGGTGAAGATCGCGTTGATCTGCCAGCCGCCGGCGAGCAACGAACCTACGCCGCCGCTGTTAAGGTACTGGCGGCCCCTGCCAAAGGGCAGCTCGGCCACCGTCGACCAGTGGAAGTTGTGAGGGCGGTCGATACCCATCAAGGACCGGTTCAGGTAGTAGAACTCCGGGATCTGGACCCGCGGTGTGTCGTCGCTGTTGTTGGTCCCGGAATTAGAAATCGCCTTCGAGTAGGTGTAGGCAACGTTCGTCTGGAACCCATGGGCGAAGCGCCGGTCCATCGTAACCTGCAGCGAGTCGTAGTGGCTGCCTCCGATCGGGCCGACGAGCACCGTTGGTGCCGTGCGGCCGAAGAGCTTGTTGAACGGAGCGCTCGCGAGGCCGCCGCCGACCCGCTGCGCGTTCAGGTCCATGACACCGAGCGCGCGGACCTGGCGGGTGGCGACGTAGCCGGCCTGCCCCACGAAGCCCCAGGGGAGCTTGTGCTGCACCATCAGGTTCCACGACTGGATGTAGCCGCGCTGGAACTGATCCGGCGCCAGCGTCTGGACGACTATGTTACCCGGCACGTCGATGATCCCGTTGCCGAGGCTCGGGGTCGCGATCGCGGGTATACCGGCGCTGAGCTCACCCGCTTCACGGTACGAGTTCGGCGCCGGCACAATCAGGCCGAGGAGCAGCGGGTGATTGGTCCTGAGGGGACGCGCGAGGTTGTACGGGTCGTTGGTGATCCCGTAGCCGGCCCGGACCACGAAGTCCTCGGTCACGCGCCACGCCAGGCCGAAGCGCGGCGCGAACATCGTCTTCGACATATTTACGCCGCAGTCCGTCGGGACCGAGCCGATGCCGCAGACTAGCATCTTGTTGTTGACCATGTCGTACCGCTCAAGGCCGCGGTCCCCGCGCGTCGGGATCGGGAAGTATTCCCAGCGCGTCCCGATCGCGAGGGTCAGCTTGCGGTGGACCTGCCACGAGTCGCGGACGTAGAGGCTGTGCGCCCAGGTGCGCGTCGTGAAGACGTCCGGCACCATGTAGATGCGGCCCATCTGCGTCGGCAGCCCGAGCAGGAAGGTCGCATAGCTGTTATAGGCGCTCCCGGATGGGGCGCCGGCCGCATTGATCTGCGTCGGGCCGCTGCCGAACGTGAAGCCCCCCTGTGCGCCGCACCCGTCGCAGTTGCCGGAGGACAACTCGGGCTGAGTGTGGTTCAGGTTCTGGTGCGAGATGTCGAGGCCGAACCTGATGTTGTGCTTCGACTTGATCCAGTTCGCGTTGGCCGTGTACTGCCACTGCGGGTCGGAGCGGTAGTACGGCATGAAGTTGTCGTTCACACCGACGACCGAGAAACTCGAGATCCGGAAACTGGGCCACCCTCCCTCGAACCGGCGCGGCCCGTTCGTGCCCGGGATGCCGAGGACGTCGGACCCGATCTTCTGGTCGAGGCAGCACTGCTCGATGTTGGTGTCCATCCGGGTCCAGCCGAAGTTCGCATCGACGATGAATTTCGGTGTGGCCACGTAGTTGGCGCCAATCGTCGTCGAGTACGTGCCTCCCCATCCTTCGCCCGCATTGCCGCCGTAGTTGGCCACGTAGATGCCGCCCAGCTTGTCGCCGAAGACCTCGGGGTTGTGCATCGTGTACTTCAGGACTGAGAAGCGGCCGTTCACGGCGAGCTTCGAATTCACGTTGTAATTGAGCTTCGTGTCCACCGTGTGGCGGTTGAGGAAGAAACCGGCGGTCGCGTAGTAGTTGTCGCTGATCTTGCCGGGAGCCAGCTCGGGAATGTTCGGATCGGGCCAGAGCGCGTTGATCTTGGCCGCGATCGGATCGATCCGGCTGGCCGGGATGATGTTGCCCGGAAACGCCGTCCGATTCTTGCCATCAGGGTCTCCGGTGGCCGGATCGTAGATCGGGTTTGCCGATGCGCTGAAGTCCCCCGCCTTCATCGCCAGCGTCGGGACGCTCTGGGTACGTGCTGCGAACTGATGGTCCATCGTCCCTTCGTAGCTCACGAAGTAGAACAGCTTGTCCCTCTTGATCGGTCCGCCCACGGTGCCGCCGAACTGGTTGTAGACCTGCTTCGGATTCCTCTGGTTGACCGGCGTGAAGTAGGGCCTGGCCTTGAGCGCGTTATCGTTGTGGTACTCGAACGCGGAGCCGTGCAGCTGGTTTGTCCCGCTCTTGATCAGCACGTTGACCGCGGCCCCGCCGGCAAGCCCCTGCTCGGCGTCGAAGCTGTTGGTGACGACGTTCACGGTCTCGATTGACTCGAGCGCCGGAATGTACGATGTCATGTGCGGGAGCCAGACGTTCGTCCCCGTCACACCGTCGATGCGCGTGTTATTGGAGCTTCTGCTTGCGCCATTGACGTTGAACGTTAGAGCGCGCGACGGGTTCGAGGGGATCGAGTGAGCGTTTTCCGGGAGACTGAAGCCGGGGAGCGTCTTGAACAGCTGCTGATAGTTCCGCCCGAGCGGCACCGGCAGATCCTGCAGTACCTTCGATCCCAACTCCGCCCTCACCTCGGCCCGGTCGGTTTGCAGGACGGCGGCCTGCGCAGAAACTGTGACCGTCTCGGCCATCTGCCCGACCTGCAGCGTCACATCGATGCGGGTCGTGGTGTTCAGCGTGACCGCGATGTCCGTCTGCTGAGACTCCTTGAACCCCGTGAGCGACACCTTGATGGTGTAGGTCCCGGTCTGCACCGTCGGGAAGTTGTAATTGCCGACCTCATCCGTAATGGTTTCGCGGGACTGGTTGGTGGCCTTATTGCTGATGGTTACCGTGGCGCCGGGCACTGACGCGCCGCTGGAATCCTCGACATGCCCCACAAGGGAGCCATACAAGACTTGAGCCTGGACCACTGGACTGGTCACAACCCCGAGGACCAGCAGGCTGAGGGATCCAAGCGCGAAGATGTGATGCGTCCTGGTTCGGATAACAAAGCGCCCCATACAATTCCTCCTTTAGAGAGACGGCTTAGTGCATCCTCTGTTCTTCCTCCGAAAACGGTTTGGGATAGGCAATTCCAGACGCCCGGCTGTCCGTGCTGAAACCCCTTCGTGGCCGGACTCGTCTCTTGCCAGGGATTAGCTGTGTGTAGCGATGCGTGCCGCATTATAGGCCCGTCTCCTCACAACGCACAACACAAATCTTCTGCACGGATGATACACTTGGACGCTTATGGCGCTCACTTGCCACGGAGGCGGCAGAGAGACAGAGAGAAAAGCCCTGCTCTGTGTTTCTGTGGCTCTGTGGCTGACAGGTCTGGCGTTCATGTCCAATTCGGTTCCAGCGCCGATCTTCCGTGAAGCGGCGGAAGAGACGGGTCTCAGATTCCGGCATTTCACCGGGGCAACGGGAAAGTTCTTCATGCCTGAGATCATGGGTCCTGGGGTGGCCGTGTTCGACTATGACGGCGACGGCGACCTGGATGTGTATCTTTTGCAAGGCTCCCTCCTTGACAAGACGAAGAAGGCGAGCGAGACGCTCTTCCCGCCACCCGAGGGCTTTAAGCCCGGTAATCGCCTGTTCCGCAACGAACTGGTTCCTTCCGGCAAACTCCGCTTCACGGATGTGACCGACAAAGCCGGCGTAGGACATGAAGGGTACGGCATGGGAGTTGCCGTGGGGGATTACGACAACGACGGCGATCCTGATCTCTACGTCACAAACTTCGGGCACAACGTCCTCTATCGCAATAACGGGGACGGCACGTTTACTGATGTCACGCGCGAGGCGGGTGTGGATGACGAGCGCTGGAGCGCGAGCGCGGCATTTCTCGACTACGACCGCGACGGAGACCTGGACCTTTTTGTGACCAATTATGTCGATTTTACATTGCTGGGCAATAAAAGGTGTTTCGCCGCGACGGGCGAGCCGGATTACTGCACACCGGCCATTTACCGCCCCGTGCCGGACAGGCTCTTCCGAAATGAAGGCGGGGGCAAGTTTGTCGACGTGACGCTCACCTCCGGGATCGGAAGCGCCTTTGGTCCGGGACTGGGTGTCGTGTGCGCCGACTTCAACCTGGACGGCTGGACCGACATCTATGTCGCAAATGACGGCGCTGCCAATCTTCTTTGGATCAATAAAGGAAATGGGACTTTTGAAGAGGCAGGTCTTTTGTCCGGGGCGGCCTACGGCACCGACGGGATAGCCCGGGCGGGTATGGGCGTCACGGCAGGCGATTTCGACAACGATGGGGACGACGACATTCTCGTGACCAATCTTCGCCGGGAAGGGAGCACGCTGTACCGGAACGACGGGCGGGGCTTTTTCTACGACGCGACCACCGAATCGGGGTTGACGCAGGCCAGTTTTCCATACACGGGCTTCGGCGTGGAGTGGTTCGACTATGACAACGACGGGTACCTGGACCTGTTTGTGGCGAATGGCGCCGTGACCATTCTCGAGACGCTGCGCGGAAGTCGGTACCCCTTCCACCAGCGAAACCAGCTTTTCCGCAACGAAGGCGAAGGGAAAAAGCTTGTGGAGACAAGTGCGGGCCCCGCCTTTCAACTTTCGGAGGTCAGCCGCGGGGCTGCTTTCGGCGACATCGATAACGACGGCGACATCGACATAGTGGTCAGCAATAACAACGGTCCGGCGCGGCTGCTTCTCAACGAGACAGGCGCGCAGAAGCCCTGGCTGGAGGTCCGACTCCAGGGGGTCAAGGACAACCGGAGCGGGCTCGGCGCGCGTCTGGCTCTTCGGAGAAAAGGCCAGAAGCCACTCTGGCGCCGCGCGCATGCCGACGGGAGCTACCTGAGCGCGAACGACTGCCGCGTGCACTTTGGCCTTGGCGGCACACCGGAAATCGAAGCTCTTGAAGTCTACTGGCCGTGTGGCGACCGGGAACTTTGGACCGGTATTCGCGCCGGCACTATCGTCACGCTGCGTCAGGGAACGGGGAAGAAAATCGATTGACGATTGCGGATTTCGGATTGTCGATTGTGGATTCAGGGCCTCAGACTTCCGGACAGACCTGAATCGCGTGTTCGAGTCTGAGGTGTCGCTCCGGAAGTTTGACGCCTGCCGTTCAAATCCGCAATCCGCAATCCGAAATCGGAGGGGGGAGATGGGATTCGGTAGATGCTATGAAGAGTTTGAAGTAGGAGATGTGTACAGGCACTGGCCGGGCCGGACAATCACGGAGATGGACGACACCTTATTCTGCATGCTCACCATGAACCACAATCCCCTGCATATCGACGCGCATTACGCCGCTCGCACGCAGCACGGCCAGCGGCTGGTTGCAGGTCCCCTGGTTTTCTCTACCGCCGTCGGGATGAGCGTGCCCGACGTGAGCGGCAAATGCATCGCCAATCTGGACTATGAAGCAATACGTCACGAAGGCCCCGTATTTCATGGGGACACCATCTACGCTGAAACCACCGTTCTCGAGAAGCGGGAGTCGGCAACCAAGCCTGACCGGGGCATCGTGCTTGTGGAAACGCGCGTGCGCAACCAGCGCGGGGAGACAGTGCTAACTTTCCGGCGCCGCGTCCTGGTGCCGAAAGCGGGCTTTGCCGTCGAGGACCGCGCGCAATGATCACCGGACTCCGCCGCAGCTCCCTTTATGTTCCCGGCGACAACGAGAAGATGTTGCGCAAGTCCGCGGGCATTGCTGCCGACTTGCTGTTACTCAACCTCGAGGACGGGGTGGCCCTTTCCCGTAAGGATGAAGCGCGCGAGAACGTGGCCAGGGCGCTGCGAGATCTGGACTTTGGCGCAAGGGAGATCGTGGTGCGGGTGAACAGCATGGCTTCCGAGGTTGGAAAGAGAGACCTGTCCGCCGTTGTTCCCCGGCGGCCCGATGGGATTTGCCTGCCCAAAGTGGAATCGGCCGGGGAAATCCGCGCTGCCGACACGGCGGTTCTGGAAATTGAATTGGCCCATGGCCTCCCGGAAGGTCAAATCAAGTTCCACGCCATGATCGAGTCCGCCCGTGGCCTTCTGCATGCGCCGGAAATCGCTTCCGCATCCGACCGGATGGCGGCGTTCATCTTCGGCTCGGCAGATTACGTCAGGGACGTGCGCTGCCAGCCCGGAGAGGACCGCGAAGAGCTTCTGCTCGCGCTCCAGCAGATCGTGCTTGCGGCCCGGGGCGCCGGTATCGATGCCATTGATGCTCCGTGCTTCGACATTCGCAACCGGGAACTGCTCGAACGCGAAGCGCGCCAGGCCCGGCGGCTGGGCTTCGACGGGAAGAACGCGCTCCACCCGGATCAGGTAGTCACCATCAACCAGATATTCAGTGTTACGGCGCAAGAGATCGCCTGGGCCCGCAAGGTACTCGAAGAACTGAACGCGGCGGAGCAACGCGGACGCGCCCTCTCGACACTCGACGGCCAGCTCATCGACAACCCTCACCTGGCCCTGGCCGAACGGATTCTGTCGCAAGCGCGTCTCATAGACTCCAAGGACATCCAGAGGGAGACCAATGACAAATCACGACCGTACGATGAATAAAACCCGTCACATTTGTCATTTGTCATCGGTCATTTGTCATTTATCATTTCTTCTGTTCCTGTCGGGGAACACAGATGGGAAGATTCCAGGGGACACCCAACTACATCCTGAGCGATGCGCTGCGGGAAATCGTTAACGCTGCCATTATTCTGCAGCGCCCGCTACTACTCAAAGGGGAGCCGGGAACAGGCAAGACCGAGCTCGCGCGCGTCATCGCAGAAGACCTCGGGCTCCACCTGATCACCTGGAACATAAAATCAACCTCGAAGGCGAGCGAAGGACTGTACGTGTACGACACCGTGCAGAGGTTGAACGATTCACGCTTTCACGACAAGGATGTCTCGAACATCAGACAATACATCCGGCTCGGAAAACTGGGTGAGGCACTCACGTCTGAAAAGCAGGTGGTGGTGTTGATCGACGAAATCGACAAGGCGGACCTGGAGTTTCCCAACGACCTCCTGTACGAGCTGGACCAGATGAGTTTCGACATTATCGAGACCGGGGAGCATTTCAAGGCCAGGCGCCGGCCTGTCGTCGTCATCACGAGCAACAGCGAGAAAGAACTGCCCGACGCCTTCCTCAGACGCTGCCTTTTCCACTATATTGAGTTTCCGGACCCCGCGACGATGCGGCGCATCGCGGAAGTGCACTTCCCGGCCCTGCGACACAACCTGCTTTCCCAGATCATCGCAAAGTTTTATTTCATCCGGCAGAAACATGATCTGAAAAAGCGGCCTTCAACCATCGAACTGCTCGACTGGATCCAGGCCGTGACCGCGTCAGGTATCACCGAAGACGAACTGAGTCAGCGCCTGCCGTTCCTGGGCGTCCTTCTTAAAATGGAAGAAGACGTCGCGAAGTTCGCCGTCCAGTAGGCACCCGACCCGCGTACCACGGGGAACACGGAGGAAAAATTCTCGGCGGGCGCCTTTGCGCCCTTCGCGTCTTCGCGGTTCATTCAGGCACAGTTTCACCGCGAAGCCGCTAGGTACGCGAAGCGCTTGGAGAAGGCGCGGCTGGCGCGGATTGTGACGTTTCCGTTCTCATCTCCGGAGGAAAGGAAGAGGGCGGCGGCGTTGTGGGATTCGGCCCATCGCAGGCCTTCCTTCGGACCCATCACATACAAGGCCGTGGAGAGAATGTCGGCGACCAGCCCGCTCTCATGCCAGACCGTCACAGATCCCTGAAAGGGCGCGGGGAAACCGGTGCGGGGGTCCAGGATGTGACCCACGCGCCGGCCTCCGACGAGCAGGTCGCGCTCGGAGCCTGCACTCGTGGAGAGCGAGCCGCTGTCTAACCTCAGGGTTAGAACGGAGCGGTCACGTACGTTCGGGTGCGCCAGATGCACGGGCCAGAAAGCAGCATTGGGCGGGATTCCGTACACCATGATCTGTCCGCCGAGATCCGCAAGCCACGCGCCGGAGCCATGTCGAATCGAGTAATCCCGGATGCGGTCCAGCGCTTCCCCTTTTCCAAAGGCGCCGCAGTCGAGAGTCGCTTCTCTTTCCCGGACGATTTCGCAGGTTGAAGGCTCGAACCTGAAATACCGGAGACCCGACCTTTTCCGTGCATCCTCGAGCTCCCGTGCCGGAGGATACCGGCCACCCTCTCTCAGGCCCCACACTGTGACCAAGGAGCCGAGGGCGGGGTCAAACGTGGCGCCAGTCCCCTGTTGCCAGAAGACCAAGTCTTGAAACAAGCGGCACAGGGTCGTCCCGGCCTGAAAGGGAGTCCCGAGAGGCTGGCGATTCAACCGGCTGAGGGCGCTTTCGTCCTTCCAGGTGCTCAACTCCTGTTCCGTTTCTTCCAGGATCCGCAGGTGGGTTTCGATCTGTTGAAGCCCGGCTTGCCGGTCCGGCGCGAAGGTCGTGAGAGTGCAGCGCGTCCCCATCAGGTAGACCTCGCGCGTCACTTCCGCGACTGTTCCTTCAGCCCCGCCTTCAAACGCAAAACAGAAAAGGACAGGAAGAATCGCTGTTAAATGTAAAGTTTCCTTCGCCACCGAATCACACCCTCCGTCCGGTTTCGCAACCAATGAAGAATGGGCTGGTACCCTTAGAGAAGCATTATGGAACACGGATTCTCACGGATAAGCCCAGCCACAACCAATAAACCCTTCGCGCACTTAGCGCCTTCGCGGTGAAACTGAGCCCGAGTTGACCGCGAAGACGCGAAGAGCGCAAAGATTCGCCAAAAATTTGCTGAAAAGGCAGGAATTTCTGGAACCGTATTACGGATATCACGGATTTTCACGCGCGAGATTGAAACATTAGGCGGCAAGGCGTTTCTTCCCGGACTGCATGAAGCGGCTTTTGACCAGGAGGAAGTTGATCGCCTGGTGCGTGAAGTAGGCGCCCGCGAACAGGATTCCTGCCCCGATGTGGATGCCTGCGAGAACGGGTGTTAAGGCGGGAGTTGAGACGGCCTGCAGCAGGTACCCGGATGCGACCATAAGCGCGAAGGAGAAGAGCGAGATGAGGCCTGACAGGCGATTGGTTCGAGCGCTCTTGTTCTGCAGCTTTTTTACGATGTGAGAATTGATCATTATCCCTGCCGCCAGAATGAAGAGCGGGGCTGCGAGAATGTGCGTTTTCAGCATCGCCGGTTGCCCGGGATGGTTGATGACGCTGAACGGGTCATCGGTCTTGAGGAGGTATTTCATCCAGAAGTAGACAATGCCGCTCACGGTCACGATCAGCGTCAGAATGTGAAATGACCAGGCTTCCCAGCGTTTCATGATCCGTCTCTACGGCAACGGCCAAGCCGTTGCCGGGGGTGTCGCGGGCACTTGGCGCTCCGGTAGTGGAGCTCCAAGGCTTGCAAACCCGCACCAAGCTCAAAATGACCAATGAAAAATGACCTATGACAAATGGCAAATAAACTCGAGCGGTTCGCCCGCGGGAGTTTTGTCATTTGTCTGTTGGGGACGGGTCCCGGCAAATGACGAGTCCGAGATGGAGTGGGCGTCGGAAGGAAAGCGGCGACAAGTCGCCGCACTCCAAAAGAGCCGTGATTGCTCATCTGCATCTCACCAAAGCGGCACCTAAAGTAACTCGCACTTTTAATTGCACCCTCCCTTTTCGTTTACCTAGTCAGTGCCGGCGAGACGCCGGCGCTACACTTTGTTTGCAAGGCGCCGGAATCTAGCGCTCGAGCACCCGGTCGATGGCCAGCGCGCGACGCACTGCCTGATTGGCCGCTACGGCGGTCAGCGTCGCGCCCGCGAGGGGCCGAATCGCGCGTTGCAAGTTGAGGTCGTTGTTCAATACTTTGCCCTTGTACTGCGCGTACCACTGTGAAGAGGCCTGGTATTCCGGGGGTTCGAGAAAGGCGGTGACTTCGATCCGCCGGACCGCTCCGTATTCGTCCAGAACGATCAAGAGACTTTCCTTCTTGGTTCGAACCACATGCGTGTCCACGTAGGCGCGCCCGACAAGCTTCCCGTTGAGGAAGGCCTGGTACCGTGCCACCAGGGCGCTGGGAATGGGCACTCCGGCCAGGGCAGCCGCTTCCTTGATCTGCTGTCCGGTGAGGAAGATCGTTTCCGGCTTGATCTGTGCGCCGGGAAAGGCAGCCGCCAAAGCCTCCTCACGCGTAGCCAGACCGCCTGCGATAACGTCCCTGCCCGAGCACAAAACAACCGCGAAGAAGAGACAGGCCACGAGGTGCAAGCCAAGCGTCGCTTTTCGCTTTGGCGGGCTCATTCTCTTGAATTCCGGGCCAGAGCTTCTTGCATCAGAATGCGTATCCCAGACTGATATTGAACTGGTTCAGCCCTGTCCTGGCGCCGTTCTTGAGCCACTGATAATCGCTCTTGAGAACAACTCCCTGCACAGGCCGAAACTCGAGACCCAAAGTATGAAACTTCCGATCTGTGGCCGGGTCGGAAGCAAACCCAAGGGGAACCTCTTTTTGCGTGTTCACTCTTTCGAATCGATAGTAGGGCGTAAGCCGAATGGATTCGGTGTATTGAGAGAGCACGTTATAGCCGGCCTGGACGTATCCGCCCTGCATGAGCCCTCCGACCGCGGACCCGCCCGTCAGGTTGCGCGCTTGATTGAGCGCCGCCACATCACCGACGGACGCTCGAGCATACAAGCCGCGAAGGTCCACGCCCCGCGCCTGTATCTGCGCATGCGCCTCTCCGATCGTCGTCGTGACCTTCAGGTCGCGGCCCTGCTCGATGAACTGACCCTGGCCCGAGCCGCCCGTGTACAGGGCGCCCCCGAAGAGAACTCCCGGAACCGGCACGATATCCAGGCGCCCAACAAAGGCGAGGTTTGTCGCTTTCGTTTCCGAACCCTCCTGCCGCCCTTCGCGCAACCCGTCGGAGCTGAATCCGCCCGCGTCCATGCCGTTCACCACGTAGGCCCGGTACTGCAACGGGCCGGCAGAGCCGACGACACCGAACCCGTTTTCCGCCCACGTCGAAGGAATGATCAGGCTCTCGGTCGCGCTCCGGCGGACGCCGAGGTATGCGTTAGGCTCGTGGAACTCGTTTGTCAGTCCCATCGGCACGAGGAGCAATCCGCCGCGAAGGGCGAGATTCTTGTGGGCCAGGTAATCGATGTAGGCAAATTCGACAGCCACCTCGCCGGTCTTTCCCGTGGAGGCATGCTCGAACTCGATTTCGGAATTGAACACGAACTTTTCGTTGAATCGGTACCCGGTGTAGAGCACGGCGCGCAGGAAATCCAGCCGGGAGCCCTCTCGAACCGCGTTGCCGCTCTCGTTCCTGTCCGCGGAGTTCTCGTAGGTCATTTCACCGTAACCGGCGATCGAAACCCCCTGTCGCTTTCGATAGACGGAGGCCGCGGACGAGCCGAGCCCGAGATTCTTGGCCTTCCGGTCGGTAATCTCTATCTCCGGCTCGCCGCTGCGGAGCTTCTCGACTTCCTGAGCGATCACCTCAAGCTGGCGGCGGAGCTCCTGGATCTCGGCGGTCCCGCCGCTCTGTGGCTCGGCAGTAGGAGGGTTTTTCCCCGGGGGCTGGGTTGCCTGCTCCAGCTTTTGGAGGCGAGCCTCGAATTCCGAAATCCTTTTCCTCAGTTCATCCTCCTGGCCGGCTCGGGCCTGGAGGGGCACAACCCAGAGCGTCAACACAAAGATTAAAACAGATTGTGCGCGGTTCATCTCTTTGATCCGAAGAAGGTTAACCTCGTTCACACTGCCTTTATCAAATTGAAAATCATTTTCAAGATCTCCAAGCTATACCTTCAGGTTTTTCGGTGTCAACAACAAAATGGCCTTTCTTGGCCGCCGAGACGCAGAACCTGAGAAAAAGTCGTAGCGCCGGGGCCTCGCCGGCACGTAGGCCTCAATAACTCCTTTTGCGTTAACCGCTGGAAGCCAGCGCTGCATTGTTTCCTGGCGGAAGTGTTCGCGTCTTTGTGTCTTTGCGGTGATTCTGGCACACCCTGCTTTCACCACGAAGACGCAAAGAATCGCAAAGATCTTCGTCGTATACTTGAAGCCGGTTGGACGTGCCATGTTCGTCAATTTCTTTCATGCCCTGCGCAGACGCGGCGTACCTGCTACCTTCGACGAGTGGCTCTTGCTTCAGGAGGCGCTTTCAGAGAACCTCACGGACAGCTCCCTGATTCGGTTCTATCATCTGGCGCGGGCCATTCTGGTCAAGACCGAGGCGCATTTCGACAAATACGACCGGGCATTCCTGGAGTGTTTCGGGCACGTGGAGTCCACTGAGGAGTTGGTCAAAATCGTGGAGGCGGAAATGCTTCGAATGCCGCCTCTGGAGCTTACGGAGGAAGAGAAAGAGCTGGTGGATGGTTGCAACAGCTCGGGCGGCCACACGGGGCCGCCCCTACGGCGAATGCAGGCGAACTTCATGGAGCCACTGCGCGCGAACAGTTTCCAACCCCACGAAGGAGGCAATCGCGCCACTGGAATTCGCGGGCGGTCCACCCTGGGGGCGCGCGGATTCAACCCCGCCGGAGTGCGTGTGGGCCAGGACTGGAGTCGCCTGCAGAGCGCGGTGAAGATAGCGGAACGCCGGCAGTTCGAAAACTATCGGGACGACCTGCAGATGGACACACGCTCCATGAAAACGGCCCTCACTTATCTGCGCCAGGTGGCCCGGGAAGGGCCCAAGGACGAGCTGGATCTGCGCGGCACGATTGATGCCACGTGCCGGAATGCCGGTGAATTGGAGTTTGTCTGGCAGCGCACGAGGAAGAAGAGGATCAAGCTCATGCTTCTGATGGACGCTGGCGGGACGATGACTCCGCACGCGGACGTCGCAAGCCGGCTGTTTTCGGCGGCAAAGGACATCGTGCGAGACCTGAAGTTTTACTACTTCCACAACTGCGTATATCAGGACCTCTATACGGACATCGCGCGCCACAGGACCGTGCCTGCCGGCAAGGTCCTTGAAGCAACCGACAGGAATTTTAAGGTCATCCTGGTGGGCGACGCGTATATGGCCCCGAGCGAGCTTTTTTCGCCCAACGGGTCCATCGATTACTGGTACCGCAACGACCGGCCCGGTATCCAATGGCTCATGGAGATTCGGAAGAGATTTCGGAAGGCCATCTGGTTGAACCCCGAGCCGAAGCGGTGGTGGGATTCCGTTCCCACAACGCAGGCGATTCGCCAGATTTTCCCAATGTACGAGCTCACGTTGGAAGGGCTGCGCGCCGGTATTCGCGCTCTCATCAAGTGAATGGACAGGATAACAGGACGGAACAGGAGGGACAGGATAACTGTCCTTTGGAGTTCAGGCGCCGGCAGCCTCAAGGTTGAAGTCGAGAAATCGATTTCTCAGCAAAATCCCTCCCGAACCTTTTGCGCTCTTCTGAGCGGTTAATTTCTGGCTCAGTCATACCGCGAAGGCGCTAAGTGCGCAAAGGAGTCGCCAAGGTTTTGTTCCCGGCTTCGGCTATGTACGCTGATCTGAGGATTCGTTAGCGAGCGATTTCGTTGGCATAGAACCGCGAGTGAGCGAAAAGAATCGTAAGTCTGTGGGAGTCTTTTTCTGGCGTCAATTCTTTCCCCGGATTCCACTGGACGGTTAACGCCTCAACCACCAACGTTCAGTTTTTTTCTTGACAGCGGCGAGCGACTAAGGTTATAAGAGTGGACGCCGTACAAAGACGTACTGCGCAAAAAGAGACGATGAAGTCTTCAGACCGCGTTTGGGTTTGAGGACTTTTTTTGTTTTACGACACCGGAGTCATACTCCGACAACGACGTCCAGAGGCGGAAGCTGTGTGTTCGCCGATGGGCGTTTTTTTTTGGCTCCGACCATCTTGCACTGAAGGAGGAAAGGGAAACCATGCTTCGAGACCTGAGAGGAAAGAAGATCCGTGGCGGCTTCATCCTGGTGTTGGTGATGGCGGCACTGGCGTCTGCCGGTTGGGCACAGCAGCAAGCCGATACCGCGAAACAGACAGAGGTGAAGGCTCCGGTCAGCGATCCCGCCGGAACGGCCACGGGTACCGCCAAAGACGTCACAGTCAAGGATTCTGCAAATCCGACGCTGGGCGAAGTGATGGACACCGTAGGTCACAACAAGATTGCCATCAATGTCGTGTGGACGTTGCTCGCGGGCTTCCTCGTGATGTTCATGCAGGCGGGGTTCGCCCTGGTAGAGACCGGTTTTACGCGCGCGAAGAACGTGGCGCATACGATGAGCATGAACTTCATGGTCTATGGCATAGGCATGCTGGGTTACTGGATCTGCGGCTATGCTCTTCAGATGGGGGGCGTGGGCGCGGTGGCTTCGCTTGGGGGCACACCCGGTCTGAACCATGAGTTCGCGGTGACGCTCTTTGGAAAGACGTTCGGCCTGTTTGGGCTCAAGGGTTTCTTTCTGAGCGGGGACACCTATGACGTGGGTATCTTCGCGCTCTTCCTGTTTCAGATGGTGTTCATGGATACGGCCGCAACCATCCCAACGGGCGCGATGGCGGAGCGGTGGAAGTTTTCCTCCTTCGTGATTTTCGGTTTCTTCATGTCGATGCTGGTGTATCCGATATTCGCCAACTGGGTTTGGGGTGGCGGATGGCTGTCGCAACTCGGCGCCAACTTCGGCCTGGGTCACGGGCACGTGGATTTTGCCGGCTCGTCCGTGGTGCATATGGTGGGCGGCGTGGCGGCTCTTGCCGGGGCCATCGTGCTTGGGCCTCGGATCGGGAAGTTCACGAAGGAGGGGAAACCAATGGCCATGCCCGGCCACCATATTCCTATGGCAATCACGGGAACGTTCATTCTCGCGTTTGGCTGGTTTGGTTTTAACGCGGGATCCACCCTGGCTGGGACTGACTTGCGTATCGCGGTCATCGCAACCAACACGATGCTGGCATCCGCGGCCGGAGCATTCTCGGCGATGCTCTATGTCTGGTTGCGCTATGGCAAGCCTGATCCGAGCATGCTGGCCAACGGGATGCTCGCGGGATTGGTTGCCATCACGGCGCCCTGCGCTTTTGTGAATAGCGTCTCCGCGGTCATCATAGGTTTGATCGCAGGGGTTCTGGTGGTGGTCTCGGTCTTCTTCATCGAGCAGAGGCTCAAAATCGATGATCCTGTAGGCGCCATCTCCGTTCACGGCGTGAACGGAGCATGGGGTGTACTTTCTTTGGGCTTGTTTGCCGATGGCGTCTATGGTGAAGGCTTCAACGGCGTGCCCGGGGCCGTTCGCGGGCTCTTTTACGGGGACGCGAGCCAGTTTCTGGCCGAGGCAATTGGCACGATGACTTGCGTTGCCTTCGTGTTCACATCCTTTTACTTCTTCTTCAAGCTGGTCGATGTCCTGCTGGGCAACCGGGTTCCCGCAGACGTGGAGCTGGCCGGACTGGACCTGCCCGAGATGGGAGCTCCAGGCTACCCGGACTTTGTAATAAGTCCCGGAGGAGCCGAAGGCGTGGCTCCTCTCATGGCACCGGTTACGGCTGCACCGAGCCCGGCAACACTGCACCCGGCTACGGTGAAATGAAGGCATGACGTAGGGGGCGCCTGCGTGGCCGCCCCCGAGCTCGCTGCATCACGTCGTGGCACGGGCGTCCCGCCCCTGGGAAGTGTGGATCTAACCTGAGTCATGGCCGAGACGGCCATGACATGAAGTCGGCTGAGTTATAGAGGGAGACAAAGGGGAGAGTGTCTGGCTGGCGTTCTCCCCCTTGTCTCGTGTCGATTAACCAGCAGGGCCGGTCAGTCGCGGTTGGTATCATATCAGACCCCGCCGCCTTAATCTACCCAAGGGTCGGGTGCCGCTGCCGTCAAAGACCATCCTGCTTTGCGAAAAAGAGAGGCAGTGTATGTCCTTCAAGAAATCGACCATGCGACTGTCCTGGATGCTCCTGGGAGCCCTTGTCATTTCCCCGGGGCTATTCAACTTGCCTGCTCATGCCGGAGCCGACGAGGAACCCGCCGCACCCAAGAATACCAAGGATCGCGACGCCTCCAAGCCCCCGACCCCAGAAGAAAGAATCGGAAACCTGGAGGAAACCATCCGAGCGCTCGAAGCGCGCATCAAGGAGCTCGAGGCGCGGGAAACAAAAGTCGAAGCACGCCCCGCCGAGGCACAAACCGCCGGGACTGTGGAAGCAAAACCTGTTGCCGGCGCGACAGGCACGGAATCTCCGAAAACCGACTCGTCTCCGCCCGCGGGGAATCGCGCGTCGTTTTTCGACAAGATCGAGTTCAGCGGTTTTGCTGACACCTATTACAGTTACAATTTCAACCGTCCCGCCAGCCGGAAGAACGGCTTACGCAATTTCGACTTCAATCACAACCAGTTCAGCTTGAACCTCCTCGAATTCGCCATGGAGAGAAAGGCCGAGCCGCTGGGGTTCCGCGTGGACCTCAACTTCGGCGACACGGCGAAGTGGGTGCACGCCACCGAGCCCGGGGGCTCCGATGTCTACCAGTACCTGCAGCAGGCTTACTTCAGCTACAAAGCGCCGGTGGGCAAAGGACTGAGCGTGGACGTCGGCAAATTCGTCACGCAACACGGGGCGGAGGTGATCGAAACCAAGGACAACTGGAACTATTCACGCTCCCTGCTCTTCTCCTGGGCCATCCCTTATTATCATTTCGGGGCACGCGCAACGTATCCCTTTGGCGAAAAGCTGAGCGTGGCCGGATACGTTGTCAACGGCTGGAACAACGTCGTCGATAACAACTCGGGGAAGACCTTCGGGTTTCAGGCCTTGGTGAAGCCTGTCTCGAAACTGACCATAGTTCAAAATTACATGGTCGGCAGGGAGCAGCTCAACGATGACAATGATACCAGGCATTTGTGGGATACCACGCTGACAGTAGCCGTGACCCCTTCGTTCAGTTTGATGGCCAATTACGATTACGGCATGGACCGTCTGCTCGGAGAGCGGGTGCGCTGGCAGGGAATCGCCGGCTACGCTCGGATTCAGGTGACGCCGGTTTTTGCGATCGCCCCTCGCTTTGAGTGGTTTGACGATCCGCAAGGGTTTACCACGGCTCTGGCACAATCGCTGAGAGAGGCGACGCTGACGACGGAGTTCAAAGTCCGGGGCGGCCTCCTCATGCGTGCGGAGTACCGGCGCGATTGGTCGGACAAACCGTTCTTTGAGAAGCGCGAGGGGCTTTTTAGCAGGAACCAGACCACCGCTCTCCTGGGCCTGGTCTACGTGCTCGGCCAGGAGCGCTGAGCCCTTCAGCGAAGCCGCAACGCAGGATCCGCTTGGCTGAGTCCTTCTGCGTCTTCGCGGTTGATTCGGGCCCAGTTTCACCGCAAAGGCGCTAAGTGCGCGAACCGGGAAAGGCGCTCTTATTCCGCGGGTTTCTCGGGAGACTGCATTTCGCTGGCCATGATGACGGCTTCAGCGATTTCGCGCATGGATCTGCGCGTGCGCATGCTCTGCTGCTGAAGCCGCCGGTAGGACTCGTCTTCGGAGAGGTTCGCCTGGCGTTGAAGGATGCTCTTGGCGCGGTCGACAAGTTTGCGCGTCTGCAGCGCCTCCTGGCTTTCTTGCGCTTCCGTCATCAACTTCGTGTTTTCGATTGCCAGTGCGGCCTGGTCCGCGACCGTCGACAGGACGCGCACGTCCTCTTCGGAAAAATTCCGCTCTTCCGCCGAATAGACGTTGATCACGCCGGTGACGTGTTCCTTTACGATCATCGGGACGGAAAGCAAAGAGCGCACCCCTTCTTTCTTGGCCAATTCCGGATAGCGATACTCCGCCTCCTTGGTGACGTCCCTGACGACCAGGGGATGCTTTTCCTTCACGACGCGACTGATCAGGCTGTTGCCGATCTTTAAGTTTGGCCGCTGCCAGTACTCCTCGCTGGAGCACTTGGCCGCTTTCAGGACCAGCTCGTTTTTCTTCCGGTCTACGAGCATGATGGAGCACACCCGCGCCTGCAGCATCTCCGTGACGAAGCTGACGATCAGTTGCAGCATCTCCTCCAGATACTTCCCCGAAACAATGGTCTGCCCCACCTGAGCCAGCGTGGACAGGTGGTGGGCGCGGCGCTGAGTCTCCTGGTACAGGCGCGCGTTCTCGATCGCGCCGCCTACCTGATGCCCGATGATGGAAAGGAGTGTCTGTTCCCGCTCGCTGTGACGATGCGCTCTGCGGTGCTGCACGTTGATAACGCCTGTCACGCGATCGGTGGGCGCGATGATAGGGGCCGACAGGAATGCCTCGTACCGGTCTTCCGGCAGGTTGTGGAAGAACTTGAAACGCGCGTCCTTGCTGGCGTGCCTCGGAATGGCCACGGGCTTGGCTTCCCTGGCCACCCACCCGGTGATCCCCTCCCCGACCTTGAGCGAGATGTTTCCGATGATGCGGGGATGCGGGTTCTTCGAGGCGCGCAGGACCAGGCACTGCTGGGTTTCGTCCAGCAGGTAGACGAGACACGAGTCCCCGCGCGTGACCTCGATCACGAGATCGATGATCTGGCGCAGCACCTGGTCCAGATCCAGACTGCAGCTTATCGACTGGCTGATCTGGTAGAGGATCCCCAGTTCGTGGCCCGCGAGATCCAGAGTCTTGCGTATCGATTCAATGGAATTCGTTCGTGGCATAGCCCGGCATGATTATAGAGACGCGTCCTCCGGGCCGCAACGCTGTTGAAGGAAAGGAATCCGAAGAATCCAAGGAATCCAAGGAATGCCAATCGGGTTTCCCTTCTGGATTCACGAAAGAATTCAAGAATCCAGGAATCCAAGAATTCAAGTAATGGACCAGGAACTTCGTCTATTCTTGGATTCGTTGGATTCCTTGAATTCCTTGGATTCTCGCTCCGCCTATTTTTGCTTTGTCTCTTACTGGCTTTGTGCTTAATTGGGTGCTGCTGTGAGTGGGAACATCAAAGACGACGACCATCCCCGTCAGCCGGGCTCCGATGCCGTTGCGCATGGCGCTTCGATGTGGGGCTATGCCCTGTTTACCGCATCCATCGGCGTCCTTCTTCTGCTGAACGGCCTCGGGATACTTACCACGCTGTTCGGCTTCAACACCGCTTTGTTCCTGGCCTTTGTTGCGGGCTACAAGATTATCTATCAGGCGATCCTTGACCTGCTCGACCGGCGTTTCTCCGCGGATCTGGCCATCGTGATCGCCGCCGTCGCGGCGGTAGCGGTCGGAGAGTACTTCGCGGCCGCGGAAGTCATGTTCATCATGCTCGTGGGCGAAGGCCTGGAACACTACACCGTCGACCGCGCCAGACGCGCCATCGCCGGTTTCGCGCAGATGAAACCGTCGCTGGCGCGCGTCCGCCGGGATGGGAAGGAATTGGAAATCCGTCCTGACGAAGTCGCGCGAGGCGACACGGTAATCATCCGAGCCGGCGAAAAGGTTCCCGTGGATGGCGTCATATTGCACGGCCATTCCTCCGTGGACGAGAGCATGATCACGGGCGAGCCCATGCCGGCGCACAAGGGAGTGGGCGACCCGGTTTACAGCGGCAGCATCAATGAGTACGGAATCCTGGAGGCTTGCGCCGACAAAGTTGGCGAAGACACCACGCTGTCGCGCATCATGCATCTGATTGCGGAGGCGCAGGGACAACGCGCGCCGATCGAGCGCACCGCCGACAGCCTGGCCCTGTACTTCCTCCCCGCGGTCCTCCTCGCCGGCGGCGCCATTTATTATTTCACGGGAGAAACCCTCCGCGCGGTGTCTGCACTCATCGTTGCCTGTCCATGCGCTCTGGTGCTCGCCACTCCGGCGGCGGTCGCCGCCGCGATCGCGCGCCTTGCTCGCGAAGGCGTGCTGGTCAAAGGCGGCAGTGTTATCGAAGCGCTGGCGCGCGTTCGCTGTGTTGCCTTTGACAAGACCGGCACGCTGACGGCGGGGCGCCCGCGGGTCCTGGCGCTTGATCCGGCCCCCGGTGTGCGAGAGGCGGAGTTGCTGGCGCTCGCTGCCGCAGCGGAGAATCCGTCGGAACACTTGTTGGGGCGCGAGATTGTGGAAGAGGCAAAGCGCCGGCAGATTTCCATTCCCGGCTCCCGGGACTTTGCCGTCCGTCCGGGCATGGGCGTCCAGGCCCGGGTCGATGGCCGAATCGTGCACGTGGGAAACCTGGCTCTGGCCAGGGAAGCGGCGGCCGAAGATTTGGCTTGGGTCCAGGGAGCGGTTTCGTCAAATTCACAGGGCGGCCAGACGACTGTCGTGGTTGTTACGGAAGGCCGAGCTCTCGGCATCATCAGGCTCCACGACCCTCTTCGTCCGGGCGCGATGCAGGCCGTCCTCAAACTCAAGGAAATGGGGATCTCGCGCATCTGTATGCTCACGGGGGACGAGGAGGGAGCGGCGCATCATGTTGCCCGCCAGGCCGGGATCGGCGAGACTTATGCTCGCTTGCTTCCAGAGGACAAGGTCCGAAAAATCCGCGAGCTGCGAAACGAAGGGTTGCGCGTCCTGATGGCGGGAGACGGGGTGAACGATTCCCCGTCCCTCGCAACGGCCGATGTCGGGCTGGCGATGGGCCGCGGCGCTGCCGACATCAGCGCCCAGGCCGCTCATGTGATCTTCCTCAAAGACAGGCTCGAGCAGATTCCCGATCTCATCGCCTTCGCGCGGAAAGTGGTTGAACGCATTCGTTCCAGCATTCTCCTCTTTGCTTTCGGAGTAAATATCGCGGCCGTGCTGGGAGCCGCCTTCGGGTATCTCGGCCCCGCTGCCGCGGCCATTGTCCATCAGGCGGCTTCGCTGCTCGTGATCCTCAACTGTGTCAGGCTTCTGGTGGAGGGCAGAGCCGTCGAACCTTCGCGGATCTCTGCGTCCTCCTGGGCGCACGGCTGGCAACACCTGCCTCATTTCCTGGCTGTGGAAGGCCCGCGGAGCCTGTCGGGCTGGATCAAGCGGAATCGCAGCGGGATTCAGGCTTGGGCCCTTCGTCTTCTCATAAGCCTCTGGATGCTTTCCGGCCTGACTTTGATTGGGCCGGACCAGACGGGAGTGGTGCAGCGCTTCGGGAGGCTTGTGGCGCAGCTTGACCCCGGGATCCATTACCGGTGGCCCTGGCCCGTAGAGTCCGTGACTTGCCTGGCGCCGCACCTGGTGCGTGTTGTGGAAATAGGTTACCGCACCAATCTTGCCCCCTCCGAGACCGCGCCCGAGCCGGCTGCCTACGAATGGAATACTCAGCACCGCCGGGGCAGGTATCGGAAGATTCCGGAGGAGGGAGTGATGCTCACCGGGGATGAAAATCTGGTGGAGGTGAATGCAGTAGCTCAGTACCGGATCAAAGACCCGGCCGTGTTTCTCTTTCGGGTCAAAGAACCGGAGTCCCGGGTGCGGGTGGCCGCCGAGAGAACCCTTCGCTGGACCGTGGCCCGGATGCCTCTGGATGCAGTGCTGACTCGGGAGAGAACCGGCATCCAGGCAGCCTGGAAGAAGGGAATGGACCAGGAACTGTCGGAATGCGGTATCGAAGTATTGGAAGTTCAACTCCAGGACGTTCACCCCCCCGTGGAGGTCGTGGAAGCGTTCCGGGACGTGGCCAGCGCCCTTGAAGAAAAAACCACACGGATCAACGAGGCCGAAGGCTACCTGCTGGAACAGGTTCCTATCGCGCAGGGTCAGGCCTGGGCGCGCAGGGTTGCCGCCGATGCGTATGCCAGAGGGCGCATCGAGCGCAGCCGAGGAGAGAGCGCGCGCTTTGTCGAACGGCACGAGGCTTACCGGAAGGCGCCGGACGTCACCGCGCTGCGGCTCTACTTCGAGACTGTTGAGCAGGTTTTGCCCAACAAACAGAAATTCATCACCGACTCCAGGAAACTGGGCCGGCGGCGCTTGCTCTTTTTCGATTCAAAGGACCTCAACCTTCTCAATATCGTGGAGCCCAAATCTGCGCCGTCAGAACAACCTAAGTCACCGGTTCCGTAAATACCGTGATCTGGGAACCCGCCAGTCTTGCGAGGGACCCCGGGAGAGACTCTTCGCAGAAATTCGCCACGCACGAATTCCACGAAAGAAAATTCGTGGAATTCGTGTAATTCGTGGCTGCGCCTTTTGGGGTTGATGCAACCGGTTGCGTTGTGACCGAAGAAAGTCTGATCCGGGTAATACATCATCCTATTTTCGGACTGGTGTACTAAGTGAACTGACGATTGACGATTTGGAGACGATGGCAAGGGCAACCCTTGTGAGTAAAATTCTTGGCGGACCCCCTTCGCGTCTTTGCGTCTTCGCGGTCAATTCGGCTTCAGTCTTACGGCGAAGACGCTACGTGCGCGAAGGGTCGATCGTAAATCCGCGGAGGGAATGATGAGTTCGCTATCTAAAGCTTCCTGGTTGAGAGTCGGTGGTATCGGCTTGGGTGTGGTCCTGCTCTGGAACAGCTTCTTCGTGGTTCCGGAGACAGAGACGGCGATCGTCACTCTCTTCGGCAAGCCCATGTGGAATGCCGTCGAGCCAGGGCTCCATTTCAAGTGGCCCGTGGAATCCCTGCTGCGTTTTGAGAAACGGCTCATGGTGTACAATCCGCGCCCATCGGAGTTCTTGACCGGAGACAAAAAGAACCTGGTCGTCGAGAGCGACGTGGTTTGGAAGATTTCCGATCCCAAACGCTTTCTGCAGACAGTGGGCGACATCGTCACCGCGGAGATGCGCCTCCATGATATCGTGTGGGCGGCTCTCGCAGCCGAACTTGGAAACGTGGAGCTGTCAGGCCTGGTCTCTGCGGAGCCGGGCCGTGTCAAGACAGGCGAAGTGCTGGCGCGAGTCCTTGCGATCGCCGGCGGCGTTGCAAGGGAACAGTTCGGCATCGAGGTCGCGGACGTACAGATCAAGAGGCTGAATTTTCCGGAGCAGAACAAGCAGTCGGTTTTCGCGCGCATGCGGGCGGAGCGGGAGCGTATTGCCAAACAATACCGGGCCGAAGGGGAAGAGCAGGCCATGAGAATTCGGGCCGAGGCCGATCGCCAGCGGGAGATCCTTCTCGCCGAAGCGTATCGCGAGGCGGAGAAACTCAAAGGGCATGGCGACGCGGAAGCGACACGGATCTATGGAGAAGCCTACTCACGGGATCCGCAGTTCTACAAGCTGGTGCGGACCCTGGATGCTTACAGGAAGATTCTGGATGACAAGACCAGTATCATCCTGTCCTCGGATTCGGAGCTCTTGAAACTCTTGACCCAGGGGAGACCGAAGAGTGGAGCCCACTAGCACGCACCGTCCCCTTCGTGGGGAGGACGGGCGCTTTTATCGGGCCCTTGACCGGGCGCGGCATCTTGCGGGGAAATGGGGGCGGGCAAGATGGCTCGCCACGTGCGCCGCGCTGTATCTGATCTCCGGCTTCTACTTTGTCCTTGCCGACCAGCAAGCGGTTGTGATCGCGTTCGGAAAGGTGCGCGAACGACGCGTCCCGCCCGGTGTGCACTGGACGTGGCCCTGCCCCTTCTCGCGCGTGGAAAAACTCAAGGTGCTCGAGACCAAGAGACTGACGGTCGGCGTCGAAGCCCCGGACCAGGTGTTGGGCCGGGCGACCGGAGACACGAGCGCTCAATTCCTGACAGGCGATCAGAACATCATTAACATCCGTCTTGCGGTTCAATACAGGATCCAGGATCCCGCGCGGTATCTGTTCAACACAAGAGACGTCTCGTCGTTGCTGGCCAGGACTGTCGAATCGGCGCTTTGCTCAGTCGTGGCGCGCCGCAAGGTGGATGATCTCCTCACCACCGGCAAAGTAATCGTGCAGCAGGGAGTGCAGAGCGCGTCTCAGGAGCTTCTGGACAGGTACGGCTGTGGCGTGTCGATATCGAGCATCAGTATTGAATCCATGGCTCCCCCCGGGGAGGTACTGGACGCCTTTCGAGAAGTCGCCAACGCTCGCGAGGACAGGGAAAGAATCAAACGAGAAGCAGACAGTTACGCGAACCAGTTGGTTCCCCGCGCGCGAGGGGAAGCGGCGCGGCTGATGGCGGAGGCAGCCGGCTATTGCGAGGGCCGGATCAATGAAGCCGAGGGCGACGCCGCGCGGTTCACCAGCCTAGCGGCCGAGTACGCCAAGGCTCGAGAGACAACCGAGGCGCGGCTGTATCTGGAAACGATGGAAGAAGTGCTGCCTCGGTTGAAGAAGATCGTGGTCGAGCCGGGAGGCGTGGATTTGGATCTGGTTCAGAGGAAGTAGGGAAAACAGATTTTTGGAATCCAGAATTCAGAATCCAGAAGGCCATACACCCGCGGAACTGATCCCGCAGTCACTTCTGGCTTCTGAATTCTGGATTCTGAATTCCCAGTGCGGAGGAACGTTGAAGAAGCCTTTGGCATTCGTTCTTACGCTCGTCTTGATTGCGGGGGCGTTTTACTACTCCTACCGGCAGCGGAACAGGAAATCCGAAGAGCCGGAAAGCGCGATTTGGCGCATGATGGAGTCGTCTCGCGATGGAGACGTTCACGGCTATCTTGAATGTTTCACCGGAGGGACGCGTACA
>WNGD01003477.1_pt1 | contig 27424 bp, 27 predicted proteins | sample 5400671 | NCBI WGS metagenome assembly WNGD01 (sample SAMN13153369, study PRJNA577476) | soil metagenome | isolation source: 40 cm soil or saprolite under grassland replicate 2 | place: USA:California | collected 2016-06-15
CGACCACTAAGTTTTCCTGTAAAAGGCTGTTATTGGCGTTGCGGTACCGCTCCTGCTCATACGCTTCGCGTACAAATGCTTTGACCACGCGCACTCCCGCGAGATTTTCTTGCAGCACCGTATTCAGGTTGCCCAGTTTTTGCTGCACTATTCTGAAACGCGGGCCGATTTTGGTCAAAAAGAAGAGAAAGATGCCGAGGATGGCTGGTATGATCAATAGTGCAACCAGCGCGAGTTTCCAGTTGGTGATGAGTAAAATAGTAGCGCTGCCGATGAGCATCACCACAGCATTAAGCAATTGCAGGATGCCATTGCCGGTAAAGGTGCGTACCGTCTCCACATCGTTGGTGACGCGCGTCATCAACTGGCCTGTCTGGGCTTTATCGTGATAGCTGAAACTGAGATGTTCAAGTCGAGTGAAAATGGCGTTGCGCATATCGTAGGCTGCTCCCTGGCTGGCCCGTTCGCTCCAATAACCCTGTGTAAAGGTGAAGCTATCACGCACAATGGCGACCCCAAGCAAGCCGAGCGAGGTCAAGAGAATAACGCGCAAATTCTGGGCGCGGATACCCTGGTCAATCACCAGGCGCAGCAGTTGCGGGCTAAACAGGTTTGTCGCCGTCACGATGAGCAGGCTCAGGAAAGCTCCGAGCGTCGTGCCCCAATATTTCCACAAGTAGCGCAATGCCCGCCAGAGGTCGTTCATAGAAACTCTCCTTCACGGCGATACGGCATCACCAGTACAGGACGTGATGTACATTGGCTGCCATTCTACACGAAGTTAGCAGTAATCCGCTAGTGGTTAACGAAGAGGTCTTACATCAATGGAGAACCTTGTGGGCAAGAAAAGCTGATTTTGTCTAAATACATCCACACTGAATTTGCGGAATCACCTCTGAAAAACATCTCTGAAGTCCGATGCCAAGCTGCCGGATGCCGAGATTCACTCCGCAATTTCTCGCTGGAAGCATATAGGTGAAGGAGGGCTGGCCTCCCTGGAAGACTATCTCCAGGCCCATCCGAACACGCGGCTCGTGGTGATTGATACCTGGACCAGGCTTGCTCCTCCCTCTGGGAAGCGCCATTGCCCGCAGTATGAGGGTGACTATGAGGCGCTCACGCCCCTCAAGCGGCTAGCCGACACCTATCGCGTCTCGATCCTGGCGGTGCAGCATCTGCGCAAGACCACTTCCCGTGATGTGCTGGACGAACTCACCGACTCGATCGGTATGACCGGAGCGGTAGATGGAAGGGTCGCTCTTGGTTACCGGGCGTGCTTTCGAGCGCGAGCACCAGCTTGCCCTGAGCTGTGATGCTGCAACGGCGCAATGGACCCTGGTCGACGACGCCGAAGAGGTCGGGCGTACCAGAGCGCGGCAGGAGATTCTAGAGTTGCTGCGTGAGCAGGGTCCTGAAGGAATGAGTCCACGGGAGGTTGCTGAAGCGTTGGAGAAGAACTATCACACGACGCGTTCGCTGCTGCGGAAGATGGAGGACACCGGTGAGGTCAGACGATCCGCCGGACGATATGTCGCACTCTCCCTGGATACCCGTCAGGATCGGAGTCGATCACCGGGCATTTCATCTCAGCAACCGGGTCTGGTCGAACAGGGGGATCGCATCAAGCAACAACAGCGACCAGGGAGTGGTGGCGTTGATGGCAGTGATGACGCTGATGACATTGATTACACTGATGACTGTGATGATACGGGTGCTACATCGAATGGGGTGAACAGACATGAGAGAGCTCCTTCGCAGCAAATGCGGGGGTCGGACTCTCCACACGAAGGAGTGGCCGAGATGCAGCAAGATGCTGAGCATGATGAGACGACCGTCATCAGTGTCATCAACAACATCAATCGTAATCAGTGTCATCAATCAGAGGCGCCGACACTAGCGGAGGCGATGCAAGGTGAGCCTGCTCGTGGGGAAAACAATACTGCGCATGCAAACCAGGGCGATAGGTCGACGAGACAGAAGAATCGCTGCCCACATCATCCAAATGAGCGCCGGGTGCGTTGTGACCCTGCCGGTCAAGCGTGGTGCGACAGGTTGGATTGCTGGGATTGCTACCGGCTCATGAAGATCGGTGAGGCGTTGGGATATCGGTGTCTGACGGATCAGGGAGGCCAGTGTCTCATCAATCAGGGCATGGAAGCCTGGGTAACCTTTGTCCTGTCACAGCGACCATTCATGATGATGTCGGCAACGCAGCAGGCGATCGCGTTGTGTCAAGCGCTGGCTATCGAGGTGCCTGATCTGTCGGGTGAGGTAACGCGTCTGGTGGAGGTGCCTCCGGCACCCTCTTGAGAAGAACGTGTCCGAGCGTTCATGAGCTGCTGTGGAGCGAGGGAACAGCAGCGTGCGCACAACACGCCACGCAAGAAAACAGCACATCTGACGGAAAAACTCGGTCAAAGTGATGGAGAAATTCGGTCAGAAAAACGAGTGTAGAGATACCATTGTATAGTATATTTGTTCTAGAAGCTATGCATCATTGCTGGCTTGAAGCATGCTGTCCATTGCCAGGCAGAGGAAAAGAAGCAGGAGCCGTCAACTTGAAGCGAATACGCACGTTGTTTTGGCCTGCACAGAGACGGATGGTACCGGGTGGCATTATGCCTATGCACAGATTGTCGCCTTGCTTCCCGAGCCCTGCCTGGCAGTGATGATGAGTGATGAAACGCATGCAGGAGATCACACCGGCCAAGCGAAGACGCCTACTCAAGACCTTTGGTTCCTGTCCGGCGGGCTATACCCACGACGACCTGGAACGACTGCTCGACCTGCTCTATGGCATGTTCAGCGACGTCTACACCATGGCCGAACTGCGCCAGATCGTGGAGTTGACCGACTGGCTTGAAGCGCTGGTCGCCTGAGACGTACACCTGCTCTTCTGAGAAGAGGCACCACGACGGGTTCTCCTGGGGATTGCTATAGGTGACGAACCTGCTCCCAACGGCGGTCCAGCATCGGGGAGCAGGTTCGTCACCTACCGTTCACTCCTCGCGCTTCTTCTGACCTTGCCCCCTGGGCCGGTAGCTGCGGCGTCGCGTTTCTCGCGGCCCTGGCATGCGTGTGGGCAAATGGTCGCCAGGGCTGTACTTACGCTTCTGCGCCTGGATGGTCTCATCGTTCATATGCATGTAGTTCTTGACGGTCGTCATGTCCTCATGTCCCAACAGTTCTTGCAGACTGAAGGGATCGTTGCCCAATACCAGGTAGCGGATGGCAAAGGAATGGCGGAAAATGTGCGGACTGATGCGCTTGTCAGTGATCCCTGCACGCTCTCGGATGCGTTTGAAGAGTAACGTCACCCCGTTCTTGGTCAGCGGCAGACGTGTTTCGGAGAGGAAGAGATGGTCTTCGCCAGCGCTGCCCCACTCGGCCAACTCTTCCCCATCCGGTCGGTGCTTATCCAGGTAGTAGAGCAGATTGCGCAAACAGTTATTGCCCAGGGCGATGCGCCGTTCTTTGGAGCCTTTCCCTGTGACCGTGAGGATGCTATGTTTGCGGTCGAAATCCAAGAGGCGCAGCCCACACAATTCGGAGACCCGAATACCTGTGTCATAGAGCACCCACAGGATGGCCCGGTTGCGCACCGCAGCTCGCTCAGCGAATGGTCCCGTCTCATTGGGTGGCGCTCAGGCAAGCAAAAGCCGTTCAAACTCCTCAGCGTCAATCGTGTGGATGAGCGGCTTGCCGACTTTGGGGAAGGTGACGCGGTCAAAGGGGTTGCGCTCGATGGTCTCGCGGCGCACCAGCCAGTGGAAGAAGGCGCGGGCCGAGCGGGCGTAGGTCTGGATGGTGCGTTCACTCCGAGGCTTGCCGTGTCCACCGGGGCTCTTGCGCATATGGGCGAACCAGGCGTTGATAGCGGAGGCGTCGACCTCGCCCACCAGGGTGATCCCGCGTTCCTTCTCGAAGTAGGTGCGCATCAGGCCGAGGGCGGTGCGATGCCACTCCAGTGTCTTGTCGCTGTGGTTGCCGCCCTCATGGTCAAGCAGGTAGTCGTCGACTGCGTGTGCGATGGTGGTGGTTGCGCGGCGGGAAGCCTGCAGCCGCTGCTGTTCCTTCTTCCCCCGCGCTTTCTTCAGAGCTGCTGCTTCTTTCGCCTCCGTGGCCCCCTGCTCGCGTAGCTCGGCCTGGGTGTCCAGTTTGACGCGTTGGGCGGCAGCACGCGCCTCGGTCACCCTGGATGATCCTGTGCTGGTCCGGCGCGTCGTCTCCCCATGTGCTCCGGTCGTTGGTGTGTACTTTGGTTCTTGTGTTGTCATCAGTGTTTGCCTCCTTTTGGCTTCTCATGGGTCGGGAGGCAACCAGGCGACGATATGGTTTGAGGCAGGATGTCGCGCGAAATCGAGGCAGGATGTCGCTGCACGCCTTTTTGCCCATAAGAAAACCGCCTCCTTGCTTGCCGTATCGCTGCCTGGTTGTTCCCAGACGGCCTGTGATCGGCCTGCACAGAGACGGTCTATACACAAGAGCGGGAGACGGGACTCGAACCCGCGACAGCCTGCTTGGAAGGCAGGAACTCTACCAGACTGAGTTACTCCCGCTTGGAAGCGCATGATTGTAGTCGGGGTGCGCGGACTTGAACCGCGGACCTCATGGTCCCAAACCATGCGCGCTACCAACTGCGCTACACCCCGCAAACGCACTGCTTTGCCATGCAAATGCACGAGCAATATAGCATACTCGTGGTAGCCTGTCAAGCGCCATCACTTCCGTTTACGACGGTAGCGAAGTCGGAGCAGAAGGAGATTCCAGCGTGTCCTCAGGCTATGAAATAGGCTGCTACGTAATGGGGTCACATTTCCATAGCGGGTGGATTGCGTGGAGCGGTTCACACTGAAGAAAGGTGAGAGCACAACTAGCAATAGACATATGGCACCTACCACTGCGATAATGCCTGTCACGATTGTAGCTCTCTCCTGCGCATAGGCATAGCCTCCAGCAATAAGCGCTGCAACGACTGCAATTACCAGTAGCCACTCAGGTACACTGAGGCTGAACGATGGAAGGCTACGCTTGGGAGTGTTCGAGCGGTAGCCCGATTTTCGCCGCATTCGCCCGCTAAGTTTTTGACTTAAAGTGGGTCTGGGCTCTGTTTGTTCCATATTACGCAGAATCTCTTCGATCTCGCGCTCGTATTTGTTTGGCATGATCGCTCTGCTTCCTTGAACTCGCCACGACTCTCTTGTTTTTAATGATACCAACTTCTATGCTCAGAGACAAGTGTTTGGCATCTGAATTTTGCCAATTTGTCACGGTATTGGTAAGAGTACCTTAACTTTCTCGACCAGGTCGAGTGGATGAAACGGTTTTGTTATGTGGTCTGCCACTCCCAGATCCACGCTAATGCGCTCGTAGATATGTTCAGCACGTGCCGTCATAATGATGACTGGTATGCCCCGCGTATGTGCATCATTCCGCAGGGAACTAAAAATCTGATAACCGTTCTGTCCTGGCATCATAATATCCAGGATAATGAGATCGGGTGTCTGCACCGCAAGTAAGCGCCGGAGTTGCTGGCTATTACTCGCTGCAGCCACTTCAAAGCCATTGCACTTGAGTGCAACGCTCACTATCTCTCTGATTTCTTTGTCATCATCGACGACGATGATATGCTTTGCCATGTACCGCTCCCAAATTTCTTTCTGTTTGTAGCACGTTCCGATCTATGATTGACTCAATCCATAACCTCTGCTATCATAGTGCTATAGAGATAATCGATAGAGGGTGTTTAAGAAGGTGTCCATATGAGTTCGTCCTCCTCCTGGCAGTCTATCCTACAACGTATCCTCAAGATCCCAATGGAGCGCCAGCGTTTATCAGAGGCTCTAGGGGTTACTACGATGACACTTAATCGCTGGGTGCATGGGGATTCTCAACCCCAGCGATCTCATCTCCTGCGCCTGGTGCAAGTGGTTCAATCGCAGCACCGTGCAGAGTTGCTCGAAGCCCTGAAAGAAAGCTATCCTGATATTCAATCCTGGCTGAATGAGGACCTTCCTGAACAGGTTTCCTCCGCGTTCTTCGCCCGGGTACTCAGGGCACGCGCCACCATCATTGAATCCTTACGCTTCTGGCACATCAGTGATATGGTTTTAACACAGGCTCTTGTTCAGCTTGACCCTCATCAGCAGGGAATGGCTCTCACCGTAGCGCAATGTATGCCTCCTTCTCATGGCGGCAAAATCCGTAGTCTTCGTGAGCGGCTCGGTAAGGGAACGTACCCATGGACGGAAGACCTGGAACACCTCGCTGTTTTTCTTGGAATGGAGTCTCTGGCAGGCTATGTTGTAGAGACACGTCATATTGCAAGCATTGAAGACCTGCGGAAACAGACTCAACTCCTTCCTGCCTATCGAACGGAGTATGAAGTAAGTGCCGCGGCCCAGCCGATCTGGCTCGGAGGAGGTATTGCTGGTTGCTTACTGGCTTCTAGCACGCAGCCTGGTCACTTCACCCAGCAACGACTTGCCTTGCTGGGTGTGTTCGGCGATATTTTAGCCCTGTCTTTCAACAGAGATGATTTTTATCCACCGAAGCTGATAGAACTACGAGTGATGCCAGATCTCGACCTGCAGCGGCCTTATATTTCCTCCTTTCAACAACGCGTCAGACAGGCTGTTAGCCAGGCAGCATCTAGCCCGGAGAAACACGTAAAAAATTTTGAGATCGAGCAAAAAGTATGGCAAGAAATAGAACATGAACTGCTTGTCTTACCAGTTTAATGCCTTACTCAATGTCATGCTTGCGCATCAGGTAGCGTAACTGGTCAACTTTCGCCATACCGAGTAATTGAGCCGCGCGAGTCCGGTTGTGTTTTGCAGTCTCCAGCGCCCAACGAATAAAATACTGCTCTACATGTGCATTTACCTCCTCTAGCGAGACTGGAAGCATTGGCCGCATATCTAACCACTGCTCCCAGGGATCAATACGATTGACGTTATCGCCATTCACATACCCGACGATCTCGCGCGGAAAGTGCATAGGCAAGAGTTCATCGCTGTTACTTAAAATCATGGCGCGCTCGATCACGTTTTTTAATTCACGCACATTCCCAGGCCAGGTATAGGCGAGTAAAAGCTTCTGTGCTTCGGAAGCAATCCGCCGCACATTTCGCCCCAGCGACTTATTGAAATCCTCTACAAAGCGCGAGGCAAAGAGCAGGATATCCCCAGGACGCTCGCGTAAGGGCGGCAAGGCTATTTGTAGCACTGCCAGCCGGTAGAACAAATCGGAACGGAATGAGCCGTCCTTCAAGGCCTGTTCAAGGTTACGGTTGGTTGCCGTCAGCAACTGCACGTTGATTTTGACTTCTTTATTCCCACCGAGGCGGAAAAACGACCGCGTCTCTAACACACGCAGCAATTTTGCTTGCATGTCAAGCGGCATCTCACCTATCTCGTCGAGAAAAAGTGTGCCTCCATCTGCAAGTTCGAGCAGGCCGCGCTTCTGCTTTTTTGCATCTGTGAAGGCGTATTGCTCATAGCCAAACAGCTCACTTTCCAGCAGGTTGCTGGCAATTGCCGCGCAGTTGAGGGGATGGAATGGCCCCGAAGCGCGTGGACCCTGATCGTGGATAGCGCGTGCCACTACTTCTTTGCCTGTGCCACTCTCACCTGTAATCAGTACGGAGGCAGTATCTCTACGCGCCACACGTGCTACCAGATCGAAGACCTCTCGCATGCGCTCGCTGTGACCTATAATGTAATTAAAGTGGTAGTTATCACTGCGCTCACTTCTCAACTGGCGTAGCTCGCGGTGCATAGCACTTGTCTCCAGTGTGCGTTGTACGACAAGTAATAACTCATCAAGATCAAAGCCTTTAAGTAAATAGTCTGAAGCCCCCAACTTCATGGCATCAACGGCACTTTGCACATTGCCGTGCGCAGTGAGTATGATGATTGGTAGCTCTTGATCGAATTGACGTACCTGTTTTAAAACCTCCAGGCCTTCTATCTTTGGTAAGCGTAAGTCGAGCAGTACCAGGTCAAGATTATTCCTGTGCAGTTCCTGCAATCCCTTCTCACCATCAGAAGCTGTATATACCTCATAACCGTGTTTTCTAAGGTAGCGCGCAAACTGGTGCGGCAAATGTGGCTCATCGTCGATGATCAAGATACTTAAATTCACTATTTCAATCCTCTCCTCTACAAACCCTTCGTGGAACATAAATATCATCAGGGCAGCGCACCACTCTATACCTGCAGCAAAGCGTGATTGGGTCAATCCTCCATCAAAGGCAACTTCACTGTGATAGTAGTGCCGTAGCCGAGTTGGCTCTCTACAAAAATGTAGCCGTGATGGTCTTCAACCAGGCGCCGGATAATCGGTAGCCCAAGTCCGATGCCATGTGCCTTGGTTGTGAAGAATGGTTGAAAAATATGCTCAAGTTGGTCTGGAGAAATTCCTACCCCGCTATCACTGACGATTAGCTCGAGCCAATCGGCTATCTCCTGACAGCTTATGGATAAAACACCTCCATCGGGCATCGCTTGCACTGCATTCAGGTAGAGATTAAACAGCACCTGTTCTATCTGTGCCACATCTACGCGCACCGCCGGAACAGGTTGATAGTTCCTATGCACAACTATACCGGCTTCTTCATATTGCATTTGCATCATTCGCAGCACGCGATCGCTGAGTTCTAACAGATTACAGGGGGTACGATAGAGCTGGCGTGGCTTTGCAAATAAAAGCAGGTCGCGTACAATTGCATCCAGGCGTTCTACCTCTTTGAGCACAATTGATACCGACTCCTGCGCTTCGAGCCTGCTCCCTTCATCGGCGAAAATGGCAGGCTCGTTGCTGCTCTTTGCTAGATCGTCTAACAATAGCTGTACAGAGGTTTTAATCGAAGCTAGAGGGTTACGTACTTCGTGAGCAACGTTTGCCGCCATTTCGCCAAGTGCCGCAAGGCGATCCAGGCGGCGCTTCTCCTCTTCCAGACGATGCACGGAGGTGACATCATTAAAGGTTATCAAAGCACCTGCATGCACACCACGTTCATCATGCAATGGTGATACGGCCACGTCGAGTACCACTTCTCGCCCGTAACGATCGTAGGTTACCAGGCTGGAGCGCTGCTCCTCCTTGTCAATAAGTGATGGACTGAGAAGGCGCAGATCGAGAATCTTCTGTACAGGCTGCCCCAGCGCCTCGCCGAGATGGTATCTGAGCACTGCCTCTGCCGCACTGTTGAAGGTTGTGACATTTCCATTCAGATCTACTGTAATCAATCCACTAGGGATACTTTCCAGAATGAGTTCCTTCAAACGCTGATCATCTAACACCTGGCGCAACAGTTTACGGGCTTCGGTACGTGCCTCAGTAACTTCCGCCATGAGATATATGTTTTCCAATATCGCACTGGCCTGGCTTGCCAGTACCCGCAGTAGCACAAGCTCTTCATGGCGCAGCTTCCAGGGGCGATAATAAGCCCCTACCAGGACTCCAAGCACCTTTTGCCCGGCTTCTCCTCGCCTGGACGGTACTTCACCTGCACGTTTACTGCCTCCACTTGTGCCGCCACTGATCAGGGGAATGGCGAAAAAAGTCTTGATGTTTGCTGGCAGTTGACGTATGTACTCGCTGTGTGGATATATGTGAAGAAATGTAGGGACAGGGGTGGGGAGTGTTCTCCCTGTAGCTGCAATAGTTGTCCCTTCTAGTGCCTGCTCACCGATGGTCAGTCGCTCGATAACGAGTGGTGTTGAACCAGGTTCCTGCGCTCCATTTTTAGGATGGAAAAGTAACTCGCGTAGTGCCGGCGTGATCCAGGTGATCGTGTCTTCCGGAGTGGAAGGTAGGATGAGTTCGCAAACATCAGCCGCGGAAATTTCTCGTGTGCGCTGCACAACAATGCTGCGCATACGATTTAATTCGTACATCGAGTGATGAAGCTGGCTACTAATACTGTTGAGCAGCGAGAGTTCGTGAATACGCTCTCGATCACGTTCTAATAGCCGTGTGTTCTCCAGTAACATAGCGCTAACACCTGCCACCACTTCCACTACTTCTACTTCCTCGCCTGTCCAATAATCATGGTAGCCTTCTTCGCTGCTAGCAGCTCCACCACGAATAGCTACAAGCACTCCTATCGCGTGTTGGCGATAGATCAGAGGCACCGTCACAAGAGTAGGAGTAGAACTTTCAGCAGGCGCGGTAACGACGTTGCGCAAGCGCCATGCTCTGGCTTCCGGTGTTTCTCCCTTTATGTCGATGGGGTTGATGTGGACAAAATCCAGGAGGAAGGATGACCATCCGGGCCGTTCATCGAAGGTGCCCGATGCAAACTGTAGCGTCTCACCGATGCGCTGGTAGAGTAATACATGCCTGCACTTCAACAAACTAGACAGTCGTCTTGGTAGGCTATCTCGTAGGGTGCGATAATCCGTAACTGCGCTGAATTCGGCAAGCACGCTTTTCAATACTGCTGGAGTGCTCAGCTCTACGCTGTGTTGTTCCATTCTCGTCGTCATCTACTACCCCCCGGCACTTAAATAGAAAGGCTGAATTTTTGCATCTGACTTTCGCTATTATCTCTATTATAATGATACAATTCTTATCTACAGAAAGATATATTTATGAACAAATTGTAATGAATAAGCAACGAAGCCGCTGATCTTGTACTGTTCCAGAGGATAGATTAGAATATAGTAAGCAACAAGGACCTGTTTCTCTTTATAGTTAGTGGGCTCTACTCTCATGAAACCGGTGAATGAAATACAGCCAGCGATCCCTGGTAAGGGGACAGAAGTACCTCCGGCGACCAGGCCTCGAGCAAAAATAGCTCCACGTTGGGCTGCCATCATCGGCATTTTAGCTCTTGGCGTCCTCTATGCACTTTTACCCGAGAAACTCAGAATTCTCCCTGGCTGGTCGCTTTTAGCGATAGAGGTCGTTTTGCTCTTGCCCATAGCGATATTCTGGATTACTCACCGCACGCTCTCGCATAAGACCGGGCGCTTTCTTTCTCTGGTCACTTTAGGCTTCGTTACCCTGGCCTTGGCCAGTGGGGTTTTTCTCTTAGTTATCACTTTGCCGGGGAATATGCATCCTAAAACTTTGCTGCCTTCTGCTGGATTGCTCTGGTTTTTCAATGTCATCGTCTTTGCACTGTGGTACTGGGAAATCGACGGCGGTGGCCCACTGAAACGCCACCTGGCAGGTCATCAGGCAGCAGATTTCATGTTCCCACAGCAGGTAGGCGGCAACGACGGGAGTTGGGCTCCCCACTTTCTTGATTATCTCTTCCTGGCTTTCACTGCAGCGACAGCATTGAGTCCCGCCGATACTTATCCACTGACCCGCCTGGCTAAGACCTTAATGATGATCGAGTCATTACTCTCGATGCTTATCATCCTATTGCTGGCTGCCCGCGCAGTGAACATTCTCTAGGAAAGACATGTCACAGGCGGTACGTCACCTCTTTTCCCGCGTCGTCTCCACCGCGCCTGAGGATGCTTCGCCCCGGTGTCGAGTATGCTACTTCGTGCCCTTCCTTGAAGACATGGAGTCGAGCCGGAACCAACCTCAGCGCCTCAAACGCTGAAGGAGCGTCCAGTACAAGAAAGTTCGCAGGTTTCCCTTCTTCGATGCCGTATCGTTCCTGGATGCGCAGGGCCTTAGCTGCATTGGTCGTAATCAGGTCAAGGACAGTATTGATCTCTTCGTAGCCGCTCATCTGACAGAGATAAAGTGCCAGTTGCGCGGCCGCGAGCATATCGCCCTTGCCCAGCGGGAACCAGGGGTCCATGATCGAGTCGTGACCAAGTGCAACGTTGACACCCGCTGCCAGCAGCTCTTTCACGCGCGTAATACCACGTCGCTTTGGATAGGTATCGAAGCGTCCCTGTAAAACAACATTGTCAAATGGGTTGGCGACGACGCTTACCTGCGCTCTTGCAAGCAATCCAATCAACTTGAATGCATAGGCATTGTCGTAGGAATGCATTGCGGTGCAATGACTGGCCGTCACGCGGCCCTGCCACCCCTGTTGAAGCGTATCGGCTGCCATTACTTCTGTGAAGCGTGAGAGCGGGTCGTCCGTTTCGTCGCAGTGACAATCGATGTCACGGTTAAACTCCTTTGCCAGAGCAAAAGCGTAGTGAACATCCTCGACGCCCATGTCGCGCGTCCATTCGTGATGCGGAATCCCCCCTACGAGATCACAACCCAGCTCCATTGCCTGGTGCATCAACTCGCGGCCATTGGGAAAAGACATGATACCATCCTGGGGGAAGGCAACCAGTTGCAGGTCGCACATATCGCGCACTTCTTCACGTACCTCGATCAAAGCACGCAGGGCTGTCAGATTCGCATCGCATACGTCCACGTGGCTGCGGATGTGCAGCGTTCCCTGTGCTACTTCCCAGCTTATCTCCTCCAGCGCACGTTGTTTGACATCTTCGCGTGTCAGGCTCGGCTTACGCTCACCCCAGATCTGGATGCCCTCCAGCAGGGTGCCGGTGCTATTATAGCGTGGCTGCCCCATGGTGAGCACCGCGTCGAGATGCACATGTGCATCGATAAAGGGAGGCGAAACCAATCGGCCAGCGGCATTGATCTCTCGTGCAGAGCTGTCGGAAATCGCAGGGACGATCTTGGCAAAGTGCCCATCGTGAACAGCAATATCGACCAGTTCCTGACTGCGGTGCAGGTGTGCATGGCGGATGATTAAGTCGTAATGCATTTGACGCGCCTCCTATTTGTTCATCTCCATAAGAGAAGGCAGGTGGTTCAGACCACCTGCCTCGTACAACACAAGACGCTCAATGTTACCCCTGGTTGGCTTTTAGTTCACCGCGCCTGCTGGAGTTGAGTTCAACACGTCTCAAAATCAGGTAACTTATACCGGCAAAGACAATGCCAAGTTCGAAGCCTATGTCCATACCCCCCAGCGATTTGGCTAGAGGTCCGGTGAAGAGCTGCTGAGAGGCGCCGAGATAAACACCCACCAGGCCGAGTGCCAGCGATACTATTGCTGCCCAGCCTGCAGGCAGCCTCTCAGGAGTATTCCAGTCATCGACGTTGTACACTCCACGCCTGAAAACGAAGTGTTCCAGGATAAGAACGATGCCCCACGGTCCCAACCAGTAGGCAATGACCAGCAGGAAGCTTTCAAGTGTTGCACTGAAGTTGCCCCCGCCGATGAGAGCGATGATAACGTATATTACAGCGCCTATAAGTGTCCAGACGTAGCGTTTAACGCTCTGAAACCAGCGTCCAAGGACTTGCATGGAAAGGCCCAGGCTGTAGTCGTTTGGAATATTGTTCGCGACCACGCTCAGAGCCAGTAACACCAGAATAAGCGTCCCAAAGGCACCCAACGGACTGACAATAGCGGAGAGCAAGCCTCCAACACTACCATTCGTAAAAGCCTTATTCCACGCCGGAACGGAGCTAAGTGCCGAAACAAGGCCGAGGCCAAGCGTTTCCAGCAGGACACAGGGTACAAAGATGCCCAGGAAGGTGAGCCAGAAAACGCGGCTGCCTGGTGTCTCTTCCGGCTGGTTGACGTTATAGTCAGCCGCGTAGGAACTCCACCCGGTCGCAAAACCATAGATGGCGCCACCGAAGGTGATGAAAGCCGCCACCTCAGCAAGTCCGGCGTTGTGCGAAGGTATAGCGCTGAAGTGTGGAGCCGCTATTACCAGAATGATGGCGAACATAATCGCCATAGGTATCCAGGCATAGCGTTCGTAGCGATGTACATACCTGTAGCCGTAAATGCTGACTAGCGTTGTCAGGATAGCAATCGCGATGATACCTACCCATAATGGGATAGCTCCACCGCTCAGCGCTACTACTAACTGCGCACCCACAATCACGTTCACAGCTGACCAGCCAATACATGCGGCGACATTGAAGATAGCCATGATAATGGCTCCCACCCAACCGAAAGAAAAGCGCGAGATAGTCATCTGGCGCAGTCCCAGTTTAGGGCCGAGTGTCGAGAAAAAGGCCACGGGTAGGACGCCGAGAGCATTAAAAATGATGATAACAGCCAAGCCATCCCAAAACCCAAGGCCAAGGAATGAAGCCAATGTTCCAAGAGCAAGCGTGGAAATGACCAGGTTAGCGGAGAGCCACATGGTAAAGTTGTCGCGGATGCGAACATGGGTGCGGGTTGTGGGTGATACACGCTCTATACCGTGTGTCTCAATACCACTTTCTTCGGGTATAGTGACGACGTCAGAAGCCATAAGATAGTCCTCCTTGTTTGAAGCCTCATCCAGCCTAAAAAGCCGGATGCAACAAGTAAAGCCTTCAGGGTTTTTATGAGAGCAGGAGACTCTCATCTACCAGTCGAACCGCATCTCACCGGAGATGCCTGGCCCTCAACATGCTGCGGCAAGGAGTCCCCCACATGCATGCGCGGGGAGGAAGTGCCAAGTGCGTAGCACTCCATCCTTGCCCCTCCTTTCTTCTCTTGACTGTTTTGTACATTTGTGCTACCATGTGCCTGTAGGCTTAGGCACTTCTGGTTCGCCAGAAGAGAGACGGTTCGCCTACACGGTTCCTTTCCAACTGAACAGAGGAGGTTCTGAGCGAGAACCCACGCTCAGGTAAAATGTTCGTGGTCGAACAACGCTCCTGCTCCGGCACGTTCTGGTGCAGGACGGGTAGCTTGTCATGCTGCCCTGATGTGTCGGTCGATGAAACCAAAGCGGAAAGGTCTCCTTTCTGGGTTGCGGTCGAGGCCAGACACAAGCCCCTGCTTGTATGCATGGGGTTCATGACAGGTTCTCCAACCCTCCGAATCATCTCATTAGACTACACAGGCGCCAGGCAAAGGAGATGCACATAGTATTGCCTACCCAAATAAACGGGATATATAAATTATATCTCATGCAGGGCCTCGAGTGTAGTATTGCCAGGACAGATCAGGACTTACGGTCGAGTGGGAAGAATGGAATGTTGAGATTGGCGAGGTTGAGCACAAAAAGAGACCATATGCCCAGAACAAGGCATATGGTCTCGGTATCTTCCCAGGTTAATTACACGATTGCCGATACGTCCTCTGCCATTTCTGGCGCGGCATCTTCAACGGCCTCAACCCCATCCGTCTCGCGGCTGCGTCCACCTCTCAAAGGGATCTCCTTAATGAAGAAGACCGCCACCAGGCCAACGATCATGATACCCAGACTCAGTACAAAGACATTATGGATACCTTGTGTCAGGCCTGTCTTCATCGCCTCGATGAGCGTGTTGAAGAGTTTCATACCTTGCGGGCCGTACGCCTTAAATCCTGCTAGCAACTGCGCTTTTGCCTCAGGTGAAAGCAGGATCTGCGGATTATTAAAGGCGCTCAGAACCCGCGCTGGTAGTATTTGTTTGACTGCCGCGGGTAAAGCATTTTTAAATGCTGGTAGATACGCCGAAGTCATCAACGAGCCCATCGCTGCAAGACCGATGGTGCCGCCAATCGAGCGGAAGAAGACCAGCGCCGATGTCGCCTGTCCGATCTTCCGGGGCAGGGCATTCTGCACAATCAGCGTGTACAGCGACATACTAAAGCCCATACCCAGGCCCATCACTAACATTGCCAGCAGCACATCGTTGTTACCTGAATTGACATCCAGGCGCACCAGGAGCAATCCACCTGCGATGCTGATAATCATACCGAGAATGGCAATCCACTTGTATTTACCCAGGCGCGAGACCAGCTGACCAGAGATGACGCTCCCGGCAATCGAGGTCAACATCAACGGCGTCAGGATCAGGCCACTGTTGGTGGCGGAAGTACCGACTACTCCCTGCACAAACAGTGGGATGAAGAAGATGCTGCCGAACAGGCCCATGCCAAAGATGACCGTCACAATCGTCGAGACACTGAAAATGCTGTTCTTAAACAGGCTTGGCTCGATGATGGGTTGACCACCGCGCCGTTCTAGTACGCCATTATCGCGCCAGCGAACAGGCCAATGATCTGCGGTGAGAGCCAGTCATATTGTGTTCCTGCCCAGGTAAAACCCAACATCAACGGCACCGTCCCTGCAATCAACAAAGCTGCGCCGGTATAGTCAATTGAAACCTTCTTCTCAGCACCGCGCAGCGCCGGCATCAGGAAGATCAGCACCAGCATCGCGATAATACCGATAGGCAGATTCACGTAGAAGACCCAGCGCCAGGACGTGTTCTCTGTAATCCAGCCACCAAGCGTCGGGCCAACGATAGCCGAGAAGCCCCAGACGGCACCGGTGACTCCCTGCCACTTGCCGCGCTCGCGCGGTGTGAACAAATCACCGACAACGGCGATGGCGATGGGCATCAAAGCCCCGGCACCGATACCCTGGAGGGCACGGAAGGCAATCAGCTCGTTCATCGATTGCGAGGCGCCAGACAGCGCTGAACCGATGAGGAATACGACGATGCCAAATAGGAAGATCGGCTTCCGCCCAAACAGATCGGAGAGCTTCCCGTAAATGGGCACCATCACCGTCGATGTGAGTAAGTAAGCTGTAGAGACCCAGGTGTAGCGATCAAATCCCTGTAGATCAGCAATAACCCGTGGCATTGCCGTGGAGACGATGGTCTGGTCGAGCGAGGCAAGCAGCATGACGAGCAGCACGCCAGTCATAGTCAATATAGTCTCACGCCTTGAGTAGCGTGGTTGTTCGAAATCAAGCGTTGCCGAGTTACGGCGCTCTGGCGCCCCATCAGCGACACCCGACTCGATCGATACATTCTTCATACTATAAAACTCCTTACATTGCTGCGATACTTTTGAAGTATACGCGACTCAAATGTTTTACTAACTCATCTGAAGACATTTTTCCCTCGGTAATCAGGCGTTCATAACTTCTTGGCGACAGCAGGCTGAGAAATGTGCTCAACATAACTGGTGTCGGTATGGTCGCGTCGAACTCACCAGCGGCCTTGCCTTCATCAAGCAGTGAGGAGATTCGTGCTGATAATTGCTCCCACACCCCCTGCTTATAGGCCTTTTTATCGGCAAGAATGCGCTGCAGTTCTGCCTGATGATAGATGGAATAGAACCGCTCGCTCTTCCTGCTGAAAAAGCCTCCGTATATAAACTGAAGAAGCTGCTCCAATTTTGCACGGGCCGTCAACTCCGAAGACAGGATGACCTCAACCTCCTGAGCCATCTTCTGTATATTGCCCTCGAAGAGGGCGACAACCAGGTCCTCTTTGCTGGGAAAGTGTAGGTAGACTGTCCCTTTCGCGATCCCAACACGGGCAGCGATCTCATCCATTGATGTTTCATGATATCCCTTCTCCGCCAGCACTTCTTCGGCTGCCTGGAGAATAAGCGCTTCACGCTCCTGCCGCTGCTTCTCTTTCAAAGAGCGGGTAGTAGTTGTGGATTGCATCATTGCACCTCCGCGCACAATACGTGACCCATAAGTTTATTATCTGACAAGAATAACAATTTATGACTGTTAAGTATTCCCATGACTCCTAGCAATTAATTTGACTTATCAGTCATTATTCTATCAAAGGGGTCAAAGGAATGTCAAGGGAAAATCCGACATCTCCTCTTAACTCAGGACGAGCAGAAACGTAATATAAAGAAAGCGATCTTTGCCTCTTGACAATGTAATCTTTTGCTTTACAATTAGTCTATGAAAGACGTAGATATCCAGGAAATTCGTTGGGATGATTGGAACAAGGCGCATATCTGGGAACGCCATCAGCTTACACCAGAACAGGTGGAAGAGGTATGCTATGGGAGTCCAGAAAACATCCTCGTTGAGGAAACCTACAGCAGCCGCCTTCGAGTTATCGGCCCAAAGAATGATGGAAAACTCCTCGTCATAATCCTGGCCCAAGAAGGACCAAATACATACTATGTTGTCACAGCAAAACCGCCGAAACGTCAGGAACTCCGGCGATATCAAGATTGGAAAGGAGATACGAGGCTATGAGCACACAGCAAGAACCAGGAAAGCACCAGAGCCGTATCCCTCAATTCAAGAGCTATACCGAAGAAGCAGAATGGTGGGATACCACGGACACCGCAGCACCTGAGTATGAGCAAGAATTTCAGCCTGTAAACGCGCACTTCTCAGAGAGACTTACTCGAAGTATGCAAATTCGCTTTGACCCGGCTACGGACCATGCACTAGAAGAACGCGCTAAAGAGCTAGGTGTCAAGAAATCTACCCTTGTTCGCATGTGGGTAAAAGAACGCTTACGCCAAGACCAGGAGCGTCGGGCATCATAATGCATTAAACAGCTATCCCTATGTAGGAATAGCACCCGGATAACCGGTAGGGCAGCGCATCGACCTTCGGAGCAGGACTCTGATATCAACAAGGAAAGCGCTATGAAAGAAATAATCTCCACAGTCACTAGTTAAGGGCAAGTCACGATCCCTGCCGAGGTCCGTAAGCACCTTGGTATCAAAGCCAATGACAAGATTGCCTTTGTGATTGATCAAGAGGGCGTGGTGCGACTTAGAGTTCCTCGCTATACAAATATTGCTTCGCTCCGCGGCGCGGCGGTCAGCCTGAGTAAACCTTTATCCTGCCAGCAGATGCAAGAAATCGCGCAGGAAGATCGTTTCACAGCGGTCTCGCTACAGGCCTGATAACAGAAGATTCTACCGGCACTCCTCATCCCCGCAATCACACGTTTCCCCCGTGCGTGCCTCGTGCAGCGCTTCGCGGCCCTCGCGCACAATGAAGTAGACAAGCACCAGCGCAGCTAGAGGATCGGCCCACCACCAGCCGAAGAGCCTGTTGAGAAGCAAACCGGCGAGGAGTGTAAATGCCATATAGGCGCAGGTGGCACTGCACGCGGCATCTGCCTTAAGAGCAGCGCTCCCGATGCGCCTGGCTACACGCAGTTTGCCCTGCCAGAGCACAGGCATGAAGATCGCTGCCGCGAGAGCCAGGCCAATGCCCCACCATGACGCCTCTGGCCGGCTCTGTGTGATTAATGCAAACGCACTATCAAGCACAATGTAGATGGCAAGGGCGAAGAGGCTTAACGCAGTAACCCATGCTGCGCTCCGCTCGGCCTGCTCAATTGCGCCGGTTGTGCCACCCCGCTGCTCGACCAGCAGGCGCCACAACAATACACCCCCGGCAATGAGTTCGATGACGCTGTCGATACCAAAGCCTTGCAGGGAGACGCTGCGCGTTATATAGCCCGTGACGATGGCTATACTCGCCTCGATAGTCATCCAGGCAATCGTAACGAGTTCAATCCAGATGCCAAGGCGTACCTGGCCAGCGCTTCCACGAGTGAAGAGTTGCTCTCCTGCCTGCCTGGTCTGTGCCATCAGCGCGCCTCTTTCTGTTTTCTAGTGGGTGGAGGTTGACCTTCAAGGTCCACTGGCAGCATGCTGGCTTTATGAATATGGCCGTTGTGTTCTGATTCTGCCGTCTTCATTTGACAATAGAGCCCATCCATGCACGATCCTTGATGAGGATCGCTCTCGAACTGGATGGCGGTATGACCAATTCTATATTTCTTGCCGAGCATATCGGTGAGTGATTGCATGATTGGGACGCTCTGACTCGGTGGGAGGTTGTTGATCAGTACATGGCATGAGAGCGCATTCATCTCGCTGGTGATACACCAGACGTGAAGATCATGCACATCCTGGACTCCATCGATCTTCCTTATGTCCTCCACGAGCTGCGGCAGAGAGATGTTTTTCGGAGTGCTCTCGAGCAAGATATCGGTCGTTTCCCGCAGAATGCGCCATGCACCCAGCGCAATTAGCATGGCTATAGCAACGGAGAGCAGGGGATCGGCAATGGTCCAGCCCGTGGTTAGAATGATGATACCGGCAATTACAACACCTACCGATGCGCCGACGTCGCCGAAGACATGAAGGGCCGCTGCGCGCACGTTCAGGTTACTGTCTTCTCGGCTCAGGCCAAAACCAATGAAAAGATTGACGACAATACCTACTCCAGCCGAGAGAAACATAAACAATGGTTGCACAGGTTCTGGCTGTCGAAAGCGTTGGACCGCCTCGAAGACGATAGCCAGGGCGATGAGAATCAGTGTAACTGCATTAACCAGCGCTGCCAGGATGCCTGCTCGATGATAACCAAAGGTTTTGCGAGCATTGGCAGGTCGCTCCGCTTGTAACGTGGCGAACCATGCCAGGCCTAAGGCGAAGATATCCGTCACAACATGGCCTGCATCGGAAAACAAAGCCAGCGAATTCGCCAGCCAGCCGCCCACCAGTTCCACAATCAGGATAACGATGGTCAGAATAAAGGCCAGGCGCAGGCTCTGTTTTGCCATCCCATGAGAATGGGTATGTTCATTGCTCATAGCAACACTCCTGAAACGTTCTGGACATCACGTTCATCCGCGTGGGTCATACCTATTTCGAGCAGCGAACGAACGTGTTCATCCGTCAGTCGATAATAAACGATCCGTCCGGCTTTGCGCGTAGAAACAATTTTCTGATGTCGTAGAACGCGGAGTTGGTGTGAGATTGTCGTGTCATCCCGCCCAAGACCCGCTGCCAGATCGCAGACACATAGCTCTCCAATAGGCGCGCGCAGCAGCGCATACACAATTTGCAAGCGCGTAGGATCGCTTAGAACAGCAAAAAGCGCGGCTACCCCGGCTGCCTTGTCTGCTGGAAGACGCTGTTGCCTGACTGCCAGCGCGTGTTCCGGGTGGACACAGCGCTCCTGGCAGATATCTTCGTAGACCTCTGGCCCTGCTGCCACATCAGCTCCCTGAGATATCATATGAAATTAACTCCTATTCCTGCATAGCTGCACACTCATGCAACTATTATTATAGATAGTATATCATACCTATGACTCACATGCAAATTGATATTGTTGGCGAACTTCTCTACGGGAGGTTGCCCCACCACCCCAGGGCGCGATCAATCAGCCCCTACGCACGCGGCATCGCTTCGCTCGCCGTTTCTGGACAGGTCGCCAACAATACCAAATTGGCGCTGGACAAACCCATTGCTATGCTCTACAGTGACTTTATATTGACCAGAACGCACAAAACGAGATTGGAGGACTCATGAGAAAACTTCGCTATCACCTGGTTGACGTATTTACAGACCGCGCCTTTGGCGGCAATCCTCTCGCAGTCTTTCCCCATGCACGCGAGGTATCACCCAGAGTGATGCAGGCGCTCGCGAAAGAGTTCAACCTATCGGAGACCACATTTGTGCTGCCGCCGGGGGATACGCGAAATACCTATCGCGTGCGCATTTTCACCCCGGCTGTGGAGCTTCCAATGGCCGGTCATCCAACTATCGGTACTACTTTTGTCCTGGCCAGGGAGCACCTGTTCGATTGGGCTGGGCCTGAGACAACCATCCGGCTCGAGGAAGGGATAGGGACAATACCGGTGACATTGAGGCAGGAGGGCAATGGGGCAGTGTTTATCCAGATGAGCCAACCCCTGCCAGCGTTTGGAGCGCAGCTCGCTAATAAACAGGCAATGGCTGAGATACTTTCCCTCGAGAAGGATGCGATTGATCCACAACTACCACTGGAGGTGGTCTCCTGTGGTGTTCCCTTCCTGTTTGTTCCTGTACGCGATATACGGGCGATGCGCAGCATTCGTTTTCGACAGGATGTATCAAAGCGCGTCTTGCGGGATTTCGAGACGGCGAACGTGTTCGTTTTCACGCGCGAAGTTGAGATGGAGGGAGCTACCGTTCACAGCCGCATGTTTGCTCCGGTATTAGGAGTTGCAGAGGATCCCGCGACGGGTGCGGCCAGCGGACCCCTGGGATGCTATCTCGTGCGTCATGGCCTGGTTGCCCAGGCTAAAAAGGTCGAAATCGTCAGCGAGCAGGGGATTGAGATGGGCCGCCCCAGCGTTATACACATTGAGATTGAGCAGGAGGATGGACGTATCACGGCAGTACGCGTTGGTGGCCAGTGTTACTACATGGGAGAAGGTTATATTGAGCTACGCGAGGATCACGACTGAAAAGAAGGAAAGAAATAAAGAAATTTGAGTACTTGCACCTCCCTTGCTGGCATGCTAAACTAAAGCGTGTACACTTCAGCCGAGCAAACAACCGATACCTGGTGGCAACGATTACGGTCCACACTCACGCTCATCTACATAGTCGTTGCCCTGGCCTTGCTCGTCATAAGCGGAAGCGGCCATGCGCGTCTCCTGTCGGAGGTTGGCCATGTGTTTGGCGGATTCTTCTGGGCCGTCGATACAGAAAGTCAGGTGGTTGTGGTTTCCACCCCGCCTCAGTTACCCCCCTTTGGAGCATCTGCCAGTTCGCTGACCAGCGTTGATCACATTATTAAGGTGAATGGCGAACCGGCATCGGCATTGACGAGTATATATCAACATGCCCGGCCCGGCGATACAATCACCTATACCATTCAGCACAATAATGAGGTGATACAGCTCAAGAACCCGGCCGCGATATTCACCTGGGACATGTGGTGGCAAAACTATGGCCTGGCATTGGTTGCGGGCATGAGCTGGCTCGTGGTCGGTGTTATATTGCTTGCCAGGGCGCAGGAGTGGACCGGGGCTGTCGAGGGTATCACCTTGTTGCCGCCCGCTATACTGTTTTTACTCTACAGCCATTGGGGCAACGTCCAGCAGGCCTACGCGGCAGATGCCGTTTTCCAGTTACTGTGGGTCCCCTCATTCGCCTTGCTTGGAGCGGCCTTCATTCATCTCAGCCTGACCTATCGTCCCCAGGTCATCAATACGTCTCGCGCTCCCCGCTTCATAGTAGATGGGCTGCCGTATCTGCCGCTGATTGCCCTTGTCGGTTATGAATGGAGTTCCTACCTCATCAAGGGTGCCGTGCCGGCACGCATCAACCTGCTCATTACCCTCGGCTACGCTGTCTTGGGGGGGGCAGTCAGCTTCTGCATCGGGCTCACGTCACTGCTGCGTGTCAGCGGATTATTACCAGGAGAGCGCGTTCCCACCCATATTCGTCGTCGCTTGACCGGCCTGTTGACACTGTGGATTGGCGGCCTGGGGCTAGGTTTCTGTTTAGGCATCCTGCCTATCCTGCTGACAGGTAAAACACTCCTGCCGTTACCGATCTTCTATGCACTAGCAACTGTTTACCCGTTGCTGCTTCTCTACGCTATTCGCTCGCTGCGCATGATGGACCGCCTTGAGCATACCTTGGAACAGCGTGGTGAGGCGCTGCGCGAGCAGCAGAAAACCGCCGGGGAACTGCGCCAGGCCAACAAAGAACTCCAGCAGGCTACATCTCTCTTGCTGCATGCCGATGCGCACCTGCGCTCTATCCTTTCCCAGCGTATTCATGACCAGCCCAAACAGCAGACTTTACGCATCCGCTCACTACTGGGGCACTGGCAGCACAAACTGAAAGTAGAAGCTGAACGCGACCCCGCGGGCAAAGTTTCCGTCCTGCCTATTGTTGATGCGCTCGGCAAAGTGCGTAAGATCAGTGAAGAGTTAGATAGCGATTTGCGTGGGCTCCAACTGCTTGTCGAAGACGCCTACCAGCGCCGTAGTTTAGGGCTGCGCCTGCACCTGGAGAAACTGGTGCGCGAGGACCTGCCCGCACTCCACCCTGAGTCCCCGCTCAAAGTGCAGGCGGACTTGTGGGCATTAGATGGTCTGGGCCTCGATCTGGAGGAGACCGAGCAGGGAACAAAGCTTGCCGAAGCTGTCTCCTATACCGTCACGCAGTCCTTGCTCAATATCTATAACCATGCCGGAGCGAGTTTTGCTACCGTGCATACTATTCGTATGAACACCCATCTAGAGATGTATATCACCGACGATGGACATGGCTTTGATACAGGTGCTATTCCTTCCAACAAGACGAGCCTGTTTAAAGCTCAATTGAAGGCTCGCGAGGCTGGAGGTACGCTCGTTATCCAATCAGTTCCTCGCCCACACGCAGAGCATGGCACGGCTATTATGCTGCGTGTGCCCCTGCCCGGGTAATCTATTCCTGTTGTATTGAAAAAGCCTCCCGCACGGAGGGTGGCACTGAAGGCCTCGAGCGTGCGGCCAGGACTATCCTGCCCGGCGCTGGTAGTTTTTGGATCTGCGCTGCTGCACAGGCTGGCGAACTACGTCGGCGTTGGCGAGATATGCGCCATCGAGGACATCTTCGATTGAGCCGGGCTGATCATCATGGTCTCCGTGCACAACGTCTGCCAGCGGTACCGCTTGCCCTCCATGCTGCGATGCGTCATCTACAAAGAAGGGGGCTACCACACCGGCCAGTACCGCGTCATTGCCGAGAAGTGCAGATACAACTTCGACCTTATTGCATTCCTGCACCGGAAGGTGTGTCATAAGCGTACTGCGAACCTGCTGGAGCAATAACTCGTTCGTGCCAAGCACCCCACCACCAAGGATGAGCATATCTGGCGCGAACGTATCTATATATATGGCGCTCACAGCCCCCAACCAGCGGCCCATCTCGCTGTAGACCTGTAACGCTACACTGTCGCCTCGTGCCGCTTCCTCTGCCAGCAACTGTGGGCTAAAGTACTCACCATTGCTCAGGCGCAATGCCAGGCTCGTCTCCTCACCACGCCGCAGCGCGCGCAGCACCATTCTCTGCATAGCATCGATAGAAACTAATGTATTGATGCAGCCGCGCTTACCACAACTGCAGCGCAGGCCATTCGTTGCAACGGGTATATGGCAGACATGGCCCGTGTACTGCTGCGCAGGCTGCTCTATCTTGCCATCTACGATGAAGGCAGCTCCCACCACAGCATTAACAGTCAAAAAGAGCAACCGTCGCAAGCCTTTGCCCACGCCAAAACGATACTCCCCCAGTAACGCTGCATCGACATCTACACGTAGATGAGTGGGCAATTCAAAACGAGTTTCAAGCAAATCACAGAGGGGAATGCCATTGAGGGCGGGTAATGTAGGAATGAGTAAGGGGCGACGTGAGGCATGATCTAATGTACCGGGAACAGATATACCCAGTCCGCGCATGGCAAAACCTTCAGCCGAGGCATAGCCCAGCATTTGTTCAATACAGCGCAAGTAGGGTTCCAGGGTAGCAGCAGCAGGCCGCCCCCGCAGGGTCTTTGCATAGAGACGATGGCGCACCCTTCCATGGCAATCAACCAGTGCAGCGGTGGCCCCGCTCACAGTAACCTCTACCCCTACCGCTACGCTCTTGTCTATACCCATGAGCTATCCCGGCTCTATTTTCTAGTATTTTGTTAGAACATACGTTCTTAGTCGAACAGGCCTACAGTAATAGGTACAACAACAGTAAAGAGGGATTATCTAAATAAAGTATATTGATGCCGCTAGTGCTTGTCAAGATCAGATGTTCGGAATATCTGTCCTAACTCGACCTCTATCGAGCGAGGCATTGCTCAGGTGGTAAGAGGCTTTCATCTGTGGTACAGTAATGAAGGAAACGTTCTCAAAGAGTGAACAAGGAGTCAATTGTGTCCGATCCCAATCAAGGTCAGCAAAGACCTAAAAAGTCGCCTATCTTTGGGCAGGGACATGGTCTCTCTGATGAAGAAGCGGCGATGATCCAGCAGATGATTCGCGAGGAGCAGCACTCGTCACGCGCATTATATATCCCCAGGGAGGACCTGGCCCAGGAAGCGACTACCCAACTTTCTGAGGAGGCGGCTCGAGTGATTACCGAGAGCAAAGTGCGCCAGATTCTGCAAATGTTCAATCGCGACTATCTCTACGGTCAGGGGCGTTTTGACGAATACGAAGATGGACTGATCCTCAAATGGGGCGACGGGTATTCGCGCAAGCATATCTGGGCCACAGTTGAGAACGGCAACCTGGTATTCGAGACCAATCACACTAAAAAATGCGATAAGTCCTACTGCACTGGCCCGCAGCATGTCTTGACGCCCGACCTGTACCGGAACTGGGATGTGATCAACCAGGAACTGGGCGACCTCTTCCGCCGGCCGGTGTATGAGCGCTCCGACGATTAGGATGAGAAGGCCGTGACAAAACGCATTCTTGCGCTGGAGAAAGACCTCTTCTTCGCGGTGAAGATACGCGATACCCTGCGCCATCACGATATGGAGGTAAAGACGGTACGCACGCTGCCCGCTTTCGAGCAGCTTCTAGCAGCGCCTACGGGAGAGCGACCTGAGCTTGTTATCGTGAATACCGCTACCACAGGCGTTGATTGGGAGTCTGCAATTCGCCAGGCGCGGACATCTGGCCTGCCGGTTTTAGCCTTCGGTTCGCACATGGACCTGGAGGCGCGTGAGCGGGCTCTCAAGGCAGGTGCCCAGCGCGTCGTAGCCAATTCCAAATTCGCGACCGATATGCCAGGCCTGGTCCAGCGCATGCTCAGCGATCCAGACATAGAACAGCAGGAGGCTTGACAAGGCCATTCATGATCGGCCTTCTCCGCCCCATTTTTAGAAGCCAGGAGCGTGCCAGTTGTGCCAATTGGACCTGGGATAGGCATGGGCAGCTTCAGCCTATCACAACGGGGTATGCGAGGCGGTAGCCAAAGGGAACGAAGAAAAGCCCCTGCCCCAGCGTACGTTTTTGATATGGAGTAGTGAGACGCCGGTAGGTCCAGCGGTCGCGGAGGAAGGGTTTACGGAAGAGTCGTGGAGGTTGTGGTAGACGATGCATAGCTTGGTATCGCGGGCGATGAGCGATGCGTGTGCTCATGTATACTCCTTTGGTTGAATAACAGGCACAAAAAGAGACCTCTCCTATCTAATATATACGTAGGAAAGGTCTTTTTATTCTCATAAGTATCTGGCTGAATGATTGTAGTGAGTATTGACATCCAGCCGTGCATGAATGAGCGTTAGTGCCCGCAGCCGCAGCTCCGCGCATCGCCGCCACCATCGGCAGTCTTGAAGGAATGGCCACAGCCGCAGCTCGATACCGCATTGGGGTTGTTGACGGTGAAACCAGCGCCCATCAAGCTATCAACGTAGTCAACCTCGCTGCCGGTAATGTAACCCAGGCTCATCTCATCCACCAGCACTTTGACGCCCTCTAGCGCGATAATGGTGTCACCTTCTTGCTCCTCGTCAAGGGTCATACCGTACTGGAGGCCTGAGCAACCACCGCCAGCGACAAAGATACGCAGGGCAAGGCTCGCATCATTTTCCTGTGTGAGCAGGTCATGTACCTTGCCCGCTGCTGTGGGCGTCATGGTAATCAAGCTCGTCTCTGTCATCGCTTGCTGGTTCTGCTCGATCATGTATGTATACCTCTCTCTGAGAGGGGAATGAAGCTCAACCCCTCAATTGCTAAGATTGCTATAGATGCCTATCAGACGTTCTTTACGTCTCTACCTGGAGGTATTATATCCTACAAAAAATGAAGCGTCAAGACGCCGTATTCCCAGAAACTGTTCAGACTTGACCTAAAGAAGTTTTCATGGTCAAGGTAGCCAGGCATTGGTGGAAGGGATTGAGGTGCTGTGCCATCCAGGTCCCAAAGAGACTAGCGAGTCCCATGCGGGTCTGGGAACCTTTGGGACTGC
>WNGD01001954.1_pt1 | contig 27367 bp, 23 predicted proteins | sample 5400671 | NCBI WGS metagenome assembly WNGD01 (sample SAMN13153369, study PRJNA577476) | soil metagenome | isolation source: 40 cm soil or saprolite under grassland replicate 2 | place: USA:California | collected 2016-06-15
CCACCTGCGCGGCGCCTGCAAGCAGCGCCGCAAACGCTACGGCCGCTACGACAGCCGGGGGCGGCTGGCCGGCAAACGGCCGATCACGACGCGCCCCCCGGCGGCCGAGACCCGCGCAGAGATCGGGCATTGGGAAGCCGACACGGTGCTCGGTGCCGGACAGGCGGGCGCCTGCGTGCTGAGCATGGTCGAGCGGCAGACGGGCTATCTGCTGCTGGGCCAGTTACGGCAGCGCACCAGCGCGGCGGTGAATCACCGCGCGCAGCACTGATCGCCGCGCAGCCCCATCCCGTACAGACCATCACCGTCGATAACGGAACCGCATTCCACGACTACGCCCGGCTCGAGCGCGCGACCGCGACCCGCTTCTATTTCGCGACGCCGCATCATGCCTGGGAACGCGGCACCAACGAAAACACCAATGGCCTGCTCCGCCAATATCTGCTCGCGGCGAAACTCAACCGCCGGCCGCGGAAGCGGCTTGGGCTATCACACTCCGGAGGAATGTTATGCGCGATGAGACTCAGTGTTGCACTTCAAAGTTGATATCAGGCTGCTACATCCCATTACCTACCGCCGGTTCGCCGCACCCACGCGGCATGCGCGTCCGGCTTCTGGAGACCGGGCGAGGCGTTAAACACATCAGATTGACCTGGCGGTATGCTCAGGAAGCGCCACGCGGCGCCGCGCAGCGCTCGCGCCGCGTAGACCACTTGGCCGACATGATAGCTCGCGTGTGCGAGGGACCGGTGCAGGGCTTCATCCACCCGCAATTCCTGGCCCCGAATGGTGATCGTGCGGTTCAGTTGGGCATCGTCAAGTGTCTCAAGCGTCGCGAACAGCGCACTCCAGCCCCGCTCCCAATGGGCGAGGAGCTCAGCCTTGGTGACGGAGCGTGCTTGGAACTCCTCCTCCCGGTTGCGCCAGGGCTTCTCACCATCGCTGGTGAGGAAGTCGGTGAAGCGCGAGCGCAGGTTTCCGCCGAGGTGCCAGCAGATGGTGGCAACTGAATTGCCGTCTCCTGGAGCGGGAGCCGCAAGCTCAATGTCGCTCAACTGGGCGATCGCGCCTTCCGCGAGCGCCTTGTAGCGCTTGTACTCGCCAGCGATGGATTGAATGACCGACGCCATACGTTTCCTGTGTGCAGCAGCCTAACGGATCGCGCTTAAGCTGCGGCGGACATCTCGAACCGTAGGGAACATAACCCTTCCTTTGAAAGCAGCGCCGCCAGCTTCAAGCGCATGTTAGGCGGCGCGCTCAAGCCGAACTGGAGGAACCGGTTGAGCGCGCAGCAGCCCACAGGCGCGCAACACCTCGGGCTCCGAAGAACAAGGCAACACCCAGAACAAGCTGTGTAACTGCTGCCCATTCGATGCGGCCGCCGAAACGGCCGACCCCTACTAGGCGAGGGATCGCTCCGATCGCGAAGTAACAACCGAGAACTGAAAGCGCCACCGCCTGCGCGTCCCGAGCAGCGAGTGGCCCCGTGTCGGCTGGGAAGAGACGTGCGGCAAGGCGCTCGCGCATGACAACCAACGTGAACGCCAGCAGAACGGCGATGAGCGTGCCGAAGAGGAGTGTGATTGCGTACGCGGAGTTGGCCTGATGACCGACACTCGTCTCTGTCGGTTGCGCGAATAGACCGATCGCCACGACAGTCTGTGGAAGCCAATTGATAGCGATGAAGACGCCGAGAACGGCGAACAGCACGCTGGCGAACTGACGTTGACTCATCGCGCCGCCTAACTCATAGTATGCGTAGTTGTCGGACTCTTCAAAACCGACCTGCCGTGCAAGCCAATCCTCCGCCCAGGTCTTGCACCGACCTGACCTAAGTGCTCGCTAGTCTGCAGGCTAACGTCTTGGGAGAAATCGGCGGCATCCGGGCAATCCTTGCAGGCCACCAGGCATAATCCCCACGCGGCATAATCCCGCACACGAGGCATCGTCGATGGAAGCGGAGGGCACAGGACTCGAACCTGTACGGGCTTGCGCCCAGCGGTTTTCAAGACCGCCGCCTTACCAGTTAGGTCTAGCCCTCCCGAACTGGAGGCAAACCTAGCCGAGCGCCCGCGCGCCGGTCAACGCTCGGCCGGCGGGATGTACCCGTAGCTGGTGTTCTTGAAGACCGAATCGGCCAGCAGCAGGGCGCGGTTCGCGACCTCCGGCTTGGTCGGCCGCAGCGCCTGCGCCAGCGACTGATACAGCAGCCCGTAAGTCGCCAGGATCCCTTCCGACGGCCGGTCCACCCAGCCGCGCGGCCGGTGGCGCGCGGCGGCGTCCGAATGATACACCTCGAACGCAAGCGCCTCGCTGCGCGGCAGGTTCACGAAGCCGAACACCGGCAGCAGTTTGATGCTGTCCGTCACGGCGAGCGCCGTCTGGCGCAGCTTGCGCGCGAAGCCCTGCCCCTCGAGATACCCCGTGAGGCCGAACTGGTCTGCGTAGGGGCCCACGGTGCGCGAATAGTAAATCGGCCGCTTGCCGAGCTGGTCCTTGATCGCCTCGAGCACGATCACATCCGCGCGCTCGAGGTACTGGCGGCCGAGCTGCTGTGGATCGAGGGTGATCGTGAGACCGCCGAAGTTCACGTACCGCTTCTGATCGAGCCAGTACACCGGCTGCAGGTTCGCGACCTGCTCGTCGGTATAGTCGAGCAGCTTGCCCGGCGGCTTCGGCCACGCGCGGCCCCGGTACATGGCCGGGGCCCGGGTCGAGTCGAAGCTCGCGAGCGGCCGCCGCTGGAGCTGGCGCACGTACCAGTCGGTGTTCGCGAGCGACAGATTCACGACGGTCACGTCCTGGCGGATATGCTCGACCTCCTGCGCGTACCACAGGGGGAAGGTGTCGTTGTCGCCGGCCGTCACGAGGACGCCATAGGGCTCGACCGACTGGAGCAGGTCGAATGCGAAGTCGCGCGCCAGCGTCTCGCCCGTGCGTGAGGCGGTGAAATGATTTCCCCACAGGGGGATCAGCGCGAACACCAGCACCGGCGTCGCGAGCATCCAGCGGCGGGCGCCGTCGGGCACGCGGAGCTCGAGACCCTCGCTGATCCATTCCATCAGGGTCGCGAGCCCCATCCCGACCCACACGCCCCACAACGCGAACGACGCGAGGAAGAAGTAGTCGCGCTCGCGCACCTCGCGCGCCAGCTGCTTCTCGGGCTGCCACGAGTAGCCGTACTTGAAGTTCAAGTAGAAGATCAGGAGCAGCGTGAACGTCGCCATGAGGACGGTCATCGCGATGGCCCGGCGCCGGTCGGCCAGCCAGTGGCGCACCGCGCCGAGCAGGCCGAGCGCCCCGAACAGCACCGCGAGCGCGGACTGAATGGACGTGGGAAAATCACGACCCCACTGCCAGCTGAAGTACTGGACCCACATCCCGACCTGCGCCACGAGCGTCGCCTGCCGCTCCCACACCGGCGGCTTGCCGTACTGCTGGCGGGTGAGCACCTCCCACAGGGCCTTCCAGCTGGTTGGCTCGCCTTCGTTGATGGGCGGGAAGTGGGCGGCGCGCATCGGCAGGAACACATAGACCGACAAGCCCACGATCGCGACGAGCAGCACCGCGAGCGCGAAATCCCAGTTGCGCGCCTGGAGGAACGCGTACGCCAGGGCGCCGAGGAAGAGCACGGCGGCGATTTTCAACGGGCCCGCGTTTTCGAGCCCGCTCGCCACGATCAGCGCGTACACGCTGCAGAACACCAGCCACTGGGACCACTCCAGCCGCCGCCCGGCTTCGTCCACCGGCCGCTGGGCTTTCAAGGGCGGAAACAGCAGTACCACGACTGCCGGCCCCACGAGCACGCCCATCATGTGGTTCGTGGACGTCAGGGCGAGCAAGAAGACGATCATCAGCAGATGATGGTCGTGCCCCTCGCCGGCCGGCTGATCGTCCCAACGCACGATGAGCCACAGCACCAGGGCGATCGCGAGCAGCGACAGCGTGTAGACCTTCTCGTTCACCACCGACTGGTTCCACACCGTGAACGCCGTGGCCGCGACGAGCCCGCCCGCCAGGGCGGCAAGCCGGCGCGGTAGACGCGCGGGCACCCACTCCCGCATCCACCGCTCGCTGACGAGGAACCAGCACCCGGCCGCGATCGCGCTCGTGACCGCGGCCAGAAGATTGATCCGCATGGCGTACCCAGCTGCGAGCGGCACCAAGCCCCACGTATGGGCGATGAGCACGAACAGCGGGTTGCCGGGCGGATGCGGGATGCCCAGCACGTACGCGGCGGCGATGTATTCGGATGTGTCCCAGAACTGTGTAGTGGGCGCGAGCGTCAGCACGTACAGCACGAGGGCGCCCAAGGCCACGAGGCTCGCGAGCAGGTAGGGAGGCCGCTCCGCTGCGACGTACGGCGTCTGTGGGTCGGTCATGCTCGCTCGATCGGGGGAGGGATCAGTTGTCGATGGCGCGCCCGCCCGGGGGGGGCGCATATGTCGTGTTGGCCAGGATCGCATCCCGCAACGCGACCGCCCGCGCGGCGCGCGCGGGATCGCTCTCGCGCAACGCCGCGGCGATCGTGTCGTACGCGAAGACGTAGCCGATCAGGCCATTCTGCGAGGCCACGTCGACCCAACCGCGGGGTCGCGGTCGGGCGGCGGTCTCACCGCCGCGATACACCCCGAACAGGAGCGCGGCGGACCGCGGCACGTCCACGAAACCGCGCCCTTCCACGAGCCGCACGCGGTCGCTCGCCGCCACGGGGCGGGGCACGAGGCGGCGCACCAGACCTTCGCCCACCAGATAGGGAGAGAGCCCGAGCTGGTCGGCGTAATTGCCCGTGGAGGTGGAAAAGTAGATGGGACGCTTGCCCAACTCATCCTTGATGATCTGCAGCACCGCCAGGTCCGACCGCATCAGGTACGGGCGCCCGAGCGTGCCGGGGTCGAGCTTGACCGCGATCGGCCCGAGGTAGCCCGTGGCCGGCTGCGCCAGCGGCACATAGTCCGGCAGCGTGTCGGCGGGATTGCCAAGATAGTAGCGGCTCATCCAGGGTGTGGCCGGCAGTGGCCAGACGTGGCCGCGGTACAGATCGGGCGCGGCCGCGGCATCGAATATCGGCGGAGCACGTCGCTGTAGCTGCCGCAGGTACCAGCCCGTGTTCGCGAGCGACATCACGAGCACGCTCACATCCTTTCGGACGCCCTCCACTTCCTGCGCGTACCACAGCGGAAACGTGTCGTTGTCGCCCGCCGTCACGACGAGCGCATAGGGGTCCACCGACTGCAGCACGTCGTGGGCGTAGTCGCGCGCCAGGGTCTCGCCGCTGCGCGGCGCCGTGAGGCGGTTGCCCGCGAGGGGGACCAGCGCGAGGAGCAGCACGAGTGCCGACGGCGCCCACAGTCTCGCGGGTGCGCGCGCCCCAGATCGCGCAGCGACGGCCTTCTCGATCCACTCCATCAGGGTCGCGATGCCCATCCCCACCCACACGCCCCACGCCGCGAACGACGCGATGAAGAAGTAGTCCCGCTCGCGGACCTCATGCTCCAGCCCGGGTCCGCGGAACGGCTGGGAGTAGCCCCACTTGAAGTTGAGATAGAACACGAGCGCGACCGTAAGGGTCAGCATCAGCGTCGTCATGGCGAACGCCGCCCGGCGCTCGGTGCGCCAATGTCGCCGCGCCCCCAGGAGCCCCAAAGCCCCGAACAGGACCGCCAACGCGCGCTGCACCCCCGGGAGCCAGTCCCGGCCGAATTAGGACGAGCGTGTGGCCCGGGTTGTCGGGGCCGGGCGGAAACATCGGGTTGTCGAACACCGAGGGCTTGCCGAACTGATCGCGCGCGAGCACGGCTTTGAGCGCCGACCAGGTCGTGGCCTCACCCTGGTTCAGATACGGGTCGAAGTGCGCCCGAATCGGGATGAAGAGGTTGACGCTCGTCCCGACCGCGACGACGAGCGCCGCCGCGACCAGAAACCGGGGACGGAGCAGCGCGCGCGGGTCCGTGAGCAGCACGTACACGAGCACCGCCGGTGCCGCGAGGACGCCCATCAGGTGGTTGGTCGCCGTGAGGGCGAGCAGGTAGACGATGAGGACCAGGTGATGATCGCGCCGGGTGCTCGCCGGCTGGTCCGCCCACCGCACCGCGAGCCAGAGCACCAACGCGATCGTCAGCACGCTCAGCGTATAGACCTTCTCGTTCACCACCGACTGGTTCCACACGGTGAATGTCGTGGCGCCGACGACGGCACCCGCGGCCGCGACCAGCCGGCGTCCCCGTGCGGGCGCCACGATGGCCCGCAACCAGCGCTCTGCGATGAGGAACCATAGGCCCGCGGACGCCGCGCTCGTCGCGGCCGCGAACAGATTGATGCGTCGGGCATAGTCGTCGCCCAACGGGAGCAGCCCCCATGCATGCGCCAGAATGACGAAGAGCGGGTTCCCGGGAGGGTGGGGAATCCCCAGTGCGTGTGCGGCGGTGAGGTACTCGGACGCGTCCCAGTATTGCGTGGTGGGCGCGAGCGTCAGCACGTACAGCACGAGCGCGCCCAGGGCCACGAGGCCCGCGAGCAGATAAGGAGGCCGCTCGGCTGCGACGTCCGGGGTCTGTGGGTCGGTCATGCGTTGGTCGCGGGTTAGTGCCTGAACTGTCGAATGCCGGTGAACACCATCGCCAGGCCTGCCTCATCGGCCGCCGCCACCACCTCGGCATCCTTCACCGAGCCGCCCGGCTGAATGATCGCGCGTACGCCGGCCCGGGCGGCTTCTTCTACCCCGTCCGGGAATGGAAAGAACGCGTCGGAAGCTAACACGGCGCCCTTGGGATCGTGACCCTGCTGACGCGCCTTGTGGATCGCCAGGAACGAGGCGTCCACGCGCGACGTCTGGCCCGCGCCGATGCCGATCGCGGCCTCCTCGCGGGCGACGAGGATCGCGTTCGATTTGACCGCTCCCACGGCGGCCCAGGCGAAGCGCAGGTCGCGCCACTCGGGGTCGGTGGGCGGGCGCCTGGTCACCACCTTCCAACGGCTTTCATCCATCACCTGCTCGACGTGGGAGCGCTGCTGTGTGAGCAAGCCGCCCCGAATCCGCTTCCAGTCCCAACCGGCGGCCTCTCCGGCGGGGAGTCGCACCACGCGCAGGTTCTTCTTCTCCCGGAACACGGCGACGGCGTCGTCCGCGAACGCGGGTGCCACCACTACCTCGACGAACAACTCTCGCATCGCCTCCGCCGCCGCGCGGTCTACCCGCACATTGAACGCGATGACCGATCCGAAGGCGGACGTACGATCCGTGGCCACAGCCCGCTCGTACGCCTCGCGGGGCGAGCCGCCCAGCGCGATGCCGCACGGAGTCGTGTGCTTGATGATGGCGCACGCGGCACGGCTCGTGCCGCTCGAGCTCCAGGGCGCGACCGCCAAGAGCCCGGTGTCCAGATCCAGCAGGTTGTTGAAGGACAGCTCTTTGCCGGACAGCTGCTCCAGGTCGCGGATGCCAGGCTCCGCCATGGCGTACAGTGCGGCTTCCTGGTGCGGGTTCTCGCCGTAGCGGAGCTCCTGGCGGTGCTCGAGCGCGAGCGTGATCCGCTGGGGCCACCCGGGCGCATCCTTGGTCAGGTAGCTGTGGATCGCGGCGTCGTAGGCGGCGGTGTGAGCGAAGACCTTGGCGGCGAGCTCTCTGCGCATCCCCGGGGACCCGGGGCTTGCGCCCGGGTTCAGTTCACCTGCCTTCAGGGCCGTGAGGACAAGGGGATAATCATCCGGGTCCACGACCACGATCACGTCCTGGTGGTTCTTCGCGGCCGAGCGGAGCATCGAGGGGCCTCCGATATCGATCTGCTCGATCGCCTGCTCGAAGGCGACACCGCGCTGCGCGATCGTTTCGCGGAACGGATAGAGGTTGACGACCACCAGGTCGATCGGTGTGATGGCGTGCTCGGCCAGCGCGGCGCGATCACCGGGATGGGCGCGGCGCGCGAGCAGGCCGCCGTGCACCTTGGGGTGCAGCGTCTTCACGCGACCGTCCATCATCTCGGGGAAACCCGTGACCTGCTCGATCGGGATCACGGGGATCCCGGCCTTACGGAGCGCCTCGGCGGTGCCGCCGGTGGATACGATTTCCCAGCCGAGCGCGACCAGCTCGCGCGCCAGGTCCACGAGGCCGCGCTTGTCGGACACCGACAGCAGGGCGCGTGCCTTCACCAGGTCTCGGCCACGGCCCGGATCAAGTCGGCGAGACTCACCACGTCCTTGAGGTCGATCACCTCGGCGGGGGAATGGGAGTAGCGGAGCGGCCACCCGATCGCCACGTCCACCACGCCGTACGGCGTGAATTCGGATCCGTCGTTGCCGCCGTTGGTGGTGCCGATTTGCAGCGCGACACCCCGCGCTCGTGCCACCTGGACGAGCGAGTCCACGTAGGCGGGGGGCGTGATGGACGAGTTGTCGAGCGCCCGCGCCACCGCCCCCCGCCCGATCGGCGCCACGGCGAAGTTGGCCAGCTCGAGCGGTGAGTCCGCGGACACGAACGTATCGATCGCGTACACGCGTCGCGGGTTCGTGCCGAGCGACGCGGCTGCCGCCTCCGCCCCCTCGAGTCCGATCTCCTCGCGTACGCTCCAGATGAAGATCACCTGGTGCTTGAGCGTCGCGCGGTCCAGGCGCCGCAGCGCGAGCAGCTGGGCGGTCGAGCCTACGCGGTCGTCGAACGACCGGCCCGTCGCACGGGTGCCCGCGAGCCGGACGTACTGCTTGGGCATCGTGACGGTGCCCCCCGGGCCTACGCCCCGCGCCATGGTCGCTGCTCGAGACGTGGTTCCGACGTCGACGCGCAACGGCGGCGGAGTGTGGCGGGTGAAGCCCGAGTCGCGCGGAATGAAGACGCCGGCGATGACGCCCTTCTCGGTGTGCACCAGCGCCGGTTGTGCCTCGAACAGGGAGGAGATGAATCCGCCGCGGGTTTCCAGCTCGAGCGTGCCGTCGTCGCGGATCCCGGTCACCCGGAAACCGATCTCGTCCAGGTGCGCGACGAACACCACCACCGGAGCGCCCTCGCCGAGGCGCACCCAGAGGTTACCCGCGGTGTCGGTCGAGGACACGGCCCACGCGGGGAGCAGTCGCTTCACAACCTCCCGCACCGGGCCTTCGGCGCCGGAGACGCCGTAGGTTTCGACGAGTGGGGCGAGGACGGATTGCGCCTCGGAGATTCGAACGGAGTCTTGGGCGGAAAGACGGTAGAGCGGTAGCGCGGTAAGCAGTCCCGCTGCGGCGCCCACCGCTCTACCGCTATACCGCCATACCGGCCTCATCTCCCCTCCATCCATTGCACGATCTCCCGAACGAGCCTGTCCGCGTCGCCGAGAGCCACCGTCTCCACCGCCGTGTCCCCGTAGCGCGCCGGCAGGGCCGCGGTTTTGATGTCGTCGAACGGTCCCTGCAGGGCTTTCACGCTCGCGAGGCCGGCGTTGCTCGCATAGAGGCTCTGCACCGTGAACGCGACGACGACCGTGCCTTTCACCTTGGGCTTGGCCTGGACCGCCGCGGCGAGCGCGGCACAGGCGGCGCGCCGTGCGGCGGCGGGGGCGGCGAGCAGCCGCTCGCCGTATAGGTGCGGTCGCTTGGCGAGCGACACGGGCGCGAGCAGCGCGATCCCGAGACCCTGCGCCTCGGCCGCCGAGGTCGCGCCCACGTCCACGTACGCGTTGTCCACGGTAAACACGGGATCGGACGTGCTCGGTCCCACCCGACCGCGCGTCAGGTGCGTCGACGTCACGGCGACGACGCCGGGCACCGCACCTCTCGCTCCAAAGACGGTCACGCGGTGACCCTCGAGCTGCTGATCGAGCAGCGGCGACGCCGTGCGGGCCGCACCACCCACACGCCGCAGCAGAAGGAAGCCGTCGGGCAGGATGTTGCCCACGACATACCCGACCTCGTCGAGCGGACAGCTGAGGAGGCGCTTCGGGGAGCCCTGACCCAGCGTGAGCGTCACATTGCCCACGCGATCGCGGGCGCTGCCGGGGAAGAGGCCCCGGAGCGAGTCCGCCATCGCCTGCTCGAGACCAGTGACGGCGGTCATGCTCGCGAAGCGCAGGGCGAGCTGGTCAACGGATTGCCCGGACAGGCGGACGAGCGGAAAGGCGGACAGAACGACCGATGTGACAAGCGCCGCCTTAGCGGTCCGCCCGTCTGCCCGTCCGCCCGTCCGCCGCGGTGTCGAGATCGACAGCAAGGTTGTCCCCCGTGACGAATGCCGAACCTTTCGCGGAGAGCCGGACGGGCCCCTCCGGCACCCCCGATCGTGCCAGCTCCACGACCACCTGCGGCAGCAACCGGTGCTCCACCTCGAGCACGCGCGCGGCGAGCGTGTCCGGCGTGTCGTCCGAGCGGACCGGCACGGGCCACTGCGCGATGATCGGACCCCGGTCGTACTCCTCGTCCACGTAGTGGACGGTCGCTCCGGAGAGCGCGACGCCGCTCGCGAGCACCGCTGTGTGGACCCGGCGGCCGTACATCCCGGGGCCACCGAACGCGGGGAGCAGCGCCGGATGGATATTAATCACGCGCCAGCGGAGCTGCGCGACGGCGGCGGCCGGGATGCGCTTCAGATATCCTGCGAGCACGACGAGCTGGGCGTCCCCCGTGGCCGTTACGACCTCACTGGGATCGTCGGGGTGCGCGAGCACGGCCGTGTGCACCCCCGCCCGCCGCGCGCGCTCGAGCGCGCCCGCGGCCGCGCCGCTCGCGATGACGCGCGCAATCCGTGCCACCGGCGAGTCGTGCAGCGCGTCGAGCAGCGCCTGCAGATTCGTGCCGCCGCCCGAGACGAGCACGGCCACGGGAATCTGCGTCACCGATCGCAAGGGGTGAGCGAGCGAGGCCTCGATCCGGCGACGACGGTGAGCGTGAACGCCCCGGTCGCGAACCGCTCGCTGCTCGTCACCACGATGAAATAGTCTCCCGTTTGGGGCAGGCGTACGGTGAGCCGGGCGTTGCAGCGGCCGCCGGAGTCGTCGTCCTGTGGCGCCGCGGCGCCGAAGCCGGGACCGAGCAAGAACGCGTACGCGTCGAAGGCGTCCGCCTTGAGGTCGATCGTGACGGTCTGGCCCGCTCGCCCTGCGAGCCGCCACTGCTGTGCGTACGTGCTCTCCGCGGTGAGGCGCGCGTCGCGCCGCGTGAGCGAGTCCCGCACCGTGTCTCCCACCGCGATCGTCCGGTGCCCCTGCGCCGCCAGCACGCCCGGGGACGTGGCGAGCGCGAGCAGGACGGTCAGTCTCCACCGATCCATGTCGCCCCGCAATCTGCGGGCGCTAGCCACCGCGCACAATCTCGCCGGCGGCGGCCGCGAGGTTGGCCACGACGGGGACGCCAAGGGCGCGCGCCTTCCCGACGTGCGTGGCGCCGCGGCCGGTCTCCACCAACAGCGCGCGTCCACCGAGCTGACGCGCGGGCGCGACGTCGCTCAGCCGGTCGCCCGCCCAGTAGCAGCGCGTCAGGTCCAGCGCGAGTGCCGCCTGCGCGTCTCGAAACAGCTTGAGGCCCGGCTTGCGGCATTCGCACGGACCGGTGAACTCCGGGTGATGCGGGCAGAAGTACGCGGCGTCGAGCCGGGCATCGTGCAGCGCGAGCAGCTCCACCAGACGGCGCTGTACCGCGCCGTAGGCCGTTGCGTCGTACAGACCGCGCGCGATTCCGGACTGGTTGGACACGGTGATCACGAGCCAGCCCGCCCGGTTCAGCTGGTGAATCGCTTCTGCGGCGCCGGGGAGTAGGCGGACCTTGCCGGGATCGTGCAGGAATCCCGGGTCCTCCACGATGGTCCCGTCGCGGTCGAGAAACACGGCGCGGCGCGGAGATACCCGGGCTGAGAGCCCGGGCTCGGCGCGGGCGTCAGGCATCGAGCGCGGTCCGCACGGCGCGCGCCACGGTCTCCAGGTCGTCAGGAAAGATCGTGCGCGGATCGAGGACCACGCGATCGTCGGCGATACGGGCAATCACCGGAGGCCGGCCGCCCCGCAGCCGCTCCGCCAAGGAGTTAGGTGTTAGGTGTTGGGGGTGAATGGCCAGCAGCCAGGTCTTGAGTTTCGCGCCCGGGAATGAACCCCCACCGACTTCCGATTCTCCCTCGACGATTTCGGAGTCCCGCCCCACGTTTTTGTGCAACGTTTCTGCATGTTGACGTATTTGCTCGACGTCTTCCGTGAGCATGCGCAGCACTGGTATCTCAACCCGGGCCCGCTCCGGATCTCGGTAAAGCGCGAGCGTCGCCTCGAGCGCCGCGAGCGTGAATTTGTCGGACCGGACCGCTCTCGCCAGCGGATCCTTGCGACACGCGGCGATCGCGTCTCGCGTGCCCAGCAGGATGCCGGCCTGCGGACCGCCGAGCAGCTTGTCTCCCGAGAAGGCGACGGCGTCCACCCCGCTCGCGAGGGCTTCCGCCACGCTGGGCTCGCCCGCGAGGCCCCAGGGCGAGAGGTCGATCAGGAGTCCGCTGCCCAGATCGTACAGGCTCACCGCACCTCGCGCACGCGCGACGCCTGCGATCTCCTGGGCGGAGACCTGGGCCGTGAAGCCCGTGACTTGGAAATTGGAGCGGTGGACCTTGAGCAGCAGTCGGGTGCGGTCGGTGACCGCGCCTTCATAGTCGCGCAGGTGCGTGCGGTTCGTGGTCCCCACCTCCACCAGCGTGGCGCCCGATCGGGCCATGATGTCCGGGATCCGGAACGCGCCGCCGATCTCCACCAGCTCGCCGCGCGATACGACCGCTTCGCCGTCGCGGGCCAGCGCCGAGAGGGCGACGAGGAGGGCTCCGGCCGCGTTGTTCACCACCAGCGCGTCTTCCGCCCCCGTCAGCTCCACGAGGAGGTCGCGACACAGGGTGTGGCGTGAGCCGCGGGTTCCCTCCGTCAGATCGTATTCGAGATTCGCATATCCCGCCCCGATGCGGGTCATCGCTTCGCGGGCGGCGCGGGCGAGCGGCGCCCGGCCGAGGTTGGTGTGCAGCACCACGCCCGTGGCGTTGATCACCGGCAGGAGCGATGGTGCGGCGAGGCGCTGCGCCTGCGCGTGGACGGCCGCGCCCCAGCCCGCGGGAGGGGCGGCGCCGCCGTTGGCCCGCGCGTGCTCGATCGTGTCCCGCACGGCTCGCACCACCAGGCCGCGCGGATGCGCGCGGAGCAGTGCCGCCACGTCAGGCTCGGCGAGGAGGGCGTCCACCGCGGGCAGCCGGCGGCGAGGGTCGGTCACGGTACCTTGGCCTTGGTGGTGTCGCGCGGCGCCGGTTTCGGCACGGGGACCTGGACCACCCCGACGCCGTCCGCGGCGACGCCGCTCAGGTTGATCGCTCCGTGCACGCGCACGAGGTACTTCCCCCCGGGTGTGAGCGGCTGCGCGGTCTGGATAATGATCCGGTCGTAGGGCACGGGCCGCTGGCCCAGGAGCTTACGGACGCGGGCGGTATCGACCTTGGCTGCGGAAGTGTCAGGACGCGACGGCGCGCCCGGGGCCCGGCCGACGGCGGGGGCCCGCGGGGCTGCCGGAGGCCGGGCCCCCGGGCGCGCCGTCGTATCGCGCCGTGCGGTCGTATCCCGCAACCGCTTGAGCGAGTCGGCCACCGCCCGCGCCCGCGCCTGCAGCGAATCGAACTGCGCCGGTCGGTACAGGGCGCGCACGGCGACGGGTGTCGTGTCGGGCAGCGCGAACACGCGCACTCGGGCGGTGTCGGGCGGGCGCGCCGGATCGAGCGGCTCGGAGAAGGTGACGCGGACCGTGACCGAGTCCACCGATTCGACGGTGCGCATCCGCGGGCCGACGGTGTCGTGCACGAACGCCCAGAGGACGGCACTCGCCGTCGAGTCGACCGTGACGGTGACGGTGTCGAATGGCTCGCGCCGGTCCAGGCGGCGGTTGTTGTTCGCGTCCTGAATGACCCATACGCGATAGCGCCCGGGCGGGATCTCCCCCAGCCGGAAGTTTCCGCCCGAGTCCGTCAACGTGACGTAGCCCGCGGTGTCGGGGAGCGGGGTGGCCCGGATGACGGCCTGCGTGAGCAGCCGCTGCTCCACCCACAGGAGCGCGGTACCGCTGAGCGCGGCCCCGGGCAGGGCGCCGCCGGTCGAGAAGATGATCGTCGTGCCGGTCTTCGTGATGTTGCGCCGCAGGTCCGCGATGCCGGGTAGCACCTGGAGGTGGTACACCCGGTTCGGCTTCCACCCCTCTTCAGGCTGGACGTGAATCGCGCTACGATGCCAGGACACATTGACGTTCCCTGCCACCGGCGACAGCACGATCTTCTGCGCCAGGCCGGTGATGGCGCCCGTCCCCCCCCCTCCGCCGCCGGGGCTTCCCGGCGCCTCGTCGATCACCTCGTCGAACTGGACGACGGCCTTGCCCCGGAAATCGGGCACGACCGCACCCGACTCAGGTGTCGTGCGCAAGATGGCGGCCGGCGTGGTGCGGGGCGGGCCGCCCGGCGGCGCACCCTGGCTCGCGCAGCCGAACGCCAGAGCGCTTACGAGCAGCCCAGCGACTTGAGCTTGTCGGCCAGGACCTGCCGCTGGTCGTGCCACGCTCGCTCCTTCTCGCGCTCCTTGGCGACCACTTCGGCGGGCGCCCGGGCGACGAACTGCTGGTTGGTGAGCTTGGCGGCGAGCCCCGCCAGCTGCTGCTCGAGCCGGGTGAGCTCGCCCGACAGACGCCGACACTCCTGCTGCACGTCGATCGCATCCGACAGTGCGACGAAGACTTCGCTGCCGTCGGCCAGCACGGCGTGCGCGCCGGCGCCTCGTCCCTGACCGTCGAATGCGAGCTCTGCAAGCTGCGCCAGACGAATGATGGTTTCTCGTTCGCCCTGGAACGCCTTGCGCGCGTCCTCAGCCTTCGCGGCGAGCGCAGCCTCGAGTCGCGCTTTCGGGGGAATCCGGTATTCCGCTCGGATGTTGCGGATCGCGGATACCGCCTCCTGCACGCGAGCGAAGTCTTTCCACGCCCGCTGATCGTAGAGTGCCGCGCGCACGCGCGGCCACTCAGCGATGATGAGGAGGTCCTCCGACTTTCGGCCCGGGAGCTTCTGCCACAACTCCTCCGTAATGAAGGGGACCACCGGGTGGAGCAGTCGCAACACAATGTCGAACGCGTAAGCGAGGACTGATCGCGCGGCATCCGCACTCGCGCCGCTGGCCACGAGGCGTGGCTTTACAGCCTCCACGTACCAGTCGGCGAGATCCCTCCACGCGAGCTGGAACGCGAACTTCGCCCCATCGTCCAGCCGGAACTCGTCGAATGCCTCCGTCACCTGTTCAATCGCATACTGCGTTCGAGCCAGTATCCATCGGTCCGCCAGCGGAAGTGACTTCGCGTCGAGCGCGTCGAGCGGCAGCACCCGCTCCGGCAGCTGTGCCAGAATGAACCGGCCGATGTTCCACAGCTTGTTGGCGAAGTTGCGCCCGGGGGCGAACGTCGTCTCGAGGTCGTTCGGGTCGAGGGTCACGTCGGCGCCGAGCGAGCTGCCCGCGATCAGGGTCCAGCGCAGCGCGTCCGCACCGTACAGCCGCACCACGTCGAGCGGGTCGATCCCGTTGCCGAGCGACTTGGACATCTTGCGATGCAAGGTGTCGCGCACCGTGCCGTGCAGGTACACCGTCGTGAACGGCAGCCGGCGATCCACGAAGTGGTAGCCCGCCATCAGCATGCGGGCCACCCAGAAGAAGAGAATCTCCGGCGCCGTGACCAAGGTGTGTCCGGGATAGAAGCGGGCCAGATCGGGCGTGCGGTCGGGCCAGCCGAAAGTCGCGAACGGCCACAGCCAGGACGAGAACCACGTGTCGAGCACGTCGGGATCCTGCTCGACCGGGCCGCCGCACTTGGGGCAGGCCTTCGGGTCCTCGCGGTCGGCCCATTGGTGTGCGCACTTGGTGCAGGTGAATACCGGGATGCGGTGCCCCCACCACAGCTGGCGGGAGATGTTCCAGTCGCGGATGTTCTCCATCCAGTGCTCGAACGTCGCGTGCCAGCGCTCCGGCACGATCCGGAACGTCGCCTCCCGATAGGCCGCGAGCACCGGCTCGGCGAGCGGCTTCATCTTCACGAACCACTGATCGGACAGCCGCGGCTCCACCACCGAGTCGCAGCGGTAGCAGTGGCGTACCGCGTGCCGATGCGGCTCCACCTTCTCGAGCAAGCCGCGCTGCTTGAGCATGTCCACGATCTTGTCGCGCGCCTCGAAGCGATCGAGCTCGGCGAGCGTCTTCGGCACCCGGGTGGGATGCTCCATCCGTCCGTCCTCGGTCATCACCAGGGGCATCTCGAGCTTGTGCCGCAGCCCGATCTCGAAGTCGGTGGCGTCGTGCGCCGGGGTCACCTTCACGAAACCCGTCCCGAACCCGGGCTCGACTGCGTCATCGGCGATGATCGGCAGCGGCAGGTCGATGATCGGCAGCCGGGCGACCTTGCCGACGAAGGCTCGATGGCGCGCGTCCTTGGGATTCACCGCCACCGCCGTGTCGCCCAGCAGCGTTTCGGGACGCGTGGTAGCCACGGTCAGGTACGGCGTGGGGCCGCCCTCCACGGGATAGCGGATGTAGTACAGCTTGCCTTCGATGTCCCTGGATTCGGCCTCTTCGTCCGACAACGCCGTGAGGCAGCGCGGGCACCAATGGATGACCCGATGGCCGCGGTAAATGAGCCCCTCCTCCCACAAACGCACGAACACCTCCCGCACCGCGCCCGAGTAGGCCGGGTCGAATGTGAAGCGCGTTCGGGTCCAATCACAGGACGCGCCGATCAGCTTGAGCTGCTCGAGAATCGTGGCGCCGGTCTCTTTCACGAAGACCCAAACCCGCGCGACGAACGCGTCGCGGCCGAGGTCGAAGCGGGTCTTCCCCTCCTTCGCGATGAGGCGCTCCACCACGTTCTGGGTGGCGATGCCGGCGTGGTCGGTGCCGGGGAGCCACTCCGCTTCGCGCCCCCGCATCCGCTCGAACCGGATCAGCACATCCTGGATCAAGATGTTGAGCCCCTGGCCGGTGTGCAGGATCGCCGTGATGTTGGGGGGAGGCATGACGATCACGTACGGCTCGCGCGCCGACTCGGCGCGGGCGGAGAACACGCCGCGCTCGAGCCAGCGCCGGTACAGCGGACGCTCGACGGCGTGCGGGTCGTATTGGGGCGACAGCTCGAAGCGGGACATTCCTTATAATAGACAGGTTCGTGGAGGTTGGTGGAGGTGCGTGGAGGTTGGTGGAGGCGAGGAGGGTACCTCCACCAACCTTCACCAACCTTCACCAACCTCCACCATCCTCCACCATCCTCCCTAATTTGTGCTAAAATTCCGTCCTCATGCCCGACGAGTCTCCGGTGCTCCCCCCGAGCCGCATCGCGCGGTGGTTTGCGATCGCCGCGGTGATCGTGTTCACCCTCGCGCTCTACTTCCGCGACGGACGTCGCGTGGCGCCCTTGACGGGCGCTCCCGCGGCGAGCGGTCAGCCGGCCAACTGACCCGATGCCCCCCGAAATCCGTGTCACGCTCCCCGATGGGAGCGAGAAACGCGTTCCCGCCGGCTCCACGGGGGCCGACCTCGCGAAGGCGATCGGGCCGGGGCTCGCAAAGGCGGCCCTCGCGGTGCGCGTGAACGGCAACGTCTGGGATTTGGCACGCCCCCTGCCCGAGGGGGGGGCCAAGGTCACGATCCTCACGGACAAGGACCCGCAAGCGCTCGAGCTGCTGCGCCACTCCTCGGCCCACGTCCTCGCGACGGCCGTCCGGCAGCTCTTCCCCCACGCGAAGATCGGATTCGGTCCCCCGATCGAGGACGGTTTCTACTACGACTTCGCGGTGGAACGGCCGTTCGGGCCGGAGGATCTGGAGGCGATCGAAACGAAGATGGTCGAGGTGGTGAAGGCCGATTACCCGTTTGTCCGCGAGGAGGTCTCGCGCGCGGAAGCGAAGCAGCGCTTCAAGGATGACCCGCTGAAGCTCGAACGCATCGAGGACCTCGGGCCGAACGAAGTGATCTCCGTCTACACCGACGGCCCGTTCGTGGATCTGTGCCGCGGTCCCCATGTGCCGAGCACCGGGCGGATCAAACACTTCAAGCTGCTGCACGCCGCCGGTGCCTACTGGCGCGGCGACGAGCGCCGCCAGATGCTGCAGCGCATCTACGGCACCGCCTGGTTCACCAAGGACGACCTCGAAGGTTATCTGCGGCGGCTGGAGGAGGCGAAGAAGCGCGACCACCGCGTGCTGGGGAAGCAGCTCGACCTGTTCTCGATTCAGGAGGACGTGGGCCCGGGCCTGGTGTTCTGGCATCCGAAGGGCGCGATGATCCAGCACCAGCTGCGGCGCTTCATCGAGGACACGATCCTGGAGCGCGGCTACTCGCTGGTCTACACGCCCACCGTGACCCGTGAGGAGTTGTTCCTCCGCTCGGGGCACCTCCCGCTGTACGCGGCGAACCAGTTTCCACCCATGGCCGCGGGGGAGGGAGAGTCGGAATCCGTGCGCTATCGGGTGAAGCCGATGAACTGTCCCATGCACATCCTCATCTACGCGTCGCAGCAGCGCAGTTACCGCGACCTGCCCGTCCGGCTCGCCGAGATCGCCAATGTGTACCGCAACGAGCGATCGGGCACGCTGCACGGGATGCTGCGCGTGCGCGGGCTCACGATGGACGACGCCCACATCTTCCTGCGCGAGGACCAGATCGAGCAGGAGATCTTCCAGCTCCTCGATATCGTGGAGCTGGTGCTCGGAAAAACATTCGGGCTCTCCTACCGACTCGACCTGGCCACGCGCCCCGACAAGAAGCTGGGCACCGACGCGACCTGGGACCTGGCGGAGCGCGCGCTCGAGCAGGCGCTCACGCACCGCGGCGCCACGTACCGGATCGACCAGGGCGGGGGGGCGTTCTACGGACCGAAGATCGACGTCAAGTTCAACGACGCCATCGGCCGCGAGTGGCAGGGCGCCACGATCCAGCTGGATTTCGAGCAGCCCGAGCGCTTCGGGCTCGAGTACACGGGCGAAGACAATCGGCCGCACCGACCGGTCATGATCCACCGCGCGATCTTCGGCACGTTGGAGCGGTTCGTGGGATTCCTGATCGAGCACTTCGCGGGAGCGTTTCCACTGTGGCTCGCTCCCGAGCAGGTCCGCGTGTTGCCCATCTCGGACGCGCAGGCGCCCGCTGCGCGCGCGCTACACGAGCGGCTGCGCGCAGCGGGCATCCGCTCGCATCTCGACGAGCGCAACGAAACCCTCAACTACCGGATCCGCGACGGCGAGCTGCAGAAAATCCCATACATGGCCGTGGTCGGGCAGCGCGAGGCCGAGGCGGGGAGCGCGGCGGTGCGCTCGCGGGGCGCGGGGAACAAGCAAGTAGTGCTGGCCGTCGCTGATTTCGTGGCGAAGGTGCAGGAAGAGGTTCGCACCCGGAGCCTGGCCCCGTTAGTTTGAAACGATGAGCAGCAGCGATCATACAACCCCCGTGATCCTGTCCGCCGTCCGGACGCCCATCGGGAAGTACCTCGGCGGGCTCGCCCCGCTCCCCGCGCCGCGCCTCGGCGCCATCGTGATCCGCGAGGCCGTGCGCCGCGCCGGGATCGACGCCGGCGCGGTCGACGAGGTGATCATGGGGAACGTGCTCCAGGGCGGCGTCGGGCAGGCACCGGGTCGCCAAGCGGCGATCCACGGAGGTCTCCCGGGGACCATACCGGCGCTCACGATCAACAAGGTGTGCGGATCGGGCCTCAAGGCCGTGATGCTCGGCGCCCAGGCGGTCCGCGCGGGCGACGAGCAGTGCGTCGTGGCGGGCGGGATGGAGTCGATGTCGAACGCGCCGCATTACGCGTACGGCCTGCGCGGCGGCATCAAGGTGGGCAACGCCAACCTCGTGGACGGCATGATCCACGACGGCCTGTGGGACTCGTTCTCGAACACGCACATGGGGAACCTCGCGGAGTACACCGCCCGGAAGGCGGGTGTGTCACGCGCCGACCAGGACGCGTTCGCGTTGGCGAGCCACCAGAAGGCCGTGTCGGCGATGGAGGCCTGCCGCTTCAAGGCGGAGACGATCCCGGTGGAGCTTCCCGGGAAGCAAGGTCCGACGGTGGTCGAGAAGGACGAGGGTCCCCGCAAGGACACCTCGCTCGCCGCGCTGGCCGCGCTCAAGCCGTCGTTCGAGCAGGGCGGGACGGTGACGCCGGGGAACGCGCCCGGTTTGAACGACGGCGCGAGCGCACTGGTTGTCACGTCGCTGGCGTTTGCGAAGGCGCACGGCCTGAAGCCGCTGGCCCTGGTCACCGCGTACGCGAGCGCCGGCGGCGAGCCCCGGGATCTGTTCTTCGCGCCCATCGTGGCCGTGCAAAAGCTCCTGGCGAAAACCCAGACGCAGATCGGGGACTACGATTTGATCGAGGCAAACGAAGCGTTCGCGGTGCAGGCGATCGCCGACGGACGCGCCCTCGGGTGGGACTGGGAGCGCGTGAACGTGAACGGGGGCGCCATCGCCCTCGGGCACCCGATCGGCGCCTCCGGCGCGCGTATCCTCACGACGCTCGTGTACGCCTTGAAGGACCGGAAGCAAACGACCGGCCTCGCGACCCTCTGTCTCGGAGGCGGCAACGCCGTGGCCCTCAGCGTGGAGATGCTCTGATGCAGGCTCAGACCGCTGTCGCGTCCGCTCCGACTCTCACCGGTCGGCGCGCCCTCGCCGTCCTCGCAGGCGTCGCCCTGGTCGCCATCGCGGCTCAGATCGCGATCCCTCTTCCGGGCACGCCGGTGCCGATGACGCTGCAGCCGTTGGCCGTGCTGCTCGTGGGCGGCATGCTCGGACCCCGGCTCGGCGCCGGCGCGCTGCTCTCGTATCTCGCGCTCGGTGCCGCCGGGCTGCCGGTCTTCACGCCGTTCGGTGTGCCGGGAGTCGGCCGGCTGTTCGGCCCGACGGGCGGGTACCTGCTCGCCTACCCGATCGCCGCGTACGCCGTCGGGAGGCTTGCGGGCGACGCACGCCGTTGGGGTCGGGTCACGCTCGCGGTGCTCGTCGGCCTCACGCTCATCCACATCGGTGGGCTGGCGCAGCTGCTGATCATCACGCACAGCCTGCATGACGCCGCGCGACTCGGCACGTGGCCGTTCCTCCTCGGCGACCTGGCGAAACTGGTCGTCGCCAGCGTCGTCCTGCGGCCCACGGTGAGTCCCCTGCGCGCGCGCCTGTGATGGCGCGCGTTTCGTTTGCGGCATGAGCCGTGTCGCGGTGGTCGGCGCCGGCACGATGGGGAACGGCATCGCGCACGTGTTCGCCCAGCACGGCTGGGACGCCACGCTGATCGACGTCGCGCCCGGCCTGCTCGAGCGAGTGCTCGCCGTCATCCGGACGAACTTCGAGCGGCAGGTCAAGAAAGGGACGGTCACCGCGGAGCAGCGCGACGCCGCACTGGCGCGCATCCGGACCTCGATGAGCCTCGACGCGGTCGCGGACGCCGAGCTGGTGGTCGAGGCGGCTACCGAGCAGCCCGAGGTCAAGTTCAAGATCTTCCGCGACCTCGACCGCTTGGCGCCGCCTGCCGCGATCCTCGCCAGCAACACGTCCGCCATCTCGATCACCACGATTGCCGCCCAGACCAAGCGCCCCGCTCGAGTCATCGGCATGCACTTCATGAACCCGGTCCCCGTGATGCCGCTGGTCGAGGTGATTCGCGGGCTCGAGACGCACGACGAGACCGTTGGGAAGGTGGTGGCGGTGGTGAAGGTTCTGGGGAAGACACCGGTCGTGGTCAACGACGCGCCCGGCTTCGTGTCGAACCGCGTGCTCCTGCCCATGATCAACGAGGCGGTCTTCTGCGTGATGGAAGGTGTCGCCACGCCGGAAGCGATCGACACCGTCATGAAGCTGGGCATGAACCATCCCCTCGGGCCGCTGGCGCTCGCCGATCTGATCGGGCTCGACGTTTGTCTCGCGATCCTCGAGGTGCTGCACCGCGACCTGGGGGACGACAAGTACCGGGCGGCGCCCCTGTTGCGGCAAATGGTGGCAGCCGGGCGCCTGGGCCGGAAGAGCGGGCGCGGCTTCTATGTCTATCGCGATTGAGCCGCCGGGCCTCTCGGAGACGCAGCGTCAGATCGTCGAGTTGGCGCGCGAATTCGCGCGCACCAAGATCGAGCCGTTCGCGGCGGAGTGGGACCGCCGGGCGTACTTCGATCGCGAGGTGATCGACGAGCTCGGCCGGCTCGGGTTCCTCGGCATGTGCGCGCCGGAGGAGTACGGCGGCCTAGGGCTCGACACCCTCACCTACCTGCTCGTGCTCGAGGAGATCGCCGCCGCGGACGCGAGCATAGCCGTATCGCTCTCGATCCACAACGCCATTCCGACCACGATGCTGATGCGCCACGGCAGCTCCGCCCAAAAGGAGCGCTGGCTCAAGGCGATGGCGCGCGGCGAGCTGTTGGCCGGCTTCGCGCTGTCCGAGCCCGAATCGGGCTCCGATGCCGCCGCGCTGCGCACCCGCGCCGTCCGGGACGGCGACCGCTGGGTGCTGTCGGGCGCGAAGGCCTGGGCCACCAACGGCGGCACGGCCGACCTGATGATGGTGATGGCTCGCTCGGAGCGCGGGATCTGCGCCTTTATTGTGCCCACCGACGCTCCCGGTTATCGTCCGGGGAAGCCGGAGGACAAGATGGGCCTCCGGGCCTCGAACACCGTGGCGCTCGCGCTCGAAGACGTGCGCCTGCCCGCCGACCATCTCCTGGGAGAGGACGGCGAGGGGTTCGGGTACGCCATGGAGGGCCTCGACGCCGGACGCCTCGGCATCGCGGTGCAGGCGGTCGGGATCGCGCGCCGGGCGCTCGAGCACTCGGTGGCCTACTGCGCCGAGCGACGGCAGTTCGGGCGGCCGCTGCGGGAGTTCCAGGCGGTGCAGTTCAAGCTCGCCGACATGGCGACGCGGATAGAGGCGGCCCGCGCGCTGGTGCACGCGGTCGCGACGCGCCGGGACCGGGGCGAGGACACGACCGCGCAAACGAGCATGGCCAAGCTGTTCGCCTCCGAGGCCGCGATGTGGGTGACGACCCAGGGCGTCCAGCTGTTCGGCGGTTACGGTTACATGCGCGATTTTCCCGTGGAGAAACTGTTCCGGGACGCCAAGGTGACGGAGATCTATGAAGGCACCAGCGAAATCCAGCGGATCATCGTCGCCCGCGGTCTCTATCCCCGCGCCTAGTGCCGCTGCTGACCCCGGGCGCACGCCCGGGGAGCGCGAAGGGCTCGATCTGTTTGCCCTGCTCGCGGAGCACGAGCACGAGCAGGTCAGCGCGTACTACGATCCGTCCACCGGGTATCGCGGCATCATTGCGATCCACTCGACGGTGCTCGGGCCCGCGCTGGGTGGCACGCGCTTCTGGAGCTACCCGAGCGACACCGCCGCGTTGGTCGACTGCCTCCGGTTGGCGCGCGGTATGACCTACAAGGCTGCGGTGGCGGGGCTCAACCTCGGCGGAGGGAAGAGCGTCATCATCGGCGACAACCGCACCACGCGACGCGAAGCGCTGTTCCGGGCCCACGGCCGCCACGTCGAATCGCTCAAGGGGCGCTACATCACGGCCGAAGACGTCGGGACCTCGACCGGCGACATGGAGTACATCAAGGCCGAGACGAACCACGTGACGGGCCTGATCGGCACGTCGGGGGACCCGTCCCCCGTCACCGCCTACGGAGTGTACCGCGGGATGAAGGCCTGCGTCCGCTACCGCTCCGGCTCCGATAGCTTGGCTGGGAAGCTCATCGCTTTGCAGGGATGCGGGTCTGTAGGCTATCATCTGGCGAAACTGCTCCGCGCCGAGGGGGCGGACATCGTCTGCACCGACATCGATCCGCAGAGGGTGAAGCGCGTGGTGGAGGAGTGCGGAGCCAAGGCGGTCGCGTCGGATGCGATCTACGACGTGCGGGCCGCGATCTTCGCCCCCTGCGCGCTCGGGGCGGTGATCAACGACGCCACCGTCCCGCGGCTGCAGGTGGAGATCGTGGCGGGCGCGGCGAACAACCAGCTCGCCCTGGACCGGCACGGCGATCTGCTCGAGCGGCGCGGGATCACCTACGCCCCCGACTACGTCATCAACGGTGGCGGCCTGATCAACGTGAACGCCGAGCTCCACGGCTGGGCGCCCGAGCGCGCGCGCTCGAAGGCGGGGGAGATCTACGACACCCTGCTGCGCGTGTTCGAGATCGCGCGCGAGGAGGGGATTCCCAGCCATCAGGCGGCGGACCGGCTGGCCGAGCAGCGCATCGCCGCGATCGCCACGGTGCGGCGGAACTTTGTCTGAGCGGATCTACGTGGGCGCGGACCACGCGGGCTTCCAGCTGAAACAGAAGGTCGTCGACGAGCTGAAGCGGCTGGGCTACGAGCCGGTGGACGCGGGCCCCCAGGCGATGGATCCGGCAGACGACTATCCCGATTACGGCCGGCCGGTCGCCCAGGCGGTGAGCACGGGTAGCGTGAAGCGCGGCGTGCTGACCTGCGGGACGGGCCTGGGCATGGCGTACGTGGCCAACCGCTTTCGGCGCGTGCGGGCGGCGGTGGCGTGGACGCCGGAAATCGCGGAGCTGGCGCGCAAGCACAACGACGCCAACGTGCTCGTGCTGCCGTCGCGGTTCGTGAGCGAGGAGGAAGGGATGGAGATCCTGCGCAAGTGGCTCGATACGGCATTCGAGGGCGGCCGCCACGAACGGCGCGTCGCGAAGATCGACGCATGATCGATCGGCGCGCGTCGCTCGCCAAGGCGGACCCCGCCGTCTTCCAGCTGATCCGCCGCGAGGTGGAGCGTCAGGAGCACGGGCTGGAGCTGATCGCGAGCGAGAACTTCGTGTCGGTCGCGGTGCTCGAGGCCATGGGCACCGCGCTCACCAACAAGTACGCGGAGGGGCTCCCGCGGAAGCGGTATTACGGCGGCTGCGAGGTCGTGGACGAAGTCGAGCAACTCGCCATCGATCGGGCCAAGGCCCTGTTCAAGGCGGAGCACGCGAACGTCCAGCCGCACTCCGGGGCACAGGCGAACCTGGCCGCGTATCTCGCGGTGGCGAAGCCCGGCGACACCCTGCTCGGCCTGGCGCTGCCGCACGGCGGCCATCTGACCCACGGCTCGCCCGTGAACTTCTCGGGCACGCTGTTCCGCGCCACGCATTACGGAGTTCGAGAAGACACCGGCTGGATTGATTACGACCAGGTGCGCGAGGTCGCGCGCCGCGAGCGCCCGCGTATTCTAATCGGCGGCAGCAGCGCCTACGCGCGCATCATCGAGTTTGCGACACTGCGGAGTATCGCGGACGAGGTCGGCGCGATCTTCATCGTGGACATGGCGCACGTCGCCGGGCTCGTGGCCGCGGGACTCCACCCCTCCCCGGTGCCGCATGCGCAGATCGTCACGACGACCACGCACAAGACGCTGCGCGGCCCGCGCGGCGGCTTGATCCTCTGCCAGGAGGCGTTCGGCAAGGAGGTCGACAAGCAGGTGTTCCCGGGCATCCAGGGCGGCCCGCTCGAGCACGTGATCGCGGCCAAAGCGGTGGCGCTGGGAGAGGCGCTCGCCCCGGAGTTCAAGGCGTATGCTACGCAGGTCGTGCGCAATGCGCAGGCCCTCGCCGCGGCGCTCGTCGCGCGGGGCTATGCCATCGTGTCGGGGGGCACGGATACCCACCTGATGCTCGTGGATCTGCGGCCCAAGCAGGTGACCGGCAAGGAGGCCCAGGAGCTGCTCGACCGGGCCGGCATCACAGTGAACAAGAACACGATTCCCGGCGATCCCCAGAAAGCGTTCGTCACGAGCGGGGTCCGCATCGGCACCCCGGCCGTGACCACCCGCGGTTTCACCGAGGCCGAAATGCTCAAAGTGGCGGAGTTCATCGACACCGTGCTCACGAAAAAGGACGACGCGACCATCGCGCGCGTGAAGGCCGACGTGCGCGAGCTGGCGGAGCAGTTCCCGCTGTACGCGCCCCCGGCGCGCGCCGCCGTGGCGGGAGGGGTCCATGCCCGATAGCAGCGGCTTCTCCGGCCGGCCCTCCCGAGGCTCGGGCTCCCTCACGGTGCATCCCGCCGAGGAGCTCGAGGTCTACTTCAACGAAGTCGCCCACGGCCGCCCCGTGGGCTTCGTCGCCTCGTCCAAGTGGAAGCCACCGACCGACATCTATGAGACCGACGACGCGCTGGTGGTCTACATGGACATCGCCGGGATGCGCTCGGAGGACTTCACGGTCGAGTACGTGGACGGCGTCCTGACGATCGCCGGCGAGCGCACCGCGCGGCGCCACGAAGGCAAGCCCCATTATCACGGCATGGAAGTGCAGGTCGGTCCGTTCGAGCGCCGCTTCCGCCTCCCGGTACCGGTCGACCCCGAGAGCATTCGGGCGAACTACGAGCAGGGCTTCCTCGAGGTCCGGCTGGCGAAGCTCCCGCCCCGCCTCTCGGGCCCGCAGTCGGTGCGGGTGCAGTAAGTGGATCGCCTCCCCGTCCTGCCGCTCGGCCGGGTCGTGGTCTACCCGCACGTCGTGCTGCCCATGGCGCTCACCGAGCCGTCCGCCGTCCAGCTGATCGACGAGGTGGTCCAGGGGAACAAGCGCCTGCTGCTCGGCGTGGTGCGCCCGCTGGGCGGCACCGAGCCCCCGGAGGGCGCCGTGATGCAGGCCCGCGCCGACGAGCTGTACGAAGTCGGCACCCTCGGCACCGTCGTCCGCATGCTCAAGCTGGGGGACGGCTCGGTGCGCGTCATGGTGCAGGGGCTCGAGCGCGCGCGGCTCGTCGAGGTGACCCCCGCCGAGCATTGGCTGATGGCGGGCTACGAGCCGCTCCCCAACGTGCTGCTCGAGGACGCACGCACCGAAGCCCTGAAGCGCACGGTGCACGCCCAGTTCTCCCGGGTCATCGACATCGCGCCCTACCTGGGGGAGGAGCTGCACGAGGTCCTGGTCGGCATCAGCGACGCCGGCAAGCTGGCCGACTTCGTGGCCGCGAACCTGGACCTGGCTCTTCCGGCCAAGGCCGAGCTCCTGGCGCTCGACGACGTGAACCGCCGCCTCGAGCGGCTCGCCGAGCTGTTGGGCCAGGAGCTGCAGGTCCTGGAAGTCGGCAGTCAGATCCAGGAGAAGGTGCGCACGCGCCTCGACCAGAATCAGCGGGAATACGTGCTGCGCGAGCAGCTGCGGGTGATCCGCCAGGAGCTGGGCGAGGAAGAGGGAGAGGACGAGCTGACGGAGCTCACCGGCCGGCTCGAGGCCGTCGGCCTCCACGACGAGGCCAAAAAGGTCGTCGACCGGGAGCTCAAGCGGTTGCGCCAGATGTCGCCGCAATCGGCCGAGTACCACGTGGCCCGCACCTACCTCGAAGTGATCGCGACGCTGCCCTGGAGCCGCACGTCGGAAGACCGGCTCGAGCTGAAGGC
>WNGD01002306.1_pt1 | contig 27366 bp, 27 predicted proteins | sample 5400671 | NCBI WGS metagenome assembly WNGD01 (sample SAMN13153369, study PRJNA577476) | soil metagenome | isolation source: 40 cm soil or saprolite under grassland replicate 2 | place: USA:California | collected 2016-06-15
CGTCGCTACCACCGCACGACCATGCTCGCCCAGGTGAACCCCGCGCCGAACGCGACGAACATCACTGTCATCCCCGCCTGCAAGCGTCCGGTCTTCACGGCCTCGTCGAGTGCGATGGCGATCGAGGCGGCCGACGTGTTCCCGAAACGGTCCACGTTCACGTACACCTTGTCCATGGACACGCCGGCGTGCTTGGCGGTCGCCTCGATGATGCGGATGTTCGCTTGGTGCGGGATGAGGAGGTCGACGTCCGCGGCGGTGAGCCCCGCGCGCTGCAGCGACTGGTCGCACGCGTCGGCCATCGACAGCACGGCGGCCTTGAACACTTCCCGGCCCGCCATCTTGATGTAGTAGCTGTGGTCCTGCAGCAGCTCGGGGCTGGGGGGATGCGTGGCGCCGCCGCCCGGCCGGTACAACAGCTCGGCGAGCGTGCCGTCGGACTTCATGTAGCTGGAGAGGATGCCGCGGCCTTTGGTGTTGGCGACCGGCTGCACGAGGGTCGCCCCGGCGCCGTCGCCGAACAGCACCGCGGTGGTGCGGTCGCTCCAGTCCATGATCGAGGTCAGCTTTTCGGCCGCTACCACGAGGACCTGCTCCGCCTGCTCGCTCGCCACCAGCCCTTCGGCGACGTTGAGCGCGAACACGAACCCCGAGCACGCGGCGCCGACGTCGAAGGCGGCCGCATTCTTGGCGCCGAGGATCGCCTGGAGGTCGCACGCCTGCGAGGGCAGCAGCCGGTCGGGGGACGCGGTGGCGTACACGATGGCATCCAGATCGAGCGGCGTGAGGCCGTTCTGCTCGAGCACCTGCAGCGCCGCCGCCTTCCCCATGCAGGCGTTGCTCTCTTCCTTGCTCGACACGCGCCGCTCGCGGATGCCGGTGCGCTCGCGGATCCACTGGTCGGAGGTGTCGAGGATCTTGCTGAACTCGTCGTTGGTCATCACGCGCGGCGGCGCGTAACTGCCGGTGCCCGACAGCTCGGCGAACGGGCGCTTCTTCATGCGACCGCGCCCCCCTGCGCGAACTCGGCGCCGATATCCTGCGCCACGTGGCTCTCCACGGCCTTGAGCGCGACGCGGATTGCGTTCGTGATCGCCCGCGCGGGCGACGAGCCGTGACAGATGATCGAGACGCCCTGCACGCCGAGCAGCGGTGCGCCGCCGTACGTCGAGTAGTCGAGCACCTTGAGCACGCCCGCCATCTCGGGGCGCTGAATCAGGTCCGGGGTCTCGCGGTTCAGGAGTGCGACGAACACCCGCGCCGCCGCCTCGTAGAATTTGAGTACCACGTTGCCGACGAACCCGTCGCACACCACCACGTCGATCGGCTGGCCGCGCACCTCGCCCGCCGGAATGTCCCGCCCCTCCACGTTGCCGACGAAGCGGATCCCCGTGCCCCGGCGCAGCAGCTGGTACGCCTCCTTCACCACGGCGCTGCCCTTCTCTTCCTCTTCCCCGATGTTGAGCAGCCCCACGTTCGGCTGCGGCCGCCCCATCACATCGCGGGCGTACACGGTGCCGAGGTGGGCGAACCCCACCAGCTCGCGGGCATCGCAGTCCACGTTGGCCCCGGCGTCGAGCACCAGCACCGGCTCCTTGGCGGTCGGAAACATCGTGCCGATGGCCGGCCGCTCCACGCCCGGCGTGAGCCGGAGCAGCAACGTGCTCGCCGCCATCACCGCGCCGGTGTTGCCGGCGGAAATGAACGCGTCGGACTCACTCTTCTTCTGGAGCGTGAGTCCGACGACGATGGACGACTTGGGCTTGCCGCGGATCGCGGCGAGGGGCTTGTCGCCCATACCGACGACCTCGGGCGCTTCGACGACGTCGAGCCGCTTCCGGTCCACGTCGGCATGGGCGCGCAGCGCCGCCTCGATGTCGGCGGTGCGCCCCACCAGCTGGACGCGGAAGGTCGGCGGCAGCTCGCGCAGCGCCTGCACCGCCCCTTCCACCTCCACCTGCGGGGCGTGGTCGCCGCCCATCGCGTCGAGCGCGACGCGGATCACGTCAAACGTCCTCGACCTCGATGACTTGCTTGTCCCCGTAGTAGCCGCACGTCGGGCACACGTGGTGCGGCCGCTTGAGGTCGCCGCAGCGCGGGCACGGCTGCAGCGTCGGCCGTACGGCCTTGTAATGGGTGCGGCGCGTCCGTTTCTTGCGCTTCGATGTCCGTCGCTTGGGTACGGCCATGGCTCCTCGTCAGCCGCGGAGCTTGTCCTTCAAAGCCGCCAGCGCCGTCCACCGGGGATCCGGCGTCGGCCCGCAGCCGCAGGGGCCCGCGTTCAGGTCTTGTCCGCACCGCGGGCACAGCCCGCGGCAGTCTTCACGGCATATCACGTACCGCGGCGCCACCAGGAACAACTCCTCCCGGACGGCCGGGGTGACGTCCACCAGTGTGGCATCCTCGCCCAGGGCAAAGGCGTCCGGATCGTCCGCGGCGTCCGCCCCGCGCACGAACAGGGCGCCCACGTCCGCGTGCACCGCCTGGGACACCACCGTCAGGCAGCGCCGGCACTCCCCCGCCACCCGCGTGTCCAGCGTGCCGTGCCAGTAGAACCGCTCCTCGCCTGTCGCCTGCAGGCGGCCGCCGACGCGCACGGGCTCCGCCAGCGCCACCTCGAGCTCCGCCAGGAGCGGGTCGTCCCGCGCCAGCTCTCCCGTGGTCTCGACGGGCCCCAGGGCCAGCTCGCGGAGGTCGACTTGCAGCATGAGCAGCGAAGCTAAACCCTTGTGGGACTTGCGTCAACCGAGCTCGGTCAGCTCCCGTTCGGGGAAGAAAAACGCCACTTCGCGGGCCGCGTTCTCGGGCGAATCCGACGCGTGGATGGCGTTCCGCTCCTTGGACTGCGCGTACAGCTTGCGCACCGTCCCCGCCTTCGCCTCGGCGGGATCGGTGGCGCCGATCACCTCGCGCAGGTGGGCGACGGCGTTGTCGCGGGCCAGCGCCAGGGCCAGCGCCGGCCCCGACGTCATGAACGCCACCAGCGGCGTGAAGAACGGGCGCTCGCGGTGCACGGCGTAGAACGCCTGGGCCTGCCCGGTGCTCAGGCGCACGAGCCGGGCGGCTCGGATCTGGAACCCGGCGGCCTCGAGGTGGGCGAGGATCTTACCGGTGTGGCGGGCCTGCACGGCGTCGGGTTTGATGATGGCTAACGTCAGTTGCACGGTACACGACTCACGTTGAACGAGTGAATCACGAGGCGATGATCAGCCTGCGAATGAGGTCCGCCCGCGTGAGAAACCCCACGACCACTCCCTCGCGCACCACCGGGAACCGGTCCACGTCCTTGGCGCTGATCAAGTTGGCGACGTCGGTCAGGGTCTGGTCCTCCGAGAGGCAGAGCACGGCGCGGGCCATCGCCTCCTTCACGAGGATCTGCTTGGGGTCGCCGCCGCGCTGCGCCTGCGTCTTGGTCTGTGCGCGGAACTCACCGCTCTTGGTGCGCTGCAGGTAGTCGGGGATCAGGAAGCGCAGCAGCTCACGGTGCGTGATCATCCCCAGGAGACTGCCCGAGGCGTCCACGACGGGGAGCGCGCGCACGTCGTGCTCGACCATGAAGCGGGCCGCCTCGCCCAGCGTGTTTTCGGGACCGATCGAGCGGACCTGCGCGGTCATCACGTCGCGGACGGTCAAGTGGCTGGGCAGCTCGATCGCCGCCAGCGCCGGGAGCCGCACCACCTGGTCGGCCGACTTGGCGGCAAGCAGCGCGAGCACGTTGTCGGGGTTGCTCAGGGTGCGCGCGAACGCGCCCACGACCTGCAGGTACGTCGGCGTCTCCTTGGGCGGCGCCACGATGAGGACCACGATCCGGGCGGTGCGGTGCGGGTCCTTCTCCCAGCGGATCGGCGTCGGCGCGATCCCGACCGCCGCGATCAGCCCGCGCACCGCCTCGGTCCGAAAGTGCGGCAGGAAGGCGTGCTCCCCGACGCTCACCATGTCCTCGGGCCAGGCGTGCTTGATCACCGCGAGCAAGCGCTGCGGCTCGGCCACCGCCCCCGCGGTCACGAGCCGGTCAGCGAGCTGCTCGGTCGCTTCCTTGACCGTTGCCGCTTTGAGCGGCAGCAGCACGTGATCGGTCTTGAGGACGTCGGTCAGCCTCACAGCCGCTCCTTGAGCAGCGGCACCACGTCGGCCGGCCGCTTCATCACGGCGATCCCCGCGCGCGCCAGGGCTTCCATCTTGTCCTTGGCGGTGCCGGACGCGCCCGAGATGATCGCGCCCGCGTGGCCCATGCGGCGGCCCGGCGGGGCCGTCTGGCCGGCGATGAACCCGACGACCGGCTTGGACATCTGTTTGGCGTACTCGGCGGCCTGCTGCTCGTCGGTGCCGCCGATCTCCCCGATCATCACCACCGCCTCGGTGTCGCCGTCCGCTTCGAAGGCGGAGAGGCAATGGATGAAGTTGGTGCCGATGATCGGGTCGCCGCCAATGCCCACGCACGTGGATTGGCCGAACCCCTGAGTCGTGAGCTGATGGATGATCTCGTAGGTCAGGGTGCCGCTCCGCGACACCACGCCGATCTTGCCGGGTGCGCAGATGTTGCCGGGGATGATGCCCACCTTGCTGCGCCCCGGCGAGATCAGCCCCGGACAGTTGGGGCCGATGAGTCGCGCGCCGCGCTCCTTCAGGAACGGGATCACCCGCGTCATGTCGAGGACCGGGATGCCCTCCGTGATGCACACGATGAGCAGGATGCCGCCTTCGGCGGCCTCGAAGATCGCCGACGCCGCCACGGCCGCCGGGACGTAGATCACCGCCACGTTGGGTTTGGTCTCGACCACCGCATCGGCCACGGTGTTGAACACCGGGACGACGCCTTCGAACAGCTGCCCGCCCTTCCCCGGCGTGACGCCCGCCACCACGCGCGTGCCGTAGGCGATCATCTGCTTGGTATGGAACGAGCCGTCCCGCCCGGTGACACCCTGCACGAGCAGGCGCGTGTCCTGGTCGATGAAGATGCTCACGCGGCCCCCCCCGTTCCACGTGCGAGCGCGACCGCCCGCTGTACCGCCTCGTCCATGTCGGTCAGGGCCGAGTAGCCGGCGTTCGTGAGGATCTCCACCGCCTCCTTTTCGTTGGTGCCCGTCAGGCGGATCACGATCGGGACCTGGAGCGGGACCTCGCGCGTCGCCGCGACGATACCATTGGCGACGTCGTCACCGCGGGTGATGCCGCCGAAGATATTGAAGAGGATCGCCTTGACGTTGGGATCGGCGGTGATGATGCGTAGCGCGCTCATGACCTTCTGCGGATTCGAGCTGCCGCCGATGTCGAGAAAGTTCGCCGGTTCGCCGCCGTAGTACTTGACGAGGTCCATCGTCGCCATTGCGAGGCCCGCGCCGTTCACGCAACATCCCACGTTGCCGTCGAGCTTGATGAACGTGAGCCCCGCCGCGCGCGCTTGCACCTCGGACGGCGCCTCGGCCGACGCGTCGCGCAGCGCGGCGATCTCGGGCCGGCGGTCCAGCTCGTTGTCGTCGACGACGATCTTGGCGTCGAGCGGGACGACCGCGCCGGCCGGCGTGGTGATGAGCGGGTTGATCTCAGCGAGCGAGGCCCCGACCGCATACACCGCCGCGGACAGCTTCTGCATGATGTCGGCCGCGGCCCGCGCCTGCGCCACGTCGCGGTACAGCTTGAAGCCGAGCCCCAGCGCCTGGTGGGGCAGCAGCCCGTAGCGCGGGTCGATCGCCAGACGGTGGATCTTCTCCGGCGTCTTGGCGGCCACTTCCTCGATGTCGATGCCGCCGGCCGCGCTCACCATCAGCACCGGCCGCTGCGACGCCCGGTCCACGACGATCCCCACGTAGCTCTCGGAGGCGATGTCGGCGGCGGGCGCGACCAGCACCTGGTACACGGTCAAGCCTTTGATCGTCATGCCGAGGATGGCGGACGCCGCCGCCTTGGCGGCGTCGGCGCCGTCCGCCAGCTTCACGCCGCCCGCCTTGCCGCGGCCGCCCGCGTGCACCTGCGCCTTCACGACCACCTTGCCGCCCAACCGCGCCGCGATGGCGCGCACCTCGTCGGGGCTCGCCGCGACCTCGGCGTCCGGCATGGGCACGCCGAATCGTTTCAGGATCTCCCGCGCCTGATACTCGTGCAGGTTCACGTCGTTTCCTTCGTGATGGTCGTGCCCGCCTCACCCTGCAGCGCGGCGAGGCCCTGCGACAACTCGGCGATGATCGCCCGGCCGCCGCCCTGACGGACGAACGCGGCTGCGGCTTCCACTTTGGGCCGCATCGAGCCGGTGCCCAGCTCCTTCCCCGCCAGGAGGTGCTCGGCCTCCGCCAGGGACAGGCGCCGGATCCGCTCCCGGTGCGGCATGCCCCAGCCGCGGTACACCGCGTCCACGTTGGTGAGGATCAGCAGCACGTCGGCGTCGATGGCGCGCCCCAGGATCGCGGCGACGCGGTCCTTGTCCGCCACCGCGTCGATGCCTTCGAGCCCCAGCCGCGCGTCCCGATACACCGGCGGTCCCCCGCCCCCGCTGGCGATGACGATGTGCCCGGCGGCGACGAGGTGACGGATCATCGCGTGTTCGATGACGCTGATCGGCACCGGGCTCGCCGCCAGGCGCCGCCAGCGTCCAGGCGCTTCCTCGACCACCGGCACGCCGCGCGCTTTGAGGCCCGCCACCTGCGCGCGGTCGAGGGCGTGGCCCACGGGCTTGGTGGGCGCCCGCAGGTTAGGATCGTCGGCGCGGCACTCTGTCTGCGTGATGAGCGTGACCACCGTGCGCTCCACGCCGGCGCGCGCCAGTGCGTTCTGCAGCGATTGTTGGATCATGTAGCCCATCCAACCCGCCGTCGCCGCCACCAGCACGCCGAGCGGCAGGGGCTCGACCTGGCCGGCGGCGATCTCGTTGCGGGCCAGCTCGTCCCCGACCTGGGGGCCGTTGCCATGCACCAGCGTGATGTGCCACCCCGCGCGCGCCAGCTCGACGATGGGCGCCAGACTCTCGCGGGTATGCCGGAACTGGTTGGTGATCGTCGGGCGCTCGCCCTGCGGGGCGACGGCATTGCCGCCCAGCGCGACGACGATCGAGTCCTCCTCCGGATGCACGGCGGCGCAACCTAGTCGTGTCAGGGACGCGGAGCAAGCGTGGAGTGCGGCACGCCAAGCGCCTCGAGCAGCCGGCGATAGAGGCGGCCGAACTCCTCGAGGTTGCGGCGCGTCAACGCGGCGTCCATTTCGGCCGCGATGCCCCGGGCCGCGCGCCAGCGCCCCGCGAGACTGGTGTCGGCTGCGGCGCCGAGCGGCCCCGAGGCGAGCAGGTCGCGGACGGCCGTGGCGACCGACGCCCCCTCGCCGTGGCGGTCTCCCCAGGAGATGAACACGCTCTCGATGCGCGGGACGGCTTCCTGTTGGCCGGCACCGCTCTCCGGCTCCGCAAAGCGCGCCTGCACGATCAGCACGCGTCCGTCGGCGAGCCAGGCCCGCGCCACCCCCGGCGCGGTTTCCGACGAGCCCACGAGCAGGGGCGGCAACCGGTCCGGCAGCGCTTGGCGCCACGCGAACAGTCGTTGTCCCGAGTCCCCCATCGCCGCGGCGACGATCGCCTGAAGCCGGGCCGGCGAGCCCTGACTGAAAGCGGTAGCGAGCCACACCGCGTCCTCGCCCGCCGCCCCTGCGGCGAGCAGCGTGTACGGCCCGCGCGGGAGGGGTTGCCACTCGAGGGTATCCTGCTCGCGCGCGAACATGGCCGCGGCCAGGCGCAGCGCGTCCCCAGGATACGGGAGCTGGCGTCGCAACACCGGCGGGATGCTCTCGGAGGGCGCGACGAGGCCGCGGAATGCGCGGCCCCACGCCGCGGCGAGCGAATCGTGGCCGGGAGCGAGCCACAGCCGCGTATCGCCGGTGACGGCGTTCACCGCGCCGAGGAAGCCGGCGCGGCGGTAGCGAACGACACGATCGCCGAGGCGCAGCGGCTCGGCGAGCGGGAAGTATTCGGCGTCGAGGTATCCGTAGGCCACCCACCACAGCGCCCCGCCGGTGAGGACGGGAGCGGCCTCGTCGAACGCCGCGAACGGCGCCAGGCGGGCGAGCCGCTCCGTCGCGCCGCGCCGCCACAGCAGCACGCCGCCGCGCGACTCGCGGCGCAGCAGCTCCGGGCTCTGCAGCGCCCAGGCCAGCGCGACGCGCTGCCACGCGCCGTCGATGGGAATCCCCAGCGGACCTCCCCCCCCCGAGTCCGTGCCCGGCAACACCGCGTACTGGTTGAACCCAGGCCCGAACCATGTCCCGCCCGTCCCGAAGGGGACATCGCGCAACGCGAGCCCGGAGTCCGTCTCGACCGCGGCCAGCGGCGGGCCGGCGCGGGTCGACGCCCCGCGGTGCACGGCGGTCCAATCGGGCGGCGGGTCGGCGCGCGCGAGCGCCGTGTCGTCCGGTGCCGTGGCGACGAGCCACGCGGGCCCACCGCCCGCCAGCTCCGGGGCGAGCGCGACGCCGGCCACGGTCGTGCCGCGCTGCAACCGCCCGCTTCGCGCCGCGACCCTCGCGACCCGGGTCGGATCCCAGACGGGGAAGCCGGCCGGACCTCGCGCGAGTGGCGGGGCGGAGTCGGTGGGCCGCACGGTGAGCCCCTCGGCGCCGAACGCCAGACGCTCGAGCGCGTGTCGGTCCGCCGCGAACGTGGTGTCGGCCGCGCGACCGGATCGCGGGCTGCCGCGGGCGAGGCCTGGCACGAGGCCGTACACGATCACGAGCCCGGCGAGGAGCACCGCCCACGCCGCCGACACGGCCTCGGGGTGGTCCCACCACGCCCAGGCCACGCTCACTACCGCCGTCGCGATCGCCAACACCGCCAGCACGCCGGCGCCGGGAATGCGGACGTCGATCACGGGGTGCACGACCGGACCGTGGTGTCCCGCCACCACCTCGGCGGGATCGAGCAGCGCCCCCCACGCCACGACCAGGGCGAGACAACCGAGCAGCAGCGCGAGGTGACCGCGTGCGCGCGGGCTCGCCTGGGGGCGGAGCCCGCGGAACCGCAGCGAGCCGATCCCCACGTACAGCAGCCCTACGACCACGACGGCGGTGAGCGTCGCGAGCAGGGCGTACGCCTGGCGCGTTTCCGCCCACGGCAGCTCGGCCAGGTAGTAGCCCACGTCGCGCCGGAGGATCGGGTCGACGACACCGTACTGCGGTGCGCCGCTGGCGATCAACGCCTGCATCCACCAGTCCCCGCTGCCCCACGCGAGCCCAATGCCGAAGGCGAGTCCCGCCAGTAGCGTGCCCGCGAGCAGGATGCGCTGCGGCACGGCTTCCACGATCTCCAGGTTGCCGATGCGGCGCGGCATCTGCACTGACCCGATGGACCGGTAGATGAACCACAGATGCAGCGTCCCCCACCCCACCGAAATGACCAGCACGACGATGCGCATCAGGCGGGCGAGATTGTGCCCCGCGAGGTAGGCGTCGCCGCCGGTGATGGTGGCGGCCCAGGCGCGCTCGGCGGTCTCGAGCGCCAGCCAACGCCCGCCGACCAGCAGCGCGAGGACCGCAACGGCAACAACCAACCAGCGGCGGCGCCGGCGGCGCGGTGCGGCTGGCGCCTGGTCGGGATTCACGGCCGCACGCCCGTGGCGGCGAGCCACGCCTCGACCTCGCGGCGGTTGGCCTGGAGCGCGGCGTCGGACGTGGCCTCGAAACGCATGACGAGCACCGGCTGCGTATTCGAGGCGCGGAGCAGGCCCCAGCCGTCGGCGAAACGGATGCGCACGCCGTCGAGGGTCGAGACGGCGTGGGTGGCCGCGAAGTGGCGCGCGGCGCGGGCCACGACGTCGAACTTCAGGTCGTCGGGACAGTCGACGCGCAGCTCCGGCGTCGCGACCGTCGCCGGGAGGTCGGCGAGCAGGCGCGACAGGGGCCCGCCCTCGCGCGCGACGTAGGCGAGGAGGCGCGCGGCGGCGAACAGCGCGTCGTCGAAGCCGAACCAGTCGCCGCCGAAGAACATGTGGCCGCTCATCTCGCCGGCGAGCAGCGCGCCGGTGTCCTTCATCTTCTGTTTGATGAGCGAGTGCCCCGTCTTCCACATCACGGGCGTGAGTCCGGCGCGCTCCAGCATCTGCGGGAGCACCTCCGAGCACTTCACGTCGAAGATCACGGAGTGCTGCTTGCCCTGGCGCCGCGCCAGGTCGCGCCCGAACAGCACCAGCAGCTGGTCGCCGAACACCACCCGGCCTTGCTCGTCCACCGCGCCGATGCGGTCGCCGTCGCCGTCGAAGGCGATCCCCAGCTCGCACCCTTCGCCGACGACGGCCGCCTGGAGATCCTGGAGCGTCTCGATCACCGTGGGATCGGGGTGATGGTTCGGGAACGTCCCATCCGACTCGGCGTGCAGCGGCACCACCTCGGCACCGAGCCGGCGCAGCGTGTCGATCGCGACGAGGCTCGTCACGCCGTTGCCGCAATCCACGGCGACCTTGACCGGTCGGGCGAGCGGCGCGTTACGCTGCACGATCGCGTCGCGGTATGCGGAGAGGATCCCCGCCTCCCGCTCCTCGCCCCCCCGGGCCCGCGTTTCGACGAGGTTGTCCTCGAGCATCTCACGCAGCCCCTGGAGGTCGTCGCCGAACACGGCTTCGCCGCCTAGCACGATCTTGAAGCCGTTGAACTCGGGAGGATTGTGGGAGCCGGTGACCTGGATGCCGCCGTCCACCGTCAGCGTGTGGGTGGCGAAGTAGAGGGCGGGGGTGGGCAGCTCGCCGACATCGACCGCGGTGCCGCCGGCGGCGACGACGCCGCGGCGCACGGCGGCGGCGAGCCCGGCCCCCGACGGGCGGTTGTCGCGGCCTACCGCCAGGCGCGGCGCGCGGTCCGCACCCAGGCGGGTGCGGCTCAGGGTGGCAACGCCCTGCCCGATGGCGTGCGCCAACTCGTCCGTGAGCTGGTCACCCACGGTACCGCGGATGTCGTACTGTCGGAAAATGGCGGCGGGGACCCGCATGGCGGCCGCCCGGCGGTCAGTGCCCCGGCGGCGCCAACGCGGCGGCGGTCGGGGTGCGCAGCGAGCCGGCGCCGTCCGCCGAGAGCTCGAGGAGACGGTTGGGCCGGACGCCGAAGAAGAGGAGCCCCACGACGGCGAGCGTCACCGCCGCGCCCGCGAGCCGCCCCAGCTGGGCGTCGGCGTGCGCCGCGGCGGAGGGCGCGGGCTTCATGTACATCACCATGATCACGGGCAGATAATAGCCCGCCGACACGACGCTGGTGAGCACGAGCAGCGCGGCGAGCCACCACTGCGCGCTCTGCGCCGCCGCGACCAGGATGTACCACTTCCCCATGAACCCGGCGGTGCCGGGGAAGCCCAGCAGCGACAGCATGCACACTGCGAGCGCGAACGCCAGCCACGGCCGCTGGGCGGCGAGGCCGGAGAGGTCGTCGATCAGCACGTCGCTCTCGCCCCCCCGTCCTTTCACCGCGAGCAGCGCGAACGCGGCGAGGGTCGTGAGGGTGTAGGCGACGAGATAAAAAAGGAAAGCGGCGGAGCCGGCTGCGTTCCCGGCCGCGACCGCCACCAGCACGTAGCCCGCGTGCGCGATCGACGAGTAGGCGAGCATCCGCTTCAGCGACCGCTGCGCCAGCGCGACGAGGTTGCCGCCCACCATCGTGGCGACGGCCAAGCCCTTCACGATCTCGGGCCACCCGGCCGCGGTCGCGAACGCCTGGCCCAGCACGCGGAACAGGGCGGCGAACGCCGCGGCCTTGACCGCCGTGGCCATGAAGCCGGTCACGGGCGTCGGCGCCCCGTCGTAGACGTCCGGCGCCCACATGTGGAAGGGGACGGCGGCGACCTTGAACCCGAAGCCGACGAGCAGCAGCGCCACGCCGACGAGCAACATCGGGCCGTGCTCGATCTGCAGCGACGTGACCTGGACGCCGATCAGCGCCAGGTTCGTCGTCCCGGTCGCGCCGTACACCAGCGCGATGCCGTACAGCAGGAACGCCGACGCGAACGCGCCCAGCAGGAAGTACTTGAGCGCCGCCTCCGCCGCCCGGGGGCTCTTGCGGTTGATGCCCGCCAGCACGTACACGGCGACCGACATCAGCTCCAGTCCCAGGAACACGACCATCAGGTCGGACCCGCCGCCCATCAGCATCATCCCCAGGACCGCGAACAGCAGCAGCACGTAGTACTCGGGGACCAGCAGCGCCTCGCGCTCCAGGTAGCGCATCGACAGCATCACGGTGATCGCGCCGGCGCCGAGGAACAGCGCGTCGCTGATGAAGCGGAAGTCGTCGACCGCGATCATCGGCGCGAAGCCGGTGACCGTGGCGGACCGCCACCACAACCACCACACCGTCGCGGCCGTGGTCGCGAGCGCCGCGAGCGCCAGCCCGCCCGCGAGGCGCAGGTCACCAGCCGTGCGGTGGCGCCAGGCGACGACGCCGAGCAGCACCAGCGCCCAACCGGTGAGCACTAGCTCGGGCAAGAGCGCGGTGAGCAGGTCGCCGGTCTGGGAGAGGTCGAGACTCATCGGTGGGCCGTCGCCGTGGGCGCGGTGGGCTTCACCTGCTCGATGAACCGCTGCGCTGAGGGCTCCATCCGCTGCAGGAACGGCTTGGGGTAGAGCCCGATCCACAGGATCCCCGCGAGCAGCGGCACCAGCACGGCGAGCTCGCGCGGCGTCAGGTCGAGCAGCTTCTCATTCTCCTTCTTGTCGAGGGGATTGTAGATCACGCGCTGCAGCGCCGGGAGCAGATACATCGCTGCGACGATGACGCCGATGGCCGCCACGCCCGCCGCCACGGGATAGGTGCGGAACGCGCCCAGCAGCACCAGGAACTCGCCCACGAACCCGTTCGTGCCCGGCAGCCCGATGGACGAGAGGGAGACCACGGTGAGCGCGGCCGCGAGCATCGGGACCACGCGCGCGATGCCGCCGTACGCCTCGATGAGCCGGCTGTGGCGCCGCTCGTAGAGCATGCCGACGAGGAAGAACAGCGCGCCGGTCGAGATACCGTGGTTGATCATCACCAGCAGGGCGCCCTGGACGCTCTGCACGGTGAGCGCCCAGATGCCGAGCATCACGAAGCCCAGGTGCGCCACCGACGAGTAGGCGATGAGCTTCTTGAAGTCGGGCTGCACCATCGCCACCAGCCCGCCGTAGAGAATGCCGATCAGTGCGAGCGCGACGATCGCCGCCTGCACTGTGGGGTGCAGCGCCACGCCCGGGAAGAACGGCACGGCGAATCGCAGGAAGCCGTACGTGCCCATCTTGAGGAGCACGCCGGCGAGCAGCACGGAGCCCGCGGTGGGGGCCTCGACGTGGGCGTCGGGGAGCCAGGTGTGGAACGGGAACATCGGCACCTTGATGGCGAACGCCAGGAAGAAGGCGCCGAAGAACCACCAGGCGGCGCGCCCCAGATCGCCGAGATGCCCGAGCAGGAGCGCGTACTCGAACGAGGTGACCCCCGTCTTCGCCGCCACCGCGAACACCAGCCCCAGAATCGCCACGAGCATGAGCAGCGACCCGAACATCGTGTAGATGAAAAACTTGATCGCCGCGTACAGGCGGTTCTCGCCGCCCCATACGCCGATGAGGAAGTACATCGGGATCAGCATCACTTCCCACATCACATAGAAGAGGAAGAGGTCGAGCGCGACGAACACCCCGATCATTCCCGTCGTCAGCACCAGCAGTAGCGCATAAAACGCGCGCTCGCGCTTGGTGATGTACTGGTAGCTTCCCAGGACCGAGAGCGGCGTCAGGAACGTGGTGAGCAGCACCAAGAACAGCGAGATGCCGTCCACGCCCACGCGATAGTGGATGCCCCACGCCGGGATCCAGGCGAACACCTGCGTGAACTGCATGCCGTTCGCGGGTACGAACCGCCACCACAGCGGCACCGACAGGGCGAACTCGAGGAGCGTCGCCACCAGGGCCAGGTGCTTGGCCCACCGCTCCGGCGCCACGAGCACGATGGCGGCCGCGACGAGCGGCCACGCGAGCAGGACGGTGAGGATCCAGGTGTCGTACATCGCTCAGCGCACCGCCGCCCGCAGCACCAGCACCACGCCCAGCACGAACAGCACCACATAGAAGCCCAGCTCGCCGGTTTGCAACCGGCTTCCCAGCCATCCCAGCGCCCGCGACACGGCCGCCGAGCCGTTCACCCCCGCCCCGTCCACGAGCTTCACGTCGACGACCTTCCACAGCACCTCGCGCGACAGCCACATCACCGGCCGCACGATCAGCGTGTCGTAGATCTCGTCCACGTACCACTTCTTCCACAGCAGTTTGCCGAGCCACGTCTCCGGCGGCGCCTGCTTCGCCGGCACCAGCGCTGCGGGCTTGAGCAGCCGCAACGCTCCCACGATGCCGGTGAGCGCGACGACGACAGCGAAGGCGATGAGCGTCCACTCGGTCGCGGCGCCCACGTGCGTCTCGGGCCACAGCGCGGCGCTCGCCCGCGTCACCGGCTCCAGCCAGTGCGCCAGCCGTTCCCCACCGCCGATCAGCTCGGGGAGGTTCAGGACGCCGCCCGCGGCACTCAGCACGCCCAGCACCACCAGGGGGCCGGTCATCACCCACGGCGCTTCGTGGAGGTGCGGCCGCGCGGCGTCGCCGGTGCGGTTGGGGCCGTGGAAGGTGTACAGCATCAGCCGGGTCATGTAGAAGGCGGTCAGCAGCGCGGCGGCGAGGCCCATCCCCCAGAACACGTACCAGCCGGGCACCGTGGAGCCGCGCGCGAACGCCGCGCCCAGGATTTCGTCCTTGGAGAAAAAGCCGGACAAGGGCGGCACGCCCGCGATCGCCAGCGTGGCGATCCACATCAGCGCCCACGTCCACGGCAGGTGGTGGCGCAGGCCGCCCATGTTGCGCATGTCCTGCGCGTCGTCGTGGTTGTGGGTGGCGTGATAGGCGTGGTGCATCGCGTAGATCACGCTCCCCGATCCCAGGAACAACAGCGCCTTGAAGAACGCGTGGGTCGCGAGATGGAAGATGCCGGCGGCGGTCGCCCCGGTGCCGACGCCGAGGAACATGTAGCCCAGCTGGGATACAGTGGAGTACGCGAGCACCCGTTTGATGTCCCATTGCTTCAGGGCGATGGTCGCCGAGAACAGCGCCGTGAGCGCGCCCACCCCCGCCACCGCCGCGCTCGCCACCGGCGACATCGCGAACAGCACGCTGCAGCGGGCCACGAGGTACACGCCCGCCGTCACCATGGTGGCCGCGTGGATCAGCGCCGAGACGGGGGTCGGGCCCTGCATCGCGTCGGGGAGCCAGGTGTACAGGGGGATCTGGGCCGATTTCCCCGTGCAGCCGAGGAACAGGAACAGAGCGATCGCCGTGGCGGCGGAGCCGGTGAGCGCGGTGGGCACCTTGCCGAACACCTCGCTGAAGCCGAGCGACCCGATATGCTGGAATATCAGGAACATCGCGATCAGGAAGCCGACGTCCCCGATGCGGTTCACGATGAACGCCTTCTTGCCCGCGTCGGCGTTGATGCGCTCGTTGAACCAGAACCCGATCAGCAAGTAGGAGCACAGGCCCACGCCTTCCCAGCCGACGAACATCACGGGGAAGCTCGCGCCCAGCACGAGCGTCAGCATGAAGAACACGAACAGGTTCAGGTACGCGAAGTAGCGGGCGTACCCGGGGTCGTCGCCCATGTAGCCGACGCTGAAGACGTGAATCAGCGATCCCACCCCCGTCACTACCAGCAGCATCACCGCCGACAGCTGGTCGAGCTGCAGGGCGGCGGGCACGTGCAACGTGCCGACGGGGATCCAGTCCCAGTATGTGAAGACGACGGGCGCGTCGAGGTGCGCGGCGGCGAGCGCGCGCACGACGATCAGGGACACGACGAACGCGGCCGCCACCGAGCCCACGCCGATGACCGTGACGGCGAGCTTGGCCTTGGGGCGCGCCAGCGCCAGGGCGCCGTTCAGGACGAAGCCCGCGAGCGGCAGGACGGGAACCAGCCAGAGCAGGTTCATCCTTTGAGCAGATTGATCTTGCCGAGGTCCACCGTCTCACGGTGGCGGTAGATCGCGAGGATGATGGCGAGTCCCACGGCCGCTTCCGCGGCGGCGACGGCCATGACGAAGAACACGAAGATCTGGCCGCTCACGCCCAGCCGCTGGGCGAGCGCCACAAACGTGAGGTTCACGGCGTTGAGCATCAGCTCGACGCACATGAAGATCACGATGGCGTTGCGGCGGATCAGCACGCCGGCGACGCCGATCGTGAACAGCACGGCCGAAACGGCCAGCGCGGGGCCGAGCAGCATCTACAACTTCCGCTTCGCCAGCACCACGGCGCCGACGATGGCGGCGAGGAGCAGCAGGCTGGTGATCTCGAAGGGCACGAGGTACGTCTCGAACAGCGGCCGCGCCACCGCGCCCACCATCCCCTGCTGCTGCTGCAGCGCGGCCATCGTCCCCTCGGCGAGCTGGATCGCCGCGGGCGGACCCGCGCGGGCCAGGCCGGCGAGCGGGACGAGCAACCCGGCGCCGAGCGCCGCCGCCACCAGCCAGGCGAGCGCGCCCTTCCGGTCCGAGGGGCCGGCGCGGCCCAGATTGAGCAGCATGATGACGAACAGAAACAGCACCATGATCGCGCCGGCGTAGACCAACACCTGCAGCACCGCGATGAACTGGGCGTCGAGGATGACGAACAGCGCCGCGAGGGCGAACAGCGTCAGCACCAGCCACAGCGCGCTCGCCATGGGGCTGCGCCTGGTGACGCACAGCAGGGCGCTCCCCACGGCGAACGCGGCGAACACCCAGAAGATGATGGTGGTCATTCGCCCTGTGGGTCGGCGGGGTCCCAGAGCGTCGAGACCGGGTGGGTCTGGGCGCACAGGCGCTCCAAGTCGTAGACGAACCGGTCGCGGGCGTACTCCGAGTTCTCGTAGTGCACGCCGACGTGGATCGCCTCCTCGGGGCAGACCTCCTGGCAGTACCCGCAGAACACGCAGCGGAACTCGTCGATTTCGTAGATCAGCGGATAGCGGTGGCCCTCTTCGTCCTCGCCGGGCACGAGCTTGATGCAGTTGGCCGGACAGATCTGCGGGCACAGGCCGCACGCCACGCATTTGGCGCGCCCCTGCTCGTCGGTGAGCATGCGGTGCGTGCCGCGCCAGCGCGAGGACAGCGTCCAATCGTCCGTCGCCTTCTGCTCCGGGTATTGCATGGTGACCTTGGGCCGGAACAGGTGGCTGAGCGTCAGCGCCATGCCCTTGAGCGTGGCCCGCAGGTAGGACGTCTCCTTGACGGGCCGCTTCATCACTTTGACGAGGACGGCCATCAGGCGCGCTCCCGCGCGACCGAGCCGCTCACCAGGCGGCCGCGGTCGAGCACGAAGAACAGCGGCACGGCGAGGGCCAGGTTCACCACCCCGAGCGCCAGCGCGAAGCGCGCGTCGTAGCCCCAGCCGAGCTGCACGTGCAGGTACCAGATCGCCGAGGCGATCACCGTGAGGTACACGAGCGCCAGCGGCAGCATCACTTTCCATCCCAGGGCCATGAGCTGGTCGTAGCGGAACCGCGGCAGGGTCCAGCGCACCCAGATGTAGAGGAAGAGGAAGAAGCCGACCTTGGCGGCGAACATCGCCACCGAGGCCACCGTCTTGAGCAGCGTCCACGGCGCCGCGTTGTCCCAGGTCGTGAACGGGATGTCCCAGCCGCCGAAGAACAGCGTGGTCATCAAGGCCGACGCCGTCACCATGTTGGAGTACTCGGCGATGTAGAACATCGAGAACTTCATGGCGCTGTACTCGGTGTGGTATCCCGCGATCAGCTCGCCCTCGGCCTCGGGGAGGTCGAACGGCAGCCGGTTGGTCTCCGCGAAGGCCGCCACGAGGAAGATGAAGAAGCCGAGGGCCAGCGGCACCACGTTCCAGGTGAGCGGCGTGGCGGTCGCCTGCCGGGCCACCACGTCCGAGAGCGTCACGTTGCCGGCGATGAGCAGCACGGCCACGGCGCTCATCCCCATCGCGATCTCATAGGAGATCATCTGGGCCGCGGCCCGCAGCCCGCCGAGCAGCGAGTACTTGTTGTTCGACGACCAGCCGGCGAGCGTGATCCCGTACACCCCGAGCGAGCTGATCGCGAGGATATAGAGGAAGCCGACCGGCAGATCGGCGACGACCAAGGGGATGTCGCCCCACTTGGTGTGCAGCGGCGCGCCGAAGGGGATCACCGCGAAGGTGAGCAGCGCCGGGATGAACGAGATCGCCGGCGCGAGCAGAAACAGCAGGCGATCCGCCTGCGCCGGCAGCGTTTCTTCCTTGAGGATGTTCTTCAAGCCGTCGGCCGCCGGCTGCAACAATCCCTGCGGTCCCACCCGGTTCGGTCCCAGCCGGTCCTGCATCCACGCGCAGATGCGGCGTTCGGCCAAGGTGAGGCCGGCCACTAGAGACAGTAGGCCCAAGACCACGACGATCACCTTGATAGCGGCGATGACGACGAACGCGAGATCGCTCACGCCGACACGCCCGCGGCTGAAGCCGCGGCTCGGCCGTCTGCAACCCGTCGCCCCGTGAACCCCAACGCGTCGTAGGTCAGCCCCGCGAATGCTGGCTCGGCCGCGGCGAGCTGGGCGAAGGCATCGGCGGCGGTTGCGGGACGCTCCGCTTCCGGAAGCAGCTCCCCCAGTACCCACCACGCCGGCCGGGCCATGCCCGGCGCCGGCTTGGCCTGGAAGTAGCGCTGCACGCGCCCGTCGCGGTTGACGAACGTCCCCTCCTCTTCGGCGACGTTGGCGATGGGGAGCGCCACGGCCGCCTCGCGCGCGGCCGGGGGCAGCACCGTGCCGAGATAGATCAGCACGCCGTCGGTCTTCACCACCGCGTCGGGGTCGTCCAGGACCAGCACCACCGCGGCAGATTGGGCGGCGGTGAGCGCGGCGGCGTAACCGCGGCCGTACCCCAACAGCTCCGCGCCCCGCCCGTTGGGGGCCCGCTCGGCGCGCAGGGCGAGGTTGGGGACGCCGGCGAGCGGCGCCTCGTCCCCCATGACCACCTGGAAGGCGCCGGTCCAGTCGAACGCCGCCAGGGCCCGCCGCGCGAGGAACAGCGCCTCGGTCGAAGCGCGCGGCGAGACGAGCGCGACCGCGGCGCCGCGCGCGCCTTTCAGGATCTCCCGCGCCCGGTCGAGGGCCTCGTCCCAATCGGTGGCGCGCAGCTCGCCGCCGTGCCGGACCAGCGGCGCCTCGATGCGATCGCCGCGGTTCATCCAGCGGTAGTGGGCGCGGCCGTGATCGCACATGAAGTAGCGATTCACGTCGAGGTTAGGGCGCGGCCGCACCCGCACCACCACGTCCTCGCGGGTGTCGAGCGTAACGTTGCAGCCCTGCGAGCAGCCGGGACAGATCGAGGCGGTCTTGTCCAGCTCCCACGCCCGCGCCTTGTGCAGGAAGTCCTTGGAGAGCAGCGACCCCACCGGGCAGAGGTCCACCACGTTGCCGGCCCAGGGATGGTCGAGCCGGGCCTCGGGATGGATGCCGATGAAGGCGCGGTCGCCGCGCTCCGACACGTTGAGCACCGGCTCTTGGGCGACGTCTTCCATGAAGCGCACGCAGCGCGTGCACAGGATACAGCGGTTCGGCACGTACAGGACGTCGGGGCCGAAGTCCTCGACGGGGTTGAAACGCTTGGCGTATTCGGTGTACCGGGTTCCCGCGCGGCCTTCCTGGAACACGAAGTCCTGCAGCTCGCACTCCCCCGCCTGGTCGCAGATCGGGCAGTCGAGCGGATGGTTGATGAGCAGAAACTCCAGCACGCTCTGGCGAGCCTTCTTGGCCTGGTCTGACTGCGTGTGCACCACCATCCCCTCAGCGACCGGCGTGGCGCACGCGATCGAGAGCTTGGGCTGCTTCTCGACGTCCACGAGACACATGCGGCAGACGCCGGCGACCGGCAGCCCCGGGTGGTAGCAGTAGTGCGGCACGAGGACGCCGGCCTGCTTGGCGGCCTCGATGAGCAGCGTGCCTGCCGTCGATCGTGAGATTGACTAGCTCGTCAGGCATCGTATCCCGCCATCACGCCGCCACCACCGGTTTGCGCCGTCCAGCCAGGTAGTCTTCGAATTCTCCCCGAAATTTCTTGATTCCCGAAACGACCGGCGCGGCGCAGGAATCGCTGAGCACGCAGATCGTCTTGCCGGTCATGTTCTCGGAGAGGTCGAGGAGGAGGTCGAGGTCCGTCGTCTTCCCCTGCCCCGCGAGGATGCGCTGCAGGATCTTCGTGGTCCACGCCGTCCCCTCACGGCACTGAGTGCACTGGGCGCACGACTCGTGGGCGTAGAAGCGCGCCAGCCGCATGATCTGGTAGACCATGTCGGCCGAGTCGTCGAAGACGATCACGCCGCCGGAGCCGAGCATCGTGCCTTTTTCGACGGCGCCCTCGTAGTCGAGGAGGCAGGACTCGGTCTCCTCGCGGTTCAGGATCGGGACCGAGGAGCCGCCGGGGATGCACGCTTTCAGCGTGCGGCCTTTGGGGACGCCACCGCACATGTCGTAGAGGAGGTCCTTCAGGGGGAACCCCATCGTGAGTTCGTAGTTGCCGGGCTTCTGCACGTGGCCACAGACCGAGAACAGCTTCGTGCCCGTGCTCTTGGGGTTCGACAGGCACATCGCCTTGTACCACGCGGCCCCGTTCTTGAGGATGGGCGGTACGGCGGCGAGGGTCTCGACGTTGTTGATCGTCGTCGGCATGCCGAAGACGCCGGCGGCCGCCGGGAACGGCGGCTTGATGCGCGGGTTGCCGCGCTTGCCCTCGATCGAGTTCATGAGGGCGGTCTCTTCGCCGCAGATGTACGCACCCGCGCCGCGGACCAGGTAGATCTTGAGGTCGCCCAGAATCCCCGCCTTGTACGCCTCATCGAGCGCCTGGGCCAGGATCGCGAACGGCTCGGTGAACTCCCCGCGCACGTAGATGTAGCCGACCTCGGCCTGGATCGCGCGCATCGCGATCGCCGTCCCCTCGAGCAGCTGGTGGGGGGTCCAGCGCATGATCTCGCGGTCCTTGAAGGTGCCGGGCTCGGACTCGTCGGCGTTCACGCACAGGTAGTGCGGCTTCTTCTTCTCCTTCGGCATGAACGACCACTTGAGCCCCGTCGGGAACCCGGCGCCGCCACGGCCGCGCAGGCCGGAGTTCTTCATCTCCTCGATGATCGCCACCGGCGTCATCGCCTGGGCCTGCTTCCACGCCTCGTACCCGCCACGCTTCACCCATCCTTTGAGCGAGCGCGCCTCGGCGTCGCCGAAGTGCTTGGAGAGCACCGGCGTTTCCTTGGGATGCGGTTTGTGGGGGAAGCCCATCAGGAACCCCGGTACTTCTTCACCAACTCGGGCACCTGCTCGGGCGTCACGCTCTCGATGAAGGCGTCGTTGATCAGCACCGGCGTGGCGAAGCCACAGGCGCCGAGGCACTCGACTTCGATCACCGTCCAGGTGCCGTCGGGACTCGTGGCCCCCAGGTCGCGCGCGGCGGTGTGCTCGAGAAACGCCTTGACCACGCCCTCGGCCCCACAGAGGTTGCACGGCGAGGTCGTGCACACCTGGACGAAGTTCTTTCCCACCGGATGCTGGTGGTACATCGTGTAGAACGTCACCACGCCCTTCACGTACGCGGGCGTGAGCTCGAGCACCTCCGCGACCTCGGTCATGTTGCGGTCCGAGATCCAGCCGCGCGCTTCCTGCACCAGCCACAGCGCGGGGAGCAGCGCCGCCTGCTTGTTCGGGTAGCGCTTGAGGATCGTGTCCAGCTGCTCGCGGGTCTTGCCGAGGAAGACGGGTTGATACTGCGCCGCCGCGGCCGCATGGGCCGGGCTCACCGGTCCACCTCCCCCATGACGATGTCCACCGAGGCGTTGATCGCGATCAGGTCCGACAGCAGGTGACCCTCGGCCATCTTGGGCAGCGCCGACAGGTTGATGAACGATGGCGGCCGGATGCGCCAGCGCACCGGCTTCGCGGTGCCGTCGGAGACGAGGTAGTTGCCCAGCTCGCCTTTGGGGTTCTCGATCCCCACGTACGCCTCGCCCACCGGGGCCTTGACGCCCTCCATGATCTGCTTGAAGTGGAAGATCATCGCCTCCATGTCGCTCATCGCGCGCGACTTGGACGGCAGGATCACACGCGGGTCCGCGACGTTGATCGGGCCGTCGGGCAGGCGGTCCAGCGCCTGCCGCAGGATGCGGTTGGACTGGTGGCACTCCTCGAGGCGCAGGAGGTAGCGGTCGTAGACGTCGCCGTGCTCCCCGACCGGGACTTCGAAATCGTAGCTGTCGTAGCCGAGGTAGGGTTTGTCCTTGCGGACGTCATAGGGGACGCCGCTGGCCCGCAGCATCGGGCCGGAGAGCGAGTAGTTGATGGCTTCCGCCTTCGTCATCACACCGATGCCCTGCGTGCGACCCGCCCACACGGCGTTGCGGGTGAGGACGCGGTCGATCTCCGCGAGCGTCTTGGGGAAGGTGTTCGTGAAGTGCCGGAGCCCCGGGACAAACGCGTCGGGGATGTCGGCCATGAGGCCGCCCACCCGCGTCACGCTGGTCGTGAGCCGCGCCCCGGTCCACATCTCCTGGAGGTTGTAGATGCGCTCGCGTTCCTGGAACGCCCACAGGAACGGCGTGAACGCGCCGAGGTCGATCGAGGTCGTGCCCAGCCACACCATGTGCGAGATGATGCGGCTCATCTCGCAGGCGATGACGCGCAACACCTGGCAGCGGGGCGTGATCTCGATGCCCATGAGCTTCTCGGCCGCGAGCGCGAACCCGACGTTGTTCGCCATCGGCGACAGATAGTCGGTGCGGTCGGTGAGCGGGATGATCTGGTTGTAGTGGCGGTACTCGCCCAGCTTCTCGAAGCCGGAGTGCAGGTACCCGACGTGCGGGATCACCCGGACGACCGTCTCGCCGTCCAACTCCACCACCAGCCGCAGCACGCCATGCGTGGCCGGATGCTGGGGGCCGAGGTTGATGAGCAGGTGCTCGCCGCCCAGGTCGGGCTCGGTCTCCGGCTCACCGGGGCCGAGCGGGACGCGGGTGGGCTGCCCGCGGGCGTCCAGGCCCGGGGTCGCCAGCTCCAGCTCGACGGTGCGCTTGCTCATTCGTCGAAGGGCAGCTTGCCGCGCTCACCGCGGCGCAGCCGCTCGCGCATGTCGGCGGGCAGCTCGTCGTAGTGCTCGGCGATGGACAGCTCTTCCAGGGAGTAGTGCGCTTCGGGATTGGCGTTCAGCGCCTGCCGCACCTGTTCGGCGCGGCTGAAGCGCCCGCGCAGCGGGAAGTCCTTCCGCAGGGGATAGCCTTCGGCGTACGTCTCCCACATCAGGATGCGGCGCAGGTCGGGGTGGCCGCGGAAGGTGACGCCGAACATGTCGTAGACCTCCCGCTCCAACCAGTCACCGCCGGCCCACAGCGGCGTCACCGAATCCACCGTCAGCTCGCCGCGCGGGTCCAGCTCCACCTTGACGCGGAGGTCGGCGCGGCGCTCGAGCGAGCGCAGGAAATACACCACTTCGAGGGAGCGCTCGCGGTCGCGGTACTCGACCGCGGTGACATCGACGAGGTAGTCGTAGCTCTCGCCCGGCGTGTCCCGCAGCCAGCGCATCAGCTCGGCGAGGCGCTCGCGGGCGACGACCACGATAGTCTCGCCGTCGCGCGCCGCTTCGGCACGGCCGATCGCGTCTCCGAAGGTCGTGCGCAGGGCCGCGACGGTCGGGTTCACGACGAGCGGAACTGGTGGACGGAGTTGCCGAACGGCTCCGAGATCTCGTCGATCTCGTCGGGCGGCATCCGCAGCCCCTTGGCGTCGAGCGGCTGCTCCTCGCGCAGGCCCGGGAGCACGAGGGATTCGCCCTTGATCTTCTTGTGCAGCAGCAGCACGCCGTAGAGCAGCCCCTCGGGCCGCGGCGGGCAGCCGGGGACGTACACGTCCACCGGCACGATCGTGTCGATCCCCTGCACCATCGCGTAGTTGTCGAAGATGCCGCCGGTCGAGGCGCAGGCCCCCATGGAGATCACCCATTTGGGCTGCGGCATCTGGTCGTAGATGCGCCGAATCACGGGCGCGAGCTTGAACGGCAGCCGGCCGGCGCAGATCAGCACGTCGGCCTGGCGCGGCGAGAACGCCTGGCGCTCCATCCCGAAGCGGGCGAAGTCGAAGCGGCTGGCGGCGGTGGCCATGAACTCGATGGCGCAGCAGGCGGTGCCGAACGGCATCGGCCACAGCGAGTTGGCCCGCGCCCAGTTGACGAGATGGTCGAACTTGGTGACTAACCAATTCGGGCTTCCGGAGATCTCCTTCGATACTCGCTTCATACGACGAACACCGTCAAGCAAAGCCGTCGAGCGACCCCGTCAAGCGATAACGTCGAGCAGATACGTTTGCTACGTCTCCGCTGGACGGTTTCGCTTGACGTTTCTGCTTGACGTCTTTGCTCGACGTCTCTTGTCTTTAGTCCCATTGGAGCGCACCGCGTTTCCACACGTAGACGTATCCCACCCCGAGAATCGCGAGGAACACCAGCATTTCGACCAGGAGGAACCCCATGCGCAGCGTCCCGCCCGCCCCGCTGAAGTAGATCGTGCCCCACGGGATCAGGAACACGGTCTCGATGTCGAACACGATGAACAGCATCGCCACGAGGTAGAACTTGACCGAAAAGCGCTCGTGGGCCGAGCCGAGCGGCGGCATGCCGCTTTCGTAGGGGGCGTCCTTCAGGGGGGTGGGCCGCTTGGGGCCGATCAAATGCGACAGCCCGATCATGCCCGCCGCGTTGGCGACGACGAACAGGAGCAGCAGCAGGAACGGGAGATAGGGCCGCAGCATGGAGTTCGTGAAAAATTTCACGTAGTCCCACGGAAATTATCCCGGCCCTCCGGTGCTGTCAACCGAACGAGTGGCGTAAGTGTCGATGGCGCCGTTACATTCGCCGCCATGTCGATCAAATCCGACCGCTGGATCCGACACATGGCGCAGACCCACCAGATGATCGAGCCGTTCGAAGAAGCGCAGGTGCGCGCCGGGGTCGTCTCCTACGGCGTCTCCTCGTACGGCTACGACATGCGCGTCGCGCCCGAGTTCCGCATCTTCACGAACGCGCTCTCGGTCATCGTCGATCCCAAGCAGTTCGACCCCAAGTCGTTCGTGGAACTCGAGGGCGACGTCTGCGTCGTCCCGCCCAACTCGTTCGCGCTCGCCCGCTCGGTGGAATACTTCCGGATTCCGCGCAACGTGCTGACGCTGTGTGTCGGGAAGAGCACCTACGCGCGCTGCGGCATCATCACCAACGTCACGCCGTTCGAGCCCGAGTGGGAAGGGTTTGTGACGCTGGAGATCTCGAACACGACGCCCTTGCCCGCGAAGATCTACGCCAACGAGGGGATCGCGCAGGTGTTGTTTTTCACCGCGGACGAAGGGGATGAGTGCGAAGTCAGCTACAAGGACAAGAAAGGGAAATACCAGGCCCAACGGGGCATCACGCTGCCGAAGCTGTAGTCTCCCCTTTCCGGGCGCCCAGCAGGGTGATCAGGACGGTCACCAGGACGAGAATCGCGATGTCCGGGACCCACCCCAGCTCGAGCTTCGGAATCGCCATCTGCAGGAAGTTCATCACAAAATCCCACAGCCCCAGCAGCAGGCCCAGCAACACCGTTCCCTGCAGCCCCCGCCCGAACTGCGCGAGCACGCTGCCGGTCACGAGCGCCACCGCCCCCTGCCCGGCAGCCAGCGCCAGGGCAGTTTCGATCCCCTCGACCAGCGTCCCCATACGAGCGGCGCGCGTGGGGGTGTAGGCGAAAAACCAGGTGTGCAGCAGGGAAATCACGATGCACGCGGCCGCCGCGCAGACCGTGGCCCACGCGGCGTACCAGATGACGATGCGCATGCGGTCGCTGTTGTCGGACATCGAAAACCTCCGGACGTCAGACGTCAGCGATGTTTCCGAGGTCTGACGTCTGAGCTCTGACGTCCACTCAATCTGCGCACCGCCCGCAACTCGCGCCAGCGTCACCTCGGGTTCAAGATCCGATCGATCCGCGCCTGCAGGTCCACCAGGTGCGCGCGCGTAGTGCGGTCGGTCGTGCGGGCCAGCGCCGTTCGTAGCACCGGCTGCAGATCCTGCAGCTCGAGCCGCGCCAGCGCCCGCGCGTCGGCCGGACGCGGGGGCGGGGGCGTGAAGCCCGGGAACGGCGTGAAGTTCGGCGGCAGCGGCGTCACCAGCGGCGTGTTGATCAGGCGGTCCATCACATCCACGAACGCCTGCTGCAGGTTGCGCCGGTAGGGGTCCACGGCGGGCCGGGCGGCAGTCACCTCCGAGAAGATGCCGCGGCGCACGTCGCTGATGAGATTCGCCAGCGTGTACGCTTGCCCAGCGGGCAAGGTGCCGCCCTGCTCGGCGAGGCGCGAGAGCCGCTGATCTTGGAAGAGCGTGTTGAGCAGGGCCGTCTGGCGCGTGCGGATGCGATCCACGAAGCCCGTCGGCTCGATGCGCCGCAGCACCTCAGGATCGAGGAAGTACAGCGGCGTGGTGAACGCGTTCTCGTTCAGGAACCGGACCGCGTCCGCCTGGCGGGCGCGCGGTACCGCCGTGTGGATGACGCCCGCCTGGTCGGGATACTTCTCGTGGCGGTACACGCCGCCCACCACCACCGCGACGTGATTCATCTCGAGCGACCACTGGCCGATGAGACGGTCGTAGAAATCCTCGAGCAGCGAGTAGTCATCCAGCTTATCGGTCGTCGTCGTCGGAATCAGCGTCGGCATCAGGCGCTTGATGTTCGCCAGCCCGTACCGCGTGGCCTTCACGGGATCGTCGCCCAACGCCTCGGTTTGAGTGCGGGGATCGATGCCGTCGGGGTTGCCGAACCGCAGCCACGGCTGGGCGTCCTGCAGCCGCGCCAGCGAGTCGAGCGCGGGCCGCTCCGCGTCGGGAGTGGACGCGGCCGGGATGCGGCGGTAGCCCCAGTCGATCACGTAGTAGTCCCACGGCCCGATCATCGGCATCAGCTGCACGTCGTCGCCGGGCTGCGCGACGTAGTTGTTGCGCGCGTAGTCCATGATCGAGTACGCCGTGCCGTTCTTGCGCGTGTAGGTGGGACTGCGCAGCGAGTCCACGGGGTACAGGCCTGACGACACCATGTTGTGCGGCAGGCCGAGGGTGTGGCCGACCTCGTGGGTCGCCACATAGGCCACCATCTGCCCCATCAACGAGTCAGGCAGCGGCATGTGCTGGGCGCGCCGGTCCACCGCCCCTGCCTGCGCCCAATACCATGCCTGCAACAGGCTGGTGATGTTCTGATACCAGCCGATGTTCGACTGCAGGATCTCACCCGTGCGCGGGTCGTTGACGTGCGGCCCGTAGGCGTTCTCGATCGTGGACGGCAGCCAGCGGATCGTCGAGTACCGCGCGTCGT